>Ga0126307_10000154_pt1 | contig 41640 bp, 37 predicted proteins | sample Plot28_FD_89955 | JGI IMG/M metagenome (GOLD analysis project Ga0126307, IMG submission 89955) | Serpentine soil microbial communities from UC McLaughlin Reserve, CA, USA - Plot28 | ecosystem: Environmental > Terrestrial > Soil > Grasslands | place: USA: UC McLaughlin Reserve, Lake County... | reverse complement strand
GTCTCGCCGGTGAGCATCCGAAGCAGGGTCGTCTTGCCCGCCCCGTTGGGCCCGGCGAGAGCGAGTCTGTCCCGCCTTTCGACCTTGAAGCTGACGCCGTCGAACAGCGGATCGCCGGAGAACTCCTTTCTCAGGCGAGAGGCGATTAGAACGGCCATGTGGGTATGGTTGCAGTGACGTGGCGAAGGACACGAAAACGATCGAGCAGCTGTCGATCGAGACGATTCGTACGCTCGCGATGGACGCCGTTCAGCAGGCAAACGCGGGCCATCCGGGCACCGCGATGGCGCTCGCCCCGGTGGCCTACGTCCTCTACCGGGACGTCATGCGCACGAACCCGTCGAACCCCGACTGGCCGGACCGCGACCGCTTCGTCCTCTCCGCTGGACATGCCTGCATCCTCCAGTACGCCGCGCTGCACCTGACCGGGTACAACCTCGCCCTCGAGGAGATCAAGCGCTTTCGCCAGTGGGAATCACTCACTCCTGGGCACCCGGAGCATTTTCTCACCCCCGGCATCGAGACCACCACGGGCCCGCTCGGCCAGGGGATCTCGAACGCGGTCGGCCTGGCGATGGCGGAGAAGTTCCTCGGCCAGCGCTACAACCGGCCTGGCCACACAGTCGTCGACCACCGCGTGTACGGCATCGCCTCCGACGGCGACCTCATGGAAGGCGTTTCCCAGGAGGCCGCGTCGCTCGCCGGCGCCTTCGGGCTCGGCAAACTCGTCTTCTTCTACGACGACAACCGCATCACGATCGACGGGACGACCGCCCTCTCCTTCGATTCCGAGGACAAGGGCAAGCGCTTCGAGGCCTACGGCTGGCACGTCCAGCACGTGGCCGACGCCAACGACCTCGCCGCCCTTCGCCGCGCCCTTACGAACGCGCAGAAGGAAGGCGAGCGCCCGTCGCTGGTCGTCGTCCGCAGCCACATCGCCTACCCCGCTCCCAATGCCCAGGACACCGCCAAGGCGCACGGAGCGCCGCTGGGCGAGGACGAGGTCCGCGCCACGAAGGAGATCATGGGCTGGGATCCGGACGCGCAGTTCGTCGTGCCGGAGGGCGTCTACGAGCACATGAACCTCCGCGACAAGGGCCAGGAGCTCGAGGACGAGTGGCAGCGCCGGTGGGAAGCCTGGCGGAACACCTATCCCGACATGGCAGAGGACTGGGACCGCGCGTTTGCCGGCGAGCTCAAGCCCGGCTGGGCCGAGGCGCTCCAGGAGTTCGATCCCGCCGAGAAGGACAAGATGGCCACGCGCGCCGCCGGCGCTGTCGTGATGGAGTCCTTCAAGAACTACGCGCCGACGATGCTCGGTGGCGCCGCGGATCTCGTCGAGTCGACGAAGACGAACTTCGACGGAGCCGGCGTCTTCGCGCAGGACTTCGCCGGGCGGAACATCCCCTTCGGCGTCCGCGAGCACGCAATGGGCTCGATCGTCAACGGACTGGCCGTCCACGGCGGGATCGTGAAGCCCTACGGCTCGACCTTCCTCATCTTCAGCGACTACATGCGGCCGGCCGTCCGCCTCTCGGCGCTCATGAGCCTGCCTGTCGTCTGGGCCTGGACGCACGACTCGGTCGGCCTCGGCGAGGACGGCCCGACCCATCAGCCCGTCGAGCACTACATGGCGCTCCGCGCGATACCGAACTTCTGGTTCTTCCGCCCGGCCGATGCGAACGAGACCACGTTCGCGTGGAAGGTCGCGCTCTCACGGAAGGACGGCCCGGTCGGGCTCGCGCTCAGCCGCCAGGACCTGCCCGTGCTCGACCGCTCAGAGCTCGGCGACGCGTCCGGGGTCGAGCGCGGGGCCTACGTCCTCTGGGACGGAAACGGGAACGGCACCCCCGACCTGATCGTCATGGCCACGGGCTCCGAGGTCTGGGTCGCCCTCGAGGCGGCGAAGCAGCTGCAGGAGGAGGGCATCGCGACGAGGGTCGTTTCGATGCCGTGCTGGGAGCTCTTCGAGGAGCAGCCCGTCGACTACCGCGACTTCGTGCTCCCGCCGGACGTCGAGGCTCGCCTCTCCGTCGAGGCCGGAGTCGGGCTCGGCTGGTGGAAGTGGGTCGGGCAGGAGGGAGACGTCGTCTCGCTGGAGCGCTTCGGCGCCTCGGCGCCGGGGACGACGGTGCTCGAGAAGCTCGGCTTTACACCTGAGAACGTCGTTACGCGCGCCCAGGCGCTCCTGCGCAAGCGGCAGCGCGTCGGCTGAGGAAAGGAAGGACATGGCTGAAAAGAGCAGACTGCACAAGCTCTCCGAGCTTGGTCAGAGCGTTTGGATTGACTTCCTGTCGCGAGACATGCTCCAGTCGGGCGAGCTCGCGCGGATGATGCGGGACGACGCCGTTGTCGGCGTCACCTCCAATCCGACGATCTTCCAGAAGGCGATCGCCGCCGGGGACGCCTACGACGAGCAGCTGCGCGAGGTGCTCACGGAGGAGCGCGACCCCAAGGAGATCTTCCTGCGGCTCGCGGTGCAGGACGTGAACGAGGCGCTCGACCTCCTGCGGCCCGTGTGGGACGAGGGCTCCGGTAAGGATGGGTACGTCTCGCTCGAGGTCGACCCGAACCTCGCCTACGACACCGAGGGTACGACCGCGGAGGCCGTCCGCCTGCACAAGCTCGTCGACAAGCCGAACCTCTTCGTGAAGATCCCGGCGACGAAGCCGGGCCTCCCTGCGATCGAGGACATGATCGCGAAGGGCAAATCCATCAACGTCACACTGATCTTCTCGCTCAAGCGCTACGAGGAGGTCGCCCGGGCCTACATCCGCGGCCTGGAGCGGCTCGTCGCTGGAGGCGGCGACCCAAGCACCGTCGCGTCGGTGGCGAGCTTCTTCGTCAGCCGCGTCGACACCGAGGCCGACAAGCGCCTCGACGAGACCGGCGGGCACGACAAGCTCAAGGGGAAGCTCGCGATCGCCAACGCCAAGCTCGCCTACCAGCGCTACAAGGAGCTCTTCTCCGGCGAGAGCTGGGACTTCCTCGTCTCCAAGGGCGCGACACCGCAGCGGCCGCTCTGGGCCTCGACGTCGACGAAGAACCCCGAGTACCGCGACGTTATGTACGTCGAGGAGCTGATCGGGCCCGAGACCGTGAACACGATGCCCGAGGAGACGATCAATGCCTTCCAGGACCACGGCAAGGTGGCGCTCAGCCTCGAGCAGGGGCTCGACGATGCGAAGCAGCTTTTGGCCGACCTGGAGAAGGCTGGCATCGACTACGACGACGTGACGGACACCCTTGAGCGGGAGGGTGTCGAGAAGTTCGCCGACTCCTTCGCGGAGCTCCTCGAAGGCATTCGCGCGAAGTCGGGCGAGCTCGTTCCCGCCTAGCGCCTTGGCCGCCTCGCTCGCGCCCGCCGAGCTGGTCGAGCGCCTTTGGGCTCGCGACGCCACGCTCTGGACCGGGCGCGACGAGAGCCGCTGGCTCGGCTGGCTGGACGAGCCCATCCGGATGCGTCAGCGGGTGGCCGAGCTCGAGGAGTTCGCTGCCGGTACCGTCGGTCAGTTCGACTCCGTCGTCCTCCTGGGCATGGGCGGCTCGAGCCTCGCTCCCGAGGTGCTCCGGCGCACGTTCGAGAGCGACCATCTGCAGGTTCTGGACACGACGCACCCCGCGGCCATCCGCCGTGCGGCCGAGTCGCTCGACCCGGCGCGCACGCTCTTCCTCGTCTCCTCCAAGTCGGGCACGACGCTCGAGACGCGCTGCCACCTCGACTTCTTCTGGGACTGGGCCGGTGGCCGGGCCGCGTCGTTCGCGGCGATCACCGACCCCGGCTCGGAACTCGAGTCCCTTGCCCGCAAGCGCGGCTTCAGGGGGGTCTTTGCGGGCGAGCCGACAATCGGCGGCCGTTACTCGGCCCTCTCCCCCTTCGGGCTGGTGCCAGCGGCGCTCATCGGCGTCGATCTCGAGCGCTTGCTCCTCCGGGTCGAGGAGATGGTGGAGGCCTGCCATCTCGACGAGGGGAATCCCGGGCTCGAGCTCGGCGAGCGGATGGGCCAAGCCTGGCAGGACGGCCGCAACAAGGTTCAGGTGAGCCCGGTCACGGGCGGCTTCGGGCTCTGGGTCGAGCAGCTCATCGCAGAGTCCACCGGGAAGCAGGGCAAGGGCCTCGTTCCGGTTCCCGTCGACGTCCCCGCCGACGGCAGCGATCGCCAGAGCGAGGAGGCCCGCGTCACGGATCCGTACGAGCTCGGGCAGGAGTTCTATCGTTGGGAATTCGCCACGGCTGTCGCGGGGGCGCTGATTGGAATCAACCCCTTCGACCAGCCGAACGTGCAGGAGGCGAAGGACCGGACCAACAAGGTGCTCACCGGTGAGGACCCACCGTCTGACGACGAGGGGCCGAGCCTCGAGGAGCTCTTCGAGGCCGCCTCGCCGCCCGACTATGTCTGCATTCAGGCGTTCATCGACCCGGCACGGGAGGCCGAGCTGGAGCCGCTCATCGATCGTGCGGCGCTGACCGGCTGCGTCGTCACCCACGGCCTTGGGCCGAGGTATCTCCATTCCACCGGCCAGCTCCACAAGGGCGGCCCGCCGGAGGGCCGGTTCGTCCAGGTCGTCGACGATTCGGGCGACGAGCTGGCGATCCCGGACCGTCCCTTCGGCTTCGGCAAGCTGATCCGGGCACAGGCCGACGGCGACCTCGCCTCGCTTCGCGAGCGCGGCAGGCCTATCGTTCGCCTCAACCTGGAGGAGGTCGCGTCGTGAAACTCGGGATGGTCGGTCTCGGCCGCATGGGCGGCAACATGACGAAGCGGCTGGAGAACGACGGCCACGTCGTGGAGTCCTACGCGCAGAGCGGAGGTGGCACTGCAAGCTCCCTCGAAGAGCTCGTCGGCCAGCTCGAGCCGCGGCGCGCGGTGTGGCTCATGATCCCGGCCGGCGACCCGACCGAGCAGGCGGTGCAGGAGCTCCTCCGCCTCCTCGATGAGGGCGACGTCATCGTCGACGGCGGCAACTCCAACTTCCGGGACTCGCAGCGGCGCGCCGGCCTCGCGGCCGAGAAGGGCATCGGCTACGTCGACGCGGGCGTCTCCGGCGGGATCTGGGGCCTTGCGAACGGCTACTGCCTCATGGTCGGCGGCGAGGACGACTTTGTGTCGTTCCTCGAGCCCGCGTTCACGACCCTCGCGCCCGACGACGGCTACGCGCACGTCGGCCACTCCGGTGCGGGCCACTTCGTGAAGATGGTGCACAACGGGATCGAGTACGGGCTCATGCAGGCCTACGCGGAGGGGTTCGACGTCATGAACTCCTCCGAGTTCGACCTCGACCTGCACGAGATCGCGGGAATCTGGCGCTACGGATCGGTGGTGCGGAGCTGGCTGCTCGAGCTCCTGCACACGGCGCTCGAGAACGAGGGCAACGAGCTCGAGCACATCGCCGGCTACGTCGAGGACTCGGGCGAGGGGCGCTGGACGGTCTTCGAGGCGATCAACGAGAGCGTGCCCGCCCCCGTGATCAGCGCCGCGCTCTTCGCGCGCTTCGCGTCTCGCGAGGACGAGTCGTTCGCCGCCAAGATCAATGCCGCGCTCCGCAACCAGTTCGGCGGCCACGCCGTGAAGAGCGAATGAGCATCTCGGAGAGAGTCGAGGCGCCGAACCCGCTCGAGGAGGGCCTGCGCCGCAGGCGCACGCCCGAGCCCTGCGCGCTGACGATCTTCGGCGCCTCCGGCGACCTGACGCAGCGCAAGCTCTTCCCCGCGCTCTACGCGCTCGCGGTCCGCGACCTGCTGCCGCCCAAGTTCGGCGTCGTCGGGGTGGCGCGCACCGAGATGACCGACGAGGCGTTCCGGGAGAAGATGAAGCAGGCGATCCAGGACCACGCACGGGACGAGTTTCGCCAGGACGTCTGGGACGAGTTTGCCGAGTCGATCCGCTACGTGGCGACCGACTTTGCCGACCACGGCGGCGAGGAGCACGTCGTGCAGTGCCTCAACGAGCTCGACGAGAAGTTCGGCACCGCCTCCAACCGCATCTACTACCTCGCTGTGCCGCCCTCGGCGATCGAGACGATCGTCGTCGAGATGGGCAAGCGCCGCGCGGCCGAGGGCTGGACGCGCGTGATCGTGGAGAAGCCGTTCGGCTACGACCTCGAGACGGCGCGGTACCTGAACGAGGTCGTCCACAGGCACTTCGCCGAGGAGGAGATCTTCCGAATCGACCACTACCTCGGCAAGGAAACCGTCCAGAACATGCTGGTCCTGCGCTTCGCGAACGGGATCTTCGAGCCGATCTGGAATCGCCAGTTCATCGACCACGTCCAGATCACGGTCGCCGAGTCGCTCGGGATCGAGGGGCGCGCGGACTACTACGAGGGCGCCGGCGCAGTCCGCGACATCATCCAGAACCACCTGCTCCAGCTCATGGCGCTGACCGCGATGGAGCCGCCGATCGACTTCACTGCCGAATCGGTGCGGAACGAGAAGGTCAAGGTGCTGAAGGCGCTGCACACGCCGGGCCCCAAGCACGTCGTCCGCGGCCAGTACGGCCCCGGCTACATCGAGGGCGAGGAGGTGCCCGGGTATCAGGAGGAGCCGGGGGTCGCGCCGGACTCCATGACGGAGACCTTTGTCGCCGCGAAGCTCTACGTGGACAACTGGCGCTGGGCGGACACGCCGTTCTACATCCGCACCGGAAAGCGGCTGCCGCGCCGGGAGACGACGATCGCGATCCAGTTCAAGCGCGCTCCCCATCCTCCCTTCGAGCTCGACTCCGACGACGCGCTTCGTCCCAACGTGCTGCTCGTCCACATCCAGCCGGACGAGGGCGTCTCGCTCGCCGTGGGCGCCAAGGTGCCCGGCCAGGGCATGTCGATCCGGACGGTGCACATGGATTTCCTCTACGGAGGCTCCTTCCGCACCGGCCTGCCCGAGGCCTACGAGCGCCTGATCCTCGACTGCATGCTCGGCGACGCGACACTCTTCACCCGCTCGGACGAGGTCGAGGAGCAGTGGGCGCTCGTCGACTCGATGGTCGCCCCCTGGAAGCGCGACCGCCCGAACTTCCCCAACTACGCGGCCGGAACCTGGGGGCCCGTCGCCGCCGACGAGCTGATCCAGCGGGACGGGCGCTCGTGGAGGCGGCATTGACCGAGGGCGTCACCATCCGCCAGATCGAGCAGGAGCTCGGCCGCTTAAGGCATGCGGCCGCCGCGCCGGGGAGTGCGCCGAACCTGCGCACGAGCGTGATGACCCATCTCGCGTGGGTGCCGGAGCGCTGGGTCGACGCAGCCACGGACACGCTTGCCGGGATGGGGGAGCGCCATCCGTCCCGCACGATCCTCCTCCTCCCGCGCCCGGACGACCCGCGCGACGCGCTCGACGGGGAGGTCGACCTGCGCTGCTTCGTGCGCGCCGGAGAGCAGGGGCAGGTCTGCTCCGAGGTCATCTCGCTCCGGCTCTGCGGCCCGCGGGCGAAGGCGCCCGGAAGCGTGGCCATGCCGCTGCTCATCCCTGACCTTCCGGTCTTCCTGCGCTGGCGCGGCGAGCCCTGGTTCGGCGACCCCGCGCTCGATCAGCTGACGGAGGTCGCCGACCGCCTCGTGCTCAACTCGGACGAGTGGGGGGAGTGCGATGCAACGATGATGCGCCTGCCGGAGCTCTTCGACCGGGTCGCGATCTCCGACATTGCCTGGGCGAAGGTGAAGCCGTGGAGAGAGGCGTGTGCCGCGCTCTGGCCCGAGATCGGGGAGGCCGATTCGCTGCGGGTTGCGGGCCCGCGTGGAGAGACACTCCTTCTCTGGGGTTGGCTGCGAGCGCGCCTCCGGCGCGAGCTCGAGCTTGAGCATGAGCCGGCCGGCGAGGTCGAGCTCGTGGCGATCGACGGCGACGATGTCCCTCCGCCGCGCGCGAAGCGCACCTCGTCGAGCGACCTCCTCTCGGACCAGCTCGAAATCTTCGGCCGCGACCGGATCTACGAAGAGGCCGTGAGCGCGCTGTCCGCCATCCCGGCCTAGCTACTAGCTAGGGGATGCGCAACGCGACCGGCGCGATGCCCGCGTCGAGGAGATCCTGGGACAGGAGCCCGACATAGGGATGCTCGTCGATCGCGAGCCCGTCCGGATTCGCGAGGAGGAACGTCACCAAGGCCTGAACGGGTCGCAGGTCGGGGCTGCGCCGATCGAACGCGCCGTCCCGGCGACTGCGACTATGGCGCACGCGAAGAGCGTGGCCATCGCGAAGGAGAGCCTGCCCCCCAAGAGGCGAGGGACCTCAACAGCGTTCGAGGGCGGCTTCCAGCGCGGCTGCCGCATCGAGAACATAGTCGTCCCCGTTCCAGGGCGCGGCCAGTGTGATCGACGCAGGGAGCCCGTTCTCCGCAGCGCCGCAGGGGAGCGCGAGGGCGGGCCAGCCGAGCACGTTGAACGGCTCCGTGAAGCGCAGCACGCTCGGCCGCAGTTCCCGTTCGGACAGAGACCGCGCGGGCGCCACGGTCCCGATCGTCGGCACGAGTAGGAGGTCGAAGCCTTCGATCGCCTCGAATGCGTCGACCCGGTACTGGCTGCGTGCGGCCACGCTCTCCTCGTATTCCTCGTCCGTGACCTCGAGGGCGCGCTCGACCTTCCACCGCACGTTGGCGCCGTAGAGGCCGGCATGCTCGGTGAAGAGGTCGCGGTGCACGTCGGCGACCTCCCGCTGGAACGAGGGGTCGATGTTGGCGGGCATGAGCGGGAACGGGATCTCCTCGCCGCCCCCGAAGAGCGCCGCGGTCTTCCGAACGCGCTCAGCCACGCCTGGATCGGCATGGGCGACCCAGGCGAGCGCGACGCGCAGGTCCGCGAGATCGAGCGGTGTCGACGGGAGCAGCGGGTCGAGCGCGCTCATCAGCGCCACGCACCCCGCAACGTCTCGCGCCATCGGGCCGGCGGTGTCGAAGGAGGGGGCGAGCGGCCAGCAGCCGTCCAAAGAGACCAGGCCGTGCGTCGGCTTGAAGCCGACGATCCCGCAGCAGGCAGCCGGAATCCGGATCGAGCCCGCGGAGTCCGTCCCGAGCGCCGCGTCGCAGAGGCCGGAGGCGAGCGCCGCGGCCGAGCCGCCGCTGGATCCACCCGGATAGCGGTCGGACGCGAGCGGGTTGCCGACATCGCCGAAATGCTCGTTCTCCGAGGTGATCCCGTAGGCGAATTCGTGCAGGTTGGTCTTCCCGACGACCGCGTAGCCCGCGGCCTCGAGCCGCGAAACGGCGGTGGCCGTTCGCTCGGGGACGTGCTCACCGAAGATCGCCGACCCGTAGGTCGTCCGGAGACCCGCTGTGTCGAAGAGGTCCTTGACTCCGAGGCGGATCCCGTCCCCGGGCTCCTCGACCTCGGTGATGAAGGCGTTCAGGCCCGTCTCAGTAAGCGGCGTGCCAGATCTCGGCGACGAGGATCGACCCGGCGAAGAGGACGACAACCAGGCCGAAGAGCAAAAGGCCGAGCCGCAGGTTCTTGCGGGAGAGATCGTCGTTCATCAGAAGAGGATCGGGTCGAGGGCCATGGCCACGAAGAGGAGCGCGAGGTAGGCGAGGGAGAACGAGAAGAGCCGCCGCGCGTTGGCGGGGGTCGTATGGCGGCGCAGGACGAGCGCGAGCGCAACGAATGCCATCCCGAGTGCAAGCGCCGAGACGAGGTAGAAGACGCCGAGCGTGCTCGAGAGGAACGGCAAGAGCGAGATGCCGAGGAGCACGAAGGAATAGCTGACGATCGAGCGCGCGGTCTGCGCCTCGCCCTTCACCACCGGGAGCATCGGGACTTGCGCCGCCTCGTAGTCGCGCCGGATGAGGAGGGCGAGCGCCCAGAAGTGGGGCGGGGTCCAGAAGAAGACGATGAGAAAGAGCCAGAGTGCAGGCAGCGTCAGGTTCCCCGTGGCAGCGGCCCAGCCGACGAGCGGAGGGACCGCGCCGGCCGCGCCGCCGATGACGATGTTCTGCGGCGTCGAGCGCTTGAGCCAGCGGGTGTAGACGAGCACGTAGAAGAGACCGCCCGCGAGCGCGAGGATCGCTGCGAGGACGTTCACGAAGCTGGCGAGGACGACGAAGGAGAGGGCGGAGAGCGCCAGGCCGAACTCGAGGGCGCGCTCCACCGGCACGCGGCCCGCCGCGACAGGGCGCTTGTCAGTGCGGCGCATGTGCACGTCGATATCGCGGTCGAGGACGTGGTTAAGCGCGCTGGCGCCCCCACAGGCGAGGGCGAGACCGGCCATCGTCGCGGCGAAGAGGCCGGCAGGCGGCACACCTTGTGCGCCGACGAACATCCCTCCGGCGGCAGTCAGCAGGAGCAGCACCATGATGCGCGGCTTCGTGAGCGTGAGGTAGTCCCGCCAGGCGGCGCGGGGGACGGGCTCGCCGCCTCGGGCGCAGATCGCGGCAGCCACGGCTGAAGCTACGAGCGCGGCGGCGCCGAGCGTGAGATGCACGGCCGCCGGCGCGCTGGCGAGGGCCGAGAGCCCAGCGAGCGCGAAGAGGCCGAAGGCCGAGCCTGACGCGGCGAGCAGTGTTCTCCGGTTCCGGTGGGCGAATCGCGCGCAGAGGACTACGGCCGCGAGGAGGACGAGCGTGATGTTCGCGACGACGTCGTGAGCGAGGCCCCACTCCCCCGTCGCGACGACCACGGCGACGCCGGCCGTGGAGGCGATCGCGAGAAGCCGGAGCCAGGGACCGGGCGTCATGTCTCACGCTCCTGGAGCCGCAGGCGCAGGTCGCGGAGCGGCCGCGCGCTCGTCACGTAGGGGACGCGGTCGAAGTTGTTCGGCGCCGGCGGCGAGCTCGCGTACCACTCGAGCGTGTCCGCGCCCCAGGGGTCGGGCCCGACGCGGCGTCCCGTGCGCCAGCTGACGACTGCGTTCCAGAGGAAGACGAGCATGGCCACGCCCATGAGGAGAGCTCCGATCGACGAGATGACGTTGTACCACTCGAAGATCCCTCCCTGGGTGTACGTGTAGATCCGCCGCTGCATGCCCATGAGGCCGAGCAGGTGCTGTGGGAGGAACGCCAGGTTGAAGCCGAGGAAGAGCAGCCAGAAATGGATCTGCGCGAGGCGTTCGTGGTACATCCGCCCGGTGATCTTCGGGAACCAGTAGTAGACGCCCGCGAAGACGCCGAACACGGTTCCGCCGAAGAGCACGTAGTGCATGTGCGCGACGACGAAATACGAATCGTGCGCCTGGTAGTCGAAAGGGAAGACGGCCAGCATGATCCCGGTCAGGCCTCCCACGGTGAAGAGGCCGATGAAGCCGAGCGCGAACATGAGGGGCGCGCGAAAGATCAGGTGGCCGCGCCAGAGCGTCGCGAGCCAGTTGAAGATCTTCACCGAGGTCGGCACCGCGACGGCAAGCGACGTGGCCGCGAAGAACGCCTGCAGATAGCTCGGCATGCCGACCGTGAACATGTGGTGCGCCCAGACGAGCATGCTCGCGAAGGCGATGCCGATCGTCGAAAACGCGACCGCCTTGTAGCCGAAGATCGGCTTGCGCGAGAAGACCGGTATGACCTCCGAGAGGATCCCCATCGCGGGCAGAACCATGATGTAGACCTCGGGGTGCCCGAAGAACCAGAACATGTGCTGCCAGAGAATCGGTCCGCCATCCTCCGGGGCGAAGAACGTCGTCCCGGCCTGGCGGTCGAGAAGCAGGAGCGTCGCGGCGGCGGCGATCGTCGGCAGGACGAGGACGAGGAGTACGGCGTACGCCTCGATCGCCCACGTGAAGAGCGGGATTCGCATCCAGGTCATCCCTGGAGCCCGCATGTTGTGGATCGTGACGATGAAGTTGATCGCTCCCATGATCGAAGACACCCCCGTGAGGTGGATGCCGAGGATCCAGAGGTCCTGGCCGTGCCCCGGGCTGAACTCCTCGGAGGAGCAGGGGGTGTAGGACGTCCAGCCGCACTGAGCGCCCCCCTGGTCGGCGAGGAAGCTCGACAGGAGCACGAGCCCGCCGAGGAGAAAGAGCCAGTAGGAAGCGGCGTTGAGGCGCGGAAAGGCCATGTCCCGCGCGCCGATCATGAGCGGGACGAGGTAGTTGCCGAACCCGGCGAGCACCGGCACGACGAAGAGGAAGACCATCGCCGTGCCGTGCATCGTCACGACCTCGTTGTACGCAGCCTTCGTCAGGAAGCCGGAATTCGCGTGGGACAGCTGGATGCGCATGAGCGTCGCCATGACGCCGGCAGCCCCGAAGAAGATGAAGGAAGTGACGAGGTAGAGGACTCCAATCCGCTTGTGGTCCACGGTCGTGAGCCAGCTGGTGACCGAGCCCTCCTTCCAGTTCGGCGCGATCGCCTCCGTCCGCGTTGCCATTACCCACCCCCTCCCGTCGTCGTGGGAGGTGCGGTCGAGAGCGTCTCGTTCGACTTGATGTACGCCATCAGGGCGTCGAGCTGCTCGGGGGGCCATCCTCGCCCCACCGGCGGCATGTAGTAGTCGAATTGGGACGTGTTCTGCCCGTTCTCGAGCAGAGTCTTAAGGCCGTCCTCGTTGGAGAGCGTGCCGTTCCCGGCGATGGACGGGCCGATGTCTCCCTCACCGCTCAGGCCGTGACACGTGGCGCACGCGCCTTCCCAGGTCGCCTTCCCGAGCGCGAGCGTCTCTTGCTGCGAGGCGAGGGTCGATTCGTACTCATCGTCCTGTCCGAGGACGCTCACCGTGGTCGGCATGAAGGCGTGCTGGATGCCGCAGAGCTCGGCGCACTTGCCCTCGAAGTCGCCGGTCGTCTCGGGCACGAAGCGCAGTGAGTTGATCCGGCCCGGGATGGCGTCCATCTTCCCTGTGAGGGCGGGAACCCACCAGCTGTGGATCACGTCCATCCCGGTGAGCTCGAGCTCGACGGGCTCGTCGACCGGAAGGTAGAGCGTGTTCACCGTCACCTCACCGCCGGGATAGCGGTACTCCCAGTAGAACTGGTGCGCCTCGACGCGGATCGTCAGGTGCTGCTCGTCTTCGATGCCCTGAGCCTGGACCGCCGGGATCTGGGTGAAGGTGAAGATCGCGAGCGCCGCGAGGAGGAGCGCGGGGATCGCCGTCCAGATGATCTCGAGCCGGGTATTTCCGTGGATCTGCGGCCCCTCGGCGCTCTCGGGAGTGTCTCGCCGGCGGCGAAAACGGATGATGAAGAGGATGAGCGCCGTCTCGACGAGGACGAAGACGACCGCGCACAGACCGAGTACGACCCAGTAGAGGCGCGAGATCGCCTCGCCGCTCGGGGTGTCGGGCCCGGGGGGACCGATCCCGCCCCGAGCCGCGAAAGCGGACCCCGCGGCGAACGCCGAAAGCACGGCGATTGAGACAGCGGCAACGAGCTTCCGGAGCATCAAGCGAGGCCATTCTATTGGGCCGGATCACCCGAACGGGGGAGTTGCGTTTCACCCATTATGTGGTTCAGTAAAAAGCACGGACATACACCTCGTTCGAGGTGCTTCGCCGGGAGTCGGAAGTAGGGTTTGTGAGGGTTTCGCGCGCCGTGGAGGGGCGCGGTCTAGGCTTCAGCCCCAGTGGATGAAGCCTGGACCGTGCCCCTTCCGTCTTCGGTGCAGGAGCCGTTCGAGGTATTCGTGAACGGCGTCCTCCAGGCGCGGGGGCGAGACTACGAGGTGCGTGGCCGCGAGCTTCGCTTCGACAAGCCGCTCGCCAAGGAAGGGCGGCTCGGGACGATCCGCTGGCTCTCGATCTTCCTCGGAATCGCTGGCACTTACCGGAAGAACGACAGCATCGACGTCGTCTACGAGGCCGGCGGGCAGCGGAGGGTGGCCTCCGCCCTCCCCATCATTCCTCCGAAGAAAGAACCGCCCCGCCCACGCACGTAGCGCAGAGCTCGATGCCGCGGACGCGCGCGAGCAGCTTGTAGATCTCGCAGCCGGCGCAGATGCCCGTCGCCGCGGCGGCGAGTGCGAGGCCCGCGACCAGCAGGCCGAGTGTCCAGCCGAGGACGCCGTAGCCGAGGCCGAGCGCGAGCGAAGCGGCGCCGAGGAACGCGACGCCGACCTTGTTTGCGAAGCGGGGTGGGCGCGAGTCCTCGACGGGGCCCTCTCCGATGCGCGGCTGGACGAGCTTGAAGTAGGCGACGCACGGGAGGCACCACCGACGCCCGAGCGTGAGCCCGATCGCGAGCTGCGCGGCGACGATGGCGAGCAGGGGCCACCATCCGGTCAGGAAGGCGACGAGCGCGAGGGACCCGATCACCGCCTGGTTCAAGCGCGGGGCGTTGGCGTCGATGACGTCGAGATCCCGGTACGGGTGCGCCGTGCGGAGTTGCTTCATTTAGGAAAGCTTACTCTCATCTGCGTGATCGGGCCATTACGGTGCCCCGAGACGTGAAGCCGCAGGTCTTTCTCACGAGGCGCGTGCCCGACCCGGTGCTCGGCCGCCTCGTGGCGTCCTTTGCGATCTCCGACGAGATCGCCGGCTCGGCTGGCCTCGTCACGATCCCCGCAGACGTCGTCGGCGGCGGGCTCTTCGACGTTGCCGGCTCGGATCTGCGCGTCGTTGCGAACTTCGGAGTCGGCTACGACAGCGTCGACGTAGCGGAGGCGACGCGGCGCGGCATTGTCGTCTCCAACACCCCCGACGTCCTCACCGAGGCGACCGCCGAGCTGACGATCGCGCTCCTCCTTGCACTGCTCCGGCGCGTGGCCGAGGGAGACCGGCTCGTCCGCAGGCGGGACGAGTGGGCGCTGGCGCCGACCTTCATGCTCGGCGAGGGCCTTGCCGGCAAGACGCTCGGGATCGTGGGGCTCGGCCGTATCGGCCGCGAGGTCGCCAGGCTCGCCGAGGCGTTCGGCATGCGCATCGTCCATACGCGCGGATCGGGCCCCTACGAGGAGCTCCCGCTCGAGCGCCTCCTCGCGGAGGCCGACGTCGTCTCTCTCCACGTGCCGCTCACGCCTGAGACCCGGCACCTCATCGGCGTTCGCGAGCTCGCGTTGATGCGCCCGAACGCGGTGCTCGTCAACGTCTCCCGCGGCCCGGTCGTGGCGGAGGCGGCCATGGTCGACGCCCTGGCGGAGGGACGCATCGCCGGCGCAGCTCTCGATGTCTACGAGCACGAGCCGGAGGTCAGTGCCGGGTTGATCGAGCTCGAGAACGTCGTTCTCTTGCCCCATCTCGGCAGCTCCACCCACGCGGCGCGGGAGGCGATGGGGATGCTCTGCGCGGACGCGCTCGAGGCGGTTCTCCTCCGCAACGAGCTGCCCGCGAACGCGGTCAACCCGGAGGCCTGGGATCCCGAATGACGAACCGAAGAGGGGACAGGCGCAGTCGGTATCCTCAGAGAGACGCGAGTGCCCGAGCAGCAGTTCGAAGACCTCAATTCCGGCTTTATCCAGGAGCTGTTCGAGCAGTACCTGAGAGCGCCCGAGTCGGTCGACCCGGCCTGGCGCGCCCTTTTCGAGCAGACCCCCGAGAAGCTCGAGTCGAGCCCGGTCGTCCAGCGCGTCCGCGAGCTCTATCCCGGAGCCGCCAACGGCGGCAACGGCGCTCCTGACGGAGCCCCTGCCGCAGCCGAGCCGGCCGCGTCCCTGCAGCTCCTCGGGGCCGTCGCGGCCGCAATGGCCCTCGTCAAGGCGCATCGCATGCACGGCCACCTCGCCGCGCGCCTCGACCCGCTCGGCAGCGATCCTCCCGGAGATCCCGCGCTCGAGCCCGAGCGCCTCGAGCCACGGCTCACCCTTGAGCTCCAGGCGCAGGTGCCCGCGCGGGTCCTGCGCGTCCACGTCCCGGGCGAGACACTGGCCGATGCCCTCCCCCTCCTCCGCGAGACCTACTGCGGGACGATGGCCTACGAGATCGAGCACATTTCGAGGCACGAGGAGCGCGTGTGGCTCCGGACGGCGATCGAGTCGGGCCGGTTCCGCACACCCCTCGACCAGGACGAGCGGCGGATGCTGCTCCGGAGGCTGACCGAGGTCGAGGGCATGGAGCGCTATTTGCGCCGCGCGTTCCTCGGCCAGAAGCAGTTCTCCATCGAAGGGCTCGACGCGATGGTCCCGATGCTGGACCAGGCGATCGACCTCGCCGCGAAGGACGGCGCCCACGACGTCGTCATCGGCATGGCGCACCGCGGCCGGCTGAACGTCCTCGCGCACACTGTCGGCCGGCCCTACGACGTGATCATCCGCGAGTTTGAGGGCGAACGGCTGCTCGAGGCGGTCGGGTCGGATCCCGAAGGCGGCTCCGGAGACGTGAAGTACCACCTTGGCGCCGAGGGCATCCGCCACACCGAGGCGGGCGAGGTCACGGTGAGGCTTGCGTCGAATCCGAGCCACCTGGAGTACGTCAACCCGGTCGTCGAGGGCGAGTCCCGCGCGATCCAGACCGATCACAAGGTTCCCGAGGTCGACCACGACCCGAGGCGGGCGCTTGCAGTCCTCATCCACGGCGACGCGGCATTCCCCGGCCAGGGCGTGGTCGCCGAGACGCTCAACCTGGAGAACCTGCCCGGCTACTCCACGGGCGGCACGTTGCACCTCATCGCCAACAACCAGATCGGGTTCACCACCGACCCGGAGGAAGCCCGCTCGACTCGCTACTCGAGCGACCTCGCGAAGGGCTACGACATCCCGATCGTGCACGTGAATGCCGACGACGCCGAGGCCGCGGTCTTCTCCATCCGGCTGGCGATGGCCTACCGCGAACGCTTCCGCAAGGACTTTGTCGTCGACCTCGTCGGCTACCGGCGCTTCGGCCACAACGAGGGCGACGAGCCCGGCTATACGCAGCCGCTCATGTACAAGACGATCGAGTCCCACCCGAGCCTGCGCGAGCAGTACGCCGCGCGCCTTGTCGAGGAGAGCGTCGTCACCGAGGAGGAGGCGGCCGCGCTCGACGAAGCCATGCAGGCGGCCATGAAGCAGGCACACGAGCAGCTCAAAACCTCTATCGAGGCCGGGACCGCGCCCGCGCAGAAGGAGAAGGAGCGGCTCGGCCGCGGCTCTGACGTGCCGATCGAGACCGCCGTCGACGCCGTGATTCTCCGTGAACTGAACAACCAGCTCCTCGCGGTGCCCGAAGGCTTCACCATCCATCCGAAGCTCGTGAAGCAGCTCGAGCGCCGCCGGGAGACCCTCGGCGAGGCGGGTGGGATCGACTGGGCTCAGGCCGAAGGCCTCGCCCTCGGGAGCCTCGTCGTCGCCGGCACGCCCATCCGCCTGACCGGCCAGGACACCGAGCGGGGCACGTTCTCGCATCGCCACCTCGTCCTGCACGACTACGAGACCGGGAACGTCTACACGCCGCTGGCCCACCTCCCGGCGGCCTCGGCTCCCGTGCAGGTCTACAACTCGCCGCTCTCCGAGGTGGCCGCCGTCGGCTTCGAATATGGCTACTCGGTCGCCTGTCCCGCCGCGCTCGTCCTGTGGGAGGCTCAGTTCGGCGACTTCGTCAACTCTGCCCAGGTGATGATCGACCAGTTCATCGTCTCCGGCCTTTCCAAGTGGCACCAGAGCTCGCGGCTGACGCTCCTGCTCCCGCACGGGTATGAGGGCAACGGCCCCGAGCATTCGAGTGCACGGCTCGAGCGCTTCATGCAGCTCGCCGCCCAGGAGAACATCCGCATCGTCAATTGCACGACCGCGGCGCAGTACTTCCATGTCCTCCGCCGCCAGGCTCTGCACCCGAAGGCGCGCCCGCTGGTCCTCCTTACGCCCAAGGGGCTCCTGCGCCTGAAGGAGTCGACGTCCAAGCTGGACCACCTCGCGACCGGCAGCTTTCGCCAGATGCTCGACGACCCGAGCCTCGACGAGGAAGGGCGGCGCCGGGCCGGCCGGCTCGTCCTCTGCTCGGGCAAGGTCTACTACGACATCGTCGGCCATGCCGCCCACGCGGAGGCCAAGGGGATCGCCGTCGCGCGCCTCGAGCAGATCTACCCGTTCCCGGTCGCAAGCTACGACAAGCTCCTCTCGCGCTACCCCAACATCACGGAGCTGATCTGGGCCCAGGAGGAGCCGCAGAACATGGGCGCCTGGCGAGCTATCCGCCACCGGCTGGAGGAAGGCCTGCCGGACGAGGTGCGGCTCCGCTACGTCGGTCGCCCGTGGCGTGCGAGCCCGAGCGAGGGCTACCCGACCGCGCACGCGCTCGAGCAGGACCGGATCGCCCGCGAGGCGCTTGCGGTCTACTAGCCCGAGCTAACCGGAAATCGCCTAGGGCGTCGAAATCTCGGTGGGCGGACTCTTTCTCGCGGCCTGGCGCCTGGTCCTGAAAAGGGCCGCTTCGGACCGTCTCATCGTCGGCGCCGCCTTCGTCACCGTGCTGCTTGCCGCTGCGCTCCTCGCTGCGGGCCCGATCTACTCCGAGGCGGTCGCGCTCAGCGGTCTCGAGCGCACTCTCGAGGACGCGCCGGCGCGCGATTCCGGCCTCGAGGTCTCCGGCCGGATCCCGCTTGCCGATGCGAGCGAAACGGGCGGCAGGGTCGAGGGCGGCATCCGCGACGTGCTCGGCGGCGACGTCGCTGTCTACCGAAGCGGGATGTCGGACTCGTATGCCGTCCCCGAGGGCGGCGGCCGCCCGGCGGATGCGCTCGCCGTGTTCGGCTTCTACGGCGACCTCGAGGAGCACGCGACCCTCGTGGCCGGGGATTGGCCTTCCTCGGGAGGGGCGGAAGCCGTCGAGGCAGCGCTCCCGGCGCCCGCCGCGGAGGCACTCGGCCTCGCGCCCGGCGACGAGATCGCGCTCGCAGCCCTCGGTGACTCGACCAGGAAGGTCGACGTCCGGCTCACGGGCACGTACCGCGTCGACGACCCGCGCCACCCCTTCTGGTGGGACCACCGGCTCGAGACCGGCGGCGAGCGCACGATCGACTTCACGACCTATGGCCCCTTCGTCGTCACCGAGGACGCGTTCGCGCCGGTCGCGGGAGCCGAGGCGAACCTCGCCTGGCGGGCGACTCTCAGCCCGAGCCGCATCACCGTCGCCTCGCTGCCGGGCCTTCGTGAGGACGTCTCGACCCTGCAGCGGCGACTGAACGAGGGCGCGTCGCGCGAGGTGTCGGTCGACACCGGGCTCGTCGCCGTGCTCGACCGCACCGATCACCTCCTGACGGTGACGCGCTCCGGAGTGCTGATCCCCTCCGTGCAGCTCGCCATTCTCGCCGCTGCGGCCCTCCTCTTCCTCGCAGGGCTCCTGTCGGAAAGGCGAGGACTCGAGTCGGCGATCATGCGCTCCCGCGGTGCGGGCGGGGAGGGCGTCGCGGCATTGGCGGTCATGGAGGGAGCGCTGCTGGCGGTGCCCGCCGCGATCCTCGCGCCCTGGGTCGCCGTCTTCGGCTTGCAGGCGTTGAACCATGTGGGCCCGCTCGCGCAGATCGGCCTGCGGCTCGATCCCCACGTGACGACGACGTCTTACGTCCTCGCAGCGCTCGCCGCCCTGCTCTGCGTCGCGGCGCTCGCCCTTCCCGCGCTCCGCTCGGGGGCGGTGACGTCCACGGTGGCCGGCCGCGGGCGGCCGCAGCCGAAGAGCTTCTTCCAGCGAGCCGGCCTCGACCTGATTCTCGTCGCGGTCGCGCTCGTCGCGTACTGGCAGCTCCGCCGCTACGGCGGGCCGGTGGTGGAGAGCGTTCAAGGAAGACTCGGCATCGACCCGCTGCTCATCGCGGCGCCCGCACTCGGCCTCCTCGCCGGCGCGGTTCTCGCGTTGCGCGTCGTCCCGGCCGCCGCTTCCCTTGTCGAGCGGGTCGCGAGCTCGGCCAGGGGGATGGTGGCCGCGCTTGGGACGCGGGAGCTGGCGCGCCGGCCGCAGCGCTACGCACGCTCGGCTCTCCTGCTGACGCTGGCGCTCGCGATCGGCCTCTTCGCCTCCGCCTACAGCCGCACCTGGCTCGCCTCCCAGCGCGACCAGGCCGACTACGCAGCGGCGGCGGACGTGCGGGTCGAGCCGAGCGAGCGCTCGGGGTCGATTCACGCGCTCCAGCTTCCGGGTGCCTATGCAGGCCTGAACGGCGTGCGCTCTGCGCTCCCGGTCTACCGCGATTCGCTCAATCTGTCGGATTCCTCGGGGCCCGCGACCCTGCTCGGGATCGACGCGGACAGGACGGCCGGGGCAGTCAGCTTCCGCGGAGACCTGGCGAACCGCCCGCTCGCCTCGATGCTGGCTCCTCTCGGCGAGAGCCGTCCGCGCCTGGCCCAGCTGCCGCTGCCCGGCCGACCCACGCAGCTCGCTGCCGACGTGGACGTGGAAGTCGCCCGTATGCCCGGGGACCGCGCCCTCTTCGGGACCGGTGCGCGCCCTTCGCTCTCCCTCGTCATCAGGGACGCCGGCGGCCTCCTCTACCGCCTGCCCACGACCGGCTTTGGAGTCTCCGGCGAGAGGAAGCGCATCGTCTACCAGCTCACGGGGCCGCGCGGCGAGGCGCCGCGCTATCCACTCTCGCTCGTCGGCATCGAGACGAACGTGATCCCGTCCTTTCGCGTGAACCGTCCCGTGTCGGTCGACTTGCATTCGGTGGAGGTGGGCGACGGGTCCGGGGCGTTCACGCGCATCGACCCGCCGGACTCGCCCTGGCAGGTGAGGTCGAGCCAGATCGACGATGCGGACCAGCCCTCGCGCGTTGTCCGCGTGAGCTCCGACGGTTTCTTCTCCCTCGACGTCCTGTCGGGGTCGGTGGCCACGTTCCCGAGCCGCGGCTCGGTCACGTTCACCGCATCGCCCGGCAGCAACTCGCCGGTCCAGGCGATCCCGACAATTGCCACGAGCCGCTTCCTTGCCGAGACGGGGACCGCCCTCGGCGGCCGCGTTCCGCTCGGTCCGGACGGGCCGGCCCTGGCGCTAGCGGATTCCGCCAAGGGATTCCCGACGCTGCCGGACTCGGCGGGCGGCGTGGTCGTCGATCTGCCGACGTACGCAGCCGCCGAGTGGCTCACTGACGGGACGATCCTCGAGCCGACGGAATGGTGGCTGGACGTGGACGGGCCTGCCACCCCGGTTGCGGCCCGGCTCGCCGCGCCGCCGTATTCGACCGACGTCGTGGTCGACCGCGCGGCGCGAGCGCGCGCGCTCTCCACCGACCCGGTCGCGCTCGGCATCAGCGGCGCGCTCTACATCGGCTTCGCGGCGGCGGCGATCTTTGCCGTGATCGGCTTTGCGGTCAGCTCCGCGATCTCCGCGGCCGAGCGGAAGACGGAGTTCGCGGTTTTGCGCTCGGTGGGGCTCTCCAGGGGTCAGCTCTCCGGGGCGCTCGCCCTCGAAGGCGCCCTGACCGCGTGTCTGGCGCTCGCCGCCGGCACCGCGCTCGGCGTGCTCCTCGCCTGGTTCGTCCTGCCGTACGTCTCCCTGAGCGGGGAGGGTGGACGGCCGTTCCCTGACGTCATCGTCCACTTCCCGTGGCGGACAGCACTGCTCCTCGAAGGAGCGCTGCTCCTCGCCCTTGCCGTCGTCGTCGCCGTCGAGATCCGCGTCCTCGCGCGCGTGCGGCTCGCGCCGGCCCTTCGTGCGGGAGAGGACCGATGAGCGCGCTTCGCTCCCTGCTCACGCCGGTCATCCTGGCGGCCAGGCGGATCCGCTCCGACCTGCCGCTCACCGGGGCGGTCTTCGGAGCCGTCCTGGTCACGAGCTTCGTCTTCACGGCTGCTCCGCGCGCCTTCGAGTCGAACTCGGACGACGGTCTGCGCTTCGCCGTGGCGGAGGCGAGCCCGTTCGAGCGAAACGTTGAGATCACGCGGGCCGGCCGCATCGAGCCGTCGGGCCAGGACCCCATCGAGGCCGTCAGCTCCGCCGGCACCCGCCTGGCGCAGAGCTTTCCAGAGTCCGTGCGTGATGTGATCCGCAATCGCCGGGACACGGTGGAGACGACCCGCTATACGGCCGTCGACGCGCCCGGTGTGCCCGGGCCGCCGGGAACGACGCGGCTCCTGACCCTGGAATACGTGGAGGGAGCGGCTGACCGGGTCCGCCTCGTGTCGGGCCGCATGCCCGAGGAGCGCGACGAGATCGTTGCTCTGCCGTTCCGGCTCGGCCAGCCACGGGCGCCGCTCGTCGAGGTCGCCATTCCGCTTGCCGCCGCAAACCAGCTTTCGCTCCAGGCCGGCGACGTTCTGTATCTGGAGCCCGACTTCGAGGACGTCCTCGCCGGCGCGGTTCCGCTCAGCGAGCGGCGGATGATTGCTGCCGAGGTGACCGGGATCTTCTCCCCGAAGACGGACGCCGACGCCGCCTGGCTCGACGACGCGCGCCTCGGCGCCGCGGTCACCCGCGACACCGACCAGCGCCGTTACGTCTACGGCTTCGGCCTCTTTGCGCCCTCGGCCTACGGCGAGGTGGCGGATGCGAGCGCGCCGCTGCCGCTCCGCTATTCCTGGCGTTACGACGTCGACGCGAGCGGCTTCGACGCGGGCACGATCGACCGGCTTGACTCAGACGTGCGCAAGCTGGATGCCAGCTTCGGGGAGTCGACGTTCGGCCAGCGGCTCGGGACGGGCGTTCGCACCGGGCTCTCGGAGGTGCTGACCGACTACCGAAGCGACCGGGACGCGGCCGCCGCCGTGATTGCCATCGGCGCGGTCGGCCTCCTGGCACTCGCGCTCGCCGTTGTCGCCCTCCTCGGCGGCCTGGCGGCGAACCGCCGTCGGGAGAGTATCGCGCTCGTGTGCTCCCGCGGAGGCGCCTCGTGGCAGGTGCTCGGTGCCGAGGCCATAGAGGGGATCGCGGTCGCCCTTCCGGCCGGTCTGGTCGGCTACGTACTCGCCCTCGTTCTTGTCGACGGCCGGAGCGTCGTCACTCCGCTCCTGCTCGTTCTCGGAATCGTCCTGGCGACCGGCGGCATCCTGGCCGCGGCTGCGTCCGGCGCCGCCCGGAGCGGCCTCACTGCCCGCGGGCGGGAGGAGGTCGCAGTCACCTCGGTATCGCCGGGCCGGCTGGCGATCGAGGCGGCGGTCGTCGTCTCGTCGCTCGTCGGCGTCTACCTTCTGCGCAGGCGCGGGCTTGCGGACGCGAACGGCTTCGACCCCTACCTCGCCGCGGTGCCGCTTCTCCTCGGCCTCGCGGCCGGGATCCTGGCCGTCCGCCTCTATCCGCTGCCGGTGCGATTTCTCGCGGCGGCGGCCGCGCGGAGGCGCGACCTCGTTCCTGCGCTCGCCCTTCGTCGCGTCGCCCGGCAACCTGGAGTGACCGCGGCGCCGCTCCTCGTCCTTCTGCTCGGGGTCTCGGTCTCGGTCTTCGCTGCGGTCATGGCGGCGACCGTGAGCCACGCGCAGGAAGGCGCGGGCTCGGCCGTCCTCTCGCCGCTCGCAACCGGGACGCTGGACGCGTTCCGGGCAGGAGCCGTGCTCGGGGCCGCCTACGCCGCCTTCGTGATCGTCCTGGCGCTGCTCCTCACCGCGAGGACCCGGCTGCGCGACCTGGCATATCTGCGAGCGCTCGGGCTCTCGCGCCGGCAGGCGGTGGCCGTGACCGCTGCCGAGCTCGCCCCGCCGTTCGTCGTCGCACTCGTCGTCGGCACGGCCCTCGGTCTCGCGACCGCCTATCTCGTCGAGCCAGGCCTCGACCTGACCGCCCTGGCCGCGGGCGGCCGCGACGTCGCTCTGCGCCTCGACCCGGTCGGGCCGCTTCTGCTCGCGCTCGTGCTTCTCGCAGTCTCCGTGGCCGCCGTGTGGGCGACCGCAGCCGTCGTGCGGCGCATGAGCCTCAGCCGTTCACTCAGGATGGGAGAGAGATGAGCCAGATCGTCTGCGACAACCTCGTGAAGATCTACAAGGTCGCCGACCTGGAGGTCGTGGCGCTCCAGGGGCTCGACCTCGCCGTCGAGCCGGGCGAGTTCATCGCCATCGTGGGCGCGTCGGGCAGCGGGAAGTCGACCCTGCAGAACATCCTGGGCGGGATGGATGTGCCGACAGCGGGCAAGGCCGAGGTGGCCGGCTTCGACCTGACTTCGCTGACTCCGAAGGAGCGGACGATCTACCGCCGCAGCATCGTCGGCTTCGTCTGGCAGCAGACCACGCGGAATCTGCTCCCGTACCTCACCGCCGAGGAGAACGTCGAGCTGCCGCTGATCCTGGAGGGCATGCGCGGGACCGACCGACGGGAGTACGCCGTCGAGCTCCTCCGGCTCGTGGGGATGGGCGAGAGGGCAGGCCACAAGCCCGACCAGCTCTCGGGCGGCGAGCAGCAGCGCGTCGCCATCGCGATCGCGCTCGCCAACCGGCCGCGCGTCCTCTTCGCCGACGAGCCGACGGGCGAGCTCGACACCGAGACCGCGGCCGAGATCTTCGCCACGCTGCGCAGCGCGAACCGGGAGCTCGGCGTGACGGTGGTCGTCCTCACCCACGACCCCCTCGTCTCCGAGCAGGTCGACCGCACGATCGCGATCAGGGACGGGCGGACGAGCACCGAGACGCTGCGGCGGAGCGAGGTCGACGAGCTGGGCGACCATCAGGTGATCGCCGAGGAGTTCGCAGTCCTCGACCGCACGGGCCGGCTTCAGCTTCCACAGGACTACATGGACGCCCTCGACCTGGAGCGGCGAGTCCGCCTCGAGCTCGAGCCGGACCACATCGGCGTCTGGCCGGACAAGCACAACCGTGAGCAGAACGGTGAGTGAGCCGATCGCCGCCACTGAGGCGCTTCACCGGGAGTACGAGACCGGTGACGCCGTCGTCCACGCGCTGCAGGGCGTGGACGTGCGCATCGGCCGCGGTGAGCTGACCGTCGTCCACGGCCGCTCGGGCTCCGGGAAGACGACGCTGCTCAACATGATCGGGGGGCTCGACCGACCCACCCATGGGCGCGTCTGGGTCGACGGCGCCGAGGTCTCGGCCATGGGGGAGGACGAGCTCGTTCGCCTCCGCCGGGAGAAGATCGGCTTCGTCTTCCAGGCGTTCGGCCTCGTCCCGATCCTGACCGCGGCAGAGAACATCGAGGTGCCGCTCCGTCTGCGGAACGAGCACCCCAGCGCGCGGACGAAGCGGGTAGGCGAGCTTCTCGAGCTCGTCGGGCTCGCGGGCCGCGCCCGCCACCGGCCCTACGAGCTCTCGGGCGGGGAGCAGCAGCGCGTCGCGATCGTGCGCGCGCTCGCCAACCGGCCCCAGCTCTTGATCGCCGACGAGCCGACGGGCCAGCTCGACTCCTCGAACGCGCGGACGATCATGCGGGTCATTCGCGAGCTCGTTCGCACCGAGGGCGTCTCGGCGATCGTCGCGACGCACGATCCGTTGCTTCTGGACGTGGCCGACCGGGTTGTCGAGCTGCGCGACGGCGAAGCGGTCTAGGGCTCGGTGGCGCCGCGCCCCTTGGCGGGCTCCGGAGCCTCGGCCATCGTCACGCCCTCCGGCCCGACCAGCTCCCGTGGATCCGCCGTGTAGCCGGGATCCTGGCTCTGGTCAGGGTCATTCGTCCCCTCAGGCGGGCGTGCGCCGCGCTTCCCCTTCCAGCGTCCAAACATCGAGGGCTCAATACCCATCTCCTTTCGGTCGAAATCCCTCTGTGGATGGACGTTTCCAGCCGAGGCATCGTTCAACGTGAGTCGGGCATGGCCCTGCGTCTCCCCCAGCGCGATCCCGTCAGGGAGATCGACGACCTCTGGATCCCGCTGCCCGACGGAGGACGCCTCTCCGCGCACCTCTGGCTGCCGCCTGGCGCAGAGGCTGCTCCGGTGCCGGCGGTCGTGGAGGTCTCGCCGTACCGGCACGAGGACCACACCCGGCGTCGCGACGCCGTCCGCCATCCCTACTTCGCCGAGCATGGATACGCCTCCCTCCGCGTGGATATCCGGGGCAGCGGTGCCTCGAGCGGCGTCCTTCTCGACGAGTACACCGAGCAGGAACAGGAGGACGTCTGTGCCGCCCTCGAGTGGGTCGCGGCGCAGCACTGGTGCACGGGCTCGCTCGGGATGATCGGGCTTTCGTGGGGTGGATTCGCCGCGCTGCAGGCCGCCGCCCGCCGTCCGGCCGCGCTGAAGGCGATCATCGCGCTCTGCGCGAGCGCTGACCGCTACGGCGCGGACGTCAAGTACCACGGCGGCTGCGTCCTCGGCTGCGAGCTCCTCCCCTGGTCCTCGACGATGCTCGCGATGAGCGTCCGGCCGCCGGATCCCGACCTCGTGGGCGAGGGCTGGCGGGAGCTCTGGCTCGAGCGCCTCGAGCAGGCTGTTCCTTTTTCGGAGACCTGGCTCGCCCACCAGCGGCGCGACGAGTACTGGCGCACCGGGTCGCTCTGCGACGACTACGCGGCCGTGGAGTGCCCCGTCTACGCGGTCGGCGGTTGGGCCGACCCGTACCGCCAGGCGGTTCTCGATCTGCTCGCGTCGCTACCCGGCCCCCGCAAGGGGCTGATCGGCCCGTGGTCGCACCGCTATCCGGAAGAAGGGACTCCGGGCCCGGCCTTGGACTTCCGTGCCGAGTCTGTCCGCTGGTGGGACCACTGGCTCAAGGGCGAGCAAACCGGAGTTATGGACGAGCCCATGCTCCACGCCTGGATGCCGGGGCCGGCACCCGAAGGGGAGGTCGGCGGGCGCTGGGTCTCCGAGGAGATGTGGCCTCCGCTGCGGCCGGTCGCGGGCCACTATGCGCTCGGCGACGGCATGCTCATGGTCGAGCCTGAGCCCGAGTGCGCTCTCCAGCTCTCCTCGCCGGAGAGCACGGGCCTGGACGCAGGCGCCTGGTGTCCCTGGAATGACTCGGACATCGCCGGCGACCAGAGCCGTGACGACGACCTTTCACTCGCCTTCACGGGGGAGCCCTTGGAGGAGTGCGTCGAGATCCTCGGCGCACCTGTGTTGACCGTCGAAACTTCCGCGGACGAGCCGCGGGCGCTTCTCGCGGTTCGGCTCTGCGACGTCGCGCCCGACGGCACGTCGCGCCTGGTGACACGGGGGCTCCTGAACCTCACCCATCGCACGGGCAGCGTCGACCCGCAGCCACTCGAGCCCGGGCGGCGCGAGCAGGTCCGCGTGCCGCTCGAGGCGATCGCGTACGCGTTCCCGGCCGGACATCGGATCCGCGTCGCCGTCAGCTCGTCGTACTGGCCGTGGGCCTGGCCCTCGCCGCGGGCCGCAGGAGTCACGATCTTCACTGGGCCGGCGTCGCGCTTCGAGTTGCCGGTGCGTCCGCCGGCGAAGCGCGACTTCATTCCTGCGGGGCTCCTACCCCCGCCGGTTTTGGGGGAGATCAACGGCGGTAGCATCCGCCGGCTCGACCACGACGGCGATCTGGGCCCGGGCCGCTTCTCGCTCGAGGTCGAGCGGACGCGCGAGCGCCGGCTTGTCCCGCCGGGCACGCTCGAGATCGAGGGCGCGCAAACCGACGTCTACCGGATCGAGGACGGCGACCCGCTCTCCGCGGAGGTCGCGTGCACGCGTCGAATGGGCATGATCCGCAACGGCTGGTCCGCCCACGTCGAGACGTCGAGCTCGATGACGGCCGACGCCGAGACCTTCCTCCTCGTGCACCAGGTGGACGCCTACGAGAACGGTGACCTGATCTTCTCGCGGGCGCGGACCTTCACGGTGCCGCGCGATCTCGTCTAGCTCACGAAGCGACGCCCGCGGTTACGGCTCGACGAGCTCAGGTGGGCCGTGCAGCCAGATCCCGAGCCGCTTCAGATCACGCTTGTAGAGGATCGTGATCACGACGCCGTGGAGCTCCTGTGCGAGCCGAACCTTGCGGTTCTTGCGCGTCGTCGCGCACTGTCGCATGACCGTGCACTCGACGTAGGAGCCGATTTCGGGGAGATAGAAGTCGGGCGTCAGGGCTTCTCGTACGGTCCCGTCCCCGTCTTGGCGCAGGACGAACTCGTGCGGCTCGTACTCCCAGGCGATGCCGTGCTCGTCCAATATTCGCGCGAGCGCGCTCTCCACCGGATGGGCGAAGATGGGGCCTTCTTGCGCTGCCATCTGGCCTGACGGATACCCGGCAGGTCGATCCGCAACCCGCGCGGTAGCGGCTGATCCACCGCTAACATCGTTGTGCTCCAAGGGCCGTCACGAGCGGCCCTTCTCTTTGCAACGGAAGGGGTCGGTTCGTGCACGTGAGCATGTCCAAGTTCAAAGGGGAGATCGAGGACCTTCCCGGCACCGCCCGCATGGCCAGCGAGGCCATGCTCGACTGGCTGCAGCAGATCGACGGCTATCGAGGCCTGCTCGCGCTCGTCGACGAGGAATCCGGGAGCGCCTGCTTCGTCACCTTCTGGGAGAACGAGGAGGCTGTCGTCAAGACGCGTGCCTCACGCACCAGCCTGCGGGACCAGATGGCCGCGACCGCGGGCGCCGAGGTCGTCGGCTCGGAGGAGTTCGTCGTGGCCTATTCCGATCTGGTCGAGTAACGCGTTAGGATCGGCGGATGCCGGAGGATGGCGGCATCGCAATCAGCCTCCAGGGCGTGGGTAAGCGCTTCGGAGACGTCGTCGCGGTCCGCGAAACGAACCTCGACATTCGCGACGGCGAGTTCTTCTCCATGCTCGGGCCGAGCGGCTGCGGGAAGACGACGACGCTCCGCATGATCGCCGGCTTCGAAGTGCCGGACGAGGGGCGCGTCCTCCTGCGCGGCACCGACGTCACGAACGCGGCGCCGAACCATCGCAACGTCAACACCGTGTTCCAGCACTACGCGCTCTTCCCGCACATGTCGGTCGTCGACAACGTGTCCTTCGGGCTCGAGCTCAAGCGGGTGCCGCGCGGGGAGCGCCGCGACCGCGTGAAGGAGATGCTCCAGGTCGTCCAGCTCGAGGGGATGGAGAAGCGCAAGCCGCAGCAGCTCTCGGGCGGCCAGCAGCAGCGCGTCGCCCTCGCCCGCGCTCTCGTCAACCGGCCGGCCGCGCTTCTTCTCGACGAGCCGCTCGGCGCTCTCGACGTGAAGCTCCGCAAGCAGATGCAGCTCGAGCTGAAGCGGATCCAGACCGAGCTCGGCACGACTTTCGTCTACGTCACGCACGACCAGGAAGAGGCGCTGACCATGTCCGACCGGATCGCCGTCATGAATGGCGGCGACATCGAGCAAGTCGCCGACCCAAAGGAGATCTACGAGCGTCCGCTGACGCCGTTCGTTGCCGACTTCGTTGGCTCCTTGAACGCTTTCGACCTCCGTGTGGACGAGCTCGCGGATGGGCTTGCCGTCATGCGCGTGAGCGAGCGCGAACGGCTGGTGGTCCCGGCCGGGACGGGGACGAAGACCGGAGACCAACTGCGAGTCGCGGTGCGACCGGAGCGTGTCCGCATCGAGCCGACGAACGGGCGCGCGGCCGAAGGCGGATCGAGCGTGGAGGGCACCGTGGCCGAGCTCGTCTATCTCGGCGGCCTGACGCAGTTCCACGTGGAGACCAGTGTCGCCGGGCGGCTCGTCAGCCACCGCATGGACGACCAAGTCGCAGCCTCGCTCGAGCCCGGGAAGCACGTCACGCTCACGTGGCCGGCCGAGCACGCCTACGTGCTCGCGGGCGCAGTCTCGTCTGAGATCTAGGTCTCGAGCCTGCGCTCGGCGCGGTGGCGGAGGACCTCCGCGAGCGTGACGATGACGAGCGAGGCGACCACGACGACGGAGCCGAGCGCGAGGATCTGCGGCTGGAGCGCAGGCGTTCTCGCCCCCGAGTAGACGTAGACCGGATAGGTCGCCTCCCCGGCCGGGACGAGGAACGAGGCGATCGCGAACTCGTCGAAGGAGATCGTGAAGGCGATCAGGGCGGCTGAGAAGAGCGCGGGCACGATCAGTGGCAGGGTCACACGCCTGAACGCAGTCCAGGGTCCCGCGCCCAGGTCCCGTGCTGCATCCACGATGGCCTGGTCGAGCGTCCGCAGGCGCGGGAGGATGATGAGGAGGCAATAGGGGACCGAGACGGCGATGTGGCCGAGGAGCACCGCCCAGAGCGCTTGCTGCAGCCCGAGCCAGTTCAGCAAGATCAAGAGCCCGACCGCAAGGACGATGTAGGGAATCACGAGCGGGAGCAGGATGAGCGCTGTCACGAGCCCACGCAGCCGCAGCTTGCGGGCTGTCATGCCGACCGCGGTGATCAGGCCGAGCAGGGTGGCGCCGATCGCGGCCGCCACGCCAATCCACGCGCTCCGCTTCAGGGAGTCGATCAGTTCCGTGTTCGAGAAGGCGTTGTGGAACCACTTCGTGGTGAAGCCCGACCACGGAAACGTCTGCACGAAGCTGTCGTTGAAGGCGAAGATGATCATCACGGCGAGCGGCGCGTAGAGGAAGATCGCCAACAGGACGAAGTAGCCGCCGAGGAGGCGTCCGCCCGTCTTGCTCGCCGCGACGCTGCTCACGCCGTCGCCTCGCCCTCACGCAGGTCGGTGGACAGGAACCGGCCGAACAGGATGACGAGCACGAGCACCACCGCGATCAGCCACACCGCGAGGACGGCGCCGTAGTTCCAGTTCGGCGTGTCCGAGAAGAACGCCTGGATCGCGTTGCCGAACATGTAGCTCTCGGGGCCGCCGACGAGAAGCGGTGCGATGAACTCTCCCGTTGTCGGGATGAGGACAAAGACGAACGCGGCGATCACGCCGGGGAGGCTGAGCGGCAGGGTCACGCGGAGGAAGGTGCGCAGCCGTCCGGCTCCCAGGTCATGCGCCGCTTCGAGGAGCCGCGTGTCCATGTTCTCGAGGACCACGTAGATCGGCAGCGCGACGAACGGCACCCAGGAGTAGAAGAGGACGAGCGCGACGGCGAACCAGGAGTAGATGAGCCACGTGATCCCGTCCCCCTGGTCGCGGAGGCCGAGCTGCCAGAGGGCCGAGTTGATCACGCCGTTGTTGGCGAGAATCACCTTCCAGGCGATCACGCGGAGTAGGTAGCTCGTGAAAAAGGGCGCGAGGATGAGCAGCAGGAGCGTGTACCGGCGCTTGCGCGCGACGAAGGCGAGGAAATACGCGAGCGGATAGGCGGCGACGACGGCGAGCACCGAGACGAGCAGGGTGATGACCATCGACGTCTTGAACCGGTCCCAGAAGACGTTGTCCCCCGGCGGGAGGAAGCTCTCCCAGTTGACGAGCGAGAAGTTCGTCGGAACGCCGAAGAGGTTCGTGAGCAGGTTGACGCTGTAGAGCCCGATCAGGACGAGCGGCAGGACGAAGACGGCGAGCAGAAAGCAGATGACCGGCAGCGTGAGCCAGCCCCTGCCGGGCGCCGGGAAGAGGCGTCCGAGGAGGCCGGCCCGCTGCGGACTCGCCGATGAGGCGACAGCCATTGCGCTTAGGCGGCCGAGACCTCCTGCCAGGCCAATGCCACCTCGTCCTCGTTCGGCATCCAGCTCTGGATGTTCACGTCGTCACCGTTCAGCGCCTCGGGATCGCCGATGTTGAGCTTCTTCGCCAGCGCCTTGTTTTCGACGTCGCTCGGCTGCACGGTCATGTCCGCGCTCCCGTAGTAGAAGAGATTGACCAGATCCACGCAGGCCGCGTGGTCGAGGAACGACTCGACGTACTTGTGCGCGTGGTGGTAGTTCTTGGTGTTCGCGCCGAGCATGAAGCCGCACACCCAGCCAAGCTTCCCCTGGCTCGGCTGCATAAACTCGACGGCCAGGCCCTCGGCCTTCATGTTCACGTAGCCGTCCTGCCAGGAGTACGCGATCCAGATGTCGCCCGCCTTGAACGCGGGCTGCATGTCCGAGTACGTGCTCTTCCAGTAGAACTTGTTCAGCGGCTTCTGCTCGATCAGCGCTTCCTTGGACTGCTGTACCTGCTCGGAGGTCTGGTTGTCCATCTCGGGGAATCCGAGCTTGAGGGCGGCGACCTCGAAGTTCGACTGAGCGCCGTCCCACATGGAGATCCGGCCGTTGTACTTCTCGTTCCAGAAGAGCTCCCAGCCGGTCGCATCCGCCGCATCCACCATGTCCGTGCGGTAGAGGATGCTCGCGTAGCCCCAGTCCCACGGGATGAAGTACTGCTGCCCGTTGACCATCCCACGCTCGGTGAGTGCCGGATTCAGGTTCTTGAAGCTCGGCAGCAGGCTCGTGTCCCACGGCTGCACGAGGTTCGAGTTGACGTAGTCCTGCACGTTTTCGATGCAGGGGTGCATGAGGTCGAACTCGACCTGGCGCGCTTTGTTGACGGCCTGGGTGTCGTTGACGATGTACGTGTACTTGAGGCCATTGGCGCCGAACTCATCCGTGTAGTTCGTGCCGGCGAGCATGCCGTAGGTCTGAGCCTTCGTTCCGCCCGCCTCGTAGCCGGGCCACTCGAGGATGTTGAGCGTGCCCGGCTCCGAGCCGATCGGCGGGTGAGTCTCCGTCGGGGTTCCTCCCGCGCTCGGCTGTGAGCCGGCTCCGCCTCCGCAACCCGCCAGTAAGACGCCGCCTCCGAACACGGCGCTGCTGGCGAGGAACTTCCTGCGATCCATGCGCTCCATCAGTGCGACCTCCTGAAGGGAATGGCCGACACTAGCGCTCAGAGGGCTTGGAATCTAGGGTCAGGCGATGCACCGCGCTCTTGTCCTCGTTGTTCTCCTCGTCCTCGGAGGCTGTGGCTCGAGCCCGCCTCCGGAGGCCGAGCCGGTGCTCTCGACGGACGCACTCCCCGGTCTCGAGTCGACGACGGAGCCGGTGACCGCCGAGGATCTCGCTGCGGACTTCGGGACGGACGTCTCCGTCGACCGGTTCGTCTCGGGAACCGAGCGCGTCTTCCAGGGCGAGTCTCACGACCTCGCCCGAGTCGTCTCGCGCACGCTCGAGTTCGAGAGCCCCGAGGCGGCCGGCGCCTACGTCGAGCTCGTGCGGGCGCACGTCGACGATCTCTACGGAGTGGGCACGACCGCGAAGCCCTTCGAGTTGGGCGGCCGGGCCGGATACCTCGTCGACCCGGCGGCCTGTGCCTGCCACCGCGCGTCGCCGACGCTGACGGGCGTGGTCTCCGAGGGGAGCCGGGTGACGTACCTGGAGGTCAACGGCGACGGAGCCACACCGGAGGCTCTGGGAAAGCTCCTGCGCGTCGCTCCGTGACGAGCTAAGGCTTTCCGGGCCCTCCGTGCTAATCCACGGAGGTCAGACGGGGACGGTGTCCCGGGGCCAGGACGTAGCCGCCGCTGTCTCGAATCTCCTCGTAGCGCGCGACCTGCAGGACAACCTGGTCGACGCAGAACTCGTCCGCGCACTCGCACAGGAAGGACAAAATCTCGTCGCCGCGGCTGTCGAGGGAGGCGACGCGCTGATTTACGTCGCGAAGAAGCTCCCTGGAGAGTGTCCTGCGATCTGACTGGGAGGTCATCTCTTCTGTGTAGACCATACTCCTCTGCCGCCCGGAATTCATGGCGCGGTTCTGTCTCAATCCGGGCTTCCTCGTTTTGCGTAGGTCCGTTCGATGAAAGCTGTTCTCCCGGCGGGCGACGCACACGCGTTCTGGCTGCGCGCGCCCGGCTGCGGCGAGATCCGGCCGGTCAGGCTTCCCGAGCCGGGGCGGGGCGACGTGGTGGTGCGCACCGTGCGGTCCGGCGTCAGCCGCGGAACGGAGACGTTGGTGTTCCGGGGCAGTGTGCCGCCGAGCCAGTACTCCGCAATGAGGGCGCCCTTCCAGGAGGGGGACTTCCCAGGGCCCGTCAAGTACGGCTACCTCAGCGTCGGCGTCGTCGAGCAGGGTCCGCCGGATCTCACCGGCCGCACGGTTTTTTGCCTGTACCCCCACCAGACCGCATACGTGGTTCCGGCCGGCGCAGTGGCCGTCGTGCCGGAGGACGTGCCACCTGCGCGAGCCGTCCTTGCCGGCATCGTCGAGACCGCCGTCAATGCGCTCTGGGACGCCGCACCCCTCGTGGGCGACCGTGTCGCCGTCGTCGGCGCCGGGATGGTCGGCTGCTGCGTCGCACGCCTGCTGAGCCGGTTCCCGGCGGTGGAGGTCACGCTCGTGGACGTCGTTGGCGCCCGGGCCGATGTGGCGGCCGCGCTCGGCGTCGAGTTCGCGACGCCGGACGATGTCGCGGGCGGCCGTGACCTGGTCGTGCACACCAGCGCGACGTCCGCGGGGCTCCAGCGGTCGTTGGACATCCTCGGTCCCGAAGGCACGGTGATCGACCTCAGCTGGTACGGCGATACCGATGTTCGGTTGTCGCTCGGGGGTGCGTTCCACTCGCAACGCCTCGGTCTCCGCGCCAGCCAGGTCGGCACGATCTCCCCGGCCCGCAGCGGAAGCCGCACGATGGCGGACCGCTTGGCCCTGGCGCTAGACCTGTTGCGCGACCCCGCTTTCGACGTGCTCGTCACCGGGGAGTCCCAGTTCGGCGAATTGCCGGACGTAATGGCCCGGCTGGCCGGCGGGAGCCTGCCGGCGCTCTGTCACACAATCACCTACGGCGAGGGGTAGGCCGTGTTCAGCGTGAGCGTCCGGGACCACATCATGGTCGCCCACAGCCTTCGCGGAGAGGTGTTCGGGCCCGCACAGCGGCTGCACGGCGCGACCTACGTGGTCGATGCGACCTTCCGGCGCCGCGACCTCGATGAGGACGGCATCGTGGTCGACATCGGCAAGGCGACCGAGGAGCTGCGCGCCGTCCTCGCCGACCTCGACCACAAGAACCTCGACGACGAACCGGCCTTTGCAGACATGAACACCTCGACTGAGGCGCTTGCCCGGGTGATCGCGGACCGGCTGGCGGAGAGGGTGCAAAACGGCGCCCTGGGCGATGCAGCCCGGGAGTCGGACGCTCTGTCGGTGACGCTGCACGAGTCCCACGTGGCCTGGGCCAGTTACGAGCGGGCGCTGTGACGGCACTGCACGTCGTCGTACCGGAGGGCATCGACGATCCGGCCCGGCCGAGCGGGGGCAACGGCTACGACCTCCGGATCTGCCGCGCACTGGCGGAGACCGGCTGGCCGCTGCACGTCCACGCCGTACCGGGCTCCTGGCCGCGACCCGACGCAGCGGCCCACGCCGCGCTCGCCGGCGTCGTCCGGGAAATCCCTGACGGCGCGCTCGCCCTGCTCGACGGGCTCGTCGCCTCGGCCGCCCCTGAGGTGCTCCTGCCCCAGGCGAACCGGCTGCGTCTCGTCGCGCTCGTGCATATGCCGCTGGGCCAGGACACGGCAGACGACGACGCTCGCACCAGGGAAGGCGCCGTTCTCTCGGCCGCGGCTTCCGTGGTCACGACGAGCGCGTGGAGCAGACGAGCCCTGCTGGAGCTGTACTCGTTGCCGGGCGACCGGGTGCATGTCGCCAAGCCCGGCGTCGATGCCGCCCCGCTGTCACAGGGAACGACGACCGGAGGTGCGCTGCTCTGCGTGGCGGCGGTGATCCCCGGCAAGGGGCACGATGTGCTGCTGGAGGCGCTTGCGACGATGGCGGACCTGTCCTGGGACTGCCGGTGCGTGGGCAGCTTGGACCGCGACCCGGCGTTCGCAGAGAAGCTCAGGCTCGGCATCAGTGACGCCGAGCTCGGCAATCGCGTGCACTTGACGGGGCCGCTCTCAGGATCGGATCTCGACCGAAGCTACGAGTCTGCCGACCTCTTCGTGCTGCCGTCGCGCGGAGAGACCTACGGGATGGTGGTCACCGAGGCGCTCGCCCGTGGGCTGCCGGTCGTCGCAACGGATGTCGGCGGGGTCGCGGAGGCTCTCGGCCACGGAGCCGGTGTGACGCGGCCGGGGCGTCTCGTTCCTCCCGGCGATCCTGCTGCGCTCGCCGCCGCCCTGCGGGCGTGGCTCGGCGATGCCGAGCTGCGACTCGCGTGGCGCGGGGCCGCACGCGAGCGGCGTGCGGCGCTCACCCGTTGGTCGACCACGACCTCGATCCTGGCGGGCGTGCTGGCGAAGGTGGCACGGTGATCGCCGCGCAAACTCGGGTCAGCGGCCACTGGCTCGACCTCCGCGAGCCTGCCGACGCTGCGGCGCGGGACCGCGGGCTCGCCGAGCACCTCAGGCGCCATCTTCCGCCGAACGACCAGGTGATCCACGATCTGGGCTGCGGCACCGGAGCGATGGGCCGCTGGCTCGCGCCGCTTCTGCCGGGGCCGCAACGCTGGGTTTTGCACGACCGGGACAGGGACCTGCTGGACGTCGCCGCCGCCGAGCCTCCCGGCTCGGCGGCCGACGGCGCCTCCGTCGTCGTCGAGACGCGGGCATCCGACGTCACCCTGTTCGGCCCCGACGATCTCGCCTGCGTGACCCTCATCACCGCCTCCGCGCTACTCGATCTGCTGACGCGGGATGAGCTGGACGGGCTGATCGACGCCTGCGCGAAAGCAGGATGCCCGGTTTTCCTGAGCCTCTCCGTGGTCGGCCGTGTCGAGCTGGCCCCGGCGGATCCGCTGGACTCTCGCGTGGCCGCCGAATTCGACGCCCACCAGCGGCGCATGACCGCACGCGGCCGCCTGCTCGGCCCGGATGCCGTCGCCGCGGCCGTCGAGGGATTCCGCGGGCGGGGAGCCGATGTGCTCCTTCGGCCGACGCCCTGGCGGCTCGGCGCTGCCGAGGCCGACCTGGCTGCGGAGTGGTTCACCGGGTGGATCGGTGCCGCGTGCGAGCAGTGTCCCGAGCTCGTCTCCGAGACCATTTCCTATGCACCCAGGCGCCTGGCGGAGGCGCGGGCGGGGGAGATCGCCGTCACCGTAGGCCACGCAGACCTGCTGGTGCTGCCGTGAGCGGTGCCCGCAACACATCGCCTTGGAGATGGGCGCGGCCTGTGGCTGCGGTCGGGACGCTGGCTGGCGTCGTCTGGTACCTGGGCGTGGGCCCCTTTCTCGACGGCATCCGTGCGGTGGACGGGGCGGCACTGTTGGCAGGAGCGGGGATCGGCGTGCTGACGACTCTCTGCTGTGCCTGGCGGTGGACGACCGTGGCACACGGCCTCGGCCTGCGTCTGTCGTTTCCGTCTGCCGTCGCAGCGTGCTACCGGTCGGTGTTCCTCAACCTCACGCTCCCCGGCGGGGTCGTAGGCGACGTTCATCGCGGCGTGAGCCACGGCCGCAACGTGCGTGATGTCGGCCTCGCTTTGCGGGCCGTGGCCTGGGAGCGCACGGCCGGACAGGTGGTGGAGGCAATCGTCACGGTCGTCATCCTGGTGTCGCTGCCCTCGCCGGTGCGCCCGTCGATCCCGCTGGTGGTCGCCGTGCTCGTCGCGGTGGCGATAGCCGTCGTGCTCGTCGGGCGGGCGGGACCCGGTGATGGCCGCTCGCGCTGGGCGCGGCTGCGACGTGCGATCGCCGGCGACGTTCGCGGCGCGCTCCTGGCCCGAAGGGCGTGGCCGGTGATCGCGATGACATCTCTGCTGGTCGTCATGGGGCACGCGATCACGTTCCTGATCGCCGCGCGGACAGCGGGCGCTACCGCGCCACTCTCCGAGCTGGTGCCACTGGCATTGCTCGCCATGCTGGCCATGGTGCTCCCGAGCGTGGCCGGCTGGGGGCCCCGCGAAGGTGCGACGGCATGGGCGTTCGCGGCGGCCGGCCTGGGCGCGGACCTCGGCGTCGCCACCGCCGTCGTCTACGGGGTGATGGTTCTGGTCGCCAGCCTGCCGGGTGCGCTCGTCTTCGTGGCCGCCTGGGGGCCTCGCCCGGCGATCGCCGAGACCCGTGGAGCCGCGGATGCTTGACCGCCCCTACACCCTGCTTTCCTGCAGCGTGTCGATGGACGGCTACATCGCGAGCGCGGCGTCGCGCCTGCTGCTCTCGAACGACGCCGACTTCGACCGGGTCGACGCCGTTCGCGCCTCGTGCGACGCGATCCTCGTCGGCGCCACGACGGTGCGGAACGACAACCCCCGGCTCGTCGTGCGTTCCCAGCAGCGCCGCGACGAACGTACGGCCCGCGGGCTTGCCCCGTCGCCGATGAAGGTCACCGTGACCGGCCGCGCCGAGCTCGACGCGTGCGCCGACTTCTTCACCGCCGGCGAGGCGGAGAAGCTCGTCTACTGCGCGAGGCCGCGTGTGGACGACGCCCGCGCGCGTCTGGGACCAGTCGCGACGGTCGTCGACGGCGGCCATACGGTGGAGATGCACAGGCTGAGCAACGACCTCGCGGATCGCGGGGTGGAGCGGTTGATGGTCGAGGGGGGCGGGACGGTGCACACGCAGTTTTTGACCGCCGATCTCGTCGACGAGCTCCAGCTCGTCGTCGCCCCGGTGTTCGTCGGCGACTCGCAGGCTCCGAGGTTCGTGCGCGACGGCCACTTCCCGTGGAACCCGGCCCGGCGCGCGACGCTCGCCGAAGTCCGCCAGATCGGCGACGTGGTTTTGCTGCGCTACGCGCTTTCGTCCCGGTTCGAGGACGACTGAGGGACGAGACGATGCTGATGCGAGTGCCCACCGCGACGATCCGGACGCAGGTCTCGGTGCCCCTGCGACTGGCCGACGGCTATGTCACGGAGGCCCGGGTGTTCAGCTTCGACGGTCTTGTCGACGGCGGGGAGCATCTGACATTCGGGCTGGGCGACCTTGCCGCCGCCCGCCCGTCGGGAGGGTACGGGCCGATTCCGCTCGTCCGTCCGCACAGCGAGTGCCTCACCGGCGATGTCTTCGGTAGTGAGCGCTGCGACTGCGGGCCGCAGCTACGCGAAGCCGTCGAGCGAATCGCCGACTCCGGCGGTTTTCTCCTGTACCTCCGGCAGGAGGGACGCGGCATCGGCCTGTATGCCAAGCTCGAGGCCTACGCGCTGCAGGACATGGGACTGGACACCTATGAGGCGAACCTCGCGCTGGGTCACCGCGAGGACGAGCGCAGCTATGTCGCTGCGGCGCAGATGCTGCACGCGCTCGGGGTGTCCAGGGTCGCCCTGCTCAGCAACAACCCGGACAAGGCTCGGCAGCTCCGCCGGTGCGGCGTGGACGTCGCCGCGCAGGTGCCGACAGGCGTGCACCTGTCCGCCGCAAACGGCCGCTATCTGGCGGCGAAGGCCCAACGGGGTGCGCACACGTTCGACGTCGGGCTGTCGTCAGCCGGGTGAGAGCCGCACGTTCGGGGCTAGCCCGCCGCCTGTCTGGTCGAACGCGGTGAGGAAGCGGTCGCGGAAGGAGCTCATCGGCCAGACCGGAGCCTGCGGGCTCGGCCGCAGGCCGTCCTCCCAGCCCCACCCGGCGATCTGGTCCAGCACCGCCGGGTCGTGGGCGATCACGGAGATCGGCACGTCGTGACTCAGCTCCGGGTGGAGCCCGGTGACGATCGTCGAGGGCTGGTGATCGCCAACGACCACGAGCACGAGATCGTCGTCGCCGTAGCGCTGTACGAAGGAGAAGAGTGCGTTCAGGGAGTACTCGACGGACCGCCCGTAGGCCTCGCGAACCCGGTCGTGGTCGCTCCAGAGCGTGGCCGTGGTCGCCTGGTCGACCGGCATGCTGTCGAAGACCGAGCCGTTGCCGACGTCGCTCCAGTCGACCAGCCCGGGGATGCGGGTCCACGGCGCATGGCTCGACACCATGTCCACCTCCGCAAAGACCGGAGGCCGGTCGCGCTTGGCGAGCTCGAGGCGCTGCAATGCCAGGAGGACGTACTGGTCGGGCATGGGTGCGTAGGCGAACGTCGGGCCGAGATAACCAAGGTTGCGCTGGTCGTAGACCTTGTCGTAGCCGTAGAACGACCGCTGCGGCCAGTCGCGGTTGTTCGCCGGCACGTCGTCGACAGTCCGCCATCCTGCCCGCTTGAATGCCTGGCTGAGCGTGAACCGGTCGCTCGCCACGAGCTGGTCGTAGCGCCACTGCCTGTTGACCCAGACACCCGAATGGAGCGTGGAGTGCGCCAGCCAGCTGGCGCCGCCGAACGTAGGCGAGGTGAGGAACGCACTTCGTGCGTGGAAGCCCGCGGCCTCCAGTCGCTCCGTCCCATCGGCGAGAGCCGCATCCACGGGCGGCGAGACAATCGGATCCTGGAGCGCGACCACTCCGTAGCTCTCGACGAACGCGACGATGACGTCCTTGCCCCGCAGGCCGGTGAGCAGCTGGTCGCCGGGAGTGGCTCGGAAGCGGTCGCGTTCGATCTCGTCCGCGAAGACCGCGCGATCCCTGATGCCGGCACGCACCGCGCGCACCTCGTCGACGGCCAGGCCGGCAGCGCTCGTGGAAGCGAAAGGCACCCCCGAGACGAGCTGGGCTCCGAACGTCCAGGAAAGCACCCAGACCGCGCCGAGCGCTGCGATGGCACGCAGCGACCACCGGCGGTGGCCGGCGGCGACCCGGGTCAGGCGCAGGACAGCCAGGGTCGTGAGGACGAGTACCGCGACGATGAGAATGACCGCGCCGGCCACGACCAGGTCAGCGTCCCTCGATCCGACCGAGTCGCGGAGCGTCTCGATGCCGATCCCCGTGTAGCGCCAGTCGGCAATGGGATCGAACGGCCGGTCGAAGGTCGCGTACAGACCCATGTCGAGGACCTTCACGATCAGCAGCAGACCGAGAATCGGTCCCACGATCCAAGCCAGTATGCGTCGAGCCGCGGCAGGCACGGCAAGCGCGAGCGCAATGACTGCGATGCCCTCGAGCGGGAGTCTCACGAATGCACTCGGGGTGAGACGACTCGGGTGGTCCGGAGCCACCAGTGCGAGCCAGAAGAGCAGAATGGCGGCGATCGTGAGCGCCGCGGCGGTGCCCGCCCGCCCGCGCCTTCGGCCAGCGTGGGAGCCTTGGTCTGCAGCCGCACCGGGTTGCATCTCGTCCCGGTGGCTCCAGAGCCACCACGTGTCGCGGCCGAACGACTCGCAGAGCAGGGCGAGCGCCCCGACGAGGGCAACCTGGGTCAGCGCCCGAGGCACGACTCCTGCCGCCGCCACCGTCAGGACGATCCCTTGAATCGCGGCGACGACCTTGCGCCAGTAGCGCGGTGGCAGAGGCTCACGCATCCACGGCCAGATCCACCCGGCTGCGAAGAGCGCATAGCGCGCCGCGCCGATTGCGAGGACCCACACGCCGGCCGAGCGGGCGACGTAGACGCTGAGGACGAGGATCAGGAAGGCGTCGACCTCGCCGTCGAATTGCGCGCCCAGCTTCGACGCCGTCTTGCTGCGGCGCGCCACCCATCCGTCGACGGCGTCCAGCAAGAGCGCGACCGCCGAGAGTGCTACCAGCGCGGCTACCTGCGCGGGCTCGGAGAAGGAGTCGGCGACCAGCGCTGCGACGCCGACGGCGATGGTGGCCCGCGCAAGCGTCACCCAATCCGCCGGGCCCATCTCGTTGGTGCGGTAGCGGAGGACCCCGCGGGCCAGGGCCCCGAGCATGATCCCGCCGCATGCGATCCCGACGACCCAGCCGGCCGCGCTGAGGCCGATCGTCGCTTCGAGGGCGGCGACGATCACTACCTGGACGATGATCCCGCTCGCCAGGAAAGTCCGAACCGCTTGCATACGTGGGATAGGTACGGGAGTCACGGTGCCCCGGTTCGCGTTCGCGCGGAGAATTCGTGAACCAGGACGATCGTGCTCCGTTCGTCCGCGCCCTGCAGCGGGCCCGCGCGTCGGCCTACGCGCCGGGCGAGTTCGTCGAGCAGGAGAGCTTCATGCAGGCCTCGGAAATTAGGGCCCTGGTCGAGGAGGCTGGTGTCGCGCCCGGCGTCTCCGTCCTCGACCTCTGCTGCGGCATTGCCGGGCCCGGACGGTTCATCACTCGGGAGCTCGGTTGCACCTATCTGGGCGTGGACTCGAGCTCCAGCGCCGTCGAGATCGCTCGTGAGAGAGCCGGCGACCTGCCCTGCCGCTTCGAGGTCGCGCGAATTCCCCCGGTTCCACCCGGCCCGTTCGACGTGGTGCTCCTGTTCGAGACGATGCTCGCGTTTCCCGACAAGGGGACGTTGATCGAGGACGTGTCCGGCGCGCTCGAGCCCGGCGGGCGGTTCGCGTTCACG
>Ga0126307_10000153_pt1 | contig 41816 bp, 43 predicted proteins | sample Plot28_FD_89955 | JGI IMG/M metagenome (GOLD analysis project Ga0126307, IMG submission 89955) | Serpentine soil microbial communities from UC McLaughlin Reserve, CA, USA - Plot28 | ecosystem: Environmental > Terrestrial > Soil > Grasslands | place: USA: UC McLaughlin Reserve, Lake County... | reverse complement strand
TGCACGGCGAGGGTTCCCACACCACCGCCCGCACCGTTGATCAAAACCTTTTGTCCTGGCTGTACCTGTCCCTGATTGCGAAGACCCTGCAGTGCAATGAGTCCGGAGGTGGGTACGGCCGCGACTTGTTCAAACGTGACATTGGCCGGCTTGAGCGCCAGCTGGTCTTCGGGAACAGACACATACTCGGCATAGGTGCCGCCGTTGCTCCACTGATAGCCATGGACGCTCTCGCCGAATACTTCATCCCCTGGTTGAAACTGCGTCACGTTCTTGCCAACCGACACAACGTGCCCTGCCACATCCGTTCCCGGAACACTGTTCTTTGGCTTGAGCAGCCCGGCCCCCATGAGGCGCAGGACGTACGGCAGGCCTCTCACGACGTGCCAGACATCTGGATGGACGGAAGCTGCGTGAACTCGTACCAGCACCTCATCATCCTTGACCACCGGCTTGTCGATGTCCTTGAGTTCCAGAACATCATCAGGTGAGCCGTACTTGTCTTGGACAATCGCCTTCATCGAGTTCTCCTCCTTTTCCCACGCTCCGAACCAGAGCGGTTGCACCCAATGTAACAACACCGCGAGGAGCGGTGCACCCCCCAAATGGGCGATCTTTGAAACCTTCCTGGCAAACTTCCGAGAATGCTTCTTCTGAAACTGTCCGAAAAGCCTCACGAATGGGCCAGCCTCCTCACCATCAGCCAGCTCATCGGCACGTAGATGGAACGCCTCACTCGTCTCGGTCAACCTCTCGTAGTCTTTGCTCATCCTGTGGTTTTGATCCACCCAGGAGAACGTCCGCGCAAAGCTACTCCAGAAGAAGTTCTGAAAACGTGGGCAGCCTCTTGAGCCCCTCACGCTCCTAGGTGGTGAGCCCCTACCTTTTACCCCCGCCGATCTCGGTCTCTTACCCAGTTTCTCAGGGAGTTGTCTGAGACCCCAAGCTCCTTGGCGACCTGCGAATGGATCTACCTGAGGCGTGAACGAGCCATATCGCCTCTGTCTTGAACTGTGGCGGATACTGCGGTTTTGCCCCTAGCACCCAAAACTCCTTTCCGAGGACTTGCTGTCTTCAATGTTCGGGTGTCTGTGATGCCGGGTCAATTCCAGCTCCTATTTCACCTAATAATCCGGGCACATTCCACTTGAGGAGTTCGCGTTCTCACCTGCTTAGGTGCCCGATTGCGTCAGCGATAGCGCTTTACCTACTTATCGCTCATTAGATTCAAGCATGAGAGCAGCCTCCACCGACGTCAAGTGGTCCAGCATAGCCTGGCGAGCTTCCTCTGGTTTCTTGGCCTGGATCGCCTCCACAATGCGTTCGTGATTCTTGAGTGAGAGCTTCGCCCGACCTGGGATGCTCAAGGTTTCGCGGCGGGACGTCTCTAGAAGGTCGAGGAGCGTCAGCATCACCCTCACCAAGACCAGGTTCTGCGATGCCTCAGCGATCGCCACGTGGAACTGGGCATCCCGCTCGTTCAACACGTCCAGGTCCTCTGTGTGCAGATAGGCGTCCTCTACTACGCTTCGCAGTCGCTCCACGTGGTGAGCGCTTCTCCTCTGGGCAGCATACTCGGCGGCCTTTACTTCCAGCACCTTGCGGACCTCGAAGAGATCCCTGAGCCCGGCGCCCTGCAACGGTAGGGCGTCAGTGAGCTCACCCAGGCGCCCTATCATGCTCTCCTCGCTCGTGGCAACAAAGATACCCGCACCGCGCTTAACCTGCAGAATGCCGCGCCCCGAGAGCATTTTGACCGCATCCCGAATCACCGTGCGGCTCACCCCGAACTGCTCGGCCAAGTTTCGCTCTGGAGGCAACCGATCACCTGGCTTGAGCTCTCCACTAATGAGGGCGTCGAAGATTTTCGAGATGATCTTCTCGCTAAGCGCCCGGTTGTCTGAGACAGGCTCGAACGTGATGCTCATTTGCTCACTCACCTTTCCAGTCCTGAACTTATTAGTCGTATTGATCGGGTTCGTCCCTCTCCTAGAGCAAGCTCACCGCCGATAAGGGATTTGGACATTGGTATGTAATAGTACCACCGTTCAGAATAAGAAGGACGCTGAGAAGGAGCCAGAGAACTCTACCTCAGGAAAGTAAGCCGACTCTGTACGCGCCCGTCTTACTTTCATCGCACGCATCGTGTTAGAGACCCGCAGCAGAAACCACATTACGATGAGGAAGCTCTCGGGGGTTTCCCACTCAGAGACCTGACGCCAGCTCTGTCACGTGCTCCCGACGCCTTTATGTTCGGCACCTTTCTGCTCGGTTAATGGAGCGCTCTCCTTGAAAGCTTAAGGGTCGGGCCCCAGTCGCGCTCAAGGAGCTCTTCGACCATCTGCCGACCGAATACCGCTCTGAAGGTGCGTTGAAATCAAGCCTCTACGCGACCAGGAAACGTCACCCTGTGCTCCCGACCAAGCGATTCCAGCTCCTCCCGCACGGTCTCAGGCAGGGCAATGCCCTTGTCCTTGTTCTCAAGGTAGGTCAGGTAGCGACGTTCTCCGGGGTAGTAGATCTCTTCTATGCCCTTGGCTCGAGGAGAAGCCTTAATCTCCCGGAGGAACTGCTCCATCCGTTCGTAGTATTTGTCCACCTGCATCCAGCGAGAAACGTCAAGCAGGACGAAGCTGTGGCCCACCTTGGCTGGGGGATCGCCATCTTTGTATAAGTTGTTGACGTGGGGGCCGAACGCCGCGCCAGAGAGGACGCCAGACATAATCTCCACCGCCAGCGCGAGGGCGTAGCCCTTCGCCCCGCCGAGCGGCAGCACGGCCCCTTTGAGGGCGGCCTCGGCGTCGGTGGTCGCTACCCCTTCTTCGTCTATCGCCCACCCTTCGGGTATAGGTAACCCCTGCTTGGCGGCGAGGATGATCCTGCCGCGGGCTACCAGGCTCGAGGACATGTCCACGATCACGGGCGGCTTCCGCTTCGTGGGAAAGCCGAAGGCTATTGGGTTAGTGCCGAAGTAGGCACTCCTTCCTCCCCACGGAGCGATGCCCGGCGGCGAGTTGGACATGACGATAAGGGCCATGCCTTCTCGACAAGCCATCTGGCAGTAATAGGTGGCCGTTCCGAAGTGGTTGCTGTTCCGCACCGCGACGCCCGCGTTTCCGGTCTCTTTGGCCACCGGGATGGCCGCCAGTAGGGCATGGTAGGAGGGGCAACCTGGCCCAGGCCGTTTCCTCCGCCGACCCGTAACACGGACCCCGTCCGCTCGACGCGGATGTCCGGCTTGGCCGAGATCCTCCCCTCCTTGATCCGTCTGGCATAGATAGCCAGGCGACTGACGCCGTGGCTTTCGGTTCCCTCGAGGTTGGCTCGCACCAGGGAGTCTGCTGCGACCTCCGCGTCCTCTCGCGTTATCCCGAGGCTTACGAACACCCCGTCGCAAAACTCCTTGAGTTCGGTCGAGTCGTAGCGCGCAACCTCCAAGGTCGCTCCCTTCAGCCCGACACGCGGAGCGATGGTTGCCCTTGCAGCACCTTGATCACCTCCTTGACCACCAAGACGGAGGTGTTTACCTGCGCCTCCTCCGTGAGACCGGCGACGTGCGGGGTGGACACCAAGCGGTCTTGCCTCAGCAGCGGACTGGTCTTGGAGACGGGTTCCTCCTCCAGCACGTCCAGCACGGCCCCGCCGAGCAGACCACCCTCCAAGGCCCGCGTGAGGTCGGCCTCATCTACTACTCCGCCGCGGGCCGCGTTGATCAGCCACGCACCTGGCTTCATCTTCTCAAGGGTGGCCCAGGAGAAGAGGTGCCAGGTGCTCGGGTTGAGGGGGACGTGCAAGCTCACGAAGTCCGAAGACTCCAGCAAGGCGTCCAGGTCCACAAGCTCTACTCCAGTCTCGACGATAGGGTAATCGTATGGGGCGACGTAGGGATCGTAGCCCAACACCCGCATGCTGAAGGCCGTCGCCTGCCGGGCTACCCTCTGTCCTATCTCTCCAATCCCGACCAAGCCAAAGTCTTGCCGTAGACCTCCGAGCCGGTAAAGCGCCTGCGATCCCAATTACCAGCCCGCACATCCTCGTCGGCGGCGAAGAGGTTCCTCGAGCACTGGAGTATGGCAGCCATCACGTACTCCGCAACCGACACCGCGTTAGCGTTCCGCGCCAAGACAACCGGGATCGCGCGATCGCGGGCCGCCTCAAGGTCGATATTGTCGAGGCCCACCCCGAGGCGGCCGATCGCCTTGAGTGAGGCGCCATGCTCGAGGAGTGTGGCATCCACCCTGGTCTGGTTACGGACTATAACGGCATCGGCGGACCGGATCTTCTCGCGCAACGCCTCCGAGTCCCGCCACAGCTGCGGGTCGTACTCGACGCTGCCGAAGGCCTCAAGCTCTTCGAGCCCCTCCGGCCAGATCAGCTCGGTGATCAAGACCTTCATCCGGTCTTCTCCCTTCTCGACCTCCCTTGTGTCATGTTGGTGGCCTCCACCGAGGTCAGATGCTTCAGCATAACCCTCTCGGCAGTCCCTTTCCGGGTTCCTGGCCTCTAGCTACTAAGTATCCTCCCGTGCTGGTTGAGGGAGAGCTTTACCCGACCCGGGTGTTCAAGGACTCTCGCCTGGCCAGCACTCCTCAGGGACCGCTAGGCGCTCGGGTAGAGCTTGGTCATGGTGAATTCGCGGTGACCGAGCGCCTCCGCCGCGGTCATTCTCCCGTTGAGCGTCCGGCTCAGGTAGTCCATGAGGAGATCCCCAGCCTCGGGCAGGGTCAGCTCCCTAGAGAGAAGGCCGCTGACGTCTACGTCTATGTGCTCGGCCATAGTCTTAACCGTCTTCGGGTTGGCAGAGACCTTTATGACCGGCACTATCGGGTTGCCGATCACGTTGCCCTGCCCCGTGGGGAACAGGTGCGCGACAGCCCCGCCAGCAGCCATTAAGGTGACGTGCTCCGCCGCGGCGGAGGAGCTGTCCATGAAGTAGAGTCCAGGGCCGTCCTGCGGCGCCTCGGCCGGCCCTAAGACCCCGACGATCTCCTTGGTGCCGGTCTTCTCTATGTTGCCCAGCGCCTTCTCCTCTATTGTGGAGAGCCCGCCCGCGATGTTACCCTGCGTCGGCTGCGAGCCCAGCAGGTCCGCGTCGCGGGCCTCGATATCCGAAACGTAGCTCGTGTACGTCTCCATAAACTTATCTTTGAGCTCTGGCGTGGCCATCCTCTCGGCGATCAGATGCTCCCCGCCGGTGAGCTCGGAGGTCTCGCCGAAGTAGACTGTAGCCCTCTCGTCCAGGAGACGATCCACAGCCACCCCGACGGTCGGGCAGGACCCGAGTCCGGTGGTGGTGTCTGACTCTCCGCATTTGATGCTCGCAGTGAGATCTTTGAGCTCGACCGGCTCACGCCGCAGCTCAGACGCCCACTGCACGAAATCCTTGGCCTTCCACGAGGCACGCCAGACGGTCTCTAGATCGCCGTGGCCCTCGATGGAGAACGCTGCGACGGGTTTACCAGTCTGCGCTATGTCATCGGCTATCTTCTTCGTCCAGTTCTCCTCGATCCCGATCACCACGGCTGCGGCGACGTTGGGGTTGCTCCCTAGGCCGATCATGGTTCTAAAATGCAGCTCCAGGTCCTCACCGTACTGTAAACGCCCATAGGAGTGAGGAAGGGGCAGGGTCCCGTTGATGTGGCTCGCAACCGCCTCGCAGGCCGCGTTGGAGATGTCGTCGACGGGCAGGACGGCTACGTGGTTGCGTACCCCAACTCGCCCGTTCTCCCGCCGGTATCCACATAGCTGCTGCTCCATACCTACCACCTCGCGCTCTTCAGATTGTGCGTGTGCACGTAATCGCCTACCTCGAGCCCTTCGGCCGCCTTCCCGATCTGCACGCCATATTCGATCACTGCCCCGCCCGGCCCACATTCTTCAACCGCGATCTTGTGCCCTAAAGGAACACTCTCTCTAGCCGTTACCTCGACCGCCGTGTCGTCGTCCATGTAGATCCCGACGACCTTCTCCCTCACCTCTATATCCGAGGTAGCAACTCCCACGAGATCACCCCTCTTGTGGATCAAGAATTTATGCAACTCTGTTTCCTCCTATATGCCGACCCAGATTTTTGGCATTAGGTATTACCAATTAGATTTCGATAGTATCATCGGGCGCGCGAACGCGCAAGCCCCGCTCGCAGATGAGACTGCTGCGATCGATTGCAGGTTTCCGACATATTAGCCCGCACACCTCTATCCGCCGGTGCTCGCGAGAATATCGCTTATGTGAGCCAAGTCTGTCAATAACCAGCACGAAACGCTTCCCGTCCTGCACCTCTTCGGGATCCTTTCCTGCCAGCGAAACCCCTGGGCGATTCGCGAGTACCCCTTGACAGGCATGCCTCACTGGTATAACTTAATACCAATAATTCGCTGAGAGGGAAGGTGGTGGAACTTTGGGCACTCGCGCTCAAAGTAAGGGCTCAAAATGCTGCATACTCGCTCGCGCCGAGCGCGGCTAAGATCACCGCTTGACATGGTGATATCCGGCACACGAGGCAAGTCATCTAAGAAGTCAGACGGAGGATAGAGAAGGATGCAGACGGAGCAGACGAAGTCCATCCTCATCGGCGGGAAGTGGCGAGATGGCGGAACGTTACGTGAGGTAGTCAACCCGGCCACCCGCGAGGTCGTTTCGCGCCAAGCCGAGGTGAGCGAAGACGAGGTGAGGGAGGCCATCGATACGGCCTCAGAGGCGCTAGACGGCTGGCAGCGGACTCCCGCCTTCGAGCGTTCTGAGATCCTTGGGCGGGTCGCGGCGCTTCTTCTGGAGCGGGCGGAGGACATCGGCAAGACGCTCACCTTGGAGAGCGGTAAGCTACTCACGGAGGCCGTAGGCGGGGTGCGCTTCGCCGCCGACTACTTCTCCTGGTTCGCCGGGGAGGCCCGCAGGCTGGAGCAGATGGTGACAGTGGACGGGCGGATGAGCGGCCCGCAGATGGTAGCCAAGAAACCGGTCGGGGTGGTCGCTAGCCTCACACCCTGGAACTTCCCGGTCTCCATCCAGGCCCGCAAGGTGGCGCCTGCGCTGGCCGCCGGATGCTCCGTAGTCGCCAGGCCCAGCGAGGAGGCCCCGAACTCAGTCGTCGAACTCTTCCATTGTTTAGTGGATGCGGGCTTGCCAGACGGGGTAGCAAACCTGCTTACCGGACCGGCAAGTGAGATCACGGAGCTGATGCTAGAAGACCCCCGGGTGAGGTTCATAAGCTTCACTGGGTCAACCCGCGTTGGGAAGATGCTCTACGAGCGGTCCGCCCCCACCATGAAGAGACTTGCGCTGGAGCTGGGCGGCTGCGCCCTGTTCGTCGTTCTGGAGGATGCGGATCTGGAGCATACCCTCGAGCAGGCCATGATCGCCAAGTTCCGCAACTGTGGGCAGTCCTGTGTAGCAGCCAACGTCTTCTACGTGCACGATAATCTCTACGAGGATTTCGTGTCGGGGCTCGCAGAGCGATTTAGTCCGCTCAAACTCGGCGACCCGCTGCGGGAAGAGACCACGGTAGGGCCTGTGATCAACGCCGACCGCCGCGAGGCCATAGAGGAGCTGCGGGAGCAGGCTACCTTCGCGGGGTTCGAGCCGGTGGCCTCTGCTCCGTCACTCTCCGAGGACTCGGGCCTCTCGCTGGACTGCTTCTTCGCCCCCGAGCTGCTCACCGCACCCGCTTATGAGACGGTGGATCCGGAGCTGCTCCAGACGGAGATATTCGGCCCCCTCGTGCTGGTCGCCGGGTTTCCCGAGCTCGAACGCTTGGTCCCGGCCCTTAACCGCAACCCTCTGGGGCTCGCGGGCTACGTCTTTTCCAAAGACGTAGCTAAGGCGATGCGGGTTGCGAGCCGCCTCGAGGTAGGCATAGGCGGTATCAACGAAGGGGTGGCCAGCGCTACCAATGTGCCCATGGGGGGCGTCAAGGATAGTGGCCTCGGGCGCGAAGGAGGGCACATCGGCATGGAGGAGTTCCTCGAACCCCAATACCTAGCTGTGAGAGGACAGCCCTTCTCGGCCTAGCTCTATGAGAGAACCTTGTTACACAAATGTTGAAGCGGTTCCGCGATCCAGGCAGAGTACGGGATTGAAGCATGCGTTGGGTAGCCCACCTTTCCTAAGGTGGGCAGGCATAGGCAAGGGGAGAAAAGATTACCGGGATGAATGAGCGTGGGATGGAGGAGTGATGAGGAATGATTTACTCATCGCGAGTCGCTGAACGAGTCATTGACACTAATGTGACTACAACCTACGCTTCTTTCGAAGAAGCATGACGTCATAGATTTTTCTAAGAACGAGGGAAAGGAGCGGTCTATGGGCAAGAGCCGGTCGGAACTAGGGACGTTTGCTGGGAGGATGATCAGCCGGCGAAAGTTCTTGAAGTTGAGTGGAGCCGGTCTGGCGGGCGTCGCGGCGCTCGGCGCTGCGGCATGCGGTGGCGGAGGCCAGGATACGGGCAGCATCACCTTCGGCTTCGGGCCAGACCAAGCGGGAGGCCTACAGAAGCTGATAGACGAATTCAACCGTCAGCACGAGGGCGATATCCAAGTAACTTGGCGCGAGATGCCGGCTTCAAGCGCCGAGTACTTCGAGCAGTTGCAGGCGGAGCTTCAGTCAGGCGAAGCGACCATAGACGTGATTGGGGGCGACGTAATCTGGCCAGCCCAGTTCGCCGCCGCCGGCTACATCCTGGACCTCTCCGACCGCTTCACCGACGACATGAAGCAAGACTATCTGGATGGGCCGGTCCGGGCCGTGGAGTACGAGGGCAGGACTTGGGGTGTGCCCTGGTTCACCGACGCCGGGATGTTCTACTATCGTACGGACTTGTTGGAGCAAAGCGGCTACTCTGAGTCGCCGGTGACCTGGGAAGAGATGAAGGAGATGGGCCGCAGGGTGCAGCAAGGCTCCGGGACGGAGTACGGGTTCGTCTTCCAGGGGAGCGAGGACGAAGGCGGGGTGGTAGACGCTTTAGAGCACATATGGAACGCCGGCGGAGAAGTCTTCGACGGTAACGAGGTGGTCATTAACAGTCCCGAGGCTGTGGCGGGGCTGACGTTACGGCAGAGCATGATCGAAGACGGGATCGCACCTAGAGAAACAGGCAACTACACCACGCAGGAATCTCAGTCGGTCTTCACCAACGGCGATACGATCTTCATGCGCAACTGGCCTTTCGTCTACGGGCTTTTGTCCAACGAGGAACAGTCTAACGTGAGGCCCGAACAAGTAAGCATCGCGGCCCTCCCGGTAAGCGAGAGGGGAGTCCAAAGCCAAAGCGGCCTGGGCGGGTGGAACTTCTTGGTAAACGCTGCCTCGGAGGACAAGGTGGAAGAGATCTGGACCTTCATCGAGTTCATAGTCGCGCCCGAGCAACAGAGGACGTTCGCCCTGGAGAGCCAGCGTCTGCCCACGCTCCATAGCCTCTACGAAGACGAAGAGGTGCTGCAGGGGGCGCCAGTCGCGTCTTTGGGCTATGAAGTACTCCAGAACGCCCGTCCGCGCCCGGTTGAGCCGTACTACTCGGACATGTCCCTCAGGATGGCCAAGCAGTTCAACGCCTCTGTGAAGGGCGAGATCTCTCCGGCGCAGGCCCTAGAGACCCTCGAACAAGAGCTTCAGGAGATCGTGAACCAATCGTAAGGGACGAAGCCCGCATGGAGCGGTTACGCATAGGCTTGATCGGCTACGGCAAGATGGGCCGGGCCCATAGCCAGGCGTACTCCACGGTCTCGCGCTTTTTCAACCACGGAGTAGAGCCGGTCCTCGCCGTGCTCTGCGGCCGGGACCGGAAAGAGGTCGGGGCGATGGCAGCCCGGTTCGGATGGCAGAGCGTAGAAACCGACTGGCGCCGGCTGGCGGAGCGCGAGGACGTCGATCTCGTAGATATCTGCGCTCCAACCCGCGTGCACGAGGAGGTCGCCCTAGCGACGGCGCAGCAAGGCAAGCACGTATTCTGCGAGAAGCCTCTGGCCCTGACGTCCGCCGGAGCCGAAAAGATGCTGGCGCACGCCGAGCGATATGGGATAAGGCATATGGTGACCTTCAACTACCGGTTCGTCCCGGCGGTCCGCCTAGCGAAGCGCCTGATCTCCCAGGGACGCTTGGGCGACATCCGCCACTTCCGAGGCTCTTTCCACCAGGACTGGCTGACGAACGCGGAAGCCCCAATGATCTGGCGACTGCGAGGCGAAGACGCCGGAACCGGCGCTCTGGGCGACCTCGGTGCTCATGTCGTGGACTTGGCGCGGTACCTGGTCGGGGAGATCGAGGAGGTGTCGGCAACGATGCACACCTTTGTTCCCCGGCGTCGAAACGAAAGTGGGGAGTGGGAAGACGTCACGGTAGACGACGCTTTCGAGGCGCTCGCACGATTCAGCTCCGGGGCGTCTGGCGTGATCGAGGCCTCCCGGTTCGCTACTGGGCACAAGTGCTCCAACCGCTTCGAGATCAACGGTAGCAAGGGTAGCCTACAGTTCGACTTCGAGCGGATGAACGAGCTGAGCTTCTTCTCGAACGAAGACGATCCGTCCGTGCAGGGGTTCCGTACCATCACGGCGACGGTGCCAAACGTTCATCCGTATGCGGCCCACTGGTGGGGAGCGGGCCATGTGCTGGGGTTCGAGGAAACCTTCGTCCACCAGGTAGACGAACTGCTGAGCGCGTTCGAGGAGGAACGCCAACCCGTTCCCAACTTCTACGACGGGCTCAAGTGCCAGCAGGTGCTGGACGCCATTAGCCGGGCTTCCCGGGAACGGTGCTGGGTCGGAGTAGGAGAACGATGAAGATAGGTTTCTACAACTCATGCCTGATGGACTGGGACCTGGACAAGACCTTCGGCTGGGCCCGAGACCACGGGTTCGAGAGTCTGGAGCTTTACGGAGGTCCACGTTATCCCCACGTCTCCTGGGCGGAGATAGCCTCGGGCAAGACGAACCCTTTGTTGGAGGCTCAGGAGCGGTACGGAATACCGGTCGCTGGTCTCATGTTCGGCGCGTTGCCCTTTTTATCGCCGGACGAGAGCGAAAGGAAGGAGGCGCTCCAGTATCTGGAGGTTCTGCTCCGGGCAGCGTCGCGCTCGAACGTCGAGGTGGTGTCCACCTTTACCGGGAGGGACCCTTTGAAGACCCTGGACGAAAACCTGGACCTTTATGCTGAAGTGTTTCCTCAAGTCGCCGAAATGACGGAGAGGTATGAGGTTAACCTGGCCTTCGAGAACTGCCCAATGTACGAGTACTGGCCGCCTGTGCACAACATCGCGGTTTCGCCCGTAATCTGGAATGAGATGTTCGGGCGTGTACCCTCGGAGCGGTTCGGCCTGAACCTGGACCCCTCGCACTTGGTCTGGCAAGGCGTGGACTACGCGCAGGTGGTGCGCGACTTCGAGGACCGCATCTGGCTAGCCCAGGCCAAGGACACGGAAGTGCTGCACAGGGTGCTGCGGGAAGAGGGGATGCTAACCTTGCGCTGGTGGCGACACCGCATCCCGGGGCAGGGGGACGTGCGCTGGGACAAGTTTGTCAGCTCCTTGCACGAAGCGGGCTACGAGGGCGTTCTCAGCATCGAGCACGAGGATCCGGTCTGGACGGGCAGTGACGAGAAGGTGACCCGGGGGTTGCTTTTAGCCCGCAGCTACCTAGAGCAGTTCGTGTAGGAGAGGGGGAGCTAGCAAACTATGACGCTATCCGTCGGTCTGGTGGGAGCAGGGCGTATGGGTCGTCTGCACCTGGGTAAGATCGGTGACATGGAGGGGGTCAAGATCGTGGGCATCTGCGACACCGAGGGGTCGCGGGCGCGGGCCTTGACACGGCTCTTCAGAGGACGGGCCTACGCCAACCTGACGGAGATGCTGCAAACCGAAAACCCGGACGTACTCTACGTCTGCAACCCTGTGCAATCACACGGGGACGCTGCCAGGCTTGCGGCGAGCGAGGGGATACACCTCTTTCTGGAGAAACCGCTTACGTTGGATCTCCGCGAAGGGCGCGAGTTAGTCGAGGCTGTCGAGAAGGCAGGCATCATATGCGCCGTCGGCTACCAGTACCGGTACCAGAAGGTGCTAGAAAAGATCCACGAAGCTATCGGAACTGACCCCATCAGCCTGGCCCACGGTTATTGGTACTGGACCGTGCCGCCTGTCGCCGCCACCCGCAGCAAAGAGGTGAGCGGAGGGCCCATTGTGGATCAGCTGACGCACCTCATAGACCTCGGCCGGCTGTTTGCCGGAGAGGTGGAGCGGGTGAGCGCAGAGTACACTCTAAACACGCGCTGGGACGAGGACTTCGATAACTGGGACGGCTCTTCGGTGATCCTGCGCTTCGAGAGTGGGGCGATAGGCTCCTTCTCCTCCACGCTCTCTCTGTATCCGTCCCTTATAGAAAAGCCGAACATGAGCTACATGGGCCTTGAGCTCTTCGCAAAGAACAAGATGGCACGCTTCAGGCCCGACAACGCTACGATCTTCCGCTCGGATCACATCACCGAGTGGAGCAATCTAGGCGGAGACATAGACCACGAGTTCATCCGGGCCTGTCGTTTGCGGGACCCCACCCTTGTCCGCTCCCCGATCCGCGAAGCCTACAAGAGCTTAGCTGTATCCCTCGCGTGCAATGAAGCCGCACTCAGGGGTGAGTCGGTGAAGGTGCGAGAGTTCATTAGAGAAATGGACGGCCTGCTGTGAATGTGGCCATTGGGCAAGCCGGAGGATCGACGGCAGTCATGAATGCCAGCCTCTTCGGCTTTCTGGAAGAAGTGCTCCCCGACCACGAAGTCTACGGTGTGCTAAACGGCCTCCAAGGGCTAGCGGAGGATCGCCTGGTTCCCTTGGCGCCCTCCACCGTCGAGCGCCACCGCCAGGTGAGCGAGATGCCCGGCGCTTGGCTGGGATCCGGAAGGTGGCCGGCGCGAGAGGAAGACTTCGAGGGCTACGCGATTAACCTTAAGAACCGGGGTGTCCAAGGTTTGGCCCTTATCGGGGGTAACGGCACCATGTGGGCCTGCCTACGGCTGGAGCGCGCCGCTCGGCGGGTGGGCCACGAGCTTGCCGTTATCGGCATCCCGAAGACGGTAGACAATGACCTGGCGGAGACTGACCACGCCCCCGGCTTCGGGAGCGCCGCCCGGTTCGTAGCGACCGCGGTGCGCGACGTCGGCAAGGACCTAGAATCTATGCGCAACTTCGAGGCGGTGCGCGTGCTAGAGACCATGGGCCGAAACGTGGGCTGGCTGGCTGTGAGCGGCTCTTATCTCAAGGAGTATCCTGAGGATCCGCCGCACCTGATCTACGTCCCCGAACGCGAGTTCGCGCAAGACGAGTTCTTAAAAGAGGTTAAGGAAACCCACGAAGCGTATGGCTACGCGGTGGTGGTGGTCAGCGAAGGTCTCAGAGGACGAGCGAAAAGCGTCTCGGGCGAACACCTGAAATCCCCGTTGCTCGGCGGGGTCTCGAGGGAGTTGGCCCAGCTCGTAGGTGAGGAGCTCGGCCTGCCCGCCCGCGGGGAGCTTCTGGGTATGGTGCAGAGGAGCTGCTCGCTAGCCGTCTCCAAACGTGACCGCGAGGAGGCCCGGTTACTGGGGACCAAGGCCGCCGGATTGATGCGTGCGAGGGTTAGCGGAGTCATGCTCAGCCTGAAGCGACGGCCGTCTTCCAGCTACGAGCTGGAGATCCGGTGTGTTCCCCTGGACCGGGTGGCAGGGGTTGAGCGTCCGTTGCCAGAGGATTGGCTGTGGGTTCCAGGTGGCTCAGTCCCCGAAGAGTTCAGGAAGTGGCTCGAGCCGCTGATTGGAGAAGATCTCTCCCCTTACCCGGCGAACCTCTCGGCACAGGAGGCAACTTGGAAAACCTAGTTCTAGGAGCGTGCGGCCCTCTTACTGTGCACGCATTAAAAGGAAGACCTCGAAGGATGAGCATGCGTTCACCGGCAAAGAGATCTACACCTCGCTTAAGGAGAACCCTAAGTTGAACCTTAACGATACTATCAGGCTGGGCGTGTTGTTCCTAGGTCGGGAGCGGCCTGGCTTCGATCCGCAGTGGGGAAGCGAAATGGAGCGAAAGGTCAAGGGGTTTCTTGAAAGCTCTCCCTACCAGACGTTCCCGCAGAAAGCGGTGAACGACTCTTCGTTGAGGGAAGCCCTCACGCGGTGCCGTGAGGAAGACTACGACGCACTGGTCGTGCTGCAAACGACGATGAGCGACGGGCGTCTGGCCCCCATTCTCGCCCAACAGTGGGAGAACCCACTTATCCTGTGGGCTACACCTGAGCGCCCCGAGGGACCGATGATAAGCTCCAACTCATTGGTCGGGACCCACATCTTCGCTTCGACTCTTCGGCAACTACGTCGTCCCTTCGAAATCGTCTACGGAGACCCCTCGGAGACGAGGGTGAGGGACGAGTTGCACGCAGCGATCCGGGTCTCCGTCGCCGCGCGCTACCTGAAAAGCGCCAAGCTCGGCCTGATCGGGTACCACGCGCCGGGCTTTATCGACATGCACGCGGACCCTTTCGACCTCAACGCGGCGTTCGGCGTGCAGATGCATCACTTCGGGTTGCAAGAGCTCATGGACAACGCCCAGGCCTTGTCCGAAGAGGCCGTTCGAGAGGATGTAGAGACGGTTCTCGGGATGGGGCTCCCCTTCGAGGGCATCACGGCCGAAGATCTACCCCCCAACTCTCGACTGTACCTGGCCATGAGGCAGATGATCGAAGAAGAGAGCCTCGATGCCCTGGCGGTCCGGGAGTGGCCCGAGCTACCCAATGTCATGGGGCATTGGCCCTACCTGGCGATAGTACGACTCACCATGGAGGTGTGTCCCACCGCCATGGAAGGCGACGCAGACGGCGCTCTATCTTGCCTGGTGGGGCAGATGCTGGGTCTCGGGCCCGCCTACCTGTCAGACTGGCTCGAGCACGACCGCGAGACCATCACCCTCTGGCACATGGGCAACGCCCCGCTCGATATGTGCGAACCAGTCGGAAGCCAATACGGACCGCAGCTGGCGAAGCACTTCAACATACCCAAGCCCGTTGTGATTAACGCCAACCTGAAGGTGGGCCAGCCGGTCACGCTCTTCAGGCTCTGGCGGTGCGATGGCAGGTACCTGCTGATGGCTCACGATGCCGAAACCGTATCCCCTAAGCGCCACCTGCTGGGCACGAACGGCCTGGTAAAGATCGAAGACCGCAACGGCTACGAGTGGTTCGACGCACTGTGCCACGCTGGCATGCCGCATCACGTTGCGGTCTTTCAGGGGCATCACCAGAAGCTCTTGCGACGCTTCGCTAGGCAGGCAAACGTGGAGTGGGTCGATGGAGATGTCCCTCGAGCAACAGTGGCTCGCCGCGAGGGTATAACGGGGGAGGGATAGACGTTACAGCTGATGAGCCTGCTTAGGCATTCAGATGATGATATTAGATGACCCCGTCGTCTCCTCCGTGGCGGCGGGCATCCGGGCCGGGACCGGGGAGGAGCCTTCCTCGTTCGCTATCCCGGGAACGACCGACGCAACCTACCTTGTGCCCGCGGGTGTGCCGTGTGTCATCTGCGGGCTGGAGGATTTGGCGCGGGCCCACCGCGAGAACGAGCGCGTGCCGGTCGCCGACCTTGGCGTCGCGGCGCGCGCCTACGCCCTCGCCGCGTAGGAGTATTCCGCGACGGTGGCTCCCTATGCAAGGATCGATGTGTGTGACGCCCAGTGACGCACGCCGCAGGACTTTGGGGCAGAGGGAAAGCATAACGGTGGAGGACGGCACCCGTGACGTCTTGGTCTTCTTGGCCTATTCTGCTGCAGGGCTCATCACGGGGGCGAGCCTGCTCGTCGACGGCGGCTGGATGGCGCAGTGAGGAAGATTTAAGTAAGGGGGAGAGATGGAGTATCTGAAGAAGGCCGAACCGATAGGCGAGCAGGTTACGCAGGACATCCGAGAGTCGGTTAGCGAGATCTTGGCGGCGGCGGAGAAGGAGGGCATAACGGCCGTCCGCCGCTACTCCGAGCAGCTCGACGACTGGAATCCAGAGTCCTTCGTGGTCTCTGAGGAGGAGATCCGGCGGGCCGAGGACTCGGTCGACGAAGAGCTTAAAGGATACATTAACTTCGCTCGAGAGCAGGTGCGCAACTTCGCGCAGCTCCAGCGCGAGACGCTCGTGGATTTTGAGAGGGAAACCTTGCCTGGCGTGGTGCTAGGCCAGAAGCAGATCCCGGTAAACGCGGCGGGCTGCTACGCACCAGGGGGCCGGTACCCGGTGCTGGCGTCCACGATAATGGGGATAGTGACGGCCAAGGTCGCGGGCGTTAAGCGCGTGGTCGCGGTCGCACCGCCACGCCGGGGCGAGAACGGCATATACCCGCCGATGCTCTACACGATGGCGAGTTCGGGTGCCGACCAAATCCTCCACATCGGTGGGGTGCACGCGCTCGCAGCGATCGCCTTCGGCATAGAAGGGGTCGAGCCTGTGGACATCATCATCGGGGCGGGGAACGCCTACGTCACCGAGGCCAAGCGGCAGCTCTTCGGAACGATCGGCATCGACCTCTTGGCCGGGCCCACCGAGATCCTGATCATGGCCGATGACTCCGCGGACCCGCGCCTTCTCGCCGCCGACCTCTTGGGACAAGCCGAGCACGGCCCGACCTCACCGGCGATTCTCCTCACTACCTCCCGCGGGGTAGGAGAGGCGACGCTACGGGAGGTAGACCGCTGGCTGGAAGGCGATTGGCCCACCAAGGATATCGCCGGGGAGGCTTGGCGGAACCGCGGAGAGGCAGTCCTCTGCGAGGGTGACGAGGAGATGGTGCGCGTCTCCGACGAGTACGCCCCCGAGCACCTCGAAGTGCAGACCCGCGACTCCGACTGGTTCCTCGAGCATCTCACCAACTACGGCTCGCTCTTCCTCGGGGAGCACTCTACGGTCGCCTACTCCGACAAGGCCATCGGCACGAACCATGTCTTGCCCACGGAACGGGCCGCCCGCTATACTGGGGGACTCTGGGTTGGGAAGTTCCTCAAGACCGTCACCTACCAGAAGGTGAGCGAGGAGGGTACCGCTCAGATCGCGCCGGCGGCGGCGGCCATATCTGATACGGAGTTCATGTTCGGTCACGCCCTGACCTGCCGCATCCGCCAGGAGCGGGTCGAGGAGAAGACGGCCGCCAGGTAGGTTATCTGATACTCTCGGTGGCGACGTACTCCGTGATCTCGGTCATCCCGCTTCCAAAATACAAAATATTCCGAACTGACCTTCCGCGCCCTGTTAAGCTGAAAACGCACAAGAGGTGCATTTCGAACTGACACCGGTGGATCAAAAGGGTAGGAAGAAGGGCCGCTAGACCGTCGCCCGGTCCCTTCCTCAGACACCAAACTTCCGATAAGCGGTCTACATAGCTGGTCGGGTGAACAGCCGCCTTCGGAAGCTGATGGGCTGAGAAAACCCGTTCTCCTAGGGGACCATGTTACGAAACCAATCGTGCTCGATACCGCAGCAAACACGCTGCCAGCATACGGACTGCTGGCCCTGCTGCTGATCCTCATCTTCTTGGGCAGCCTCGGAGTTCCCGTACCGGGATCTATGCTCTTGTTTGCGGCCGGTGCCGCCGCAAGCGCAGGGCTGCTAAACGCGCCGCTGGCCGCCCTGTTGGCGATTGTGGCCGCCGTGCTCGGCGACGTCGGTATGTTACGCCTCCTTGTGGAGGGCTCTGTCCTGTGCCTCTGGACTTGATGCTATCGCGCGCGCTCGCGCCCTGAGCACCCTGAACCATTGTTCTGGTCAAAGTTGATCAGTTCTCAGGACAGGCGGCGTGACGAGTCCTCGCGCGGTCCGCCGGCTGAGGTTCCACTGACGTTGAATGACCATGCTGCGATAGGAATGCAGGTGATCGCGATCAGCGCCGCCGCGACGAGAGCCCGACCGTAGCCCACGGCAAAGGCGGGGCCATACGATCGTTCCTTTCTCGGGGACCAACTCCCCTAAAGAGATAAGTAAAGGGGCTATTTACGCTCTGGGTCAAGGTGAACACCGACAATTGGAGCATCTTCCTGTTTGCCGAGCACGATAATCGAAGTCCCTTCAGCAGGCCCTATGGTAAGGGTTATCGATTTATTGATGAGATTGCTATTATCCCCGACTTTTTGCTCTACATAGTCTGGGAGCGTGTCTATTGCTAGGTCCTTACTTCCAACTGACCCTGCCCATGTGAGGTTGCTCTCCGTAAACGGCACTCTTGCCGAAACACCGATGCCAACGTTTGACCCGAAAAGCGCCAATGCTATTCCAACTATCAATACAACCAACGGAACGGTACAACCACAACCACGACCTCCGCGATATGAACGAGTTTCGCTCGTGCGTTCCCCTGAGTTCACCGGCGAGCCTCTCTCTCGTCTTCCTACCGGACCACCAGCACGGGACAGTGAGCATAGCGGACCACGGAGTCCGAGAGGCTACCCATCACGGCCCGCCTTATCGGGTCGAAGCCGCGGCTCCCCAGGATCACGAGGTCGGCGTGCAACTCCTCGGAGAGATGGACGATCTCCTTGTCGGCCTTCCCGAACCTCGCGTGGGCCTTTGCGACCTCCCCGCCGACCTCTCTTATCTTCCTTACCTCCTCCTCGATCCTCTCGCAGGTCTCGCCCTCGACGCGCTCGCGCATCCTGTCCTGGAGCTACTCAGGATCGAGGACCTTGGATTCCGGGGGCATGTAGACGCTCGGCACGTGTCCCACGTGGACCACGTGCAGCTCCGAACCGAGCCCGTTCGACAGCCCTACCGCCATGTCGGCGGTGCGAGCGGACTCCGCGGAGCCGTCGGTGGCTAACAACATCTCCCTCGGAACGACCACTAGAACTCCTCTCTTCGAACCTTTATGATTTCCCCTGTGCCCGCACCTATGGACCCTCGTCTGGAGCCGGGACAGTCGAACGGCACGTGGCGGTTCAGCCCGGTCGGTGGCCGCGCTCGCAAGCTCGACGACATCCTATGTACCCGGGACACGCGCGGCAATGATGCTCTTGCCTCGTAAGGCCGCCAGCACGGGGTCCAGGTCGATGGGACCACCGGCGTCGGTGTCTACCAGGACATGAACGGCGCTGGACGGTACGGGTGGTGGCGAGGCCAGGGCAGCAGCGCGCTGGCGTCGGTAGACCTCGACGGTGGCGTCGGACCGCGAGTCGCCACGCTTGGCGCGCATGAGGATTCGCCCGAGGGCGGCCTCCTCGTCGCAGACCGTCTCCACAAGGACGAGCGGCACACCTGCTGACCGTGACACGGCCGCGAGCCGCTCCCGACGCTTGCCCTCAAGAAAGGTCGCGTCGAGGATGGCCGCGCGGCCGGCGGCGAGCGTTTGGGTAGCCAACTCAATGAGGCGCTCGTACGTCGCCTCGACCCGCACGGGCGCGTACAAGCCCTGCTCCCACGCCGCCGACGCGGGACCGGCCTTCCCCGACAGCTCCTTGCGCACGACGTCCGAGGCGAAGATAGGGGCGTCGAGCGCCCTCGCCAGCGCCGCGGCGACGGTCGACTTGCCGGTGCCGCTCAACCCGGTCATGGCTATGAGCGCCGGCCGCACGGTCACGGCCGCGGCCGTGGCCAGGTCGAGGTAGTCGGCGGCTTCGGCCACGAGGCCATCCCGCGCCGCCACGTCGGCACGGGATGGCCTCCTCAGGCAGGCGACCTTGGCTCGGACCAACGCGCGGTGTGCCTTGTAGAAGCGGAGCAGTGCGTCGGGCAAATCCACGCTGTCCGTCCGGTAGCGGGCGACCAGAGCGCCGGCAACCTCCTGCGCGCCGAGGCGTTCGAGGTCCATGAGCAAAAAGGCGAGGTCGCTCGCCACGTCGGCGCAGCGCAAAGAGCGGCTGAACTCGACGCAGTCGAAGATCTGGATCTCGCCACTCCCCTCGAGACAGACGTGCTCGACTCGGAGGTCGCCGTGCCCCTCCCGGATCCAGCCCGACGCCGCGCGATGGTGGAGGAGATCCCTTCTCTCGGCGATAAACCCCCGCAGGGCATCGGCGACCAACCCGAGCTGCGCCGGACCGAGCGGCTCGCTGGCGAAGGGTTCAAGCTCTGTCAGGTTCTCCGTGACGACCGCGCTCGCCGCCGCAGCCACCTCGTCCGCTGGACCCTCGCAAAAGGCTGCCCCGTTGCGGTGGAAGGGGATCAGCCGCTCGGCGAGTCGGTCGCCCAGGCCCGGAGGAATCGTCCCCGCTGCGAGGAGGGCGTCGAGCATCCCCTCCGCCGGCAACCGGCGCATCAGCGTCGCCCACTCGACGGGCGTCCCCTCCGCATCGACGCGGTAGCCAGCGGCTCCGCGCACGACCGGTACCACGCCCAAGTAGACCCCGTCCGTCAGGCGGCGGTTGAGCCGGACCTCATCCTCGCAGGACCGGCGCCTGGATTCGAACATGGTGTGGTTGACGAAGCCGTAGTCCACTGGCTTCTTGACCTTGACCACCCGGTCGCCGGCCAAAAAGACCCAAGAGACGTGCGTCTCTACCAACTCCACCGCTGCCGGCCGCCACGGATAGGCCTCGGGCCTAAGCAGCCCGTCAACTAGAACGGTTTCGTCCATCACGGTTGTTCAGCCTACCTCGTTCCGGGACAAGGCTTGTGCCAGGTCCGAGCTTTCGGCGAAGAGGTTCTCCTCACTCCGGTCTTTCGAACACCAGCCACGAGCCTCTGATGCCCTCGATACCCTCGCCACCTCCATAGCCGCCCTTGCCAGGCACAACGTTCACCAGGCGATGTTTCTCGCCCGTTTATCTTTGAAATAGCTTGTAGGCACAGTGAGACACTGCCAAGCCGCTGGCCCACCGCTGTCCGTTAGGAGTACGCCAAAAAGGTCCAACCACTCTGAAAACCACTACGAGGGCTTGCAGCTCAAACGATAGCGTTGCCCTTCTTCTCGAAGACACGGAAGGAGCCTGTCCCCATGGCGAGCAGGTTTCCCTCCTCGTCGTAGACCCGTCCCTCTGCGGTCGCCGTACGCCGGGTCCTATGCACGACCTCGCTCTGGCACGTGATGCGCCCCTCCCTGACCGCACCCAAGAAGTGCACGTTCATCTGCATCGTCGCAGTGCGAACACCTACCAGGGAGGAGACCGAGAGCCCCATCGCGTTGTCTATAAGCGCGGAGTGTACGCCGCCGTGCAGCGTCCCATTGCCGTTAAGGTGTATCTCCTCAATGTCGACGTACAAGACCGCGCGTCCCGGTTCGACCTCCTCGACCTTCGCTCCTATGTGCCTGGAGAAGGTGACCTCCTCGTTAAAGTACTGCGCAAGATGGTCCAGCTGCTCTTCGCTCAGAATCGATACATCGTCGCTCACCGAACGCTCCCTTCTACTTATACATAGCCCGCTGCGGTCTGCCGGCTCCATCTAGGCTACCAGAGGAACCAAAGCTAGGAGCCAGGTGGTTGGTGTCAGTTGAGAACACGAAGTCGAGAACTCTTGCTTTCGCCGGACGGCGACCGCCCAAGGGTGGGTCTACGACGAGGAAGAGAACTTAGTCGCGATGGAGACGGGGCGTTCAGGATCTTCGAGAAAAAGGGTAACCCGATCGTGTGATCTGGGTATATAGTTAAGGGGAGGGAAGACCAGGTAAGGAGGCAAGATGTTTCGCACGGAGAAGCCCTGGCTGAAGGTCTACGAGGGGCACACTTCACCGGAGACGGATTTCTTCGAGGGCTCGCTCTACGAGCTGTTTCGCAACTCGGTCGAGGAGCACCAGAACAAGGTCGCGCTGACGTTCTACGGGACGGAATTTCCTTTCCCCCGTTTGCAGGGCCTCGCCGAGAAGATGGCCGCCTCACTGGCCGCGAGCGGGGTAGCTAAGGGCGACCGGGTCGCCCTCATGCTCCCCAACTGCCCACAGTACGTCGTGAGCTTCTTCGCCACCGTCAGGCTCGGGGCCATCGTCACGCAACTCAACCCGATGTATGCCGAGCGGGAGATCGAGCATGTCCTCAAGGACTCCGGCGCCGAGACCATCGTCGTCTACGCCGACGTATACCCGAGGGCGAAGGCGGTCCTGCCGGAGACGAGCGTCAGGAACGTGATCGTGGTCGACCTTAAGGGCGAGCCCGAGGGCATAGACGACTCGCACCACGGCTTCGGCGCTTTTCTGGGGCTGGATGCGGACCCCGCGCCGGAGGTAGACATCGACCCGGTCGAGGATGTGGCGGCGCTTCAGTACACCGGCGGCACGACCGGGGTCTCAAAAGGCGCGATGCTGACCCACCGCAACCTGGCGGCGAACGTGCGGCAATCGATAGAAGTCTTCGTGGATGATCCGGCGGCGTTTGCCAACAACCAGAAGACCGTCGCCGTCCTGCCTTATTTCCACATCTACGGCCTCACCTCGGTGATGATGTTCGGCACCCGCCTGGGCATCAACCAGTTGATACTGCCCAGGTTCGACGCGACCGAGGTACTGGAGTTGGTCAAGAGCGAGGTCCCGACGCTGTTCGCCGGGGTGCCGACGATGTACATGGCGCTGCACGCGAGCGGCGAGGACCTTAAAGAGTACGGCTTCGGCAAGGTCCGGATCTTCAACTCCGGCGGGTCCGCGATGCCGGTGAACCTGCTGCACGCCTTCGAGGAGAAGACCGGGCGGTGGGTCTACGAGGGCTACGGGCTCTCCGAGGCCTCGCCGGTCACGCACTTCAACCCCACCTTCGTCGAGCGGCGTCCGGGGAGCATCGGCGTCCCGATGCCGAGTACTGATGCCCGGATCGTGGACGTAGAGACCGGCACGGAGGAGATGCCTGTCGGGGAGTCCGGCGAGCTCGTCATAAAAGGACCGCAGGTCATGAAGGGTTACTGGAACATGCCGGAGGAGACGGCCGAAACGTTGAGGGACGGCTGGCTGTACACCGGGGACGTGGCGAGGATGGATGAGGACGGTTACTTCTACATCGTGGACCGCAAGAAGGACATGATCGTCGCGTCGGGCTACAACGTCTACCCGCGCGAGATAGAGGAGGCTCTCTTCGAGCACCCGGACGTCTCCGAGGCCGTCGCTATCGGTGTCCCAGACGAGTATAGGGGCGAGACGGTCAAGGCGTTCATCGTCAGGAAGCCGAGCAGCGAGGTGACGGAAGGGGAGATACTAGCCTTCTGTAAGGAGCGCCTCGCCTCCTACAAGACCCCGAAAGCCCTCGAGTTCCGCGACGAACTGCCCAAGTCCACCGTCGGCAAGCTCATGAGGCGGGTACTCGTCGACGAGGAACGGGCGGCCGCGGGAACCCTGACCGCGGAGGATCGGACCGGGGCGGCTTCGGCCACGGAGGCCGAGACCCAGCCGAGCCCGAGCTAGAAGGAGGGCTCGAAAGCTTTGAACGCCCTGGATCTCTTCCGCCTCGACGGCAAGACGGCCATCGTCACCGGCGGTGGCCGCGGCCTCGGGCAGTACATGGCCGAGGCCCTCTCCGACGCCGGGGCCGATGTCGTACTGTGCTCCCGCAAGCTCGAGGCTTTAGAGGAGGTGAAGTCGGGCATCGAGGAGACGGGCGGCAAGGCCCTCGCCTTGCCGTGCGACGTTACGGACCCTGAAGACGTGGCGAACGTCGTGAGGGAGACAGAGGAAGCCTTCGGTGCGATAGACGTGCTAGTTAACAACAGCGGGGCAACGTGGGGGGCTCCGGCGGAGGAGATGCCCTTGGAGAAGTTCGACCAGGTCGTGGGGGTCAACGTGCGGGGGACGTTCCTGATGTCCCAGGCGGTCGGGCGGCGCATGATCGAGCGCGGCGAGGGCGGGCGCATCGTCAACATCTCCTCGGTCGCTGGCCTGGTAGGCGGCCACCCAGACTACATGCAGACCGTGGGCTACAACTCGAGCAAGGGCGCGGTTATCTCCATGACCCGCGACCTGGCGACCTCTTGGGCGAGGTACGGGATAAACGTCAACGCCATAGCCCCCGGCTGGTTTCCGACCAAGATGAGTGGCGCCCTGATCGATAAGTTCGAGGAGAAGATGCTCGAAGGTATCCCCCTGGGACGCTTCGGGAAAGAAGAGGACATAAAGGGCGCGGTGGTCTTCCTGGCCTCGCCCGCCGCCGCGTACATGACCGGACAGACGGTGGTCGTGGACGGGGGCGCTACGGCCTGGTAGCAGCCAGAGAGAAGCAAACTGGCCGTCGAGGAAGGAGTTAGATCCACGCGCTGCGCGGCTCCCGGCGGTGCCCTATCCCTCTCCACGTTCGAGACCCTCCAGCATCTCCGCGACGAGGGTGGGGGAGGGCTCGCTTTCGAGGTAGCCGCCGTGGGCGAGGTTGCGCGAGACTTCCTCGGCCGGGCGTTTCTGTAGGCCGGGATCTTCGCGGGTCGCCTCCCTGGGGGCTGCCAGGATCTCGTCGGGGCCGGGCTCCCCGAACGGCGGTATGTAGCCGCTGCTCATTCTTTCCCTTTTGGTAGCGGGAGACTGGAAGAGTAGCCTACCATCGCGGCACCACCGGTTTCGGCAGCGGGCCATCGTGGCATAGACGCTGCGGTCGTGGAAGTTGCGTAGACGGTGGAATCGTTTGGGTGCCGAGAAGTTGGGTTGTCGGGCTTATCGCGGTCTGCACGCTCCTCAACGGGGCTGGCTTTCTCTGGGACATATTCGAGCCGATACCGCTCTACGACGAGATCGCGCACATCATAACGCCGTTCACGCTCGTGGCGGTAACAGCGGAGATCATCTACCGGGCTGGCGGCGACGACGAGTTCTTCGACACGCCACGCCACGCGCTTTTTACGGGGAGTGCGATCGGGCTCGTCGGGGCGACGGGCTGGGAGGGCTTCGAGATCCTGCTCGATCACCTCTTTCCCGCTGCGAGCATCGACCACGCCCTCCCCGACACTATCTTCGACATCGTGCTCGGCGTGTTTGGGGGCGCCGCCGGAGCCTGGACCGCGGACCGTTACCTGGACCGCCTCTTCAACCGCTCCCGCAACAGCTCCCGCCGCCCAAGAGTCCGTTAACGTAGCCCGTCAGAGGCGAAAAGATCGGGACGCGAAGGCCACGTCCTCTAACGGCGCTCTCGCCAGTTAACGCTTGTGCATTATCTACTGGTCTCGACCGTTGTCCTTGCCCCTGAGGGCGCCCCCGGTCTCTTCTTCCTCCTCTACCGCCCCCGTAGTAGCATCCTTCTCTTGCCGGTCCTTGGTATTGTCGCGGTCTTCTTTGTTTTCGGCTTCTTCTTTCCGGCGTTCGGTCATCGCGCCTCCCTGGCAGTTCGTTTCGCATAAAGCCGTATCACGACGACTGTTGTGCCACGGCAGGGACGCCCCCAAACATCGTTAGAGGACCGGTTGCAGCGCATTTTATTGCAAAACCGGTATGTTACGTCTGCCCCCGCTTTGGGAATAGTGCGACGCGGATGGTCTCGCAAGAGGAGGAGTCGCGTGGATACGCAGGCAATAGTGGGAATTATCGTCGTCGCAGTTGTGGTCTTGATCTTGGCGATCTTCCTCGTCCTTCGCAGGAGGCGCGAGCGCCGGACCGAGGAGCGACGGGAACGGACGCGCGAGGAGTTCGGGGAGGAGTACGAGCTGGTCACGCAGGAGCGCGGCTCCGAAAAAGAGGCGGAGAGGGAGCTGCGGCAGCGTCGCGGGCGTGTGGAGCGGCAGGTGGAGCCGCTCTCCGAAGAGAGCCGCCAGCGCTACGAGGAGCGGTGGGGCGAGCTCGAGCGGATCTTCGTCGACAATCCCGAGCGCTCAATCGAGATGGCCGACCGAACCGTCCTGGACGTCCTCGAAGAGCGCAACTTTATCGTCGACCCCGCCCAGGAGGACCGGGAGACAGAGCAGGGATTGACCGCCATGTACCCGGAGATCGCCGACGACTACCGCGAGGCCCGGCGCCTGCGCGCCAGGGTCGTCGGAGGTTCCGCCGACGGGGGCGGCTCCAACGAGGAGACCGAAGAGATGCGCCAGGCGCTTAGGCGCTACCGCTCCGTCTACGAGCGATTAGTGCAGAACTAAGCGATGAGAGCGCATCCTTTAAGGAAGTGTCCGATACCGGGGGCGTTACGGGACTCATGGGCGGTTCGGCACCACTCGCTGGGGCTCCTGAGAACACCATCTTCGGGTTTCAGGCTTTCGTCCTGGGCAGGCAAAAGTAGAAGGCCGGGGCTTGTGCAATAATGAAATATAAGTTAGGAGCAACTTTTCAGGGGTGAGGTTCGTGGCAGATAATTTGGTTGCCAAGGTTCTCAAGGATCACGTGGAGAGAGGTACCTACGAGCGGGGCGAAGAGGTGGGCTTGAAGATCGATCAGTGCCTGCTCCAGGACGCTACCGGCACGATGGCCTGTCTGCAGCTGGAGCAGATGGGCGTAGATAGGATCCAGGTTCCCTTCGCCGTCCAGTACGTGGACCACAATATCATCCAGCTCGACCACAAGAACCCCGACGACCACATCTTCCTGCAGGCGTTCGCCGCCAGGTACGGCCTCCTCTTCTCTAGGCCTGGCAACGGTATCTGCCACTACCTGCACGTCGAAAGGTTCGCCAGGCCCGGCGCGACCCTCATCGGGGCCGACTCTCACACGACCACCTCGGGCGCCGTGGGCTCCATCGCCATCGGGGTTGGGGGCTTGGACGTGTCGCTGGTTATGGCGGGCAGGTCCTTCAACACGGCGGTGCCGACGGTCGTGGGCGTGGAGCTCACCGGCGAGCTTCAAGACTGGGTGACGCCGAAGGACATCATCCTGGAACTCCTGAGGCGCCGGGACGTCGACGGCGGGGCTGGGCGCATCTTCGAGTTCTACGGCCCGGGGGTCGAGACTATCCCAGTTACGGGACGGATGACGATCTGCAACATGATGATGGAGACCGGCGCTACCACCGGCATCTTCCCCTCCGACAAGCGCACCCGCGAGTGGATGGAGGCTCAGCAGCGCCCCGACGACTTTGTGGAGCTGAAGGCCGACGAGGGCGCCGAGTACGACGAACACGAGCTGATCGAGCTCGACAAGCTCGAACCCCTCATCGCCCAGCCCAGCTCGCCCGGCAACGTCGTCAAGGTGAGCGAGGTCGCCGGCACCAAGGCGCACCAGGTCTGCGTGGGAAGCTCGGTGAACTCGGGCTTTGAAGATTTGGCGGTCGTGGCGGCCGTCCTTGAGGACGAGACGGTAGCCCCGGAGCTCGTGATGACCGTGACGCCGGGGAGCCGCCAGATCCTGGACTCCATCGCCCAAGCCGGGGTGTACGCGCACCTCGTGCGCGCCGGGGCGCGGATGTTGGAGCCGGCGTGCGGACCGTGCGTCGGGATGGGCCAGGCGCCGCCCTCGGATTCGGTGAGCGTCAGGACGTTCAACAGGAACTTCCCCGGCAGGAGCGGGACGCAGAGCGACAACGTGTACCTGTGCAGCCCGCCCACGGCCGCGGCGACGGCCCTTTACGGCGTGATCACGGACCCGCGCGAGCTCGGAGACTACCCTGACCTGCCCGAGGCGCCGATGCACCCGGCGGTGGACGACAGCCAGATCCTCGAGCCCGCCCCCGAGGACGAAGCGGGAGGCATCGAGATACCACGCGGCCCGAACATACATGAGCCGCCCGAGCCCCCGGAGCTCACCGACGAGCTCACCGGTCGCGTGACCATAGTCCTCCCGGACGACGTCTCGACCGGCGACCTCTCGCCCGACGGGGTCGAGGTGATGGCGTTCCGCTCGAACATACCGGAGCTCGCCAAGTACACTCTACGGCGCTTCGATCCCGAGTTCCCCGAGAAGGCCCAGGAGCTGGCGCCTGGCTTTATCGTGGCGGGCGAGAACTACGGGCAGGGCTCCAGCCGGGAGCACGCCGCCTTGTCGCCGCTGCACCTTGGGATCCGGGCGGTGATCGCTAAGAGCTTCCCCCGCATCCACCGGCGCAACCTGATCTCGCAGGGCATCCTGCCTTTGCTCTTCAACGACGAGGAAGACTACGAGAAGTTCGAGCAGGGCCAGGAGTGGACGTTGTCCGGCATCCGACAACACCTAGAGAACGGCGACAAAGAGGTGCCTATACAGAAGGAAGATGGCACGGAGATCATACTGCTCGCAGACTACTCGGATCGCGAGCGGGATATCCTCCTCCAGGGCGGCATCCGGCGCCAGCTCCGCCAACAGCGGCCCGCCGAGGCCCCGGCGAGCAAGGTCGAGCCGGCGGACCGCGGGGAAGAGCCTACCGCCGGATAGGGGTAGGGTGTCAGCTTTTTGCTGATCGCCGGCTGGCTTTCTCGGGCCGGCGGGCGGCGAGGAGCAGGACGAGCACCCCGAAGACGATGGTGGCGTCGGCAGCGTTGAAAACGGGCCACGCTTCGAGGGGCCAGAACTCGAGGTCGAGGTAGTCGGTAACGACACCTTCGGTTAAGCGGTCGAGGAGGTTGCCGGCGGCGCCGCCGAGGATAAGGCCGCACCCCAGGCTCGTGACGCGGTCGGGCGGCCTCTGGAGGAGCATCCACAAGACGAACGCGACCGCGATGACGCTCCCGAGCAGCAGCAAACCCCCGCGTCCGTCGAGTATACCGAAGGCCCCGCCGGCGTTCTCGATGTGGGTGAGGCGGAGGACGTCCGGGATCAGGGAGGTGCTCTCCCCGAGCCGCATCGAGCCTTCGATGTGCCTTTTTAGACCCTGATCTGCGAGAAAGACGAAGAGAGCGAGCGTGAGGGCGAGACCCAAACCCGCGGTGCGGCTCACGGCGCCCTCCGGGGTCGGAAGATGCTCGTCGCGGAGTCCTTAGTGGCCGCCGTGAACGTGCTCTTGGCCGCTGGGAAGGTCCGCGTCGGACGCGGATGGTTCTTCTGCCTGGACGCCGTGTCTCTGCAAGAGCTCTTGCAAAACGCGGATCTCGGCCTCCTGCGAAGTGGCCACCGCCGCGGCGAGCTGTTGGACCTCCTCGCGGTCGGTCTCCTCCAGGACGGCCTCGGCCATCGGCAGTGCCGCCTCGTGGTGCGGGATCATGAGCTGTAGAAAAAGGACGTCTGCCTCTTCGGGGGACGCCCTTTGAAGCCTGTCCAGCTCCTCGGGGGCTGCCATGCCTGGCATCCGGCCCTCGGTCGGGTGTCCCATCCAGCTCATGGCGGGCTCGGTCCCGGTGGGCGGGAGGTCCCACACCTGCAGCCAGCCCTGCATCTGGCCTATCTGGGCCTGTTGCGTGAGGGCGATGTTCGCTGCCAGGGTGCGGATCTCTTCGCTTTCGGTCTTGCCACGTACGATCTCGGCCATCTGGACGGCCTGGGCGTGGTGGACGACCATGTCCCTCGCGAAACCCACCTCCGCCGAGTCCTCGCCGGGCGCGCCCAAAGCGGTCGGGACGTCGCCGGGTGTTCTGGCGAAGAAGAGCAGCGCGAGCACCGCGCCCACCACCACTCCCACGAGGAGGGCCGCGACGAGGACCGGGACCTGGGGGAGACCACGAGGCCTGGATAGGGGCTCCCGCAGGAGTTTGGCGCGTTGCAGGAGGCTCCCTTTCATCTACGACACGGTGTCGCTGGTTCCGCCCGTGCAGGCGGCGCCGGGCTCAGGGGTCTGGGGACCGCGCAGGTAGGAGCGGATGAACCGCTGGAGATTCTCGTCGTCGGCGTCCTCGACCCGCAACTGGGCACCCCAAGCGGAGGCCACTATCGGGGAGTCGAGGCCCGGGTAGGGGCTCGCGAGCAGGCACTCCTGGCCCTCCACGATCTCCTGCAGGCGGTCTTTCTGATCCTGGGAGAGGTCGGGGCTGTAGGTGATCCAGACCGCCCCGTGCTCCAAAGTGTGGACGGCATTCTCGTTGCGCACCGGCTCCTCGTAGAAGCGGGCGTTCTGCCACACCGGGTTGTGCTCGCCGCCGACCGGCGGGTCTTGCTCGTAGTCGACGGTGCCCTCGGTGTGCTGGCCGGCCCTCCCTGCGTCGAATTCCTCGACCCCTTCCGGCGGTTCGCTCGCTGCCTGCTGGTTGCTGTCGATCACGACGAGCGTGATGAAGCCCGCGATGAAGGCCAGGACGACGAGGGCGATCACGATCGTGGTCCTGCTTAAACCTCCGCCGCTCGCCGGCCGTGCTCCCTGGCGTCCCTTGCCGCCCCTGCTCTTACCCAACTTACGACCTCTCCTGTCGCCGCATCCTCCAAGCCCGCCGACGAAAAGCGGGCATCTCAAGAACCACTGCTTTCCTTACGCGGGCCCCTAGATCCTAGCACACGAGCGGTGCACCACCGAAGGTAACCCGGAGCTCTACAACCGTGCTACGAGGTAGATGGCCAGCGTGGCCAAAGAGATCCACACGACGACCACGAAGGCGGCCGCAACCCGATTGACCGGCTTGCTCCTCGCCGCGACCGCCCGGGACTTCGCGCGATGCTCGACGAGGATGTGCCCGGGGATCAGCCGTATGGCGAGCACGATGCCCAGAGGTATCAGCACGAGGTCGTCCAGGTATCCCAGGACGGGGATCGGGTCGGGGATCAAGTCTATCGGGCTGAAGGCGTAGCCCACCACGCACGCCGCGAGGACCCGCGCGTACCACGGAACCCGCGGGTCCTTGTACGCCAGGTAGAGTGCGTAGAGCTCCGCTTTCAGCTGCCCGGCCCACCGCTTAAGACGTTCGATGCTCATCGTAAGAAGATCGTACTACCCTTCTGCCCGGAGTGTGCCAGCTCCTCTTCGATGAACTTCTTCACGCCCTCCGCGCCCCTCACCCTAAGCAGAATGGGCCCAAGATCCGGCGCGAAGACGAGCTCGAAGACGAAGAACGGGCAGCAGACCCGTTCCGAGTTGACGAAACCCACGAGTTTGTTTGCCCACTCCGCGTCGCCCGGAAAGCTGAACGAGTAGCCGTCCGCGAGCTCTTCCACTCATCGGTACCCGCCGAAGATTTCTTCGGCCACTTCTTGCCGCCGCTTCACCATCTCTGGCTCGGATAGGTTGCAGGCACTCGGCAGTTCGCCCCCTCTTGTGTCCGGTCACTTTGTCCACCCTGTCCACGCGAGTCTCCTTCCTGTCGTCAGCCGCGAGAGGGAGCTATCCTGATCAGCACAGGGTGAGCGCTACTAAAGATGCCACCGTACGTAGCGTAAACCCGCCCAAAGGCGGGGAGAGGTTGCAGGGCGGCGACCACGCCATAGAGGGCCAAAACCGCGGTCCCCAGAAGCGCCCAAAAGAGGGGCTTGTCCTGCCGGATGTACCCCCAGACAAGATAACGCCCCCCGATCTCGCACAGCCCGGCGAGGACGAACAGCCCGCCATGGTGACCAACCTGTCTATCTTCGATCCTCCTCTATGCGGCTCCACCGAACACCTTCTACTATACTTTTTAAAGTACACTTTAAGTCAATACTAATAGGGAGATTTCCCAGAGGGGGTTGGAGGCCAACGGGCGGCTCGGTAGGCGAGAAGGCTTCCGACGAGGCAGGGGACGGCAGGACCGGGCAGACGTAAGAGGGCCTTTCTTTCGAGGGTCGGGGGCATAGGAGGTCCGCGGCCTTCTTGTCCTCGGGCGGTTACCTGCTGCGGGGACGGAACTGCAGCTCGTGGAGCGCGGCGTGGTGGTCGCCGACGTGGTCCACCTGGAGGGTGGTGTGCTCGATGCCGTACTCGCCGGCGAGGAGCTCTTCCAGGTCGCGGCGACGGGCGTGGCAGTTTTCGTCTCGGCCTACGAGGACGTGGGCCGAGAGGGCGGGGAAGCCGGAGGTGATGGTCCAGACGTGCAGGTCGTGGACCTCCTCGACGCCTTCGGCCTCGGCCATCTTGCGGCCCACCCGCTCCACGTCGATCCCCCGCGGGGCCTCTTCGAGCAGGACGTTGACCGAGTCACGGAGCAAGCCCCAGGAGCTGCCCAAGACGAGCAGGCCGATGAGGATGCTGATCAGGGGGTCCGCGTAGCTCCAACCGGTGAGGACGATAACGGTGGCGGCGGCGATCGCACCCGCCGATCCGGCCGCGTCGGCCAGGACGTGCCGCAAGGCCCCCTGGACGTTCAGGCTCTCGCCCCCGGAGCGGGAGAGTATCAAGACTCCCGCGATGTTGACTACGATCCCCGTCACGGCCACGGCCAGCATGGGGCCGCCGAGGATCTCCGGGGGTTCCTGGAACCGCCGGTAGGCCTCGTAGAAGATCAATATAGAGATAGCGACGAGCGTGACCCCGTTGACGAGGGCCGCCAGGATCTCGGCCCTCTTGTAGCCGAAGGACCGGTTGGGGGTCACGGGATGTCCGGCGAGCCAGACGGCGAAGAGCGCGAGTCCCAAAGAGAACGCGTCCGAGAGCATATGCCCTGCGTCCGCGAGTAGCGCAAGGCTGCCGGTGATGAGGCCGCCTATGACCTCGACGACCAGGAACGCGGCGGTGAGGCCGAGTACGATTGCGAGCGCCCGCTTGTCCTCCCGCCCGACCTCGTGCCCTCCGTGGGAGTGTCCGTCGTGAGAATCGACCACGGTCGTCTACTACTCCCCGTACTGCCTCAAGGCAAGCCAGACGCCGAAAGCTATCTGGGCCGCGCCTAGGAGACGCATATAGTTCGGATTATCGGCGAAAAAGCGGGCGACGCGGCGGCCGGCCTTGGGACCGGTATCTGCCCAGAGAAGGGAGTGCCGCCGGGGGGCGAGGAGCTCGACGGCTCCGTCGCCGATAGTTACTATAGCGAAGGTCTCTTTGAGCCTTTTCGACCACATGACGACTCCTTTCGGTCCTCACCGCTGCGGACGCTCGCCGAGCTCGACCGCGATCTGCTCTTCGCCGCCTGTCCCGCCGCGAGCGACGGTGAGAGTGACGTCGTCTCCGGGCTCGTAGTCGCGCAGAGCGGCGAGCAGGTCGCCGGAGTCTTCGATCGCGGTGGAGCCGAGGGCGGTGATCACGTCCCTGGCACGCAGCCCGGCATCGTCGGCGGGGCTGCCGGATTCTACCTCGACGATAATCACGCCGGACTCAATAGAGAGGCCGAACTGCTCGGCGATCTCGGGGGTGAGATCACGGTACCTGATCCCGAGGAACGGGTTCGAGACCTGGCCGTTCTCGACGAGCTGGTCCGCAGTCGAAGTCGCCGTGTCTGAGGGGATGGCGAACCCTATGCCCTCGGCCCCGGTTTCCTGGGGGGGCAAGTAGGCGACGTTGATGCCCACGACCTCGCCATCCCGGTCGACCAAAGCCCCGCCGGAGCTGCCCGGGGAGATTGCGGCGTCCGTCTGGATCAGGTCCACCAGCGCCTCTTCCTGCCGGCCGCCGGTGAGCCGGCCCGGAACTTCGCGGTCGATCCCGCTTACGACCCCCTCGGTGACGGTAGATTGGAATCCGGAGGGGCTGCCGATGGCGACCGCGAGCTGCCCTACCGTGAGGCTCCCCTCGGCGAACTTGGCCACGGGCAGGTCGTCGCGGTCTACTCTGACCACCGCGATTTCGGTGGACGGGTCACTTCCCACGACCTCTCCCCGCTCTTTGGAGCCGTCGGCGAAGGCGACGTTGACCTCTCTCGCGTCCTGGACCACGTGGTTGTTCGTGATGATGTAGCCGTCACGGCGGTAGATCACGCCGCTCCCTAGCCCTTCCGCCCTCTCCGGCCTGCCGAACGGCGTGACCTGTATCGCCTGCACGTTGACCTGCACTACCGACGGGCTCACCTGGGCCGCGACCTGCGCCACCGGCTCGTTCTCCGGGACGGCGGCCGGTACTTCGGGCGCTTCTTGCGCCACGTTCTGGGCTCGCGGCCCCGGCTCTTCTCGGCCCGACGAACAGCCCGCGAGCACTACCACGAGCGCGAGAATCGCCAGGAACAGAGCCGCTCTTGGTCTCAAACTTCTACCTCCTGTCAGCCTTGTTGCTCACCGAGAGACCTATACGAAGCCCCGTGGTCAAAGTTCCGCTCCGCCGGGCGAGCATCACCCTCCGAGTATACCAAGGCGCCCGGAGAACCCGGGCAGGTGTACCCTTACGGGATGGGCGCGAAATCGTACAAGAGAGAATTCCCGGTGGAGCTTGCCCGCGCCGGGGAGGCCCGACACTTCGTCGCCTGGACGGGCGCCATCGCCGGGCTGCGCGGCGGTGCCATGAGTGATCTCGCCGTCGCAGCCGAGGCGGTCCTCACCGACGTCTTCCTCTCCGTCGAAAGGGGTGGCATGCTCGAGGTAGAGTCCGAGGTCTCCGACGGAGCCCTCAAGGTGATCATTCGCCACCCCGAGCTCAAGGACCGCCACATGACCGATCTCGACGGCATCATGCAGCAATACCTCGACGGGTACGAGCTCTCCCCAACGCAAGCGGTGCTCGTCAAGCGCCTCGAATAACCGTTGTGTCGGGCGCCGCCTTTTTCTGAGACAATGCTCGAGGATGGGATACGTTTGGGAGGAGGAAAGCCGATGGTAACCAAAAAGCCGAGCTAGCGATGAGCCGCGGCGGCTTCCTGAAGCTCTGCTTCGGCGGGGTCCTGGGGTCGGTCTTGCTCTTCCTCTCGGGATGCCTCGGCGAAGAGGACGAGGAAGAAGACGACGAGGACGACGACGGGAGTAGAAGGCGCCGGAGAAGGCGAGGTTAAGGCTCGGGGTAACCTAACGCCGGATCAGCGGAGCTTCTCTTTGACCCTCTCTTCTTCGTCCTTGAGGTAGAGAAAGACGTCTTGGGCGAAGCGGACGGCGTGCTCTTCGGGGAGGTTGACGCGCCGGTTGGTGATGACCGCCTCGAGCTCCTTGACCGCCGCCTCGGCCATCCCAACCATCACCTCCGACTCGCGCAGGATCTCCTCCTTCTCGGCGGCCGAGAGCTCATTCGGTTTCTCGGCCTTCTCCCGGTGCTCCCTTAGGTATTGGATGAAGTCCCTGATGCCCAAGAAGGTTGCTCCCTCTGGCTTTCGCGGCGGATTATATCGTTCAGGAAGAGCGGGATTCTTCGAGGATCTCCGGCGTCACCTCGTGCGAGTCCAAAGCCCGAGCACGCTCCTCGGCGAGCCTGCGCGCCCTACCTCTTAGGAAGGCCGGTATCTCCTCCAGCTCCGTGAGCGCTTCCTCCGTCCACCCGGGACCCCGCGCCGCGGGCTCTTCTCCGTGCGGTTCTCGCCATTCCCGCAGAACGCCTTCGAGGGCATCGGCCAGCACGCTCGAACCGGCGTAGCCCATGAGCGGTTTCTCCACGAACGGGTGCTCGAAGATTGGGGGGCAGAGTGGGAGAAAGGGAACGCCCAAGGCGTCGGCCACGTCCCTTTCGAGTCCGGTACCCACGAGGAGATCGGGGGCGGTTGCCTCGACGCGGGCGGCGACCGCTTCGGGGTCGTCCTCTACGAACGCGTCTTCGGTAAAGGTGTGGGCGTGGAAGAGGAAGTCCTTCTCCAGGTGCGCAAGGTACGTACCCGCCCACGCCACCTCGAGGCCGACCTCGCGCGAGAGGGCGTAGCCGAGGCCCGTCGCGTAGGTGAAGTCCCCGAAGATGGACGCGCGGCGCCCACGGAAAGTCTCGGGGACTGCCAGCCGAGCGTACCAAGGCAGCTTCGCCGTCCGGGCGAGCTCTGCCCATACCGCCCTCTGTACCACCTTCGGGTCCAGGGAGCACAGCTCGCCGATAGCTCTCAAGACCGCTCCCGTCGCCGCCGACCCTACAGGGGGCGTCGTCACCCGGGGCATACGGAACTCGTCCTGGAGGAAAAGCGATGCGGAATCTGCGGCCTCCCGGTAGAGGACCACGTTCGCCCATGCCCTGGAGAGGCGCGAGAGATCCTCGACCGAAGCCCCTAGAGGGACCCGGGCGTTCACGCCGACGCCGACGAGGCTCAAGGCGCGCTCCACTTCCGCGATCTCCGCTGCGGCGTTCGGCCCGAAGACGGGTGGCCCGAAGATGTTGACCGTCGGGTTCGGGCTTCTCGGTTGGCGCCGGGCGTGGGCCTTGACGAGGTCCGCGAGCGCGAGATCCAAGGCTTCCACCTCCCGAACGTCGGGCGACTCCCACTCGCAGACCATAAGCTTCGGCGAGACGCCGGTTTGGGGGTTTTCGGGGAGGGAGAGGAGGGGCGTCCCTTCGCCCGAGAGCAGTGCTGCCTCGGAGCGTGCGAAGATCAAGGCTTGGGCCTCCGGGCGGCGACGAGCCACGCTCGAGAGCTCGCGGGCCAGCTCCCCTGGCCGATCCCGCACCGGGCTCAAGGTGACCGGCGCCGGCTCCCCGCTCCGCGACCAGGCTCCATGAAGAGCCGGGAAGTATCCCTCGCCCGGGTACGCCCTGAAGATCGCGTGCACCTCCCTCATGCTCGCCGCCACCCGCAGGATGCCGTGGCTCCCGGGTCCCTCGTACACGCCGCGCAGGATCTTCATGATCGCTTCACCCGCGCTTCACAGATCTAGGGCGTCCAGCCTCTCGGCCCGCTCGAAGGTCCGGGCGAAGAGCTCCAAGACCCGACGCGCCCCCTCGTAGCCGTGGACGCCCAAAGACAGGAGGTCCAGCGAGGAGCGGCACAAGTGGCCGCGTGCCACGAGCGGGACATAGAGCCCGGGGCTGGTCACCACCACGTCGGGCCGGGCGGCATCTATCCGGTCTAGCTGCGCCCGCCACTCTGGCGATTCGACCACGTCCACATCGTCGCCCAGCGTCGCCAGCTCTGTCGCGAGGGAGCGCTTCTCCAGCCGTGGCGTCCCCACCTCGAGGACTACCGCCCCGGCGTCTGCTAGGAAGCGGGCGAGCGGCACCTCAAGGCCGGTGTCCCCGGTGAAGAAGATGCGTCTCCCGCGGATGCGGTTTCTCAAGGGTTCCAAAGCTTTCCAGGCGGAACGGGCCCGCTCCGCCTCACTCGTCCTGCGTCCGGCCGACGTAGCCACGTCCTGGATGAAGCGGGCTGTGCCGTCTACGCCGATTGGCAGGAGGGATCTGATCACCGTCGCCCCGCGCTCCTCGGCCGCCCGGCACGCCCCGGCGAGGTACGGATCCGCAGCCGCCACGACGGTTCCTTCGCCAACATTTGGCAGCCAGCCAGCCTCCGCCCCCGGCAAGTTGCCGGCGATCTCGATCCCGACCCGCGCGAGCTCCGCGACGAGCTCCTTCTGGGGGCCAGGAAGGGCGCCCAACAGGACGACCGGACGGCGTGAACCCTTCTCTCCGGCCGTCCTTCGCGCGGGGCGGCCCCGGAACGGGAACCTGCCGAGGACGCTGCCTTTGGAGCGCAGTCGCTCTTCCTCGGGCACGGGGGTACCTTGGGGGCAAAGCTCGACGAGGGTCCGGAGCACGCCGTCCTCGAGGTCCGTGCTGAGAACACCGAAGCCACTGGCCTCGGGACCGGGAACCACGGCCCGTACCGGTAACCCCAGCCGGCGCTCGGCGAGCGTGGCCTCGAAGCCCGCGTCGAAGCCGAGCAGGCCCACCGACCGGCACGAAACGAGCAGCACCAACTCCGTGCGCCGGAAGCCCGCCGCCGCCTCGACGATGCGGGAGGCCAGGGAGCCCCCGTCTGGCTCCTCATCTGGCTCCAGGACCACCAACACCACCCGGGGATGCACGCCGAAACCGCCGCCGGGTTGGTCTAGGGGTGTCCCGGGAATAGGCTTGGAGAGGGACTGGATCAGATGCGCGTCCGCGCGGGTGCCCGCCACGACGAGAAGGGCGTCCGGGAGCCTTTCGGCCACAGAGGAGAGGCCGCACAAAGGGGAGACGGCGTCTGGTACTCCAGATTCGTTGAGTATCGTCAATGTCTCTCCCGAAATCTTCCGCGGGCTCCGCCTCCCCCTCCGGCGTCACGTGCGTCCGCGGATCCCAAAAACTCCTTTTGTTCCCCTAAGAGTCTCTACCCTAAAGGGTCCCTAGTTTAAGGCAGCGAGGGTCTCCAGCGCCAGTCCCATCATATCGTCCACCGCGCCTTTCAGGTTGCCCTCTTCTATGTAAGCGTCTTCCCCGAAGCCTATGAGATTCGAGACCGTCAGCAAACAGCCGGCGCGCACCCCGTGCATGGCGGACACCGTGAAGATCGCCGACGCCTCCATCTCGACCGCGAGGACCCCCAGAGAGTGCCACAGCTTCTGCGGGTCTTCCTCCGGGTCGTAGAAGAGGTCGGCGGTCACGATCGGCCCCAAGAACAGCTTGCGTCCGGCCTCCTCGGCCTCGTGGTAAGCTGCGTGGACGAGGTCGAAGTGGGCCGCGGGTGCGTAGGGAACCCCTTGGGTGATGCTAGAGACCGTTCCGTCTTGGGGGGTCGCGGCGGTGGCGATCACGAGGTCTCCCAACTCCATCTCGGGGAGATAGCCGCCGCAAGTTCCCACGCGCAGGAGGTTCTTGGCGCCGAGTTGGATGAGCTCCTCGGTGACGATGGCGGCCGAAGGGCAGCCCATCCCTGTGGACTGCACGGAGATCCGCTCCCCTTCGTAGGTGCCTGTGTAGCCGAGCAACCCCCGCTCGTCGCTCACGAGCCTCGCTTCCTCGAAGAAGTTCTCGGCTATGTACCTCGCTCGCTGGGGATCCCCCGGAAGCAAAACGCTCTCGGCGAAATCCCCCGGATCCGCCCGCACGTGGACAGGGCTCACGGTTTTGCCTCCCTTCGTCGGCGCTGTCAGGCGCCAGCCGTCAGGTTTTTGCTAATCGCTGATACCCGACTGCCGACCGCTTCTACTCACAGGCTCCCCAGGATAGCAGGGGGACGTTCGATGGGTGTGCCCGAAATCTCTAAGGCCTCCAGGACGAGCTCCCCGGCCCTCTGCGCTTTTCGTTCCCCGTGCAGCCGCGCCACCGGCTGGCCCTTCTCGACCTCGTCCCCAATCTTGACAAAGACCTCGACGCCCGCGCCCGGGTCCACTTCATCTCCTTTCTTCTCCCTCCCCGCGCCCAAAAGGAGGGCCGCGCTACCGACGCCAAGGGCACTGAACCGTGCGATGTGGCCCGCCCGGGGCGCCGATATCTCCCGCACCTCGTCCGAGACCGGAAGGTTCTCCAAAGCCTCCGGATCACCGCCCTGAGCCACGACGAACTCAGAGAACTTCTCGTGGGCGGCGCCAGAGGAGATCGCGTCTTCTACCGCGCTTTCCGGATCGGGGATGCCCTTCAGTTCGAGGAGCCTCGCCGCCACGGTGCGGGCCATCTCGGAGAGGTCGGCGGGGGAGGTTTCACCCCGCAAGAAGCTCACGCTCTCGCGGACCTCCAGGGCGTTGCCGACGGCCAACCCCAAGGGCTCGTCCATCCCCGTAACGAGGGCCGAGGCATCTATCCCGAAGGATTTGCTCAGGCGCACGAGGAGATCGGCGAGCTCGCGGGCTTCTTCCGGGGTCTTCATAAACGCGCCGGAGCCCGACTTCACGTCGTAGAGGAGGTGACCGGCGCCCGTCGCGGCTTTTTTAGAGACGATCGAGGAGCCTACGAGGGGGAGTGAGTCCACCGTGCCAGTCGTGTCCCTCAGAGCGTAGATAGCCTTGTCTGCCGGGGCCAGGTCACCCGCTTCCATAATGGCGAGCCCGACCTCCTCGACCTGCTTTTCGAAGCGTTCTTCGGAGAGGTGGCAAGAGAAGCCGGGGATGGACTCGAGCTTGTCCACGGTGCCGCCGGTCGTGCCGAGGCCCCGCCCCGCCAGCTTGGCCACCGGCGCGCCACAGGCGGCGGCTAGGGGTAAGGAGGTCAGGCTGATCTTGTCCCCTACCCCTCCCGTCGAGTGCTTGTCTACGCAATGGGGAAAAGAGTACCGACCGCCGGACCCGGCCATCGCCTCCGTAAGCGCGAGCGTCTCCTCGTAGCTCATGCCGCGGATGAAGATAGCCATCAAGAGCGCCGACATCTGGTAGTCCGGCACCTCTCCCGAGGTGTAGCCCTCGACGACCCGCTGCATGATGTCATCCGACAACTTTCCGCCGCGTTTCTTCGTTTCTATCGCGTCGAGGATGGACACCGCACTTTACAACACAAGCCCGAAAACGAGCTCGCGCCGCGCCTCCTTTCTTGTAGTCTTCGGGCATTCTAACCAATCGCCACCCGATCGAAGCGCACCTCTGGCGCGCCGTCGGTCAGCAGGGCGCAGAACCTAAGCTCAGGCTGTTTTGTGTTTTGGAAACGGTATAACAGAGATAGATCTACCCTTAGCGAACTTCCGGGAATTTCCGTAATGGGCAACTCGCCCCGCATTAGTCGATCCCTGCATATCTATACAGCCCCGCTACATATTGTGTTGGCTTACAATACCTAAGGGGGCGCGACTCGGGCCTTAGTCCCGGTCCTAACGCATAAGGATCCGCAAGGCTGGATATGAGTTTCCTAGAACACTCCTTGTCGGCAACTTAGTGAATAGTGGTGGCGGGGCAGAGCGGGTTTCCGAGAAGACCCCTTCTGAAACTGTCCGAAAAGGGGTATGAGCACTGCTCCGACCGTGGATTTGGGAGGTGTACGGAGCGGAGGCCAAAATGGAGCGAAAGCCCCCTTTCGGCGTCCCGTAGGACTACGCCGTGGGCGCATCTGGGACTCTTTTCGGACAGTTTCTCTAGGCAATCAGGTGAATAGAGCAACCCGCACCTAACATTCTCTACTAGGCGCAGGTACTTCGAACGCATCGTGTTTCTAAGAGTTTGATGAGAGTTCCCTGACGAACACCCTCTATGTTATTGACGGTTTCGTTATTTGGTGGCATTAGTCTACGAAGTAGTAGCTATATCCCGCTCTGGGCAAAAGCACGCTAGAGGAGGAACAAAATGGACGAGCAGCGAGTGCCCAACCTCGAAGAGCTAGACGAGCAGGAGGCCTACCGCTTCATCACGGAGCTTTTTTCGACCGTGAGCCCCGAAGAGGTCTACGAGGCGAACCACCCCAAGGACTACGTGATGGAGATGCCCCAGTCAGGAGAGCGTATCCGGGGCCGAGAGAACATGAGGAAATTCCAGCAGGCCTACCCCACCCCGCCATCTATCCGGTTGCGCCGAGTGCTCGTCAGGGATGGGCTGTGGGTCGTTGAGGCGGCCAACGACTACGACGGGCGGGTATTTGACATGGCGATGATACTCGAGCTTAAAGACGGGAGGATATGGCGAGACAGGCGCTACTACGCCGAGCCGTTTGAGGCTCCGGGGCGGAGGGCGCAGTGGGTACCGTGGGTGGACTTCTACGCCTAGTCAAGCTCCCCTGACCTTCCGAGAAGACACCTTGTCGGCAATTAGGTGACTAGAGGCGACCCTAACCTGGATAGGCGCTAGCTCTTCTATATGTCGGCTGAAGATCCTGGGTAGCATCATCCAGGGTGCCATCCGTTGGAGAAACGCCAGTTGGCAAGGAGGAACCTCTTCTATATGTCGGCAGAAGAGAACAAGGCATTGGTCCGCCGTTTCTTCGAGGCACTGCAAGGTAAGGCCGACCTAGAGGCGTTGGACAAGCTGCTGGCTCCCGACTTCGTCAGCCGCACTAAACTGTTTCCTGACCAACAGCCCGGCCGCGAAGGCTACAAGCGGGCGATGGCCGATCTTCTGGCCACCTTTTCCAATACCAGGTTCCTCATCGAAGAGCAGGTAGCCGAAGGAGAGAAGGTGATGACCCGCTTCATCTTGCGCGCTACACACGACCGAAGGGAGATTATGGGCGTCGCCCCTACCGGCAGGGAAGTGTCCTTCAAAGCTGTCTTCATCCACCGCATATCTGGGGGCAAGATCGTCGATGCGTGGGGCTTGGGAACGCTCTACTCAGAACTAACGGGGCAACGTCTAGAGCAAGAGCTAGAGCAAGAGAAGATCGAGCGCGAGCGCATCGAGCAAGAGCTTGAGGTGGCGCGACGCATCCAGCAAGCCTCACTCCCCAAAGAGGTACCCGAGCTGGAGGGCTGGGAGATCTCTCCCCACTATAGACCTGCCCGCGAGGTGGGAGGAGACTTCTACGACTTCCACCTCCTTTCTGAGGGTCGGTTAGGTCTTGTCGTAGGAGACGCAACGGGCAAGGGCGTGCCTGCAGCGTTGGTGATGGCCACCACCTGCGGCATGTTGC
>Ga0126307_10000152_pt1 | contig 41924 bp, 47 predicted proteins | sample Plot28_FD_89955 | JGI IMG/M metagenome (GOLD analysis project Ga0126307, IMG submission 89955) | Serpentine soil microbial communities from UC McLaughlin Reserve, CA, USA - Plot28 | ecosystem: Environmental > Terrestrial > Soil > Grasslands | place: USA: UC McLaughlin Reserve, Lake County... | reverse complement strand
GCTGAGCGCCGCGTTAGCGTGCAGATCCATCCGGTTCCTCCTTGGGGCTGCGGGTGCTTGGCAGCTCCCAGCCCCCAAGGGGGCCCGGATGAACCAACGTGCTCAGGAACTACACCCAGGGCGGCTCGATCCCCTCCCTGCGCATCCCGCGCTCGATCTGCTCGACCACCGTGTCCACGACCTTCACGCGCGCGTAGCGCTTCGACTCGGACTCGACCAGCGTCCAGGGAGCGTCAGGGTGGTCCGTGCGCTCGAGCATCTCCTCGATCGCCTCGGCATACCGGTCCCGCTTGCCTCGGTTCGCCCAGTCGTCGTCTGTGAGCTTCCACTGCTTCACCGGGTCGGCCGCGCGCTTCTCGAAGCGCTCGAGCTGCTCAGCTGCCGAGATGTGCAAGAAGAACTTGACGAGGACCATTCCCTCGGCCACGAGCAGGCGCTCGTGCTCAACGATCTCCCCGTAGGCGCGGCTCCACTCCCCGCGCGTGGCGAACCCGTCGACGCGCTCGACCAGCACCCGCCCGTACCAGGAGCGGTCGAGCACCGCCATCCCGCCGCGGCCGGGGAGCGCCGGCCAAAAGCGCCACAGGTAGTGGTGGCGCTTCTCGTCGTATGTCGGCGCGGCGAACTGTGCGACGCGGACGTGCCGCAGGTCCAACGGCTGCACGAGACGCCTGATCGCGCCACCCTTGCCGGAGGCGTCCCAGCCCTCGAAGAGCACGCACAGCGGCGGCCCCAAGTCGTAGCCCTCGAGCTTCCCTCCGAGCGCGAGACGCAATCGCTCGAGCCGCGCCCAGCCGGCCTCGAGCCGACTCTGCTCCTCCTTCGCCGAGAGCTTGAGGTCGAGGTCGAGCTCCCCGAGGCGGCCCATCAGCGGAACGCCGCGAAGCCGTCGAGCGCGCGTTCCACCTCGCCCGCGTCCGCCTCCGGATCGACGTAGTAGATGCAGCGGTCGACGCCCGCCCACTGAAGCCGCTCCACGGTCTCGGCCTCCGGCTTGGCGCCGAAGAAGGACACCGGCACGTGGCGGCCGGCGCGTTCGCGCAACTCGCGCGTCCGCTCGCGCAGAGCCTCCATGCTCGGAACGCGGTTCGGAATCCACTCGTCCCCGTAGGCGATCACCCGGTCGATCACGCGCTCGCCCCCGCCGCCCACGAGGATCGGCGGGTGCGGCTGTTGGACCGGCTTCGGCCACGACCAGATCGGGTCGAAGTCCACGTGCTCGCCGTGGTACTCGGGCTCGTCCTCCATCCAGATCCGCTTCATCGCCTCGATCCGCTCGCGCATCACGCGGAAGCGCCGGCGCGGATCGGTGCCGTGGTTTCGCATCTCCTCCTGGTTCCAGCCTGCCCCGACCCCGAACTGGAAGCGACCTCCGGAGAGCCGGTCGAGCGAGGCCACCTGCTTCGCGAGCACGATCGGGTCGTGCTCGATTACGAGGCAGACCCCCGTGCCGATCTTGATCCGCTCCGTGGCGGCGGCCGCGAACGAGAGCGACACGAACGGGTCGTACAGGTGCCAGTACTGGCGCGGCAGCTCACCGCCGCCGGGGCGCTCGGTCTCGCGGCTCACCGGGATATGCGTGTGCTCGGTGAACCAGAGCGACTCGAAGCCGCGCGCCTCGGCCAGCCGCGCGACCACCGCGGGCTCGATCGAGTAATCGGTGCAGAAGAGGGCTACGCCGTGTTCCACCGGATCGGAAGGCTGTTCAGCCCGTAGACGCCGTGAATCGAGCCTAGCTCGGGCTCGCCCTCGAGCTCGAGGCCGGGCATGCGCTGCGGAAGGAAGCGAAGGGCCTCCTGCAGCTCCGCACGCGCGAGGTTCGCGCCGAGGCAGTAGTGGATGCCCGCGCCGAACGTGAGCGGCTTCGCCGGGCCGCGCGCCGCGGTGATGTCGAATGCCTCTGGGTCGCCCTCCACGCCGTCCCGGTTACCCGCGAACGAGCAGACCATCACGACGGTGTCGGCCGGGAACGTCACGCCGCGGTACTCGACCTCCTCGTGCAGGAGCCGCGCCGTGAACGGCGTTATCGGCTCATAGCGAAGCAGCTCCTCGACCGCGTGCGGCACCAGCTCCGAGTCCGAGGCGAGCAGGTCCCACTGCTCCGGGCGCGTCGCGAAAACGCGCAGCCCGTGCGCGAGCTGCGACTGCGTCGTGTCGACGCCGCCCACGAGCACGTTCAGCACCAGGTTCATGCATTCGACGTCCGATAGCCGGTCGCCGGCCTCCTCGGCTGCGATCAGCGTGGAGATGAGATCATCGCCCGGGTCGTCGCGGCGGCGCTCGATGAGGGCGCTCGCCCACTCGTAGAACTCCGCGCAAGCACGCTCGAGCTTCGCGCGCTCGTTGGTCAGCATGTTCGGATCGAACTGTCCCTGGATCACGTTCGACCACTCGTGCAGCTTTGGCGCGTCGTCGAGCGGGGCGCCCATCACCGTCGCGATCGTTAGCGAGGGATACGGCTTCGCGAAGTCGGCCACGAACTCGCAGCGCGAGGCATCGGCGAGCGGCGCCCAGAGCCGCTCGAGGAACTCGCGCATCGCGGGCCGCCAACCGTCGGCGGCGCGCGGCGTGAATGCGGGGTTCACGAGCCCGCGCAGGCGCCCGTGCGCCTCGCCGTTGACATGGAGGATGTTCCGCCGCATCTGCTCGAGCAGCGGACCCTCCGGCACCTCGAACATCTCGGCGATCCGCATGCCCGGGAACGTCGCGCTCTTCGTCCGCAGGAAGTACGAGCCGGCCTCGCGGTCGAGCACGATGAAGCCGATCGGCGAAGTGGCCAGCCAGCTTCGGGCGCGCACCTCGGCGATCACCTGGTGGAAGCGCTCGCCGTTCAGGTCTGGTGCGAGGTAGTCGAGCACCGGAAGTTCGAGATCCGTAACCAGGGCCACCGGCGCCGGACACTACTCTGGATAGATATGTCCTTCCTCTTCCGTCACAAGACCGAGATGCCGGACGCATCCGACTCCCTGCCCGGCCGCGACACGCGCCCCTTCGACGTGCCGAATACGCATTTCGTGCTCGGCACACCACTCGAGCCGCCCTTCCCCGAGGGCGTCGAGACGGCCAACTTCGGAATGGGCTGCTTCTGGGGCGCGGAGAAGGGCTTCTGGCAGGCCCCGGGCGTGTTCACGACGGCCGTTGGCTACGCGGGTGGGTTCACGCCGAACCCGACCTACGAGGAGGTCTGCAGCGGCCGCACCGGGCACAACGAGGTCGTGCTCGTCGCGCACCGGCCCGAGGAAATTTCATACGACGAGCTCCTGCGCATCTTCTGGGAGGGCCACGATCCCACCCAGGGCATGCGCCAGGGCAACGACATCGGCACGCAGTACCGCTCGGGCATCTACGTGACGTCCGAGCCCCAGCGCGACGCCGCCGCACGCTCGCGTGACGCCTACGCCGAGCGCCTGCGGGCGGCCGGCTACGGCGAGGTCACGACCGAGATCACCGACGCGCCCGACTTCTACTACGCCGAGGACTACCACCAGCAGTACCTCGCGAAGGTGCCGAACGGCTACTGCGGCCTGGGCGGCACCGGCGTCTCGTGCCCCGTCGGCCTAGCGGTCGACCAGTAAGCGGCCCATCAGCTTCAAACGCTCGTCGGCCTCCGCCGGCCAGTTCTCGACGTCGGCGGGCCACCAGGCCCAGTCCTCGTGCTCCTCGTCGGGCACCGGCTTGCAGCCGTCGGACACGGTCGCGAGGCCGATCAGCATCGCCATGCCGTTCGACAGGTAGACAAGCGCCTCGACCGTCAGGCGCTGCGGCTCCAGCCGCCACTCCTCGCCTAGCTCGCGCGCGAGCGTCTCGGCCGGGCTCTCGCCGAGGTCGACGGCGCCGCCCGCGCCGAGCGCCCAGCGCCCCGCCCAGGTGGACACCCAGCCCGCACGCCGACCCGCGAGCCAGCGACCGTCCTCGGCACGCACCACGCACAGCGCGGTCATGCTCCCCGAGGCGTCGTCGAGGAGCCGCAGCGCCCAGCGAACAGGCTGCAGCTCGAGCCGTAGGCACTCACCGTTCGCGCTCCAGCCCGCGAGGCGCGTGGCCATCCCGTCGTGCGCGGGCGAGCCGCGCTCGCGCAACCCGGTCACGGCGTCGTCCGCGGCGCGCTGCAGCTCGTCGCCCGGCTCATAAGGCTCGTCGCGCCAGCGCACCTCCACCTGGTCGGGACGCCAGGGTCCGCGCGCGAGGAGACCGGTCCGCGCCTGCTTCACCGCTCCCAATCTAGATCCCTGGCGCGCAGCAGCACGCGGCAGCAGGCCGAGCCCGCCCGGGCCGCGGGCACGAGGTCGGCGGGCTCGCCCCAGCGCAGCTGCGTGTACTGAGTCCCGCCCGCGGGCTGCGGCACCCGCGGCTCGCCCGAGACGATGTCCGCCGCCCAGTCGCGCATCGACAGCGAGTAGTCCGGCCGCTCGGCGTTCTCCTCGCCGACGGGCGCGGACGGGCGCAGCTCCACTCCGAGCTTCGACCGTCCGGCGCGTCGCACGGCGTCCGCCTCCGCCTCGCCCGGCTCGAGAGTCACGGCCGGCAGGCCCCACAGCCCGGGCAGGCTCTCGTCGTCGTCCGGTCGACGCACGAGGAGCAGGCCGCGCGGCTCCTCCACGACTACGGATACCGACTGCTTTTGCGGCTTCATCCGCCCGCGAGTATCGCGCTCCCATGACGGCGTCGGCCGAGCGGCCGTGGTGTCCTGGCCGGATGGACACGACGTGTAAAGCGCGCTGCAACGCGCGTGTCAGGCGCCCAGGTCGTCGCGCAGCGCCTCGAGATCCGAGCGAAGCCGGGCCAGCTCACGCTCGAGCTCCTCGACGCGCTCGGCGAGGGCCGGGCTCCTCCCGGTTGCGGGCTCGGGCGCGGACGGCGGAGAGGGCGGCCGCGCGACCGTCGGGCTCGGCTGCGCGACCGGCGCCGTCGGCTCGGCGACCGGCGCGGGCTCCTCGTCTTCCAGCCCGCCGAGCAGCTGCGCGTAGCGCTCCTCGCGCTGCCCGGGCCGGCGATCGAGCTTCTCGGCGAGCCCCCGCTCCATCAGACCGTCGAGCGTCTCGTGCAGCCCATCGAGGCCGTCGAACGGGTGCAGACGCTCACTGCGCGTCTTCAACTCGACGGGAGTCTCCGGCCCGCGCAGCATCATCACGCACAGCAGTGCCAGCTCGGGCGCGCCAAGCCCTAGCTCGCGGTCGAGGGTGTGCCGGTACTTCATCGCCCGCCGGTTCGACCAGCTCGCGAGCGTCGCCCACTTGCGTCGCACGAGCCGGTCTAGGGCTGCGCGGATCGTGGCCTCGTCGTAGTGCACGACCGGGTCGCGGTTGGTCGACTGGTTGCACGCGAGCCGCAGCGCGTTCATCGTGAGCGGATAGACGTCCGGCGTCGTTCGCTGCTTCTCGATAAGGCAGCCGAGCACCCGGATCTCGGCGGCGTCGGGCTCCATCAGCCGTCCTCCCTCCGGCAGCGCCTCGCGTCGCCCGCGCGCCGCGCGTCGCGGAACGCGTACATGGTGTTCGAGGGGAACTCGTCCTCGCCGCCCTGGTGCGCGATGTTGAGCGGTAGCGCGCTGATCCAGCGGTTGCCCGCCGCCGATCGACCGACCGCGAAGCACAGCAGGGCGGCGGGCATCGAGACGAGCGCGGCCACGAATCGGCGCATCGGCCGCAAGCTAACACCCGCGCTGTCATCCTCGGATCGTGGCGATCTACGCGCGCATTCTTCGCACCCCGGGCGTCGCTCCGATCGTCGCGGCGACGGTGATCGGCCGCCTGCCGATCGGCATCACGAGCCTCGCCATCCTGCTCTTCGTCGAGGAGACGACCGGCTCGTTCGCCCCGGCGGGCGCCGCTGCCGGCGCGCTCGCGCTCGGCAGCGCGCTCGGTGCGCCGTTCCAGGGGCGGCTCGTCGATCGCCGCGGCGACGGGACGCTGCTCCCGCTTGCCGCGATCCACGCCGTGGGCCTGCTGCTCGTCTGGATGATCGGATCCGCGGGTGCGCCGATGCTGCCGCTCGTCCTCGTCTCGCTCGTGACGGGCGCCGCGCTGCCGCCGCTCACCTCCGTGCTGCGCTCGCGCTGGAAGTTGCTGCTTCCACCCGAGCTCGTGCACGGCGCGTACGCATTCGACTCGGTCCTCGTCGAGTTCATCTTCATCACCGGCCCCCTCCTCACCACCGCGATCGTCGCGACCGTGGGACCCGAGTACGCGCTCGGCGTGTCCGCCACCTGCGTGCTGTCCGGGACGCTGCTCCTGCTCGCCGGACTGCGCGGGCGCAGCGCGCCCGTACGCGTCACGGAAGGCACCGCGCTCGGGATCGGCCCCCTCGCCGCGCCCGGTCTGCGCACGCTCGTCGTCGCGAGCCTGCCCGTCGGGTTCGCGCTCGGCGCGCTCGAGGTCACGCTGCCCGCCTTCAGCGACGCCGAGGGCTCGCGCGCACTGGCGGGCGTGCTGCTCGCGGTCTGGTCGGCGGCGAGCGGCGCCGCCGGCCTCGTCTATGGCGCCCGCGCGCTCGAGCTACCGCTCACCGACGTGCACCTGCGTCTCGCGTGCATCCTGCCGCTCGGCTTCGCGGCGCTCCTGCTCGCGGCCTCACCGGTCACGATGGCGCTGCTCGTGATCGTGGCTGGCGCGCCGATCGCGCCGCTGATCGCCTCGCGCAACCAGCTGGTCGAGCGGGTGGCGCCGAGCGGTACCGCCACCGAGGCGTTCACCTGGCCGCTGACCGCGCTCGTGACCGGCGTCTCGATCGGCGCCGCAACGGCAGGGCCGCTCGTCGAGTCGCGCTCCTGGACCGCCGGCGTGACGGCCGCGGTGGCGGTCTCGGCAATCGGGGCCGCCGTGCTGCTCGCCCGGCGCGAGACGCTCACGCCGGCGCTCGCGCCCGACCCGGCGTAGGAGGCGGCGCGGGCGGTAGCCTCGCGCCATGGGAACGATCAGGGGTGAGCGTTCGGTGGAGATCGACGCGCCGATCGAGCGCTGCTTCGCGATAGCCGCCGACATCGACAAGGCGCCGGGCTGGCAGGGCTCGCTCAAGGACGTGGAGGTGCTGGAGCGCGGCTCCGACCGCCGGGCCGAGCTCGTCGAGACGGAATCCGACGCGAAGGTGAAGACCGTGCGCTCGGTGTTGCGCTTCTCCTACGAAGAGCCGACGGCGATTCGCTGGGTGCAGGAGAAGGGCGATACGAAGTCACTCGTCGGGTCCTGGACCTTCGAGGACCTGGGCGGCGGGCGCACCCGCGCCACGTACGCACTCGAGGCCGAGCCGGGGCGGATGCTCGGAATGTTGCTGCGCGGGCCGGCCGAGGCGAAGGTGCGCGACTTCCTGCTCGGCGACGCCGCCACCGGCTTGAAGGCCGAGGCCGAGCGGGGGTAGCGCCCGCGCCCGCGCTAGCCGAGCTGCCCCCAGAGGTGCTGCGCGCCGTAGGCGCGGTACGGGCGCCAGCGCTCCGCCGCTCGAGCCGCGGCGGCCAGGCTGCCGTCGCGTCCGAGGCGCTCGAGCGCGCGGCGCACGCCCAGATCGGACGCCGGAAAGGCGTCCGGGTCGCGAAGCGCCCGCATCGATACGTAGGCGACGGTCCAGGGCCCGATCCCCGGCAGCGCGAGCAGGCGCCGCTCGGTGTCCACATCGTCGCCACCCGGCTCGACGCGCAGCTCGCCGGACGCGAGCGACGCGGCGAGCCCGGTGAGACAGGCGGCGCGAGAGCGCGGCATCGGGAGCCGAGCGGGGTCGACGCCCGCGACCGCTGCGGGCTCGGGGAACAGATGCGTGACCGCGCCGACGGGTCGCTCCAGCGGGGTGCCGAGCTCCGCGACGAGCCGGCCGGCGACGGTGCGCGCGCCCGCCAGCGAGACCTGCTGGCCGAGCACCGCGCGAAGCGCGAGCTCACCGCCGTCCACGCTGCCGGGCACCCGCCGTCCTGGCACCGCCTCGACGAGCGGGCGAAGCAACGGATCCGCTCGCAGCACGGCATCGATCGAGCTGGGCTCGGCGTGGAGGTCGAGCAGCCGGCGGCAGCGCTCGAGTGCATCGTCCGCGTCGCGCGGGTCGTCGAGCCAGAGCCGCGCCGCGACGTGACCGGCGCGCGGCGTCAGCTCGATCACGGCCGCGCCGTGCGCCAACCGGACGCTGCGTCGAAACGACCCGTCGTCGCGCTCCTCGATTCCCGGGACCGCGCGGGTGCCCAGGAAGTCGAGCAACTCGGCCGCCGCGAAGGGCGCCCGGTGGCTCAGCCTCACGGTCTCGCCCGACACCCCGGGCCGGCCACCCGTCGGTCAGCGGCCGAGAAGCATGCGGCCGATGGCCTGCGCGCGCATCGCGGCGTCGTCGTCGCCCTCGCCGGCCGCGACGATCGATCCCTTCATGAGGATGTGCCACTGCCGCGCGAACCCCTCGGGATCGTCGACTCCGGCGTCGCGCGCGAGCCGCTCGAGGAAGCCGCGGATACCGGCGAGGTAGAAGACGCCGGCGCGGTGCACGACGTCGCCGGGATCGGGGTGCTCGAGCATCACGTTGATGAAGGTGCACCCTTCGAAGTCGGAGCGCCTGAACCACTCGTCGAACACGTCGAAGGTGGCGAGCAGCCGGTCGCCGGGCTCCGTCGCGCGCTGCTCGACCTCCGTCTGCAGCCACCGGCGCGTCCAGCGCTCCTCGCGGCGCGCGAGGAACGCCAGCACGAGCTCCTGCTTGGAACGGAAGTGCCGGTACAACGTCTGGCGCGCGACCCCGGAGTGCGAGATGACGGCGTCGATGCCGACGGCCTGGATCCCCCTCCTCGAGAACAGCTCGTAGGCCGACTCGAGGATCCGTTCGCGCGCTCCGCCGGCCCGGCGTGGGAGCGCCTCGCTCGTGGCCATCTGGGCAGGATACAGGGAGACCGATCGTTCACCGGCTGCCCCCACAGCGCTCGCGAAGCCCCGCTGCGCGGCCGCTACCCCGCCCGAGCGTCAGCGCGGGTGGCCTCGCGGCGCTCGCGCTCCACGAGCCGCGCCACCTCCACGCGCGAGGAGACGCCGAGCTTGCGGAAGATGTTGCGCATGTGGCTCTCCACGGTCTTGACGCCGAGGAACAGGTCGTCCGCGATCTCGCGGTTCGTCTTGCGGTCGGCCACGAGCTCGGCGATCCCGCGCTCGCGCTCGCTGAGGCCCGCGAGCGATGCTTCGACGGCCGCGGCGCGAGCCGCGTCCGGAGCGGCACGAGCGCCGAGCCGGCACAGCTCGCGCAGCGCCTCCGCGCGGAACAGGCCCGCGCCACAAGCTTGGAGCTCCTCCGCCGCGGCCTCGAGCGCCGCGAGCGCGGCGTCGCGCCGGCCGGCGCCGGCGAGTGCCCGACCGGCCACGACCCTCGAGCGCGCCGACTCGATCACGGCACCTGCGCCGGCGGCCTGCTGCACCGCCTGGAGCGCGAGCTCGGCGGCGGGAGCCGGCGTGCCCTCGTGGAGCAGCACACGCGCCCGGGCGCGGTTCGCCTCTGCCAGCGCGGTCGCCAGGCCGAGGCGCTTGGCGTGGTCTTCCGCGCGCTCGGCCCAGCGGTCAGCCTCGGCTCCCCGCCCCTGCTCGAGCTCTGCGCGCGTGAGCGCGTCGTAGAAGATGCACTTGAAGCTCGCCGGTATCGCGGGCAGCAGCTCTCCGCCCGCGCCGCCCATGATCATCGGCACGCAGCGCGTCGGATCCCCGGCGTCGAGGTAGGCGGTCGCGAGCGCGCAAGTCGCCGCGGCGACCTGGTAGCCGAGGTCGCGCGCCAGCTCCAGGGCCTCCTCGCCGGCCCGGATCGCCGCGTCGGGCTCTCCCTGCCACGACGCCGCCCAGCAGACATCCATCAGCGCCCATGAGAGCGCGCTGTCGTTGTCGGCCAGGCGAGCGGCGTCGACCGAGGACTCGAAGAGCTGTCGCGCCTCGGCGAGCCGTCCTCGCATCAGCATGCTCACGCCGAGGCCCTCACGGATCATGTGGGCGAGCTGCCCCTGCCCGGCGGCCCAGGCGACGCTCATGCCGCGCTCCAGGTGGCGGATCGCGTCGTCGTAGCGCTCCATGAAGAACTCGGCCCAGCCGAGGTGGGCGAGCGCGGCGGGCCGCATCACGAGCTCGGCGTCCGAGAGGCTGTCAACGAGCTCCGCCGCGCGGCGCTGGTGCTCCACCGCGCCGTCGATCGCGCCGACGGCGGTCCCGGCGTAGCCGAGCATCGCCTCGGCGGTTGCGAGCAGCACGCGGTCGCCGAGCCCCTCCGCACCGGCCACGGCCGCCGCTGCGCGCTCGTTCATGCGCTCGAAGTCCGTGACGAAGAATGCCGCAACGGACTGCTCGATCGTGAGCGCCACCGCCTGTGCGCCGCTCGCGTCCTCGAGCCGCCCGAGCGCCGCCTCGACCCGCTCCGTCGCGGCCTGATGTCGCCCCATCAGGTGCTCGACGGTGGCGCACGCGGCGGTGAGCGCGATGTGCATGTCGCCCGCCTCCGGCGGCACCAGCTCGGGCGCCTCCACGAGCGCGTTGCGGCAGGCTTCGAGCCGACCGAGAGCGCCGAGCGCACTGGCGTGCGCGAGGAGCAGCTCGAGGCGGTGGCCGGCGTTCGCCTCGTCGCGCGGGAGCAGCGACAGCGCGGCGTCGAACCAGCGCGCGGCGTTCGCCGGCGCCGAGGCCGCGACCGCGTGGCCCGCGCGGCGCAGGACGTCCACGGCTTCGAGGTCGCCTTGGGTGGCCGCCTGCTCGACGTGGTGGGCGCGTCGCTCCGGCGCCTGACCCCAGTCGTCCATCGCCGCGGCTGCACGAGCGTGTGCGTCGACCCGGCGGCCGGCGGAGATGCCCTCGTACACGGCGTGGCGGAGCAGCGGATGGCGGAAGTGGAAGCGACGCGGCATCGAGCCCGGACGAACCACGTCGTGGCCGAGCAGCTCGTCGAGGGCGTCGAGCGCCTCCGGCTCGCCCATCCCGGCGGCGGCCGTGGCCAGCTCCGGCTCGAACGGGTCGCCCGCCACCGCCGCGCCGTCGAGCAGGCGCCGGGCGCCCACCGACAGCGCTTCGAGCTCCTGTCCGAGCGCGCCGGCTACGGCGGCCGGGACGAGCGAGGTGATCGCGTCCGCGCGTCGCGCCCGCGCACCGCGGCGGGCCACGCTTCCGCCGCGCGACGCGCGCACGAGCTGCTCGAGATAGAACGGATTGCCGCCCGCCTGCTCGTAGACCGCCTCGCGCTCCGGCGCCGCGAGCGTGCCGAGCAGCGGCTCCGCCTCCTCAGCGGACAGCGCGCCGACCTCGATCCGCTCGAGGCCGCGCTCGCGCCCCACCCGCTCGATCGTGGCTTCCAGGCGGGCCGGTGCCTGCCCCGCCCGGTAGGCGAGCGCGACACCGACCTCACGCTGCGGGGCGCGCCGCAGCAGGAACGCGATCAGCTCGAGGGACGCGGCGTCGGCCCAGTGAACGTCGTCCAGCGCAAGCAGCACCGGCTGCTGCTCCGCCAGCCCCTCGAGCAGCTCCCTGACCCGCCGGTAGGCGCGGTGGCGCTCCTCGGTGGGCAGGCGCGGCGGGTCCGCGTCCGGGCCGCGAAGCCCCGGGAAGATCGTGGCGAGCTCGTCGCGCCCGTCGCCGACGAGCTGCTCGAGCGTGCGCACGTCGAGCGAGGCGAGGAAGTCGCCGCAGGCATCGAGCAGTACGCCGAACGGAAGCTGGTGCTCGAATTCGGAGCCGCTGCCGTGGAGCACGAGCCAGCCGCGCTCGCCGGCGCGCCGCGTCAGCTCCTGCAGAAGGCGGGTCTTGCCGATCCCGGGCTCGCCGACGATGGCAACGGCGCGCGGCTCGGCCGCCTCGACGTCACGGAGCGCGTCCTCGAGGCGCTCGAGCTCGCGCCGGCGTCCGGTGATCGCATCCGCTGGGGAGGGGGTCAGGTCTTGCATTCGAGCACCTGCCGGTGCTCGAAGCAAGACCCGACGCCCTCGCTCTACGCCGGCTGCACGGCGCGCGCGCGACGCCCGACCGACATGGCGGCCATGCCGAGGAGCGCGGCCACCAGCGAGACCGCCCACGCGGCGTGGAAGCCATCCATCAGCGACGGCGCGGAGCTCCCCGGTCCCGCGGCCGCGTCATTGACCGCGGTCACCACGGCGAGCACGAGCGCGCCGCCGAACTGGAACGACGTGTTGAGTAGGCCACCGGCGAGTCCCTGCTCCTCGGGCGCCACGCCGTTGGTGGCGGCGATGTTGAGCGGCCCGTACGCGAGCGCGAACCCGAGCCCGCCGAGGAGGAACGTCGGGAGCATCGCGGCCGGATAGTTCGAGTCGATACCGATCGGAAGGAACAGCGCATAACCCAGGGCGGTCAGCCCGAGCCCGGTTCCGATCAGGCGCGTGGCTCCAAATCGCTCGACGAGCGGCGCCACGCGCGGAGCCAGCACCGCGACGAGCACACCCGCCGGGAAGATCGCGAGCCCGGTCTCGAGCGCGGACCAGCCGCGCAGCTGCTGGAGGTACAGCGTCAGGATGAACTGGAAGCCGAACCAGCCGCCGATCAGCGCCATCGCGCCGAGGTTGGCCCGCACGAGCCGGCTCGAGCGCAGGATGCCGAGCCGCACGAGCGGTGCGGGTGTGCGCAGCTCGTGCGCTACGAACGCGCTGAGGATCGCGGCCGCGGCTGCCAGCAGCAGAAGCGTCCTGGCCGACAGCCATCCGGCGTCGGGAGCCTCGACGAGGGTGTACACGAGCAGCAGCATCCCGGTGGTCACGCCTACGGCGCCCGCCACGTCGAAGCGGTGCGCCGAGCGCTCGGGACGGCCATCGTCGGGCACGAGCTGGATGGCCGCGAGGAGCGTGATCAGCGCGAGCGGCACGGGGAAGAAGAACACCCAGCGCCAGCCGAGCTCCGTGAGCAGCCCGCTGAATACGAGCCCCAGCGAGAAGCCGGTTGCGCCCGTGGCCGTGTAGATCGAGAGCGCCTTGTTGCGCGCCGGGCCCTCGGCGAAGCTCGTGGTGATGATCGACAGCCCCGCCGGTGCCGTGAAGCCGGCGCTCACGCCCTTGATGAAGCGGGTCACTACGAGCAGCGCGCCGTCGTTCGCGAGCGCGCCCAGGCCGGACGCGACGACGAAGACGCCAAGCGAGATCAGGAACACCCGCCGGCGCCCGAGTAGGTCCGCGGCGCGGCCCCCGAGAAGCAGAAAACCTCCATAACCGAGTACGTAGGCGCTCACGACCCACTGGAGCGAGCCGGTCGACATACCGAGGTCGGTGCGGATCGACGGCAACGCGACGCCGGTCATCGACACGTCGAGGGCGTCGAGGAAGAGGGCGCCGCAGAGCACGAGCAGCGCGCCCCAAGCCCTTCGCGTCAAGCGGCCGGTGCCGTCGTCCAGGGACGAGTATGCGGTAGTCAAGCCATGTCCTTTCCCGTGCCCGCCCACCCGGCGCCTAGCCGCGCGAGCGGGGTGTCTCCTTCACTGGGTGCGAGGGTTGGCGGCCGCCACCGTTCCCGCTATTGTTCGACAGGCATCGTACACATTCGTTCGACGACTGTCAAACATTGAACCCGCGCCACGTGACCGAAACCCAGGAGCCGGATCTCGCGGACGTCGACCTGGTGGCGGTGCTCCAGGCGCTCGCGGACCCGGTGCGCGTGGAGATCGTGCGTCAGCTCGCCGGCTGCTCGGCGGCGGGACTCCCGTGCGGACAGATCGAGCTGCCGGTCACCAAGTCCACCGCCAGCCACCACCTGAAGGTGCTGACGAGCGCGGGCCTCGTGACGAGCCGCGAGGAGGGAACTCGCAAGTTCATCTCGCTCCGCCGCGCGGAGCTGGAGCGCCATTTTCCGGGACTGATCGAGCTGGTCCTCAGCGGCCGGCGCGCGGCCTGACGGCTACGTGCTCTGGCTCGGCGCCTCCGGACCGGACTCGGCGACCGGCGCGGGCGCGGGCGCCTCGACCGTCGGCGGCTCGGGCAGCGCGCCGCCCGGCCCCTGCGCCTCCCAGACCTTGTTGAGCTCGCTCTGCGCATACCAGATGCCGACCGGCCCGATGATGAGCAGCAGGACGAAGACGATCGGCCCGCTCACGCGGCGGTCGATGCCCGCGACCTCTTGAGCGTTCTCGATCCTGGCGCTGGTGCGCCAGAGCGTCACGAGCGCTGGAACGATGATGAGCGCGCCCAGCGTGATCGCCAGCACCGACTGGCCAGGGTTCTGCCCGAGATCCGTGCCGCGGGCACGGCCGAGGTCGCGCATCTCGCGGTTGATGAAGTACCACCAGAAGATGTAGTAGATCCCGAGCGTGATGAGGCTGAGAGCCACGGTGCCGAGCGGGTTGCGGATCTTGACCGTCGAGCCCGATCCGGCGATCTGAATGTCTTGGGCCATGGCCCATCCGTAACCGAATCCGGCATGCGTGTCCAGTGCGGCTGGGTGCGCCTACCTGACGTAGAGTGGTCGCCATGGCCTTCTACGGCGAGCGCGTACTGCCGAGAATCGTGGACTTCTTATGTGGCCTGAAGGGCTCTGCCCCGTTGCGGGCGCGGGTTTGCGAAGGGCTCGAGGGCGACGTCGTCGAGATCGGATTCGGCTCGGGACACAACGTGCCCTTCTACCCGCCGAGCGTCAGCCGGGTTGCGGCGGTCGAGCCCGCAGACCTCGGCTGGGAGCTCGCCGCGAAGCGGCTGCGGGCGACGACCGTGCCGGTCGAGCGATCGGGGCTCGACGGCCAGTCGTTGCCGTTCCCCGACGACAGCTTCGACAGCGCGCTCTCCACCTGGACGATGTGCACGATCCCGGACGTCGAGGCGGCGCTTGCCGAGCTCCGTCGCGTTCTCAAGCCGGGCGGCTTCCTGCGCTTCGTCGAACACGGACTCGCCCCGGACGAGAAGGTCCAACGCCTGCAGCACCGGCTCGAGCCGGTGCAGAAGCGTGTGTTCGGCGGCTGCCATCTGACGCGCGAGGCGCCGGAGCTGCTGCGGCGCGCAGGCTTCACCATCACCGAGCTCGACGTCTTCTATGAGGAGGGCGCACCGAAGTTCCTCACCGCGGACTCGCTTGGGACCGCGGTCGCCCCGTAGCCACACGGCGTTCACCCTCTGCGTTCCTGGCGTGGCCGACGTCGCGCGCGCGGCGCCCTCCAAAGCCGTCAAGCGCGGCCTCCGGCGAGAACAGCGCGCAGACGTCGAGCGTGTCGCACCCGCAGCCCGCGGCCGTCGCGAGCCAGCCGCGGACGCGCTCCGCGCGAGCGATCAGCTCGTCGACCTCCGGCAGCTTGCGGAGCGCGAGCTCCCTTAGCGACTCGTGCGCCGGCTCGCCGGCGTCGCTCGCATCGAGGAGGATGCGGATGTCGTCGAGCGTGAAGCCGGCGCGCTTCGCGACGTCGATCACCCGCAGCCGCGCCAGCGTCTCCTCCGTGAAACGGCGCTGACCGCTTACGCGAGGCGCCTCCGGAAGCAGGCCCTTCGCCTCGTAGTAACGGATCGCGGACAGGTTGAGCCCGGCGCGCTTTGCGAGCTGGCCGATCGTGAGTGTGCCGTCGTTCATCCGGGGCTTGACCTCAAGTCGGGTTGAGGGTCAACGGTAGCTGCGGCACTCGAACCAGGAGGCACCGCAATGACCGCACAACCACCAATCACCTGCTCGCTGAGCGGCCCCGAACTTACGAAGCGCCTCACCGAGATGCGCGACCTCGGGCGGGACGCGCTCGTCTCGGTGAGCCGTGAGGGAGCCTTGCGCTTTCGTTCGGACGAGCGCACGCGTGAGCGCCTCGAGGCGATCGTGGCCGTCGAGTCCCTCTGCTGCCCGTTCCTCGCCTTCGAGCTGCACGAGGAGGACGACGAGCTCGTGCTCCTGATCGGCGCACCGGATGGCGCCGAGCCGATCGCCGAGGGCCTCGCCAATGCGTTCGCGAGCGCTCGCACCCGATGAGCGCGACCGCCACGCTGAACGCGTGTACCTGCCTCTGGGGCTGATCGCGGCGGCCGCCGTCGTGGCGGCACAATCGCGCCGTGCTCCGCCGGGGACTCACTCGCGCAACTGACCTGCTGCTCGCGCTCGCCGTCCTCGCGGCCGCGCTCGCGCTGATCGCCCCCTCGGATGCCCTGGCGGAACACTCGGACTGGCTGCTCGCGGCGCTCGTCCTGCTTACGGCGCTCGGCATCGCACCGTCGCAGCTAGCGATGCTTCGCGAGCGCCCCGCGGCGCTCGCCGCGCTCGTCGTGATGCCGTTCGCCGTGCTGGCGGCGCTCGCCTGGGTAGTCAGCCGGCCATTCGGTGACCCGGTGCGCGAGGGGGTGCTGGCCCTGGGCGTCACATCGACGGAGGTCGCCGCGGTCGGGCTGGTTGCGCTCGCAGGCGGAAGCGCCGTGCTCGCATTGGGCGCGCTCACCGGCTCGCTTGTCGTCTCAGCGCTCGCCGGACCGCCTCTGCTCGGCCTGCTTGCGGGCGGCAGCGGCGTGGCGGTGGCGGAGCTCATCGGCCGCTTCTCTCTTGTCGTATTGCTGCCGCTCGCCGCCGGTCTCGCCCTTCGCGCGCTCGCCCCGCGTCTCGAGCGGGCGGAGGACGAGTTCGCCGGGCTCGCCTCGGCCGTGCTGGTGGTGCTCGTCTACGCGGCGATGAGCGGTGCTGACGCGGGCGGCCACCTAGGATCGGCGGCCCTCGCGAGCCTGCTGTTCCTCGCGGCGAGCGCTGTGCCGGTCGCCGCCTGGGTCCGCTTCGCTCGGCGAGACCTGCGCGTCACCGGAGCGTTCGTGATCGAGCTGCGTGACTTCGCGGTCGCCGCGGTGCTCGCAGCTGAGGCCTTCGGTGCTGGCGCGGCCACCGTCGCCGGGGTCTACGGCGTGCTCATGCTGCTCGTGGGCGCGGCGGCCGCGCAACTCGTGCCCGCGCTCTCGCGGCGACGGGCGCCGCGCTGAGGGTCAGCCCAGCCGCGCGAGCAGCCGATCCAGCAACTCCGCTTGAGCGGGTATGAGCTTCTCCCGCGCGGTGTCCACGTCGAACCAGCCGGCGCGGTCGATCTCCGGGAACTCGGCGCTCCGCCCCGACCGCGGTGGCCACTCCATCGTGAACGTGTTGCTGCGGACGGCATCCGGATCGAGATCGCTTTCCACGGCGAACGCGCTCACGAGCTTGCCGCCCTTCTGCTTCACCGTGCCGAGCTCGATCAGCTCACCGGCTGGAAGGTCGGCTCCGGTCTCCTCGCCGAACTCGCGGAGCGCGCAGGCGCGTGGGTCCTCGCCCTCGTCGTGCTCGCCCTTCGGGATCGACCAAGCGCCGGCGTCGCGGCTCGTCCAGAACGGCCCGCCGGGGTGGACGAGCAGCACCTCGACCGCGCCGTCCGTGACCCGGTAGAGGAGGATGCCCGCGCTGCGCCTCGCCACGCGGCTTCCTAGCCCATCGAGTGCTGCCGCTCGAGATGCTCGAGCAGAGCGACCATGCCGAGCTCGCCGGCCACCTCCCGTGCCTCGTCCAGCAGCGGCGTGGCCTCCGACTGCCCGTTGTGGCGGGCATGGAACGCGATGAAATCGTGAGCGGCCCAGGCCCACTCGGCCCGGTAGCCGGCGTCGCGGCAGAACTGCAGCGCACGCTCGAAGTGCCGCGTCGCGGCCTCCTCGTCGCCGGACGCCGCCGCGAGCAGGCCGAGCAAACGGTCTGCCGACGTCGCAGCCACCAAGAGAATCGTCCCGGCCTGGCCGGCCACGGCGGCCCGGTGCGCAGCGGCAGCGCGGGCGTCGAGGCCGGTCGCCGCGATGAGGCCGAGACCGGCCTCGACCAGTACGTCCGAAAGCGGATGGATAACACCCGCGGCTCGCGCCCGCGCGGCGGCTACATGTGCGACATCGACATACTCGTCGCCGATCTCCGCGATCCGGTTCAGCAGCGGCATGAACACTGCGACGACGTTGTGCGCGAGCGCCTCCGGCGCATCCGCCGTCGCGGCGTGTGCGTCGATCAGCCGTGCGAGGAGCTCGTCGCCCCGCTCCCGCTCGCCGCACTGGTACTCGATGAGACTTCCGCAGGCCAGAGCCCGTGTGTCGAAGGGTTCGGCAGCGAGCGAGCGCTCAGCCGCCGACCGTGCCGCGTCCCAGCGACCCTCGAGGCACTCGAGCCAGGTCGCGTCGAGGTAGGCGCCGTTGAGCCAGTAGGGCTCCCGAAGCTGCTCGGCCAGCCTCACGGACGCGCTCACGTTCCCACGTGCGCTCTCAGCGTCGCCGAGTACCAGCGCACTGCGGGCCGCCCAGATGCGTGCGAACACCTCGGCGCGCGGATCGCGCGCCCGCTGCGCAAGCTCGAGCGCCCTGGTCGCGTGCGCGAAGCAATCAGACCATCGGAGGTAGTGGAAGTCGACGTAGGCGGCGTGCAGAAGGGTTTGCATCTCCAGCGCGTCGTCGCTGTATCGGCGTGCGATCTCGACGGCTTTCTCGAACGCGGTTGTGGCCGCCGAGAGGTCAGCGCGGTGCGCACCGGCGAACCAGCCCGTTGAGCCGAGAAGCCGCCCCGCCTCGAGCGAGTCCGGTGGCACGAGGTCGAGGGCTCGCGCCGTCAGATCGCGGTACTCGTCGGCGGAGGTCGTGCGATAGATCGGCGGCACGGGTAGGGCGGCGACCTCGACCGCGCGCGCGATGTCGCCGGCCGCGGCGTAGTGGTCGAACGCACGCCGCATCAGGTCGACCGCGTCTCTGAACTCGCGCTTCTGGTGCAGGCCGAGCGTGGCGAGCTCCGCGCGTGCGAGCCCCACGAGCAGCCCGGCGATCTGATCGTCCATCGGCACCTCGGCCTTCGCAGCGAGAGCCAGGCGGAAGAGGCGCTGAGCCTCCTTGTAAGCCTGCGAGCGAAGTGCGGCCGCAGCGGCCACGCTCGCGAAGTGCGCGGTGCGCGACGGCGCGGCGAGCGCACCGGCGGCCTCGAGGTGGTGTGCCAGCTCGGCCGCGTTGTCGTCTGCAGCGCTGCCGTAGAGACGCTCGAGCGATTCGGCGGCCCGCAAATGCAGCCGCGCCCGCCGCGCCGGTGGGAGCTGCGCGAGCAGGGCGTCCCGGACGAGCGCGTGCTCGAACTCGTATCGGCCGGGGCGTGCCGGATGCGTTGTCAGGAGCCCCGCGTGGATGGCCTCGTCCATCGCGTCGAGCGTGGCCTCGGCCGAGTCGAGTCCTGTCAGCGCGTTCAGGCGCGCCACCGTGGGGTCGCGGCCGAGGACGCTGGCCGCGACCAGCACGTCGCGGCAGCGCGCCGACAACGCACTCACGCGCGCGACGATCGCCGAGCGCACGCCGCCGGGAAGCGCGGCCCGAAATCGCTCGCGCAGCTCGTCGCCGGCGAAGTCGCCCGTCTGCTCGTCGAGCGCCAACCGCATCACCTCCGAGACGAACAGCGGATTCCCAGCCGTGCCGGCTTCCAGCTCCGCGACGAGCTCCGCCGACGGGCGGGTGCCGAATTGAGCCTCGATCAAGGCGGTCAGAGCGGAGCGCGGGAGCCCGCCCAGCGTCAGCCGTGCCGTTCCGCCGGCGCGCTGGAGCGCGCCGAGTGCCTCCGCGAGCGGATCGTCAAGTGGAGGCTCGCCATCCCGGAGGGTGGCGACAACGAGCAGACGCCCATGCGGCAGCTGGCGGGCAGCGAACGCCAGCAGCGAAAGCGAATCCGCGTCTGCGGCGTGCAGGTCGTCGAACAGGATGACGAACGGCTGGCGCGCCGCCGCCCGGAGCAGGAATGAGGTGATTGAGTCGAAGAGCCGGAAGCGCGCCTGCTCGGGGTCGGCGTCCACGCGCTCGCCGCTCGCCGCCCGGAGCAGCTCGCCCGCCTCCGGAACGATCCGGGCGAGCGCGGAGGCGTCCGGTCCGGCGGCGTCCGCGAGCTGTTCGGCTGTCCAGGACTCCGTCAGGGCGCGAATCGCCTCTCTCCATGGCCAGTAGGGCGGCGCTGCCTCACGGCCATAGCAACGCCCCCAGGCAACGCTCACGCCCGCGTCCTGCGCGCGATCCGCGAATTCCTGAGCCAGTCGCGTCTTGCCTATGCCGGGTGCGCCAACGAGCAGTACCGCGCCGCCACCCGCGGAGGCCGTGGCCGGCAATGCCGCACGCAGACGAGCCAGCTCGCGGTCGCGCCCCACGAAACCCGCGCTCGTCGCGGTGCCGTGTTCGCTCGGCACGGCGGCCTCGGACCGCTTCGGCGGCGCGAGTGCCTCGTCCTGGCGGAGGATCGCCTGCTCGAGCTGCTGGAGCTCGGGACTCGGATTCAGCCCGAGCTCTTCGCCGAGCGTGCGCCGCGTTTCCTGGTAGGCCGCGAGCGCGTCGGCCTGCCGCCCGGAGCGATAGAGCGCGAGCATCAGCTGGCCGCGCAGCCGTTCACGCAGCGGTTCGGCCGAAACAAGCGACTCGAGCTCACCCACGCGCTCGGCCGCGCGGCCACGCGCGAGCTCGGCATCCATCCGGGTCTCGAGGGTGGCGAGGTGGAGCTCCTCGAGATGAGCCGCCTCGGCGGCCGCGAACGGCTCCGCGAACTCACGGAGGGCGGGACCGCGCCACAGGGCGAGCGCCTCTCCGAGGCGAGCCGACGCCTCGTCGGGATTTCCGGCGGCGAGCGCGGCGCGTCCCTGGCCGGCTAGCTCTCGGAAGCGGTTGAGGTCGAGCTGCTCGGGGTCAAGCTCCAGCACGTAACCCGGCGCGCGCGTCTGGAGCAGTGACGGCGGCAGCACCTGGCGCAGCCGCGAGACGTAGATCTGGATCATCTTCGCCCCGCTGCCGGGCACGGCCTCGCCCCAGAGACCGTCGATCAGCCGATCGCGCGCCACCGTGCGGTTGGCGCTGAGCAGCAGCATCGCGAGCAAGGCGCGCGGCCGCCCGCCCGGAACGGCGATCGGATGCTCGTCGCCGATGACCTCCAGCGGGCCGAGTATCCGGAACTCCACGGGCCAAGTTAACCGGATCGAGGGGCGCGCATTTGCCGGAAGTTGACCAGTCCCCGCTCTTCTTGTCCTCGACAACGACCGGACCCGATCTGGAGGGACATGATGGAGCTTCAACTGAAGGGCAAGCGAGCGATCATCACGGGCGCGAGCCGCGGCATCGGCCGGGCGATCGCCGAGCGGCTGGCGGCGGAAGGTGCCGAACTGGCGATCTGCGCCCGCGACGGCGGAGAGCTCGCGGCAGCGGCACTGGCCCTGCGGACCAGCAGTCCGCGTGTGGTCGCCAGTTCGCTCGACGTCCGCGATCCCGATGCGCTCCGCGATTTCATCGGCGAGTCGACCGACGCCCTCGGCGGCCTCGACATCCTCGTCTGCAACCCCACCGCGTTCGGCGGCGAGGACGACGACGCCTGGCGCGGGACGTTCGAGACCGACCTCATGGGCGCCGTCCGCAGCGTGACCGAGGCCCGTGAGGCACTCGCGCGCTCATCGTCGGGAAGCGTGGTGTTCCTCGGAACGACGGCGGCGATCGAGACCTTCGCGGGCCCGATCTCGTACGGCCCCCTCAAGGCTGCGCTCGTCGTGCATGCCAAGGAGCTCGCTCGGGCGCTTGCGCCCGAGGGTGTGCGCGTGAACGTGGTCTCGCCCGGTCCGGTGTTCTTCCCCGGGGGTGCGTGGGACCACATTCGCGAGCACCAGCCCGCGTTCTACGAGCGCGTGCTCGACAGCTGTCCGCAGGGCCGCCTGGGAACGCCGCAGGAGATCGCGGAGGTGGTCGCGTTCCTCGCCAGCCCGGCGTCGAGCCTCATGACCGGCGCCAACCTCGTGGTGGACGGCGGGTTCACGAAGCGGGTCAACTTCTGAGCGGAGCTGTCAGACAGGCCGCCGCCAGCATTACGACGACGGCCATCGCGAAGGACAGTGCGGCGAAGCCTCCGAGCGCCACCACCAGCCCGGCCATGGGCGCGGCGACGGCCGCCGCCGCGCCCATGGCGGCTTCGCCGATTCCCTCCACGTACGTCTGCAGTGACGCGTCCATCGAACCGGCGATGAAGGCGCTTCCGCCTACGACGCCAAAGTTCCATCCAATGCCGAGCGTCACCAGCACGAGCGGTGTCCACCACACGCCCTGGGGGTCGGCGAGCGCGCCTCCTAGGCCCGCCACGAGCATGAAGACGCACCCCGCTCCGACGACCGCGCGCGGACCGACCCGATCGACAAGCCAGCCGCTCAGTGGCGACGGTGCGAACATGCCCGCCACGTGGGGTGAGATGGCGGTCCCGACCATCTCGAGATCCTCACCGTGCGCCATCAGGTAGACCGGCGCCACAGCCATCACACCCACCATCACGAAGTTGGCGCTCGCGAGCAGCGCGACCCCGTAGCGTGCCGGGACCGCGAACGCGCCGTCCAGCAACTGCCGCCGGGTTGGTGTGAACGTCTCCTCGGGCCGGTGCACGAGGCCCACACCACCGAGCCCAAGCGTCGCGCCGGCGGCCAGAAACGCGACGGCGGCGATCAGGTAGATGCCACTGAGCCGAGGCAGTCCCGCCGCGTGTACGAGGTCGCCGCTCGGGTCGAGCAACAGCGGGCTCGCGATCGCACCCACGGATGTCGAGAACAGGACGACGCCGAGCGCACGACCCGTGCTCGCCTCTCCCGCCGCCTCCGCCGCCGCGTAGCGCGCCAAGAAGACCGAGGCGTTCGCGCTGCCGAGGAGCAGGCTCCCTGCCAGCAGCGCGGCAAGGCTCCCGGCCGCCGCGGCGAACACGGAGAGCGCGGCGCCCGCGGAACCCAAGGCGTAGCCAAGCGCCAGGCTTCGAGCGCGTCCGACGCGATTGGATCGCCCCGAGATCAATAGTGCCGATGCGGCGGAGCCGAGCACGAGCAATCCGAGCGGCAGACCGGCGGCCGCATCCGTGCCGGCGAGCTCGACCCCGAGAAGCGCCCCGGCCGTACCACCCGCTCCGAGACCCACACTGCCGGTGGCGGTCGTCGCAGCGAGCGCCGCGAGCGCGTAGCGCCCGCTCGCGGGCGTCCCGATCCGGCGGGTGAGCGTGGTGGCCTCGGTCAGAGCGCTGCGACGTTAGGCGCAGACGCGAGGTCGCTTCTCGTACAAATCGGCCATGTTCGCCGAGCTGGTCAGTGCGCGGCGCAGGCCAGCAAACGACGCACGGTGATCGTGGTTGGCGCCGCAGCTCGTCCGGGTCTCCTCGAGGAAGGCAGCGGGCGTGAGGCCCGTGAGCGCCACACATTCGTGAGTGAGGTGCGCCTGGTCGAAGTACCCGGCGGCGGCGGCCAACCAGGCGAGCCCGACGTCATGCTCGCTGAACGCTTGAGTCAGAGCCAGGAACCCCTGGAAGCGAAGGATGCGGTGAAGGGTCTTTGGGCCGAAGCCGAAGGCTGCGACGCAGCGCCGGCGCAACTGCCTCGGCGAGATGAAGAGGTCCGAAGCGGCCTCAGCGACCCCGCCCCTGCGCCAGGGCTGGAGCCGGTCTACCGTTGCGGCCACGAGCGCATCCGGCGCAGGTGCCGCTGCGCATCTCGCCGCGATCTCCTGCTCCAACGCGCGCGCGGCGTCGTCCGGCGTCGGAGCGAGCGCGACCCGCTCGGCCAGGACCGCCACCGAGCACCCCCAGGCCTGATCCAGCTCGACCTCGCGGCCCACGAGCTCCCGGGCAGTGCCGCCGAGGACAGCCGCCGGAACACCCGCACGGAAGCGCACTCCGACCACCGTGGACCCGGGCGGCAGGAGCTCCACCACCGGCTCCTCGCGCGGCCCGACGACGATCGCCACATCCGCGCCCTTGATACAGGCGACCTCGACGCAGCCGTTTGGCACGGTGCGGTGCTCGTACGCCGGGCCGTCGGGCGAGACCTGTTGCACCCAGACGCACGAGGCGACCCCCGCCAGATCGCGGCCGGGTAACCGTTCGCGATAGGTCTGCCCGCCGGGCGCGTGCCGCTCTGCTCTCACCCGGCCGTCAAGGATTCCACAGAGCCGACCCTGCGCCGCGAAAGATGACCGCTATTTACAAGAGCACCGGCCTGGCGGCTGCTGCGATGCGCGCATGACAATCGGCCAAGCCACGATCACCCCGCACATCGTCGTCCGGGACGCGAGCGCGGCGTCCGAGTGGTACCAACGCGCGCTTGGCGCCGAGGAGCGCGACCGCCTGCCGCTTCCGAACGGGAAGCTGATGTACGCGGAGCTCCGGTTCGGCGACTCGCCGGTGATGGTCGCCGACGAGTTCCCGGACTTCGGGATCCTCTCGCCGCTCAGCCTCGGCGGGACGGCGGTCGTGATTCACATGTCCACAGAAGACGCGGACACCGCGTGGAAACACGCGCTGGATGCCGGCGCCGAGGTGCTCGTGCCCCTCGAGGAGCAGTTCTGGGGCGACCGCCAGGGACAGCTCCGCGATCCCTTCGGGCACAAGTGGAACCTCGCGCAGCACATCCGCGACGTCCCTCGCGAAGATCTCCTCGTGGCGGCCGGCGCCGTCTTCGGGGTCGACGGCCCGGGAGACGGCGGCTAGGCCCGCTGCACAGCTGCGCCATAGCGTCATGCGATAGGCCTGTCGTCGTCGGATGCCCGGCCACCGCCGGTCTCCGCCGGGTCATCCGATCAGCTCCGACGCGACGTCGCAGAGCCGCTCGAAGGTCGGGTGCGGGCCCGCGAGATGGAGGTCGACGAGGTCGACGAAGTCGCCGCCGGGGTCCTGGTCGCCGCCGGTATCGAACAGGATCGTGCGCCGCATGGCGCCGCGGTCGCTGGTCACCAGGTTGCCGTCGGCGTCCTTGATCACTGCGACCTGGCCGGCCTTGACGATCTTGAACGTGAACAGCGAGCCCTCGACGCGGGTCGCGCTGACCTCGTTGTTGGCGAAGTGGCCGTCCAGCGAGAACCAGGCGCCCGTCTCCGGATTCGTGTGGACCTCGTGGAACGAGATCCGGTCGAGCGAGAAGTACGCGGTGGCGTCGTCGCCGCTGCCCTCGCGGAGGCGAAAGTTGCCGCTGGCGACGCCCGTGACCTCGACCGGGAACCCACAGTCGTAGGCGAACCCGTACGGCTCGTCCACGAAGCGGCCCTTCTCGACGACGGCCGCGGGGGCCGCGGCCGCCGCGACGCTCGTGACGACGGCGGCGATGGCGAGCGTGATGCGAACCCGACGCTTCATCGGAACCTCCTGGTGATCGGTGACGCCGACACCATCGGACATCCCGCTACGAAGGCGCTAACACGCGGCTAATGGAGCGGCACGTGCCCGCCACGGCCACGTCGCATAGGGTCCTGTCATGGACGAACTGGTGGTCGCGAAAGTGGTCGGGAGCGAGCCCGAAGCCGAGCTGCTCTGCTCGCTGCTGCGAAGCGCGGGGATCGAATGCGCGGGCCGGCAGACGAACCTCGGGGCGGGGGCGGCTGACGGCATGCCCGGCGGCCCCTACGAGCTGGTCGTCCGGCCGCAAGACCTGGACGATGCTCGCGAGATCTTGCGGGAACGCAGCGATACGGGCTAGCGGCCCGGGTACAGCCGGCGCATGCTGCGGACCAACGTCACGGAGCGCATCCACATGATCGACGACGCCTACGCCAATTGGTTCGTCGTCGACGATGGCGGAGCGCTGACCGTCGTGGACACCGGGCACCCGTCGTCGTGGAAGTCGCTCGAGCGCGTACTGCGGTCACTGGGGAGGTCCGCCGGGGAGATCGAAGCCGTCGTGCTGACGCACGGCCACTTCGATCACATGGGGTTCGCTCGGCGCGCGCGCGCCGATCTCGGGGTCGACGTGTGGGCGCACGAGCTCGAGGTCCCCGTGGTGCGCCAGCCCTGGCGCTACGACCACGAGCGCAGCCGCGCCCGCTACGTCGCGCGCCATCCGGGGTTCGTCAGGATCTTCGCGGCGATGGCGGCGGCCGGCGCGCTCTGGGTCAAGGGCGTGGACGACGCAAAGACGTTCGGAGCGGGCGAGGAGCTCGACGTACCGGGGCGCCCGCGGGTGATCTTCACGCCCGGACACACGCACGGGCACTGCGCGCTCCTGTTCCCCGAACAGGGTGCGCTGATCGCGGGCGATGCGATCGTCACGCTCAACCCGTACACCGCGACGGAGGGTCCGCAGATCGTCGCCGGCGCCGCCACCGCCGACAGCGCACGCGCGCTGGACTCGCTGGACGCGCTCGCCGCCACCGGCGCGGAGACGGTGCTCTGCGGGCACGGAGCCGTCTGGACGCACGGCATCGGGGCCGCCGTCGAGCGCGCGCGCGCCGCGGGCCCGTCGTAGCGAGGCGTCGGCCGGGCGTGACCCCGGCGGGCTAGGAGCTCTCACGCAGCAGGTTGCGCTCCTCGACCAGCTGCAGCGAGAGGGTCCGGTAGCCCACCGAGTCGAACAGCACCGACATCTCGTCGCCGTCGTAGCGCTGTACGACACCCTCTCCCCACTCCCGGTGCTCGACGCGTGCGCCGCGCACGAACGGCTCCGCCCCGTCCTCGGCCGCCCCGCGACCGGCCTCGCAGTTGTCGCAGTGCCCGCAGGGCCCTTCGTAGGGCTCCCCGAAGTACGACAGAACGAACTCGCGCCTGCAGCGGTCGTGCTCAGCGTAGGCGCGCATCATCTCGAGGCGCGAGCGATCGAACGCGCGCCGCTCCTCGGCCGCCTCCATCGCGCGCTCGACCTGGTCCGGTTCGACCGCGAGCGAGCGCACACGGCCGTCCGGGCGGAGCTCGACCGCACCCGCCTCCTCGAGCCGGCTGAGCGCGGACGCGATCTTCGTATCGCCCAGCTCGAGCTCCTCGCGGAGCCGCTGCGGCTCGACCGGCCGGCTCTCGTTGGCCATCCGCTCGGCCACGCGCGCGACCGTCTCCCCGTCCACCGCGCCGGCGGCGAAGAATCGCCGCAGGCCGAGGTCGTGCTCGCGCCAGAAGAGCATCGCCTCGGCGGGCTCCCCGTTCCGGCCCGCTCGCCCGATCTCCTGCCAGTAGGAGTCGAGCGAGTCGCTCGGATCGTGGTGCAGCACGAAGCGAACGTCAGGCTTGTCGACGCCCATGCCGAAGGCGGTCGTCGCGATCACGGCGTCGAGCCGTCCATCCATGAACTCCGCCTGGGTCTCGTCTCGGGCGCGGCGCGCGAGCCCGGCGTGATACGGCGCCGTGCGCAGGCCGGCGTCACGCAGCTCGGCCGCGAGCTCCTCGGTCAGCCGGCGCGTTGCCACGTACACGATCCCCGGTCCGCCGAGCTCCGCCGCCCGCTCTACGAGCGCGGCACGCTTGCGCCCGGGGTCGCGGTCGTTCTTCACAGCGAGTCGCAGATTCGGACGGTCGAAGCCGCGCACGATCAGCTCGGGGTCGCGCATGCCGAGCCGCTCCGCGATCTCCGCTCGCACGGGCGGTGAAGCGGTGGCGGTGAGCGCGAGCAGCGTCGGCCGGCCGAGCGCCTCCACGAGCGCGCCGAGCCGCAGGTAGTCCGGCCGGAAGTCGTGGCCCCACTCGGAGATGCAGTGCGCCTCGTCCACAACCAGCAGGGAGACATCGGCCTCGCCGAGCGCTGAGACCGTCTCCTCGCGCGCGAGCTGCTCCGGCGCGAGGAAGAGGAACTCCAGCGCGTCGCCGAGGTCGTCGAGGCGCTGCTCGCGCTGCGCCTCGCTGGTCGACGCATCGAGTGCCGCGGCTTCCCCTGGCAGCTCGTCCTCGATGCCCTCGATCTGGTCGCGCTGGAGCGAGATGAGCGGTGAGACCACGAGCGTCGCGCCGTCGATCAGGCAGCCGGCGAGCTGGTAGATCGCCGACTTGCCGGACCCCGTCGCCATCACCACGAGCGTGTCGCGCCTGCGCGTGAGCGACTGCACCGCCTCGAGCTGGCCAGCTCGCAGACTCTGCCAGCCGAACGTCTCGCGAGCCAGCTTTTCGATGCGCGGGCGCGCAACGGCACGGTGGGTGACCGACATGGCCGCCCGTCTACCCGGCGCGGCCGGCGTGGCACCGGAAGGCGCCGTAAGCGCTTCCTCGCCGCGGTACCCGGATGTTCGGCTCGCGTCAAATCGCCGCCTGCCGTCCTTGCCGGCAGCGCGGCGCTGCAGGCCGGGATCATTGGCCCCGGTCGAGCCGCGCGAGCGCGGCGTCGAGGTCTCGCTCGGCCCGCTCGAGCAGCGGCGCGGCCGCCGCGCGAGCCGCTTCGGGCCGGATTCGGTCGAACATCTGCCGCAGCCGCGCACGTGCTTCTGCGGCGTCACAGCGGCCGTCGCGCACCCAGGCCGCCGGCCGGGTGCTGTTGACCTCGAGGAACGACAGCGAGTCGGCAGCCTGCAGGAGGTCGGCCTCGGGAAAGCCGCCGACCTCGTGGGCGGCGACGAGCGCGCCAACCGCCGCCGCAAGCTCGCTTTCGGCGCCATTCCGTATCAGCCAGTCGCGCGTGATGACTGCCGACCGCTCCGCGTGCTCGGCCAGATATCCGGGGTTCGCGGGGTCGGGCGTCGGCCCACCCGGGAAGTTGCGCTCGATGTCGTGCGCCAGCGCAGCGAGCCGCAGCGCGAGACCGGCGTCGGGTTCGAGCTCGAGCAGCCAGTCGCGCGTACGTACGAGGTGGTCGGCGTTCCAGTAGGGGGCAATCCACTCGAGCGTGGCGAGCTCGAGTGGATCGCCCGATTCCGTCGTATCTGCGGGCACGCTCCCCGTCAGGCCCACGCGTTGTAGAGCGGCGCGAGCACCACCGAGACGCCCAGGAAGATCAGGTAGTCCCTGTAGATGTGTGGCCCTCGATCTCCCAAGCGACGTCGATCTCCCCGGGCCGCGCGAAGCGGGCGAGGTGGTTCTCGGCGATGCGCTTCACGTCTGCGAGCTCCTTTTCGCCCGCAGCGCTGGCGCGGACGGCAATCCGGCGAGGGCCGGGCTCGAGCTCAAAGCGGCCGGCGGCGAGCAATACACGCGTGCGCGCACCGTCCTGCTCGACCGGCACCTTGTGGGCGAAGTGACGACCCATGGCCCGCGCGAGCCGCTCCGGCTCCGAGCACGTGATCACGGCCGCCGCCGTCACGCCACCCCGAGCAGGCGCGCCGGGTTGTCGGAGACCATTCGGCGCACGTCGCGCTCGGGCATGCCGCGGTCGAGCAGCGCGCCGACGATCTTCCGAAACGACTCGGTCGGGAGCGGGTTGCCCTCCTGTCCGAGGTCGGACCCGAGCGTTGAGTGCTCGGCGCCGACCGCCTCGATCCACTTCACGAGCGTGTCGAGGTCCCAGTGGTAGAACGACGACGCCTCGTCGTACATGCACAGCGAGTGCTCGATGACCGCGCCGAGCGCCACCCAGTTCCGCGCGTCGTCGTAGGACGCCTCGATCACGAAGTTCGGGTGGTTCACGAGCATCCGCCGCACGCCCTTCTCGCGCGCGGCCTCGAAGACGGCGGTGATGCTGGCCGGCGCCATGTGGCCGCTGGCGAGGATGGCGTCCGCGTCGGCGATTGATTCGAGGACCCTGTACACCTCCGGCTTCAGGTCGCCGTCGTCGCCGAACACGTCGATCGGCTCCTCGGGCTCGAGCCGCACCGCCAGCTTCGGGAACTTCAGGTCGGGGTGGGCGCGATGGTGGGCGATGTGCTGCGGTGAGCCGATCGTCGGGAACCACACGATCTTGCCGCCCATCTTGAGCGCAAGGTCCACGGCGTGCGGGTTCAGCCCGCCGACCGCGGAGTTGAGAGCAATGCCGCCGAAGACGCGGGCGCCGGACCCGGCTCGGTCGCCGTCGCCCTGGAGCGCCAGGACGTCCATCACCGTCGAGTGGTGATGCGACTTCACGACGATCGCCTCGAAGCCGGCCTCCCCGGCAAGCTCCGCCGCCTCGAACGCGCCGATCCGGCGCGGCAGCGGCGACGGCGCCGGGTGGACATGGAGATCCACCGCTCCCTCCAGGATCTGTGCCGCGCGTTCGGCCGTCATTGCGCCGCCGCGAACGCCTCGAGGCCGTAGCCCATGATCTTGTGCGCGTAGTAGGCCTTGACGATCGGCTTGGCCTCGCGGGGCAGCGCCCCCCGCATGGCGAGCCAGTTCACTACCTCGACCGACTCGGTGCCGCCGAGCTTGATGAGGTCCTCGTGCTTGTAGTCGCACAGCGACTCGGGGTCCTCGGCGAGCAGGCGCATGAACTCTTGATCCCAGTCGGGCGTCACGCGCCCGAAGCGCGGCCCGGTCAGCTGGTGCGACAGCCCGCCGGTCCCGACTACGACGACGCCGAGGTCCTCGGGATACGAGAGGATCGCGCGCCGAAGCGCCTGGCCCAGCTTGTAGCAGCGCCGCGGCGTAGGCAGGGGGTGAAGGATCACGTTCACGGCGAGCGGGACGACCGGGATTCGCCACTGTCCGTCGCCCTCGGAGAAGTCGACCATCGGCAGCGGCGAGATGACGCCGTGGTCGACCTCCAGCTCCTGGCAGATCGTCGGATCGAACTCGTCCGCGACGAGCGACCGTGCGATGTGCCATCCCATGCGCGAGTCGCCGGGGAGCGGTGGGAACGGCCGCGCGCCGAAGCCCTCGTCGGCGATCGGGTACTCGTCCGCCACGCCGAGCGCGAACGTCGGGTACGCGTTCAGGAAGAACTCGTCCATGTGGTCGTTGTAGATCACGACCAGACGGTCGGGTCGGAGCTCGCCGAGCCACTCGGACACCTCCTGGAACGGCCCGAACAGCGGCTCCCACTCCTCGTTGCGGCGGGTCTCCTCGCCGGCGTCGTAGACGTGCTCCATCGACGGCGCGTGCGAGGCCCCGATGCCTCCCAGGACGCGCGCCATCAGCCGCTCTCCCTCATCTGGCGCCCGATCTCGGGCAACGGCACGCCGGTGACGCCGCTCAGCTTGACCATCACGTAGATAGACATGCCGGCACGCCACAGCCCGATCCAGTCGCGGGCGCGCATCAACTCCCGCTCTTTGTCGGTGAGCCCGAACTGGTCCATCCACGCGTTCTCGTCGCGCGCGAACAGCTCGCGCTGCTCGGCTTCCTTCAGCGAGTAGGCGGCCTTGTTGAGCCGCAGCCCGCGCGTTGCCGTCTCCTCGTCGAACAGGTCCAGGTCCTCCGGGAGATCGCGCGGCCGGACCGCGTCGAGCCGCGCGAGATAGTCCTCGGTGAGCTCGGTGGCTGTGCTCTCGTTCAGCATCCGGTTCCTTTCAGTTCGCGTCGAAGACGAGGTGGACGTGCTCAAGCGAGCGGAACTCCCATCCGCTGATCGCCGCCGGGCGATCCGAGTCGAGGCGCAGGCCGGGCAGCCGCTCGAGCAGCACGCGGAGCGCGGTGCGCGCCTCGTGGCGGCCCAGGAGGGCGCCGACGCAGACGTGCGGCCCGCCGGCAAACGCAAGGTGAGGCCGTCGGTGCGCGTCGATGTCGTAGCGGTCCGGGTCATCCCAGTGCCGGGCGTCGCGGTTCGCCGAGGCCAGCACTGCGGCGATCAGCGCGCCCTTCTCGAGCTGCACGCCCGCGAGCTCGGTGTCGCGCGTGGCCTGGCGCGTCGAGGTGCCGACGGGTGAGTACCAGCGCGCGGCCTCCTCGACGGCGTGCGGGACGAGCTCGAGGTCGGCGGCCACGCGCGCGGCCTGCTCCGGGTGCGCGAGCAGCGCCCATGTCGACAGCGAGATCAGGTCGCTCGCCGCCTGGAGTCCCCCGACGATCATGACCTTGAGGTTCGACTGGATCTCCTCGCGCGTCAGCCGCTCGCCGTCGATCTCGGTGTGGAGCATGCTCGACAGCAGGGTGTCGTCGGGGGCGTGGCGGAGCCGCTCGAGGATCGACGCCACGGTCTCGTTGACCTCCTGGCTGGCGCCGTCCGCGACGCGCTGCTTCTCCTCGTCGCCCTCGAAGTTCGCGGCCCCGAGCGCGAGCTCGTGGAACCAGCGCCGCAGCGTCTCCTCGTCGACCGCGTCGCGCAGGCCCGTGGCGCGCTTCAGCACATTAACCGAGAGCGGTTCGGCGAAGTCGCCGGCGAGCTCGACCTCACCGCGGTCCACGAAGCCGTCGATCAGTTCGTGCGCGATCGGTGCGATCACCTCGGACGGGTAATGGCCGATCGCCTGGTTGCGGAACCAGGGCTGGATGATCGATCGGATCCGCTGGTGATACGGCCCTTCCGAGCCGAGCAGGTTCTTCCCGAACGTCCGGTTGAGCGTCGACGGCTCTGTCTCGGCAGTGAAGACATCGGGCATCTTGATCACCTGGCTCACGTCGTCCCAGCGGGTGACGAGCCAGAGCCCGACCGACTCGACCCACGAGACCGGCTCGTCGGCGCGCAGGCGCGCGTATACCGGGTACGGGTCGCGCTCGAGGTCCTCGACCGCCACCGTGGCGCCGATCGTCGTGGCCTGCGTCATGACGTGCTCCTCAAGGCGATCTCCTCGTATGTCGCGGCGGCGTCGGCCGCCTGGCCAACCAGCTCCCTCGCGTCCAGTTCCTGCTCGGTCAGGTATGCGCGCAGCTCGTCCGTGATCCGCGTAAGCGCCTCGAAGCCCTCGACGATCACGGATGTCGCCACCTGGACCGCCGTCGCGCCCGCGAGCAGCAACCGGGCGACATCGCCGCCGTCGCGGGCGCCGTTGGTGCCGACGATCGGCAGCGCGGGGCCGGCGGCGAGCCGTGTCTTTGCCACCCAGCGGAGCGTCAGCGGCAGCGCCCAGTCGCCACCGATCGCCCCGAATGTGCCGAGCAGCGGCCGGCGCGTCTCGATGTCCGGCATGAACGCCATATGCCGGCCGACCATCGCCACGTGGTCCGCGCCCGCGCGGTGTGCGGCGGTCGCGAGCGAAGCGACGTCGCCGCCTTCGCCGCTCAGCTTGACCGTCAGCGGGATCGAGACCGCCTCGCGCACAGCTTCGGTCGCCTCGGTGACCGCCTCGGGCGAGTCGGCGCGAGCGACCGACCCCGGACGGCTCTCCCCGGCGTGCGGCGCGGACAGGTTGAGCTCGAGCCATCGCAATCCGGCCGCCTCGACATCGCGCGCCAACCCGGGCAGCGCGTCCGGGTCGGCCGGGATCACGCTCGCGACGACGTAGGAGTCGCTCGCGCTCGCGTGCTCGTCCGCGCGGGCGAGGAGCTCGAGCCACTCGTCCCACGGGAGGGGCGCCAGCCCCGAACGGTTGAAGAGCGAGGTGCCGGCCGCCGACGTCGCCTCGACCGGACGCCGGCTCGCGTCGAGGAGCACCCACTCGCGCACATGCCACTGGCGACGCGCATCTTCAGACTCGTTCGCCGACTTCGCGACGACGGCCGCCGCGCCGGCGTCGATTGCGGCTCTGAGCCCGGCCTCGTCGGCCACGTGCTCGCCCGCGCCGCAGATCACGGGGTTCTTCAGCGCGAGCGTGCCGAGCTGCACGCCCAGCTCAGGCACTGGCATGCTCCCTCGCGTGTTCCGCGACGGCAGCGCGCAGCAGTGCGAGATCAGAGCCGCTGACGTCGTATGTGACACGCGGGTCGTCGAGCGCGAAGCCGCCGAGCTCGATTCCGGCGGCGTCCGCGGCGATGGCGATCGCGTCCACGCGCTCCTGCAGCAGCGCGGGATCGAGGCCGAGATCGACGTTCAAGTCGGTCGTCCCGATGAACGCGACATCGGCACCGGCGGCGAGCACATCCTCGAGCGGGTCGTCCGTGTCGGCCGTCTCGATCTGGATGACGAGCTCAGGCGGCGACTCCTGCTGCGCCGCGAGATAGTCCGCGAGCGACAGCTCGCCGTAGCCCGCCGCGCTATGAGCGAGGCTCACGGAGCGCGTCCCCGCGGGCGCGTAGCGCGTCGTTGCGAGCAGGGCCTCGACATGAGCGATCGAGCGCACGGTCGACAGCTGGACGCCGCGGGCGCCGGCCTCGAGCAGCCGGTTGACCGCGCCGCGGTCCGGCTCAGGGACGCGGACGAGCGCCGGGAACCCGAGCGCGGCGGCGTGCCTGACGAGCGCCAGCCCCTCGCCCTCGGTGAGGCTCGAGTGCTCGAGGTCCACGACCACGAAGTCGAGACCGCTGCGCGCGGCGATGTCGACGACCTCCAGTGCTGGCAGCTTCACGAACAAGCCGCGCCGTCGGTTGCGACGTCTCAGCATGTGTGACAGAGTCTCGCATAGTGGATAGCGATCGCGCAAGTCGAGAACGCTTCGACTCGGTCGATCCGGCGACCGGCGAGGTACTGGCGACGCTGCCCGTCTGTGACCCGGATGACGTCGATGCCGCCGTCGCCGCGGCGCGTTCCGCGCAGCGCGACTGGGCGGAGCGCGACCCGCTCGCGCGAACGCGCGTGCTCCTCCGGCTCGCCACGCTGATCGAGGAGAACGGCGACGCGCTCGCCCGGCTCGAGAGCCGCGACGTCGGCAAGCCGTACGCCGAGGCGGCGAGCCGCGATGTGCCGTTCACGGTCCAGACGTGGCTGTACTACGCGGGCTGGCCCACGAAGCTGCTCGGGACAACGAACCCCGCCAAGCCCGGCGTCTTCACCTACACGCTTCGCGAGCCGGTCGGTGTCGTGGCGGCGATCACACCCTGGAACTTCCCGATGACGATCGCATCGTGGAAGCTCGCGCCCGCGCTTGCGTGCGGAAATGCGGTCATCCACAAGCCGGCTGAGGAGGCGCCGCTCAGCGCGCTTCGGCTCGCCGAGCTTGCGCTCGAGGCCGGCGTACCGGAGGGCCTGTGGTCGGTCCTGACCGGGGACGGCCGCACGGGTGCCGCACTCGCGGCGCACGCCGGCGTCGACAAGCTGTCGTTCACGGGGTCGACCGAGGTAGGCCGCGAGATCCAGCGCGCGGCGACCGGCAACCTGAAGCGTCTGACGCTCGAGCTGGGCGGCAAGTCCGCCAACATCGTCCTCGACGACGCCGACCTCGACGCGGCGACCGGCGGAGCGATGAATGCGACGTTTCGCAATCAGGGGGAGGTATGCACGGCCGGCGCGCGCCTGGTCGCGCACGCCGCCGTCGCCGACGGGCTGGTGGAGCGGCTGGCACAGCGGGTGTCCGGCATCAAGCTCGGCCGCGGTCTCGACGAGGGAACGGAGATGGGCCCGCTCGTCTCGGCGCACCAGCGGGACCGAGTGCTCGAGCTCTACGACTCGGCGCGCACCGACGGAGCGACCGTAGTGACCGGTGGCGGCAGCGCGACCGTGGAGACCTACCCCGACGGCTTCTTCGTAGAGCCGACGATCTTCGACGCCACCCGCAACGACATGCGCATCAACCGCGAGGAGATCTTCGGCCCCGCGGTGGCCGTGATCCGCGTCGAGGACGAGGAGGAGGCCGTGCGGATAGCGAACGACACGCCGTTCGGCCTCGCGGCCGCGGTCTGGACCCGCGACGGCGGGCGCGCCCACCGCGTGGCCCGCGCCCTTCGCGCGGGCACGGTATGGGTCAACATGTACGGCGGCCTCGACCCGTACAGCACGTTCTCCGGCCGCGGGCTGTCGGGCTACGGCTACGAGCTGGGACCGGAGTCGATCGGCGAGTACACCGCTCTGAAGACGGTCAAGAGCGCCATATGAGCCGCCTGAGCGAGATAGACCGGCGGCGCATCGTCCATCCCCATGCCGTGATCGGCGAGCCGCGGCCGCCGGTCGTGTTCGTCGAGGGCGAGGGCGCTGTCCTGCGCGACGAGGAAGGCCGCGAGTACATCGACGGCACCTGCGGGCTGTGGGTCTGCCCGGTCGGGCACGGGCGCCCGGAGCTCGCCGAGGCCGCGCGCCGGCAGATGGAGCAGCTCGAGTACTACGCCTCGTTCTGGGACTTCTCGAACCCGCCATCGATCGAGCTCGCGGAGCGCCTCGTCGAGCTCGCCGCGCCCGGCATCGAGTGCGTGTTCTACACGAACGGCGGCTCGGAGGGGAGCGAGTCCGCGATCAAGCTGGCGCGGCTGGCGTGGCACGCACGGGGCAAGCCCGAGCGGACCGTGGTGCTCACGCGCTCGATGGCCTACCACGGCGTCAGCTACGGGGCGCTGAGCGCGACTGGCATCCCGCCGCTGCGCCATGGCTTCGGCGAGTTGCCGGGTGGGTTCGAGCAGCTCTCCCTCCCGTATCCGCTTCGAGGCACCACGACGGACGGGCTGATCGCCGAGCTCGAGGAGCGGATCGAGACGGTCGGGGCCGAGCGCATCGCCGCCTTCATCGGCGAGCCGGTGATCGGCGTCGGCGGGATGATCCCGCCGCATGACGACTACTGGCCGCGCGTACAGGAAGTGCTCCGCCGGCACGGGATCTTGTTCATCCTCGACGAGGTCGTCACCGGGTTCGGGCGCACGGGCGCGTGGTTCGCGGCCGAGCATTGGGGCGGGCTCGAGCCAGACCTCATCGTGACGGCGAAGGGGCTGACGAGCGGCTACTTCCCGCTCGGGGCCGTGCTGATCGGCGAGCGCATCGGCCGGATGCTCCACGGCACCGCGTTCCGGCACGGCTTCACGTACAACGGCCACCCCACGGGCTGCGCTGTCGCGCTCGAGAACCTCGCGATCATCGAGCGCGAGGGGCTCGTTGACCGGGCCCGCGTGGCCGGCGAGCGGCTGCTCGCAGCGCTGCGCGAGTTCGAACGGCTCCCGGCGGTGCTCGAGGCGCGCGGCTTCGGCCTGATGGCCGGGCTCGAGCTCGACGTGGACGACGCGGGCGAGCTGTCGGACCGCATCCGCGATGCCGGCGTCATCGTCCGTGCCACCGGCCAGAAGCTCGTGCTCTCGCCGCCGCTCGTGATCTCGGACGAGCAGCTCGACCGGCTTGTGAACGTGATCGGTGAGCAGCTGGCCGCAACCCCGGCGAAGGCCGCCGCGTGACCACCGAGGTCTCGAGCACGCCCGTCAACCAGTCGGTCGAGCGCGCAGCGAGGATGCTCAGCCTCTTCTCCGTCGACGAGCCTGAGCTCGCGCTGCCCGAGCTGACCCAGCGGATGCGCCTGACGAAGGCGACTGCGCACCGCTATGCGACCGCCCTTCGGAGGGCGGGCCTCCTGCGGGCGAGCAACGGTTTCTACAGCCTCGGTCCGCGGGTCGTCGAGCTGGCCGCCGCAGCGCTGGCGGGTCTCGGCGTAATCCGCGTCGCGGAGCCGTACATGCTGCGGGTCGTCTCCGAGACCGCCCAGACGACCGTCCTCTCGGTGTGGGACGGCGAGGCGCCCGTCGTCGTTCGAGTGGCGGAGAACCACGAGCGACTCGTGAGGATCGTCGTCGCGGCGGGCTCGCGGCTGCCGCCCGACTCCGCGCAGGGCAAGGTGTTCCGCGCCTTCCTCGGCGAGAACGCCGACCCCGACCTCGAGGCCGTCCGCCGCGACGGCCTCGCGGCGAACGCGGTCGTGGTGGAGGGCGTGACCGCCGTGGCGGCACCGGTCTTCCAGGGCGAGGAGATCGTCGCAACGATGGCGCTCGTGGGCACCTCGGCGACGATCGACGCAGAGCCGGGCTCTGCGATGGCGGCGGCGCTCCGCGACGCCGCGACGGGACTCTCGACCGAACTCGGATTCGTGCAATCGCGGGAGGAGGAACGATGAAGGCAGTGCGCTGGGATGAGATCCCCGACGAGGAGGTGCGCCCGGGGGTGCGTCGGCGAGCAATCGGGACGCGCGACGTCCTGCTCGTCATGAACGAATGCGAGCCAGGCATGGACATCCGGCCGCACTCGCACGAATTCGACCAGTTCGCGCTGATCATCTCCGGGACCGCGATCTACCACGTCGGTGACGACCACAACGAGGTCGGGCCCGGCGCCGTGATGCTCGTGCCGGCCGGGGTCGAGCACTACATCGAGCCCACCGGTTCGGAGCCGGTGCTGAACCTGGACGTCTTCGCGCCCGCGCGCGAGGACTACCTGCACCTGCTCGAATGGATGACCGACCGACTCGGGGTGGAGGCGGCCGCGCGAAGGGCGTGAGCGTCGTCCGCTTGCAAGGTGACGAGCCCCGGGACCCGGGGCTCGTCGGTGGCAAGGCGCGCGGCCTTGCGGAGCTCGTCCGCCTTCGCGTCCCCGTGCCGCCCGCCGTGGTGCTGACGACGCAGGCACACGAGCGCTTCCGCGAGCGCGGCGCAATCGCCGAGGAGGACCGCGTGGCGCTCGCCGCCGCTGTCGCGGAGCTCGGCGAACCCCTGGCCGTGCGCTCGTCAGCGGCGGACGAGGACACGGACGACCGGTCGGCGGCCGGCCAGTACGACAGCGTGATGGGCGTCCGCGGGCTCGAAGCCGCGATCGCCGCGGTGGAGCATTGCTGGCGGGGCGCCGAGACCGGGCGGGCGCTCGCCTACCGCGACGGGACGCCGCCGCGAGTGGCGCTCGTGCTCCAGCGCGAGGTGGCGGCCGACCGCGCCGGCGTTGCGTTCTCGGTCGACCCGGTGACCGGCGCAGACGCGGCGATCGTGATCGAGGCGGTCTTCGGCCATGGCGAGGGCGCGGTGAGCGGGGCGGTGACGCCGGATCGCTACCGCGTCGAGCGCGCGACGGGCGCTGTCAGGGCGCGTGTTGCGGACAAGGCGGTCGCTTCTGATGGCTCTGGCAAGCTCCGCCCGCTGCCACGCGAGCGCCGGACCGCGCGGACGCTCCGCGACGACGAAGCGCACGCTGTGGCGCGGCTCGTCGAGACCGCCGAGCGCGGGCTCGGAACACCGGTCGACGTCGAGTTCTGCTTTGCGAGCGACGAGCTCTGGGCGGTCCAGTCCCGCCCGATCACAACGCTCCGATGACGACCTGGACTCACGACCCGTCGCACTACCCGGAGCCGATGTCTCGATTGTCGGCCGACGTCTGGTTCGCGGCGATGGGACACGGCATCCAGGCCGCCGCGAGCGAGCTGCGCGCCCCATTCGGCGGCTTTGAGACGATGACCACCGCCGGCGGCTGGGCCTACGAGCAGGAGCTCGAACCGGCCTGGGCGCCGGAGCCCGAGCGCGTCGAGCGAGCCGCGCTGGAGGTTGCGGAGCGCTGGGAGGCCGAGCTGCGGCCGACGTGCTGGACGATCACGCACGAGCTCCGCGCCGCTCGCCCCGAGCGGCACGCGCCCGCCGAAGCAGCCGCGCTGCTGGAGCGCCTCGTCGAGCTCGTGCGCGAGCAGTGGCGGCTCCACTTCCTCGTCGTGATCCCGGTGCACGCCGCGCGCGAAGTGCTGCACGACGCCTGGGTCGAGCGCTTCGGAAAGGCGGACGAGCTCGAGCCGTACCGGCTCATGGAAGGGCTGGCGAACGAGACACTCGACGCCGACGAGCAGCTCTGGCGCGTCGGCGAGCTGGCGCGCGAGCTCGACGTGGACGACGTGATCCTCGAGTTGCCGCCGTCTGCCGCGCTCGAGCGGCTCGCCGCGACGCACCACGGGCGGCGCGTGACGCACGCACTAGATGGCTATCTGCTCCGCTTCGGTGGGCGCTCCCGGCTCCACGAGCTGTCCGAGCCGCGTGACGCGGAGCGGCCCGAACTCGTCGTTGAGACGCTCCGACTGATGCTCGAGCATCCGCGCGATCTCGCCGCCGAGCGCGCCGAGCGAGAACGGCGACGCGACGCGGTCGAGCGCGACGCGCTCGCTCGGCTCGAGGAGCCCGACCGCGCCCGCTTCGCGGACGTCGTACGGCGCGTGTGTGCCGCCGTGCCGCTGGAGGAAAGCCACGCGTACCACATCGACTATCCCGGCCTTCAGGCGACGCGCGAGGCGCTGCTCGGGTTCGGGAGACGCCTCGTGGCAGAGGGCGCGATCCAGGCGGCGGCCGACGTGTTCATGCTTCGCTTGGACGAGCTCAGGGACGCCGTCGCAGGCGCGTGGGGCGAGCCGCTCCAGCCGCTGGTCGCCGAGCGCGCGCGTGAGCTCGCGGAGGCGCGCAGGCAGGCGCCCGCGCCGTGGCTCGGGACGCCGCCGGACCCGGCGGCTGAGATCCCGCCGATGGTGGCGAAGTTCTACGGCGTCCCGGGCACCGCGGAGTGGGACGGCGAAGTGCTCCAGGGCACGCCCGCGTCGCCCGGCCGGGCCGCCGGCATCGCCCGTGTGATCAGCGGACCGGACGACTTCGGGCGGCTCGAGGCCGGCGACGTGCTCGTCTGCACCACGACGACGCCGGCGTGGACGCCGCTGTTCGCCTCCGCCGGGGCACTCGTTACCGACACCGGCGGCATCCTCAGCCACGCGGCGATAGTCGCTCGCGAGTACCGGCTGCCCGCGGTGGTGGGCTGCGACGTCGCGACGTCCGCCATCCCGGACGGCAGCCGCGTCGAGGTTGACGGCCACTCAGGCCGCGTTCGCCTCGTCCTCCGCCAGGAGGCCGAGAGCCACTCCGCCTGACCGTCAGCTCTGGGCCACCCGCGGCGCCAGCGGGCTGCGTCGCCGAGCAGCTCGGCAGCGAGCGCCGCGGGCATGTTCCCAAAGTCGCCAGAAAATTCGACGAAATCGCCGGCGACGGAGCGAGTGGGGGGCTATCGAGATCACGCGAAAGGGGCAGCGCGCTGGTGCGGCCGCGGTCCGCCGAGTGGAGAGTCGAGTTGCATGGAAAGCGGTAGTGGGGTCGCTCCGGCTTTACCAGCGATTCGCGAGCACGAGTCCCGCCTACCCGGATCGGCCGGAGCGTTCCTCACCGCCGCGGCACCAGAATCTGCGCCAGCGCTCCGCTCCGGAAGCGCTCTTCCTCAAGGATGTCGAACTTCAAGTGAGCGTCCAACTCGGCGAACGGGCTTCGACCCGCGCCGATGGCGATCGGCACCGTGGTCAGCTGGTACTCGTCGACGACTCCCAGGTGCGTGAGGGACCTGGCGAACGTGGGGCCGCCGTGGACCAGGATTGTTCCTTCGTTGTCTCGCGCTTTCAGTTCGGCGATAGCCGCGGAGAGATCGCCCCCGAAGATCTCGGCCGGCCCCCACTCCGCCTTCCTCAACGTGTGGGAGAAGACCGCCTTCGGCTTCTCGTTCATTGCCGTCGCGATTGGGCCCTGGGAAGCGGCCCAGTGCGGCCCCATGATCTCGTAGCTACGGCGGCCCATCGCGTGGACGCCGGCCTCTGCTAACGCGCGGCGGTTCCACTCCCCCGAGTCATCGCCGAAGAACTCGAACATCCATTCGTGGGTCCCGTCGGCGCTCGTGGCGAACCCGTCGAGCGACGTAACCATCTTGAGTACGACTTTTCGATCGGTCATGTCCGCATCGACCTACCCGCTCGCATGAACTCATCGCGTGTGGGCGATCTCGCGCGGGGCAGCCGCACCGGGACAGCGGCTACCGACCCGCGTTTCAGGCATCGCATTCTCGCTCCGGACGAGGAGCGATCACGCGGAATCGAACTAGGGTGCTATCGCCCGCCCGCATTTCGAACGAACGCGAGAGGACCACGATGCCGGACACCACCTGTCACATGTCGATCTCGCTCGACGGGTTCGTTGCTGGGCCCGACCAGAGCCGCAAGGATCCACTCGGTAAGCGTGGGCGCGAGCTTCATCTCTGGCATCTCGGCGACGAGCGCGCCAACGACGCCGACGCGACGGCGGTCGACTGGCTCATGCGCCCGCGCGGCGCGTACGTCATGGGACGGAATATGTTCGGACCGATCCGCGGCGAGTGGGATGTGGATTGGCGCGGCTGGTGGGGTCCGGAACCGCCGTACCACGCGCCGGTGTTTGTCCTCACCCATCACGCCCACGAGCCGATCGAGATGGAAGGCGGGACGACCTTCCACTTCGTCACCGATGGCTTCGACGCCGCTTACGCACAAGCGCGTGAGACGGCCGGCGAGGGCGGCGTAGACATCGCGGGTGGCGCCTCAACCGTGCGCCAAGCGCTGATTGCCGGAGTCATCGACGAGCTCACACTGGACGTCGCGCCGGTCCTGCTCGGCTCCGGCGAGCGGCTCTTCGACGGCGTCGAGTCGTTCGCGTTCGAGCCCGTCGATGTCTTGCATTCGCCGCTAGCCACACACATCCGCTACCGCCGCGTGCGATGACTCGGTAGGGCCACGAGGTTGCACGCATCGCTTCCGCTTGGACGAGAGGCAGACGTCTCGCGAGTCGCCGGCTCGGGGACCGCAGTGCTATAGCAATGCGCGAGAAGCAGCGAGCCGGAGGTGGAACGCGCGTTGCCGTGCGCGGCCCGCCACGCCGCGTCAGCCGCCGCTGCAGTCCTCGCGGGCGAACTCCGCGATCGCGGCCGCCCACTCATTGCCCGCACGC
>Ga0126307_10000151_pt1 | contig 41974 bp, 38 predicted proteins | sample Plot28_FD_89955 | JGI IMG/M metagenome (GOLD analysis project Ga0126307, IMG submission 89955) | Serpentine soil microbial communities from UC McLaughlin Reserve, CA, USA - Plot28 | ecosystem: Environmental > Terrestrial > Soil > Grasslands | place: USA: UC McLaughlin Reserve, Lake County... | reverse complement strand
CTCCTGTCGAAGCGTTTGCGCTCGCGTCATATAATCCACTTTGTAGGTTGGCATTATACGAGAGGTGAACTTTTGGACACGCTGCAGCACGCGCTGAAGGAGTGGGCAGTCGCCGTCGAGGCGATCGAGCGCGGTGAGACGGCGCTCGTGGTGCGAAAGGGCGGCATCCGGGAGAAAGCGTTCGCCGTCCCCAAAACACGCTTTCTCTTCTTCAAGGGCTACGAGCACCAGAAAGAGGAGCAGCTCAAGCCCCTCTACTACGACCTCCTGCGGTCCATCCCCGAGAGGCAGGACGACGGGCCGGTGATCTTCACCTCCTTTGCCGAGGTACACGGCGCATATGAGATCTCGGAGGCCGATGAGCTTGCCGCCCTAGACCCCTACCACATCTGGACGCCCGAGTACGCCGAGAGCCGCCTGAAGTGGCGTCCGAAGAAGCCCCTGACGGTCCTGGTCTTGCACACCTACCTGCTGCCAGAGCCTGTTCGGTTCGAGTACCGGGCGGAGTACGGGGGGTGCAAGAGCTGGATCGAACTAGAAAAAGCCGTCCCAACCGCAGGCTCTAGGCCCACCCTCGACGACTCGGCCTTCGAAGAGCTCGTGAGGCCTGTCCTGGACGTGCTCCAGGGTGCCGCGTCCGCGCCCGTGGGACGTTAGGAGGAGGGAGCCTTCTTGGGCGTCGGCGCGATACCCGTCGTCCTGACCTTCCTGCTGGTGCTCGTCGCCTGGCGGATGGTCTTCTCGTTCAACAAGGACCTGGTGCGGGCGAAGGCCTGGCGGGAGCTGGCGCACCGCTCGCTCCCGTTCGCGGCGATCACCGCTATGGCCGCCAGCCTGCCGCTGGTACAGAGCCTCCAGGGAGGCTGGACGCCCATCGTCTGGGTGCTCGCGTTCGGCGCCGTGTTGGTCGCCTCTAACTTTCTCTCCATGCCCGTAGGTGAGCGCCAGGCGAGCAGGGCCTTCCGCAACAGGGATTACGCGAGGGCCGCGGACCTGTACCGCAGGCTCGCCGAGGAGCGTCCGTTGGCTCGTTACTGGGCGTTTTTGGGAGCCGCTCTGGGAGCCGGCGAGCGGCACGAGGAGGCCATAGACGCCTCCACCCGTGCTGTCGAGCTCGACCCGGAGTACGGCCTCGCCTACTACAACCGCGCCCTGATCCTGCGCAGGCAAGGCCGCAAGAGCCGGGCAACGAAGGACCTCAAACGAGCCCTCGACGCCGACCTGCCCCGCCGCTTCAAGTCCGCTGCCAGGAGGACGCTCGAGGAGCTTCAGGGGTGAGCTTCTTCTATCCGACTCTAGGGGCCCTGGCACTGCTCGCCGGCTTCCTCTTCGTCGTCGGCCGCCAGAACCGCGACCTGCTCCGCGCCCGGGCCTACGGGGAGTTTCTGGTGCGGCTTTTGCCGCTCCTCTCGACTGGCGTCTTCATCCTCGGGCTGCCGTTCATCATGGACCTGGCGACCTTCGAGAACACCGTGCCGGTCCTACTCGTCTATCTCGGTGGCGCCGCCGTTCTCACGGTGCTCATGGCCCGCCTCGTCGCCCCCGAGGAGCGCCGGGCCGTGGCCCTTTTCAGGCGCGAAGAGTACGAGGGAGCCGCCGATATCTACGAACGGCTCGTCGCCCGTAGCCCCCTCCCCCGCTACTACTCGGCCCTGGGCGCGAGCCTCGACGCGTCGGGCGACCCGCGTGGCGCCCTTAGAGCCGCGGACCAGGCCGTAAAGCTCGACCCCAAACTCGGCATCGCCTACTACAACCGCGCCTCGGCTTTAGCGGCCCTCGACGAGCACGCGCGGGCCCGCGAAGACCTGCGAAGCGTCTTCCGCGCAGACTCCAACCGCCGTCTGAGGCGCGCCGCCGAAGTGGCTTTAAAGAGCCTGGAGAAGAACTAGTCAACCGCTGACGAGCCAGAATGTTCCTGTTGCCGTCGCGCACCCTGGTCTCGTAGCTCGACCGGGGGAAGGTGGCGGGCCGTCTATGGCCTCGCCGCTGCGCAGGACGAAGTAGGATTTGTGCCAGGGGTAAACCACAGTGTCACCCTCGCAGTCTCCGTCTACGAGCGTCGCGTCGGCCGCGTTGCGTATGGTCCTGGAACCCGTTGCGGCGTCGAGGCCGTCGAAGACGAGGGCGGCGCTCTAAGAGCCCTGGGCGCATCCGTGAGCGCCGGATGGGGCGGCGTCCCGAGCCAGACGCTGTCCAAGACGTTGCGCACTTCGGCGCTGCCCTCGTCTATCACTTCCTGCACCTTCGACTGTAGCTTCTCGCGACGTCGTCCAACTAGTTCAACGGACGATGATGCGTTGGCTGAGCGTCGAACGCATGCGTCTCCCTTTGGAAGAGCTTACACATCCCTCAGTACTGGTAAGCGGGACCGATCTCACGACCGGGGCTGCGTTCCAGTCGTGAGATCGGTTTCGCGGTGAAGGCCTGGGCGGGCCGACGTCCTCCCCTCCTACTCGGCCGCCGACCCGCATTTTATGATAGCTAAGTCTGCTGATGCTTTCTGGCGCGTTTGGGATCGGCGTCGAAGGGTAGAGTTTCTTACGGGCCCGGCGGCCCGCGGAGGTTGCTAATCCTTCGTGGAACCTCCTCCTAAATTCCGCAGGCTATCGGCATTGGCGGTCGCCTTTGACGGTAGCGCGAGCACTGCGCCGGTACCCGCAGGTACTTTCGCTCCTTTCTCCAGCACCGACTCGTACACCTCTACGTGACGCTCCGCTATGGAGGACCAGGAGAGGTTCCGGGTGTAAGCGCGCCCCACGTCCCCCAGCCGGACACGCTCGGAGACGTCGGCCAGCAGCCCGAGGAGCGCGATCGCGAGCCCGGAGGCATCCCGCCGCTCCACGAGCCACACTAGCTCTCCGTCTACTAGATTAGGCTCCGGGGGATCCGAGCGTGTGGCCGCCACGGGTAGGCCGTGCGCGAAGAGCGTGAGCAAGGAGCCACTCTTGAGGGTGACGCCCTCATTGAACGGTAGCGCTCCCACGTCAGCACCCGAGAGCAGCCGGGACGCTTCGTCTCCCGGTACATACCCCGTCATGGCCACCGTGCCCTCGAGCCCGAGCGCTCGGATCAAGGCTCTCAACTCGTTCCAGTACCAGTTGGCCTCCTCTCCCAGGGCAAGGCTCTCGACGCCGCCCACCAGCAAGAGGCGTGCTCCCGGCCGCTTCGCGAGCAACTTCTTGTGCGCTTCGAGCAGCGTCTCTATGCCCTTGACTGGGTGGAGGAAGCCGAAGAACGCTATGACCGGCGCGTCAAGGGGCCAGCCGTACCGAGAGCGCAGCGCTGCTCGCGCCTCGTCGCGCTCCACCGGTGCGACTTCAACGTTCGCGCCGAGCGGGACGCGGTAGAGGCGGGGGGCCAGGAACGGCAGCCTAGAGGTGATGGCGGCCTTGGCGTGGGAGTTTGTCGTGATCAGGGCATCGCTCCCGGTGAGCAAGAAGCCGTCCTCGCGGTCCCACCTGCCCCGCCGCTGCCCCCAGGTTTTGACCGCCTCTAAGGCCCCCTTCGGGACGCCGCGTGGCTCCCACTCCCACCAACCGTACTCGTGCACCGTCGTCACCAAAGGCACCCGGCACCCGGCTGCGCGCAAGAGCGGGGGCAAGAAGAAGACGGAGCGCTTAAAGCCGTAGGTGCTCGCGGCGTGCTGGATGTGTACAGCGTCCGCCCCCACCTTGCGCACGAGCCCGGCCACGGCCACGACGAGGGCCGGCAGATCCAGTGTCCCCCAACCGCGTACCGCGCCCCTAACCCCCGGGTCTTCCGAAGCCCGGGCCGCCTCCCTGGCCGTTAGCACGAAAGAGGAGACGCCGCGCTCGTCCAAAGCGTGGCGGAGGCGCTGGACGTAGTGCGCCGTGCCGCAACGCTCCGGCCGGTACGTGCCGGCCACCATAACCACGCGCGTCACGCCCGCGACCCCCGCCGTGGGACCTTCACGGCTTCGTCCCCGACCTCTCCGAGCAGCGAGAGGCCGGCCCCGACCACTTCTTCGGGCGGTACGTCAAGGCACTCGAGGTCGTACGGGCAGGCGAAGGCGTAGCATGGGCTGCACCACGTCTCGCGCCTGAGCAGCCGGTGGGGAGCGCTGCGCGGTCGCCACTGACTCTCGAGCTCGGTGCCCGAGTAGAGCACCACGCTCGGCGCGCACAAAGCGTCGGCGAGGTGCATTGTGGAGGTGTTGTTCGTCAAAACGAGGCGTGCACCCTCGATAAGTGCCGCGAGAACGCCTAGGTCGGTCGCGCCGACCAAGTCCAAGCTCCGGTTGCCTAAAGTATCGAGCAGCCTACCGCTTCGCTCCTGCTCGTCTTTGGTGCCGCTTACCACGACTGGCCATCCCGTCTCTTCGGAGAGACAACGCGCGACGAGGGCGAAGCGGTCGGTTCCGTAGGTGCGGGCCTGGGCGCTCGTCCAGGGGGAGAGCAGGAGGTACGGCGCATCGGGGAGCACGCCGCGTGTCTTGAGCAGCTCCGCGGCGGCTTTACACGCCCCTTCCGGCACGCGGATACTCAATGCGCGATCCTTAACGCGGAAGCCTGCCTGCTCGACCAAGCGCAGGTTGCGCTCCGTTTGGTGCAGTTCGTCCGGCGCCGTGGGCGCCTCGTCGGTGAGTACGCCGCCGCCCCACTCCTTCGACTCGCCCAGCCTCAAGGGGATGCCAGCGAGATAACAGGCGTAACCGGCGGCGTGCGGCGTCTGCTTGAAGGAGGTGAGTATGATCGCCGCGTCGTAGGAGCCCTTTTTCAGGGTCTCGATCATCTCCCACTCCCGCGCCGGGTCAAAGGAGAGGCGGCCCAGGTCTTGCCAGAGGACGCGCCACGAGAGCACCTCATCCGCCCACGGCAAGAGCGGCGCGGCCTTGCTCCCCCCAGGGCTCGCCATCAGGGTGACGTGCGAACCGGGCAAGTTCTCTTTCAGGGCGCGCAGAACGGGGCCCGCCATCACTACGTCGCCGATGTTGTCGAGCCTCATCACCAGGAGCCGCCTTGCGGCCGCCCACGGCTCGTTCATCGCGCACCTCCTCCGCCAAAAGTTCCGTAGATAGCGGGCTCGGGCTGATTCTCCAGCAAGGGAGCGGCCGCAGCCAGCACATCCTCCACTGGGATGTCTTCCAGGCAAGATCTCCACCGGTGGTCCTCGAGCATGCACACGCCCGCGTACCAGCAGGGCTGTTGGGTGAAGTCGGAGATGAGGCGCTGGGGGCAGCCGGGGTACCCCTGGAGGTTTTTGTGCGGGGGAGGCTGACCGTAGCGACCGTGCCAGGACGGCCCGAAGAGCGTAACCGTCGGCACCCCCAGAGCGGCCGCGATGCGCACCGGCCCAGTATCCGCCCCGACCGCGAGATCGGCGAACGACAGGGCAGCGGCGAGCTCGCGGAGCGTCCCGCGCGGCCACGCACGCGCCTGCTCTCCGACGAGCCGGGCGACGCGCGACGCCTGCTCGGGATCAGAGCCGACCGGTACGACGATATCCGCGCCCCATCGGACGCGCAGGGCACGGCCCAAAGCGCCCCAACGCTCCTCCGGCCAGCGCTTCACCTCCATCCCCGCATCCGGGAGCATAAAGGCGAGCGGGCGCCGCGTGCCGACGAGCCGCTCGGCCATAGCGGATCGCTCTTCGGGGGCGAGGTGTAGCCGAGGCGAAGAGATGGCCTCCGGCTCGATCAGTCCTTCATCCAGGAGAATGCGCAAGAACCGCTCGCCCACTCGCTCGTCGCGGGGCGGAGACCGCCACAGGTTCGCCACCGTGCGCGCCGCGCCGCACCCGCAAACCAAGTCGTCAATGCCATCGTAGGACGTGTCCGATACAATGAGGTCCCAGCCACCTCGCGCTAGCAGCTCCTCGACCGCCTCCCGAACGCGGCGCGGACGGGTGGGCTCCGGCCTGGGAGCCTGCACCACCTCGTGGATCAGGGGATCGCCCTCGAGCAACTCCGCACCGGGCGTGAAGGTAAGAGCGGTCACGCACGCCTCGGGATGGGAGCGCGCAAGGGCCTGGATGGCGGGCAGAGCGATCAGGACGTCCCCCAAGCCCCCCAAAAGCTCCACGAACAAGATCCCGCGCACGCGGGATCCAGCCTCCTGCCTACTTGAGAACACGCACCGAGCTTAACAGTTCGCGCTCATCGGCGCAGCCCGGCAAACCTCACGCTAAGAAACGAAAGCCGAAGAGAGAACCTGCCGCTGCGGAGAGGGGGGGATTCGAACCCCCGACGCCGGGATTACCGACGTAACGGTTTTCGAGACCGCCGCATTCAACCACTCTGCCACCTCTCCGCGAGAGAGTGTACCGCCTACCCCTACCCCCTTCAACTACCACAGCACGCTATCCCGCACCCTCCATGAACACTCTCTCGCAGAGAGCAGTCAGCATAATGTTTCTTATACCTAAACTATATGTTTATGCTTACCTCTAGTACAGATATGGTTCTAAAATTGTATGTTTTGCAGGTAATTTGCGTTTTAGAGATTCGAAGTTAGGATCTGGGGCAGAAAGAGCGATTTGTGACTGTGTTTTTCTAAAGCTCTGCTTTAAGGTTAGCTGTAATCTGCGTATCAGTTGTTAGCTGCATTTCGAATCCTTCCTTGTTCTTGAGGGTGCTTACTGCAACTAGGCTATCTCACAATCCATTGCTCTTTTACTGATAAAACTGGGCGGGCCGTATGGCCCGCCCCTAGCTAGTCCAACCAACGCGTAGTGATATTGGTACTAGCTACACTTCGAGTAGCCGCAGGAGTGGCAGACGACGCAGCCTTCCTGGCGGGTAAGGCCGCTACCGCAGTCCGGGCAGGCCCCGATGATGGGGAGATTCTTCGCTTCGGCGGGGCCGTCCTCGACGAGGTAGTGTTCGGCCATGGAGCGGGCGACGCCGTCGGGGACGGAGAGGACGGCGTTCGGGCCGACGCCGGCGGGGTGGCCGTCCTGGATGCCGCGGAGCTGGTGCACGATCTCGGCTGGGGTAGCGCCGTGAGTCATGGCGAGCGAGATCATGCGCCCCAAGGCGTCGGAGAAGGCCGCCGCCGTGCCACCGGGCTTGCCCAGGATCACGAAACACTCCCGCGGACCGAACTCGTCGTCGTTCATGGTGACGTACATCGGACCGTGGCCGGTTGAGAGCTTCTTCGTCACCCCAGAGAGGGTGCGCGGCCGGCCGTTGCGCGCCTCGGCCAGAGAGACGAAGCCCTGCCCCTCGGGCGGCGGCGGGCTCATCGGCGGGGCCGTCGGGGCCTCCGGCGAGGCCGGCGTGATGGTCGGCTTCTCGCCCGGCTTCTTCTCCGTCTTGCCTGTGGACAGCACCTGGGCGTCGCGCGAGCCGTCGCGGTAGACCGCCATCGCCTTGCAGCCTAACGAGTAGGCGAACCTGTAGGCGTCCTCGACGTCTTTGAGCGTCGCCTCGTTAGGGAGGTTGATGGTCTTGGAGATCCCCATCGAGGTGTGCTTCTGGAACGCCGCTTGCATCCGAACGTGCCACTCGGACGAGATGTCGTGCGAGGTCACCCACACGTTTCGCACGTCCTCCGTGATCTCCGGTATGTGGCGCACGCTGCCCTCTTTGGCGACCTTCTTCATCAACTCCTCGGAGTAGAAGCCCCTCGCCTTGGCGAGCCTCACGAACTCCGGGTTCACGTCGGGCATCTCCATGTCGGCCTGACGACGCATGAAAGCGACCGCGAAGAGCGGCTCGATCCCGCCGGAGCAGCCCGCGATGATCGAGATCGTACCCGTGGGAGCTATGGTCGTGACGGTCGCGTTGCGTACCCTGTCGCCCCGAGCTTCGTGTCGGGAGCCCTCATAATGGGGCATCACGCCGCGCTCCTCGGCCAGAGAGCGGCTTGCCTCCCACGCCTCGTCGTCTACAAACTTCATCACCCTCTCGGCGAAGGCAAGGCCCTCTTCGGAGTCGTAGGTGACGCCGAGCTTTATCAGGAGGTCGGCGAAGCCCATTACCCCTAGGCCGACGCGCCTGTTACCCCGGCTCATCTCGTCTATCTCCGGGAGCGGATAGTTGTTCATCTCGATTACGTTGTCGAGGAAGCGTACCGCGGTGTGGACCGTCTCCCTAAGGCCATCCCAGTCCACCGAGCCCTCGCCAGGCTCGCGGCCCTCCACGAAGAAGCGCTCCAGGTTGATGGAGCCCAGGTTGCACGAGTCGTACGGCGGCAGGTGCGCCTCCGAGCACGGGTTAGTCGACTCTATCGGGAACTGCGGCGTCGGGTTGTCGGCGTTGATTTTGTCTATAAACACGACCCCCGGCTCGCCGTTCAGCCAAGCCCCCTCGACTATCTTGCGGAAGAGGTCGCGGGCCCTGACCGTCTTCGCGACCTCGCCGTCCCTGGGGTTGACGAGGTTGAAGTCGGTATCGTTCTCCACAGCCTCCATGAAGGCGTCGGTCACGGCGACGGAGATGTTGAAGTTGTTAATCTGGTCATTATCGTTCTTACAGGTGATGAACTCCTCGACGTCCGGGTGGTCCACACGCAAGATCCCCATATTAGCCCCGCGACGCGTCCCGCCCTGCTTGATCTTGTCGGTCGAAGCGTCGTAGATCGCCATGAAAGAGACCGGCCCCGAGGAGACCCCCATCGTACTCTTCACAAGATCGTTCTTGGGCCTGAGGCGCGAGAACCCGAAGCCCGTCCCGCCCCCGCTCTTGTGGATGATGGCCTGGTGCTTGAGCGTGTCGTAGATGCCGTCTATCGAGTCTTCGACCGGCAGGACGAAGCATGCCGAGAGCTGCTGCAGCTCCCTCCCCGCGTTCATCAGGGTGGGTGAGTTCGGCATGAACTTTCGGCTCAGCATGAGCTGGAGGAACTTCTCTTTCGACCCCTCGTAGAGGCTCTGGGCCTCTTCGCCCTCCTTGAAGCGGAACTCGCCCTCGGCGATGTTCGACGCCACGCGGCGGAACATGTCTATGGGCTCCTCGATGGGCTCGCCGCGCTCGTCCTTCTTCAGGTAACGCTTCTTGAGAACGGCGACGGCGTTCTCCGTAAGCTCAGCGTCCGTGTACTTGTCTCGACCGATCTTCATCCCTTAACCTAGTCCTCCCCTTATCTCTAAGTAGATTCTACCGGCCGTTGGCCGGATTCCAACCGCCAGCTGGTGCCTCGTGAGGAGTTACGACGGCCGGTCCCCCGCCAACCGTCCGCAGACGCTACCTGCCCGAGCCCGCGAGTCTCACCAGCTCGGAGCGGAATTGGTCCACGTCCGTATACTGCCTGTATACCGAGGCGAACCTGAGGTACGCCACCATATCCAGCTTCCTCAAGCGCACCAGCACCATATCCCCTAGGCGCCGCGAGGTGGCTTCGTGCCGCCGCCGCTCGCGGAGCTCAGCCTCAATCTCGTCCACCATGACTTCGATCTGCTCCTCCGAAACCGGCCGCTTGGCGCACGCTTTGGTCAACCCCGCGCACAGCTTCTCCCGGTCGAAGGGCTCCCGCGTCCCGTCCCTCTTCAGAACCATGAGCCGCAAAGGCTCCCGGCGCTCGTAAGTGGTGAACCGCTTCTCGCACGAAAGACATTCCCGCCGCCGCCGAATGGCGTCCTTCCCCTCGGAGAGGCGGCTGTCGATTACCTTCGTATCCTCAAAATCACAGTATGGACACTGCACCTCGTAACCCCCGTTGCTTCAACACCACATCTGGTTGCTGCAAAAAACTAGCACACCAAATTTGCTGTTCGCAATACCAGCTACATAACCCTTAACATAAGGTTAATATGACCCTCAAGCCCTACAATGCCCATTTCTAAGCGGAGTTCGTCCTCCGAGCTCTTCCCCAAAAATTTTTCAAAAATTTTTCACGTAAGCCGTTTTTTGGTGAATTCGCAGCAAATCGTGTACCTTTACTCTTAGGTCTAGTCGTCACTCTCTACCCCAAGCTGAGTCTAGAAATAGTATACCTATATCTATATACCTAAAGTTCAGGTTGACTATATCGTGGGTATTCAAGCTCCTCTCGGCTGCAGAAGGCTTACCGTCTGCGGCGCTGCTCGAAGAAGTGGCGGAGGAGGGCGGCGGCTTCGGTTCCTAGGGTTCCGAAGGTGTAAGGGTAGGTGTGGTTGAGGCGAGAGTCGGCGGGGAGGTCATAGAGGGTACCGGCGGCGCCGGCCTTAGGGTCGGAAGCAGCGTAGACCAGGCGGCTTATGCGGGCGGCGTGGAGAGCGCCAGCGCACATGGGGCAGGGTTCGAGGGTGGAGTACAGGGTGCAGCCGGTGAGGCGCCAGCTACCGAGCTTTTCGGCGGCGCGGCGGAGGGCGAGGAGTTCGGCGTGGGCGCTCGGGTCTTTCGCGGTTTCGCGTTCGTTGTGGGCCGAGGCCAAAATCTCCTCTCCTCGGGCGACCACAGCGCCGACGGGAACCTCGCCCATCTCAGCGGCCTTTCGGGCCTCTTCGAGAGCGTGGCGCATTATCGCGTAGTCCCTCGCAGCTTCAGAGTGGGACTCGCCAACATACGGCTCGCCGGGACCGTCCGTTTTGAGCTTCTCGGGCACGACACCGATGATAACAGCGCGACGCGCTATGGCTAGCGTCGATAGATAGTAGCGTGCTGAGGATATTCTTGCAGGGTGGAGGAGTTGGACGCGCCTGGGGTAGCGCGGCTCGGGGACTTGGTCGATCTCCTGCACCTCTGCTACTGTGTGGGGCATGCTTGTGGCACGCTCGCGGCTTGCTCGGGACCTGGAGAAGCTAGGCTTGAGACAAGGCGGGGTGACGATGGTCCATTGCCGGATGAGCGCGCTCGGTCGCGTGGTTGGTGGCGCAGAGGCCGTCGTGCGCGCCCTGCTAGACGCTTTGGGACCTGAGGGGACGCTTATGGCCTACACGGGCTGGCAGGACGAGCCGCCCGACGACCTTGACGCGCTGGACGACGAGGCGAAACGGATCTACCTCGAAGAGCACCCAGTCTACGACCCGCGCGTCGCACTCTCCCGCCGCGACCACGGACGGGTTCCCGAAGCATTGAGGACCTGGCCTAAAGCGCGCCATAGCGGGCATCCAGAGGCAGGTGTGGCGGCCGTCGGTCCACTCGCCGACACGCTTACCGCCGGGCACTCTTACGACGATGCCTACGGGATCGGCACGCCCTACACCCGACTGGTCGAACTCGGCGGCCAAGTCGCGGTCTTGGGGGCGCCGCTGGACACCGTGACGCTCGTTCATCACGCGGAAGCCGTCGCCAAGGTCCCCGGCAAACGCCGCGTGAGCTACGGCTCACCCGTGATCGTGAGCGGCGAGCGTCTCTGGCGAACCTTCTCGGACATCGACACCTTGGAGGGAGCCTTGCCTTACGAACGTGTCCTAGGCGAGGAGGACTACATCGAGCACATCGCGCGGGCGGCGCTCGGGGCAGGAGCTGGGAGAAGCGGGCCGGTCGGAGAAGCCACGGCTTACCTGTTCGATGCGCGGGCTCTGGTCGAACATGCGGTCGGCTGGATCGAGCGGAACTTCGCATCCGGAGACCTCGGCGCACCTTAAGTAAAAGTGGGTCCTACCTGCCGCTCGGGCTCCCGCTATACGCCGGGCATTTTGTGATGAGGTAGAGGCCCACGAAGGGCAACCTAGAACAGCGGACGGCGAGGGCAGCAGGGTCGGCATCATCTCATACGGCTCTGCGTGCGCCGTTGGACACGAAGTAGCAACCGTAAGGAGGCTCGCCACTCGTCAGCAGTTGGGACGGCGGGCACGGCTGGCGGGTGAGAAGGACCCTGACAGGGCTATGCGAGGAGAAGCGCCGTCCCGCGGTCTCTCCGCTCCCAGCTCAAGCTACTTCGCGAGGCTCTTTTCGATGCCGCCGTTCACCCCAGCCCACTGCCGCGCCGGGAGGCCCCAGAGCGCGATAAAGCCCGCGGCCGCGGCCTCGTCGAAGGTACTGTTCGGGTCGTAGGTGGCGAGCTCTTTACTGTAGAGGGCTCGCGACGCCGTGCGACCGACGACGATGCTCGACCCCTTATACAGCTTGAGCCGCGTGGTCCCGGTGACCGTCTTTTGGGTCTCGGTGATGAAAGCGCCGAGGGCGGCTTTGAGGGGTGTGAACCAGAGGCCGTCGTAGGTGAGCTCGGCGTAGCGTTGCTCGACGGTTACTTTGAAGCGGAGCACATCTTTGGTGAGGGTCATCGTCTCAAGCTCTTTGTGGGCCTGGATAAGGGTTATGGCGGCGGGGCATTCGTAGATCTCGCGGCTCTTTATGCCCACCAACCTGTCCTCGATCATGTCTACCCGCCCGACCCCGTGCGCCCCGGCGAGCTTGTTGAGCTCCCTTATGAGCTCCACGAGCGGTAGCTCCTCGCCGTTCAGGCTCACCGGCAGCCCCTCCTCGAAGCCAAGCTCTACGTACTCGGGCTCGTTCGGTGCCTTCTCGGGGTCGGCGGTCATCTCGAAGACGTCTTCTCTGGGCTCGTGGTCGGGGTCCTCCAGAGGGCCTGCCTCGATGGAGCGGCCGAAGAGGTTTTCGTCCACGCTGTAGGGGGACTCTTTGGTGGCGGAGACGGGGATGCCGTGTTCCTGAGCGTAGGCGATCTCCTCGGGACGGCTCATGTTCCAGTCCCTGACCGGGGCGACGACCGAGAGATCCGGGGCTATAGAGGCCGTCGTGACGTCGAAGCGGACCTGATCGTTGCCCTTGCCGGTGGAACCGTGCGCGATGTGGGTCGCCCCGACCTCCCTCGCCACCTCGACGAGCTTCTTGGCGATGAGGGGACGTCCCAGTGCCGTGAACAAGGGGTACTTCCCGCCGTAGAGCGCGTTCGCCTTGATCGCGGGCGCCACGTATTCTTCGGCGAACTCGGTCCTCGCATCCCTCACAAAAGCGTCGGCGGCGCCTATCTTCAGGGCCTTCGCCTTCACGTCTTCGGCGGGCTCGCCCTGCCCGAGATCCAGGTACAGGGCATACGGCTCAGCCCCCTGCTGCTCGAACCACTTCAAACACACCGAGGTGTCGAGTCCCCCCGAGTAAGCGAGCACGACCTTATTCCCTTCTAACACGTTTCCTCCCATAGTCCTAAGATTCGTTCGTTACCGCTTTTTCGGTCTGGCTTGGTCTTTTTCCCGTCACCAAGGGCTGGCAGGTTCGCCTTCATCGTCTAGGTGTTCTCGACGAGGAAGAGCTTGACGAAACCGTTTCGCTCGTAGAGTCCTCAAGACGCCAGCAGGCAGCTTCGTAGAACATGTCTCGGAGAAACTCCCCATCCTCCGGACCGCCCGGTCGTATCGGGAAGGGTGTTCGACCGGCCACGCGCGAATGTTACTCGACGTCGCCGGCGGGTCGGGTCCTGGCCCGGCAGACGTCGGCGATGAGGCCCGCGACCTCGACCGCTGTACTGTCGTCGGGGACGATGGCCATCACGGTGTCCTGTCCCGCCACGGTGCCGATTATCTTCAGGCCCCTCACCCTATCGAGGACGTTGGCAACTGCCCCCGCAGTCCCGTCGCGGGTGTGGATGACGATGGTGTTCTGGGCCGGGGTGACGTCGAGGACGAAGCTCGGCAAAACCTCTATGCCGGCCGCTCCAGGCTCGTGCGGTAGCGCGAGGTAGCGGTTCCCGACCTTCAACACCCCGAGCTCGGCGAGGTCCCGGCTCACGGTCGCCTGAGCCACCTCCACGCCGTCGTCCGAGAGGGCCGCGACCACGTCACCTTGGGTACCCAAGGGCCGCTCGGAGATGAGCTTCAAGATAAGATCCTGGCGCGTCCCCTTGTCCACGTTGGAAAGCGTCTTCCCCATTCTTTTTGCCTCCTACTTCAGGTGCTCGAGCCCGGCATCCTCCGGGTATCCCAAGGCCAGGTTCATGTTCTGCACCGCTGCTCCAGAAGCGCCCTTTAAGAGATTGTCCACCGCCGAAAAGAGCAAGAGCTTGCCGGCCCTCCTGTCTACCGCCGCAGACAACCTCGCTCGGTTCGTGTTCGCTACGTGCGAGATCTGGGGCGGCTCTTCCCTGGCCTCCACGAACGCCCAGCCCTCGTAGTCCTCCGCGTACCACCCGAGGACTTCCCTGGCCTCCGGGAGATCCTCACCTTTCTCCAGGTGCACGTAGATGGTCTCGAGTTCGCCGCGGGAGATGGGCAGAAGGTGCGGCACAAACGTGACCTCGGGCACCGTCCCCACGTGACCCAACAATGCCTCTATCTCGGGCGTGTGCCGGTGGCGCGGTGCCCCGTCCACGAGCCCGTACGGCGAGACGTTCTCGTTGACGGAGACGAAGTGCGTATTCGCCTTGGGCTTGACTCCCGCCCCACTAACCCCCGAGAGTGCGTTGATCGCCACCGACGAGACCTTCAACCTCTTCACCACCGGCCCGAGCGCCAGCACGGCCGCCGTCGGGTAACAACCGGGGTTCGCCACGAGCCTGCCCTCAGGAGCCCCGAAGATCTCCGGCAACCCGTAATGCGCCTCCTTGAGCAAGTCCGGGGCGGGATGGTCCCCATACCACTCGTTGTACAGCGCCACGTCAACCAGCCGGAAGTCCGCCGAGAGGTCCACGACGAGCCCCGTCCCGGCCTCCAGGAGATCCCGGACCACCCCGGCGCTCTCCATGTGCGGGTAGGCCACGAACGCGACGTCCAGGGCCGAAGCATCCACCCGCCCCGGCTCGAGGAAGCTGTCCTTTACCGCGAGGTGAGGGTAAACGTCGGCGACGGGCCTCCCGGCGTAGCCGCGCGAGGAAATGCTCATCCCCCCCACCTCCGGATGCCCGGAGAGCAGGCGCACCAGCTCCGACCCCGCGTACCCGCTGCCGCCGTAGATGCCAACGTTTAGTCCCACGCGCCACATTACACCACCCATAGGATATTTATTCAAGTTTTTGAATAAAACGGTTGACCCCTTCGCGCGCGGATGCGACAATAAACGAGCGATGGTGAATAAAAATCCAGAAATCAGAATAGAGGGGTCCGGGGCTACGGCGGCGAGGGGGTTTCTGGCGGCTGGGGTGGCGTGCGGCGTACGGTACGAAGGGCGCCGGGATCTCGGCCTCCTTTATTCCGAGGTCGCCGGGGGTACGGCGGCGGTCGCCGTTACCACGAACCTGCTCAAGGCGGCCCCGCTCCTCGTGACGCGCGAGGCGGTCGAGTCCGGGGGAGTGCGGGCAGTCGTCGTGAACAGCGGCGTCGCCAACGCGGCCACGGGCAAGAAGGGCCTTGAGGACGCGTACGGGATGCAGGCCGTGGCGGCAGAAGAGCTTGGGCTCGAGCCCAGGGAAGTGGCCGTGGCCTCGACCGGGACGATAGGCGAGTATCTCCCCATGGACCGCGTGGAGGCCAGCATAAGGGACGCCGCGGCATCCTTGAGCGGCGACGACGTTCCTTTCGCGGAGGCCATCCTGACCACCGACACCCGTACCAAAGAGGCTGCCGTGCAGGTAGAGATCGGGGGCGAGACGGTTACGGTCGGCGGGGTCGCGAAGGGAAGCGGCATGATCCACCCGAACATGGCGACCATGCTCGCCTTCGTCACGACCGACGCCGCCGTCGAGCAGGAGTGCTTGCTAGATACCCTGCGTGGAGCGACCGAGAGAACTTTCAACCGCATCACGGTAGACGGAGACACCTCCCCCAACGACATGGTCCTCCTCATGGCGAACGGCACGGCGGGGAACGAGCCACTTACGCAGGATGCTCCTGGTTATCCGGTATTCGAGGGTGCAGTCGAGGCCGTGATGCGGGAGCTCGCCAAGGAGATCGCACGCGACGGCGAGGGGGCGACGAAGCTCGTCGAGGTCACGGTCGAGGGCGCCAAAGACGAGGCAACGGCCGCTGCTTTGGCCAAGGCGATCGTCGGGAGCAACCTCTTCAAGGCCGCGGTGTACGGGGAGGACGCCAATTGGGGCCGTGCGCTCAGCGCGATGGGTTACTCGGGGGTGACGTTCGACCCGGAGGGCGTGGAACTCTACTTCGGCCCCGTCAAGGTCTTCGCGGACGGGGAGCCCACGACGGTAGGCGCGAAAGAAGCGAACGCGGCTTTAGCCGGGGACGAGGTCATGGTCACGGCGCGGCTCAAGGAGGGCGGGACTTCAGCGACCGCCTGGGGCTGCGACCTCACCTACGAGTACATCAAAATCAACGGGAGCTACCGCACGTGAAGCCGGTCATCGTAAAGATCGGGGGCAGCGCTCTGGCGGGTGGGGCCCTGGACGATCTGGCGGGGGTTCTGGCCTCGGAAACCCCGGTGACGCTCGTGCACGGCGGCGGGCAGCAGCTAACCCGCATGCTCGGCGCTTTGGGCATCCCCACCGAGTTCCGCGAGGGCTTGCGGGTCACGGACGAGGCGACGATGACGGTCGCCGAGATGGTCTTCGCCGGCGAGGTGAACAAGGCCCTCGTCCGTGAGCTCTATACGATGGGCGTGCCGGCGGTCGGCATCTCCGGGACGGACGGCCCGAGCTTGCTCGTCGAACCCGTGCCGAACCTCGGGCGAGTGGGAAGCGTCGTGCGGGTGGAGGGGTACCTGATCGAGACCCTCTGGAGGGGCGGTTTCGCGCCGGTAGTGGCGCCCATAGGATTGGGGCCGGATGGAGCGTACAACGTCAACGCAGACTCGGCCGCTGCGGCGCTCGCCGTGGGCCTGGGGGCCGGTCACCTGTTCTTCCTCACGGACGTGGACGGTCTTTTGAGCGGCAGCGAGACCGTCTCGGCGCTCACCCCGGAGGAATGCGAGGGGTACATAACTGAAGGGCTCGCGTTCGGGGGAATGGTGCCGAAGCTACGCGCGGCGGCCGAGGCGGCCAAGGGAGGGGTCGAGGCGAGGATAGTGAACGGCAAGAAGAAAGGCTCGCTCGCCAATGCGATTGCCGGCGAGCGGGTAGGAACTCTCATATCGGAAGGAGTTGTGGCATGAAAGCGGTGATGGAGACCTACAAGCGGATGAACATCGCCCCGACGTCGGGCAAAGGCAGCTGGCTCTTCGACGAGGAGGGTAACCGCTACCTGGACTTCATCGCTGGCATCGCGACGAGCTCTCTGGGCCACGGGCACCAGGCGTTGGTGGGGGCCATCCAGGAGCAGGCGGGGGAGCTGATCCACTGCTCGAACCTGTACGAGATCCCGTTACAGGCCGAGGTCGCCCAAATGCTCACCGAAGCGACCGGCTTTGACAAGGTCTTCTTCTGCAACTCCGGCACCGAGGCGGTAGAAGCCGCCATAAAGCTCGCCCGCAAGCACGCTTACGAGACCTACGGCCCCGAGAAGCACGAGGTCCTGACCTTCACGAAATCCTTCCACGGCCGCACCTACGGCAGCCTCTCCGCGACCGGGCAGGCGACCTACCAGGAGGCCTTCGGACCGATGATCCCCGGCTTCACCTACGCGCCGTTTGGAAACCTTGAGGCCGCGAAAGAGGAGATCGGACCGCAGACCGCGGCGGTGCTCGTCGAGCCGATCCAGGGCGAGGGCGGCATAAATGTCGCACCCGAGGGCTTCCTCGAAGGGCTGCGGGGCCTCTGCGACGAGCACGGGGCGCTCCTCGTCTTCGACGAGGTCCAGACCGGCGCGGGCCGCACGGGCCACCTGTACGCATACCAGGGCGTGGGGGTGCTCCCGGACGTTCTCACGAGCGCCAAGGGCCTGGGAGGCGGCATGCCCGTGGGAGCGATGCTAGCAAAGGAGGAGTACGCTGCCTTGACGCCCGGCAACCACGGCTCGACCTTCGGTGGGAACCCGCTCGCGATGGCCGCGGTTAAGGCGGTGGTCGGGGTGGTGGAAGATCCCATGTTCCTCGAGGAAGTGCGCTTCAAGGGGACCATCCTCAAGAACGCCCTCGCGGTGCTCGCGCAGCGGACGCCGGGAGCCAAGGTGCGCGGGGAGGGGCTCCTCTTGGGCCTCGACCTGGGGGACCCTGAGCTCGCCAAAGTGGTCTTCGAGAAGTGCCTCGAGGAGGGCGTGCTCGTCAACCTCATCGCCGGGACCACGATAAGGCTCGCCCCGCCCCTCACCGTCACGAAGACCGAGATACGTCACGCCCTCGACACTCTACGCGCCGCCGTGGATGACGCTTTAGGCGTCCCGGCCGGCGTTCCGGCCGAAGTCCAGGAGCAGGCCGTCGCCTAGAGAGGAACAGGGGCTGTGATCCCTGCGCAGCAACAAGAAGGCCCGCAGGTCCCCTCGCCCATCGCCGGGCGCGACTGCCTCACCCTCGCCGAGTTCGAGCCCGGCGAGGTGGGCCTCATCCTCGACGAGGCCGCCAAGATAAAGGCTCTGAGGAGATCCCGCATCCCCTTCAGGCCGCTCTTCGGCAAGACGCTCGCGATGGTCTTCCAGAAGCCCTCCAATCGCACCCGCGTCTCCTTCGAGGTCGGGATGTACCAGCTCGGCGGACATGCCCTCTCTTTAAGCCCGCAGGAGATACAGATGGGTCAGCGCGAGACCCCGTCGGACACTGGCCGCGTCCTCGCCCGCTACATAGACGCCATAATGGCCCGCGTTTTCAGCCACGAAGAGGTCGAAGAGCTGGCACGAGCCGCCGAAGTCCCCGTGATAAACGGCCTCTCCGACCTCCACCACCCCTGTCAGGCCCTCGCCGACCTACTAACCATCCGCGAAGAGCTCGGCGCATTGGAAGGCGTGAAAGTAGCCTACTTTGGCGACGGCAACAACGTCGCCGACTCTTTAGCATTGGGTTGCGCCCTGACCGGCGCCCAGCTCACCATAGCCCACCCCGAGGATCATGCTCCAGACTCGGGAGTCGTTAAATTGGCCGCCAAGCTCGGGGCGGCCCCGACCCTCACCGAAGACCCACTCGAAGGGGTGGCCGGCGCGCGGGTCGTTTACACCGACGTGTGGGCCAGCATGGGCCAGGAGGCCGAGACTGAGGAGCGCAAAGAGAAGTTCGCCCCCTATCAGGTGAACGAAGAGCTGATGAGCCACGCCGTCCCCGACGCCATCTTCCTCCACTGCCTCCCCGCCCACCGCGGCGAGGAGGTCACGGCGGAGGTCATAGACGGCCCGAAGAGTCGCGTCTTCGACCAGGCCGAGAACCGATTGCACGCCCAGAAGGCGCTTCTTTACCTACTCCTCGCTTAGCGGGCCGCTAGAGCGGGCTCTCAGCCCCGCAAAGTGTATGACAATACCTTCTCCTCCAGCAAGAACGGCAGGGGAACAGCTATCCGGTACACGGACTCTTGTAGAATCAGTGCAGGGGAGCTAACGCACGGAACTTCTTGGGGAGGTTCGCCTTGACGATCGACTATACGTACCGCATCCAGCAGCCCCATCGTACCGGTCAGCTCTCTAGGGTAGCCGGTACGATAGCCGAAGGGGGAGGTTTGATCGGTGATGTGACCACGCTCAGGGTTGGACGCGAATCCTCGATACGCGAGATCACTCTGGAGGTCGAGAACCACGAGCAAGCCGAGCGGATCACGAATCTTCTGAACGATCTCGAAGGCGTCGAGGTGCTCTGGTTCCGCGACCGGGCCCTCTTGCGACACGAGGGCGGCAAGCTGAACGTGGAGGTGGTCCGGCCCGTGAGGACGGTTCAAGACATGCGCGACGTCTATACCCCAGGCGTGGCGCGGGCTTGTACTGCCATCGCCGAGGACCCAACCCTTGCGAGCAGGCTGACCATGATCGGCCGCAGCGTCGCCATCTGCACGAACGGCACGCGCGTTTTGGGCCTGGGCGACATCGGGACGGTGGCCTCGATGCCGGTGATGGAGGGCAAGGCCGTCTTCTACAGGCAGCTCGCCGGCATCTCGGCGATGCCGATCCTGATAGATGCCAAAGGGGTGGACGAGTTCGTCGAGACGGTGGTCAGGATCGCACCTACGTTCGGGGGCATCCACCTGGAGGACATCTCGGCGCCGGAGTGTTTCGAGATCGAGTCGCGCCTCATAGAGGCACTGCCCCAGCCCGTGATGCACGACGACGTACACGGCACGGCGGTGGTCTCGCTCGCCGCGGCCCTCGTCGCCTGTCGCCAGGCCGGTCTCACGCTCCAGGAGGAGGTCGTCGGACAGATCGGGCTCGGAGCGGCGGGGTTCGGGATCGCCTCTCTAATAGCCCAAACCGGCGCGAGGAAGGTGCTCGGCTCGGACCCGAACGAGGCGAGCCACGAGCGTGCCCGTGGGGTCGGGATCGAGATCACGGATATGGAAACCATCATGCGAGAGGCCGACGTGGTGGTGGCGACGACGGGCGTTGCGGACCTCATAAAGCCCGAGATGGTGCGGCAAGGGCAGGTGATCCTGGCGCTGACCAACCCATACCCGGAGATAGAGCCGGAAGCAGCTATGGAGGCGGGGGCGGCGTTCGCCTTCGACGGGTCCGTGGTGAACAATGTCCTGGGCTATCCTGGCATCTTCCGCGGGGCGCTCCTGGCCGGGGCCCAGGAGATCAACCTTCAGATGAAGCTCGCTGCCGCCGACACGATCGCCTCCCTTACCGAGGAGTCGCAGCTAGTCCCTGACGCCCTGGACAGGGAGGTGCACGAACGGGTCGCCGCCGCCGTGGAGGAGGCAGCCATCTCGAGCGGGGTGGCGCGCTTGGACCGCGCGCCCTTGGGGTTGTAAGTACCTAGCTGACCCGCTCGGCCTGGACTACCAGGCGACCCGACTCGGGGCCTCCACCAAACAGACTAGGACCTATTGTCCACCAGTCGTCGGGGGTCTCGGTACAGGTCTGGAGCGAGACCACATCCTTGCCCGCGACCGGCTTCGTCACCTCTGTTTGCCAGGGCGAGACAGCAGTGACCTCGCTAACCCGGTATGTGTAGACCCTGCCCATAGTGTCGCTGAGGATGATCTCATCCCCCTGCTGCATGGCGGGGAGGTTGAGGCACTGATTGTAGCTCTCCGTGCCCGGCCAGCCGATCCGGTGGCACGCTATGTAGGTGTTCGTGTCCTCCTGCTCCCACGGGAAGCCCGTGCTCGGCAACTTGGCGGCACCCAGGTCCAGAGCTTGCTCCGAGTTGTCGTTCCTCACCGTGTGGTTGTAGAGGTTGAGCCTTGGGACCGTCAGGTAGAGCGTAGTATCCTCCGGAACCGCCGTCGCCCTCCTCTCCGCCTCAGCTTCCCTAGCGGCCTGCTCTTCTGCGGCCCGCTGCTCTTCTGCGGCCTGCTGCTCGGCAGCTTCCTCCTCGGCGGACGGCTCTTCGGGCGCCCCCTCGACGGCGGGCGACTCGACCTCCTCCACAGGTGCTTCGCTCGCCTCCTCGTAGCCGCCGGAGAAGAGGTATGCCCCGAAGCTGATCAAGGCCAGCACAAACAAGGCTACGAAGAGGAGCGCGTTCCGGCGCCTCCTCCTGAAAACAGCGTAATTGGCTCGTTTCGGATCTTTGACCCGTTTCTGGGTCTCCAAAATTGGCATGGAGCACATTCTACCCGATACCATCGAAAAATGTCATAACCCCAGCGACCACGAGGCTCGCAGGCTAGAGAACGCCGAACGCTCTGTTTCTCCGGGTAGAAGGTGCCCCGCAAGTGGTACGCTGCCTCCTGCGGAGATAGGAGTATAGAGGGAGGTAACACGATGGTGGAGGCGCTGGTCGTCGGAGCCGGGGTGGTGGGGGCGAGCGTAGCCTTCCACCTGGCCGAGCGCGGGGCGGAGACGCTTATCGTCGACCGGGAGGGACCCGCCGCGGGCTCCACGGCGCGCTCCGGGGCGCTCATCAGGGCCCACTACCCGACGGCGCTCGAAGCGGATCTGGCGTGGGAGAGCCTTACAAGCTACTTCGAGCCGTGGGGGGAGCGGATAGGCGGCGGTTGCGGCTTCACCCGCACGGGCTTCACTTACCTCGCAGGGGAGGACAACCTGGAAGCCCTGCGGCACAACGTGGGCCTGCAGAGGAGCATGGGGGTCGAGACCAGGCTGATCGGGCCGGCGGAGTTGAAAGAGCTGGACCCCGCCCTCCGGACGGACGACGTCGCTCTGGCAGCCTATGAGCCCCGCGGCGGGTACGCTGACCCCACGGCCACGACGCTCGGCCTCCTGGAGGCCGCCCGATCTCTGGGGGTGCGTTTCGAGAAGCGCCGGGTGACGAGGCTGCGCGTAGAACGGGGGAGGATAGCCGGGGTTGAGACCGAAGGCGGACCGTTAGTGGCGCCGGTGGTCGTGCTCGCCGCCGGGGCGTGGTCGGTGCCGCTCGCCGCCAGCGTGGGGTTGGAGCTGCCGATTCAACCGGTTAAGTCGCAGGTTGCGCTCTTCGAGCGGCCCTACTCTTTGGCGACGCACCTGACGCTCATAGACTCAGTAACCGGGTTCTACGCCCGGCCCGCCGCCGAACACGCCACGCTCGTCGGCGCCCGGGACCACCTCTCCCCCCTCGAAGAAGCCGAAGACCCCGGAGAGCCCGACCCCGGTTACCCGGAAGCGGCGGCGGGGTTGGTAGGCGAGCGCATACCGGCCTTGCGGGGCGCTCCCTACCGTTCGGGGCGCGCCGGGGTTCTGGACATGACGCCTGACGGGAGGCCCATATTAGGACCGGAAGGACCGGAGGGGTTGTATCTGGCCGTCGGGTGGAGCGGGACCGGGCTCAAGAAGGCGCCCGCTGTGGGGGCCGAGGTGGCGTGTTGGATCTCCGAGGGCAACCCCCGAAGAGAAGGGTTGAGGGCGTACGCGCTCGAACGCTTCCAGACGGGGGACCTCGTCTTCGGGGAGTACGGACCCGGCGTAAAGACCCCGCACTAGACTACAAAAAGAAAGGTAGGGCCAAACATGACCGAAAACCCCATCTCGGCGAACGACCCTTACGAACGCCGCCACGCAGCCATCCTCGATACGGAGATGGCCTACGTGGACACCGGCGCGGGCGACCCGGTCGTCTTTTTGCACGGCAACCCGACCTCTTCGTACCTGTGGCGCAACGTGATCCCCGAGGTAGAGCCCCACGCCCGTTGCCTCGCCCCCGACCTCGTCGGGATGGGCGACTCGGGTCCGGCGCCCGATGGCTCCTACCGCTTCGCGGACCACGCCCGCTACATCGACGCCTGGTTCGACGCCCTGTTGCCCACGCAGAGCGTGACGCTAGTCGGGCACGACTGGGGCTCGGTTTTGGGTTTCTATTGGGCACGCAGGCACCCGGAGAGGGTACGCGGTCTCGCATACATGGAGGCGATCGTGCGCCCGGTGTCCTGGGAGGAGTGGCCGGAGGATGCGCGTGGGATCTTCCGCGGCATGCGCTCTGAGAAAGGGGAGGATCTGGTCCTCCAAAGGAACGTCTTCGTGGAGCGCATACTGCCGTCGAGCGTGCTGCGGGGTCTCACCGAGGAGGAGATGGACGCCTATCGCAGGCCCTACGTCAACGAGGAGTCCCGCGGCCCGACCCTCGCCTGGCCTCGGGAGCTCCCCATAGACGGCGAGCCGGAGGAGGTGGTACGGATCGTAGACGACTACTCGGAGTGGCTAAAAGAGAGCGACGCGCCTAAGCTCTTCGTCAACGCCGAGCCGGGCTCTATCCTTACTGGCGCCCAGCGCGAGTTCTGCCGGTCGTGGAAGAATCAGGATGAGGTAACGGTTAGCGGCGCCCACTTCCTCCAGGAAGACTCCCCGCGCCAGATCGGGGAAGCCGTCGCCGCTTTCGTCGTCAGGATAGGGAGGTAAAACAACCGTGCAATACGCCACGCTCGAGTTCGAGGTCCGCGACGGGGTTGCCCACATCACCCTCAACCGGCCCGATAAGAGCAACGTGCTCGAGTGTCCAAGCTGCCTTTCGAGCCTGTTTCGGGACGAAAAGGAGGGCCGGGGTTGTTGCCCCGGCCCTCCCTGGGGTTTTCTCGAAGGTGTCTTTGGAGCAGTTAGGAGGCTTCTTAGCTCTCCTGAAGCTCGGCCCGGACGATCACTCGCTGCGAGTAATCGGGGAGTGTGCACGTCTGCAGGCTCAGTATGTTCCTGCCCTCCAGGGGGTCCATCACGTACAGGGCCGTCGGATCCACCGTCAAAATATCGAAGACCTCGTAATCGTACTCTTCGTCGTTGGCGTCGGTGACGGTTATCTGTTCTCCCACCTGGACGTCGTCTATGTCGTAGAAGGCGAGGAAGCTGGGCGTGCCCGGGTAGCCGAGGCGGTGGCCGGCGAGGTACACGTTTGCTTCGTCCTGCCACGGGAAGCCGGTACCTAAGAGGTGGATACCGGCGTAGTCCCTAAGAGAGTCCTCGTCCTCGCCGAACGTGTCGGGAAAGGGAGACTCGTCTACGCGATCCATGCTGGGCACGGTGACCGTCAGGGTCTTGTCCGCGGGGCCGTCGTCCTGCTCCTGTTGCTCGGCAGGCGCACTCGGCGCGACCTGCTCTTCTTCGGGCGGGGCCTGCCCCTCTTCCGAACCCCCGCAGGCGGCCAGGGTAGCCACCATCGCCACGGTCAAGATCACCAACAAGAGCTTCCCTATGCGCACGCTCGTCACCTCATTAATCGCCCTACTTGCCGAGACCGGCGACCGAGAAGAAATATCCTGCCGGTTTCTCACGGACACATACTGTATCAAAGATTTTACGTGTTTCATCAACCCAAAGTAGGATTTTCGTCGACCGGAAGGTGCAGAAGATGCCGCGTGGAGCTGGCCCCCTACGAGGAGGCGAAAGAGCCAGGTCGGCGGCTTACCTCGGTTCCCGCAGCGCGCGGACGAAATCCTCAACGGTGTAGAGATACTCGGTCGAGCCAGGATCGGGCCGCGGGTTGACGGAGACGAGGTCGAAATTTCTGAGCACCTTTACGAGCTCTTTGGGCTCGAGCCGCACCGCACCCCAGCCCTCACCGGGGATCCTGGCCCGCCAGTGCACGTAGAACCGCTCGGCATCTACGAAGCTTTCGAAGACGCAGACCACCTCGCCTTCTCTCGCGCTGTAGGAGAGGTAGCCGAGGACGCTGCCCTCCATGCGCTCCATCAGCACGTATTCCCCATGCTCCCGCAGGCGATCCAAGAAGCGTAGCCTCCTATCGATGCGCTCCCGTTGGAGCCCTCTCCTTAACTCGTGAGCTTCTCCGGGGCTTCGTGGGGCAGGTCGTGCGCCTCGGCTACGGGCTCGGAGACGAGGCTACCCTGCAGGGTCGAGAGGCCCTTGGCGAGGGCGGGGTCGGAAGAGGCAGCCCCCTCAGTGCCCTCGTCGGCGATCCTTACGAGGTAAGGTAACGTCACGCTGGTCAGGGCCAGGGTCGAGGTGCGAGCCACCGCACCGGGGATGTTCGCGACGCAGTAGTGGACCACGCCTTCCTCGACATAGGTCGGGTCCGAGTGGGTGGTGGGCCGGCTGGTTTCGACGCACCCTCCCTGGTCCACGGCGACGTCCACGATCACCGACCCACCGCGCATGCTCCTGACCATCTCGCGGGTTACGAGCTTGGGCGCCTTCGCCCCGTGGACCAGCACGGCGCCTACGACCACGTCCGCCCCCTTCACGTAAGAAGCCGTCCTCGCCCTGTTCGGGATCACCAGATCGGCCCTGCCCTCGAAGATATCGGAGAGGTACGCCAGCCTCTTGGGGTTCGTATCCAGGACGCTCACGATCGCCCGCATTCCTAAGGCTATCTTGGCGGCCTCGGTTCCGACCACGCCGCCCCCGATTATCGTAACCCTCGCGGCGGGTGTCCCCGGCACCCCGCCCAAGAGCAGCCCCGCGCCCCCTTGCGGGCTCTCGAGGTGGTGTGCCGCGGCCTGTATCGCCATCCTCCCCGCGACCTCGCTCATCGGCGTTAGTAGAGGCAGGCTCCCGTCCGAAAGCTCGACCGTCTCGTAGGCAATCGAGTTTACCTTGCGCTCCAACAGGAACTCCGTGAGCCCCTTGTCGGCGGCCAGGTGCAGGTAAGTGAAGAGCTCTTGACCCTCCTTAAAAAGTTCGTACTCCTCCGGGGTAGGTTCCTTGACCTTCGCGATTAGGTCCGCCGCCTCGAAGACCTCCTCGGCGCTCCCGACGATGCGCGCGCCGGCCTCGGCGTACCCCTCGTCGTCGAAACCTGCGCCCACCCCGGCCCCTTCTTGCACGACCACCTCGTGGCCGTGATGTGTCACCTCGGCGATCCCGTCCGGCTGCATCGAGACCCGCATCTCGCCGTCCTTGACCTCTTTGGGAACCCCCACCACCGTAGCAGCCATGCGCTCTCTCCTTCTCGCTAGCACTCTGCTTTCCGTACCCACAGCAACCTTACCAAAGAAAGGACGAGGATCACGCGCCGAACAGGATCGGCCACTATTGTCTTTCTCCTCTTGTGGTATACGCTGTCCGGTAACTTATTTATGGAGGAGCGTATCTTGGCAAGGCTGCTCTTCGCGGTGTTGATGCTCTTGACCCTGGCCTCTTGCGGCACCCAACCCGCAACCCAAGAAGACGCTCCTCGCGAAGCCGGTGCCTCCGAAGAGCCCGCCTCCTCGGAGGAAGGTTCTGTGGGCGAGGAGACCGCCGAACCTAACACCCCGACGACCGTAGCAGTCCGCGCCCCAGAGCCCAGCCAGAACACGACGTCCAGCCCCGCCGTGGGCGCTTCGGGGATGGTCAGCTCCGCGAACCCGTTCGCCACGCGGGCGGGTCTGGAGGTCCTCTCTGAAGGAGGGAACGCGTTCGACGCGGCGGTGGCGGTGGGAGCGGCTCTGGGGGTCGCCGAGCCGATGATGAGCGGCGTGGGCGGGTACGGGGCGATAGTCCTCTACGACGCCGAAGAGGGCCGGACGTGGTTCCTCGACACCGGCAGCAGGACGCCCGCGGGGCTCGACCCCAGCGCGTTCCGTTCCTCCACGCCGAACTATGTGGAGAACCGTTGCGGCGCCAAGGCCGTGGCCACTCCGGGCAACGTGAACACGTGGGAGACCATGTGGGAGGAGTACGGCGAGCTGGAGTGGCGGAGCCTCTTCGACCCCGCCATAGAGCTCGCCGAAGGCGGGTTCCCCGTAGGCGACGTCACGGCCGGTTGGATCGAGGCGTCGTTCTCCTACTTCCCCGAGCACGCACAGGGCATATACGGGAGGGGCGGCGTGCCCTTGACGGCAGGGGAGACCCTCGTGCAGGAGGACCTGGCGAGGTCTTTAGAGCTGATCGGCGAACAGGGTGCGGGCGCGTTGTACGAGGGCGAGTTGGCCCGGACCATCGACTCCACCATGCGCGGTTACGACGGCTACCTGACCGCGGACGACCTGAGGGCGAACCGCGCCCGGTGGCGGGACACAGTAAGCATAGACCATCGGGGCTACGAGGTGGTCACGGCTTCCCCGCCGGCCACCTCGTGGGGGACCCTCCTCAGGCTGGGGGTAATAGAGCGGTACAACCTGCAAGAAGGCGACCACAACAGCGTCTCTTACCTGCACACGGTCACGGAGGCCTCCAAGCTGGCCGGTCGGGCGAGCCGGGACTACGCCTCCGACCCGGAGATAGCCCCGACGCCGCTCGGCTCTCTGCTCTCGAAGGAGTTCTTTGCAGACATAGCCGCGGGCATAGACCCTTCGCAGGCGTCGCCCAACGCGCCGTTCGGTGGACCGTTCGGCACGCCTACCCGCTGCCCGCCCCAGAGTTACCAGCCCATCTACGCGCCGACAAACCCACCCCTCGAGGCGCAAACCGAGGCGCAGTCCCACACCACACACTTCGTCGTGGCGGACAAGGAGGGGAACGTGGTCAGCTCGACGCAGTCCTTGGGCAACATCTTCGGGAGCAAGGTGATGCCCGAAGGTACGGGCATCTGGCTCAACGACGCCCTCTCCTGGTCCCGCTTCGAGCCCCCGGGCAACGTCTTCGACGTCTACCCCGGCCGCCAGAGCTTCTACGCGCTCTGCCCGACAATCGTCTTGAGCGACGGAAGGCCTGTCATCGCCATAGGCACCCCCGGCGGCCGCACCATCCAGCAGACGACGACGCAGATGCTCACGAACCTCATAGCCTTCGACATGAACATCCAGCAGGCCATCTCCGCCCCCCGCGTCAGCACCGTGCCCCCGAACGCGCTCGTGGTCGAGACCGGCATACCGCAGTCCGTCCGCGGCGAGCTGGCGGCCCTGGGCCATAACGTGCAGGTAGACGAGCGGGGCCTGGGCAACGCCCACGGCCTGACCATAGAGTACGACGCGCAAGGCAGACCGGCGCGGTTCACGGGGGGAGCCGACCCACGCGGCGAAGGGATCGCGGCGGGGTATTAGCCCCTGGCAATGGAGCACCCCGGGCTTTAGACTTTTCTGCGGTTCTCACCGCGAGGAGATTTTGAGCCCGTGACTAAACTTTTCCACAACGCTCGTGAGAGTCGGCTGCGCGCCTTCTGGCGCCTGCTACTACAGTTTGTGCTGGACACGATCGGCGCGGCGCTCCTGGGGAGCCTGGCGTTCGCGGCGTACGCCCTTTTCGGCGGAGCAACCCTGGGGGCCGGAGCTCTGGAAGGCCTCGCCGCCTCGCCTGCTTTTGCGACGGTCATCAGCGGGATGTCTCTCGTCGCGGCCCTCTGCAGTGTGTGGCTCGCGGGTCGCTTTTTCGACCGCCGGCCGTTCTCGGGGTTCGGGCTGAGGTTAGACCGGTGGTGGTGGCTGGATTTCGGCTTCGGGCTCCTCCTGGGAGCTTTCTTGATGACGGGTATCTTTCTCATCGAGCTTGCGGCCGGCTGGGTGAAGGTGGTCGGCACGTTAGAGGCGATCAGCGGCCGGTCCTTCTTCCCCGCCATCCTGGCGCCGGTCGTGTTCTTTCTGTGCGTAGGCTTCTACGAGGAATTGGTCTCACGCGGCTACCGACTGCAGAACATGGCCGAGGGGCTGAACTTTCCGGGCCTGGGATCTAAGGGCGCGGTGGTCCTGGCGTGGGCGCTTTCGTCATCGCTCTTCGGCCTGCTCCATCTGCCCAACCCTAGTGCTACCGCGGTCAGCACGATCAATATCACCTTCGCGGGGCTCCTCTTGGGAACAGGATACGTCCTGACCGGCCGGCTCGCTATCCCGATAGGGCTGCACGTAACCTGGAACTTTTTCCAGGGCAACGTCTTCGGCTTCCCAGTAAGCGGCATCGAACCCATAGGCGCGACGTTCATCTCTATTGAGCAAGGCGGACCACCCCTCTTAACCGGCGGTGCCTTCGGCCCAGAGGCCGGACTCCTCGACATCGCCGCGACAGTCATCGGGAGCCTACTGATCTGGCTCTGGGTCCGCGTCCGCTCCGGCGAAGCGACCATCCAGGAGTCCATCGCCGAGCCCCCGGTCGGCAAAGCGGAGGAGCCGAGAGCCTTCGGCGAAAACCCCAAAAGCTGAAAGGCCGCCGCTCATTCCGGCATACGCAGGACGAGTACGGCGATGTCGTCGCGGGGATCGTTTTCTTGAAGGTCCAGGACAGAGCTCTCTACGCGGTCGGCGAGGGTCTGCGCGTCGAGGCCGATGGAGGAGCGCAGGAGGGACGCGAGCCGCTCCTCGCCGAAGAAGGAGCCATCTGGGGATCGGGCCTCGACGCCCCCGTCGGTGTAGAGTACCAGGGAGTCGCCGGCGGAGAGGCGGGTTACCTTTTCGATGAGGTTCGGGTCCTCGAACACGCCGATAGCGCGGCCCGGGAGGCCGATCTTGCTCACACCACCGTCGGCCTCGAGCGCCAATCGTAGTCGATCCGCTTGCCTGGTAGAAACACCGAACGATTCGAGTTCACCTCCACGACGTCTCCGGCAGAACCCCCGCTTCCCAGAAACGAACCGCAGGCGCACTCACGGCCGGGGAGTTATAAAATGAGCGATTAGGGTATCTTAACCTCCGTAAACCAAAGAGAGGACAAAGAGAGGAGAAACCATGGCTTTTGAGCTTCCGCCGCTTCCCTATGATTACAACGCGTTGGAGCCGCACATAGACGAGCAGACCATGCGTCTGCACCACGACAAGCACCACAACACCTACGTCAACAACCTCAACTCGGCACTTGAGAACTATCCAGATCTCCAGAACAAGAGCCTTGAGGAGCTCATCTCCGATCTGAACTCCGTGCCCGAGGACATCCGCAGGACGGTCCGCAACAATGGCGGGCAGCACTCCAACCACTCGATGTTCTGGGAGATCATGAGCCCGAACGGCGGAGGCGCACCCGCAGGCGACCTCGCGTCCGCTATCGACTCCAGCTTCGGCTCTTTCGACGCCATGCAAGAGCAGTGGTCGGCCATGTCCGCCCCGGGTTCGGTCTTCGGGTCGGGCTGGACCTGGCTCATCGCCGCCCCCGATGGCTCTCTGAGCGTCGAGTGCACCCCGAACGGCGATTCCCCGCTCATGGAGGGCAAGATCCCGATAATCGGGATCGACCTCTGGGAGCACTCCTACTACCTTAAGTACCAGAACACGCGCCTGGAGTACGTGAGCGCATGGTGGAACGTGGTCAACTGGGAAGAGGCTGAGCGCCGCTACGGCGCCGCCAAGTCCTAGAGCGACCGTAGTCGAAAGATACATGGTAGCCCCCGGGGGAGACGTCTCCTCCGGGGGCTCCTCTCGCTACCTCCCCCACGAGCAGGTCCTCCGGTACACTTGTCGGGAGGTTCTCGGAGCGGAAGGGGTATTAAAAGGATGCGTCTGGTCGTGATCGGAGGGGTAGCCGCGGGGACGAAGGCGGCCTCGAGGGCACGTAGGGTGGACCCCAACCTTGGGATAACCATCTACCAGGAGGAGCCGGAGATCTCCATCAGCGAGTGTGGCCTGCCGTATTTGATCTCTGGTGCCGTCGGGGGCCGCGACGCCCTCGTCGCCCGCACCCCCGAGCAGTTCGCCGAGAAGGACGTCGAGGTCCTCACCCGCCACCGCGTAACGGAGCTAGACCCGAAGAACAAGAGGCTCCTCGTCGAGAACCTGGAGACCGGCGAGAAATTCGAGGATTCTTACGATCGGCTCGTGATCGCCACGGGCGCGAAAGCCGTCCTCCCCCCCATCGACGGTGCTGGCCTCGACGGCGTCTTCACCCTGCGCTTCCTGTCGGACACCGACGCTATAACATGGTATGTGCAGGAGCACTCGCCAAAGAAAGCCACGGTAGTCGGCGGCGGGTATATAGGTCTCGAAGTCGCCGAGAACCTCAAAGAACTCGGGATAGAGGTATCGCTGGTCGAGGCGGAAGGCAAGGTCGCCCTAGATTACGGCCCCGAGGTCTCCGAAAAGATCGAGGAACACCTCAAGGAGAAGGACGTTGGAGTCTACACCGGCTCGAAGGTCGAGGAGTTCATGGGCGACGGACGGGTCCGGGGCGTGAGGGTCGGCGAGACGGAGCTCGAGACGGAGCTCGTCATCGTCGGTACCGGCATAAAGCCTTGCGTAGACCTGGCCGAGGAGGCGGGAGCAGAGGTCGGAGCCTCCGGCGCGATCCGGGTGGACAAACGCCTCCGCACGAGCCTCCGCGACGTGTGGGCCGCCGGGGACTGCGTCGAAACAGTGAACCTGGTGACGGGCGAGGCGACCTGGGTGCCCCTGGGCGACACGGCGAACCAGATGGGTCGCGTCGTCGGCACGAACGCGACCAGAGGCTACGATAGCGAAGATATCCTCGAATTCCCCGGCGTGTTGGGGACCGGCGTCTTCAAGGTCTTCGACCTCGGGGTGGCGAAGACGGGGCTTTCCGAAGAAGCGGCCGAGAACGCAGGCTTCGCGGTCGTAACGGCCGCCATCGACTCCGCCGACAAAGCCGCCTACTATGCAGGGGCAAGCCCGACGTTCGTAAAGCTCATCGCCGACGGAGCAACGGGTCGACTACTAGGCGCGGAGATCGTCGGCGGAAACGCAGACAAGTACGTGGATATCTGCGCCACGGCCATCTGGGGCAGGCTCTCCTACCCGGACCTCGTCAACCTGGACCTCGCCTACGCCCCGCCCTTCGGTCCCGTTTTGAGCCCGATCATAGGAGCCGCGAGCGTCCTCGAAGGCGAGTTCGAGAAGGAAACCGAAGGCGTCCGTGCAACGGAGTAGGTTTGGAGGTTGGCCTTTGGCCGGCACCGACGGCGCCGCTACGGCTCGACTCGCCTCTTAACCCGGTATGCGGGCGACGGCCCTCTCTATCTCCTCTTCCGAGTGCTCGACATCCGGCAGGTCACCGGCTAGGTACTGCTCATAGGCGGAGAGGTCGAAGTGGCCGTGGCCGCAAAGGTTGAAGAGGATGATCTTCTCCTCCCCCGCTCCCCTCGCCTCCAGCGCGAGGTCGACGGTCGCCTTGATCGCGTGCGTTACCTCCGGTGCGGGCACTATGCCCTCAGCGCGGGCGAAGAGCACCCCGGCCTCGAAGGTCGGGTTCTGAGCGTAGGCGCGGGCCTCGACGAGCCCCTCGTCCACGAGCGCCGAGACTATGGGCGAGTCACCATGGTAGCGTAAGCCCCCGGCGTGGATCCCGGGCGGGACGAAAGAGTGCCCCAAGGTGTACATCTTCATCATCGGCGTCGTCCCGGCAGTGTCTCCGAAGTCGTAGACGAAGCGGCCCTTCGTGAGTGTGGGGCACGAGGCGGGCTCGACGGCGATGATGCGGGTGCCTTTGTCCCCTACGAGGTTCTCCCGGACGAAGGGAAACGCGATGCCGCCGAAGTTCGAGCCGCCGCCGACGCAACCTACCACGACGTCCGGGTACTCACCGGCCATCTCTATTTGCTTCAGGGACTCCTGGCCGATTATCGTCTGGTGCAACAGGACGTGGTTCAGGACGCTCCCCAAGGAGTATTTCGCGTCCTCGTTCGTCGCCGCATCTTCGACGGCCTCGCTTATGGCTATCCCCAGAGACCCCGGCGAGGCCGGGTCCTCCTCGAGGATGTTCCGACCCGCTTGCGTGAGGTCCGTGGGGCTGGCGTGGACCGTGGCACCGTAGGTCTCCATCATGATGCGCCGGTACGGCTTCTGCTCGTGGGAGACGCGCACCATGTAGACCGTGCAATCGAGGCCCATCTGACGGCAGGCGAAGGCCAGGGAAGAACCCCATTGTCCTGCGCCGGTCTCGGTGGTTAGGCGCGCGACGCCTTCCTGCCTGTTGTAGTAGGCCTGGGGGACAGCGGTGTTCGGCTTGTGGCTGCCCGTGGGCGAGCCCCCCTCGTACTTGTAGTAGATGCGGGCGGGAGTATCGAGAGTTTTTTCGAGGCGGCGGGCGCGGAAGAGAGGGGTCGGCCGCCAGAGCGCGTAGATCTCGCGCACCTCCTCGGGGATGGGCACGAAAGGTTCGGCGGTCACTTCCTGGCGGATGATCTCCTCCGGGAAGATCTCAGCGAACGCCTCCGGACCCACGGGTTCACGCGTCGCCGGGTTCAGCGGTGGCGCGAGCTCGAACGGCAGATCCGGGATGACGTTGTACCAGCTCTCGGGCAACGACCGCTCGTCGAGCAGAAACTTCGTGGGCTCCATACGAAAACCTCCGATTTATAGCTGTTAGCTTGTCAGCTTACAGAATTTCCAGCGGTCGGGTTAGGAGACCACGGAAGCCCGGATGCGCGACTTCTTCCCTAACTCATCCAAGCTCTTTTGGCGGTGGAGCGTCGAGTGCTCTTTCGAGGAGATGGACGCCGGGCGCGCAAATCTCGCGCACCTACTCGTAGACATCGCAATAATATGGCTACCACACTTACTCTTGGCCGATGGCCGCTTCCGGATAAGCTTCGTAACCTCCCCCGGGGCTTACCGGCTCTCTGATCGCCGAACTAGGTGGTGGTGCGGGTCCGGGAGGAGAATTGGGGATGATGTCGTACCCGCGCTCCGGTAACGGGGTTTCGCTGTGCATGGACTTCGCTGGCCCCGTGTTCGCCGGGTTTGGTTGGATGGCGGGAGATTTGTCGCCGCTTTCGCGGCGAGCAGACCCGCCGCGCGACCATCCAGGGTCTACCTAGTTGCCAGTCAGCGTCTCGTAGACGACAAGGGAGATCTCCTGGATAACGTCGCGGGCCTCGCCCTCACGGGCGCTCCTGGAAAGGACGACGAGATAGTAGTGCTTCTCGGTACCGGACGGAGCGCTCTTTGTAGAAGACGACACCAGCATCGCCGAAGCTGTCGATGTAGGAGCCCGTCTTGTGGGCGATGCGAACGTCGAGGGGGAGCCTCTCCGGGATGCGATCCTCGAAAGTGGTCTCCGTCATGGCGGCGAGCATCTCGGCGGAGAACTCCTCGCTGGTAAAACGCGGGTCGGAGATGCGCTCGATCAGGCGCAGCACGTCATCCGGGGTCGTGTAGTAGCCGGCGTGATCAGCGTATCGGCTGTTCTCCATCCCCATGTCCTCGAGCTCGGCCTTTATCTTCTCTTCCCCGAGGCGGCGGTTGAGCATCTTCCACGCGGTGTTGTCGCTGCGGTTGACGAGGTAGTAGGCACAGTCGCGCAAGGATAAGGAGTATCCCTCCGGATAGGCGTGGAGCACGCCGGAGCCGTAACCCTGGATGTCCGTAGGCAGGATGTGGATCCCCTCCCCCAGGTCCAGCTCTCCCCGCGCCGCAGCCCTGTAGAGGGCCGCGAACGGCGGCAGCTTGCCGATGCTGGCCGCCCCGAACTCCTCTTCGCCGCGCAGCGAGAGCCTCGTCCCCGAAGCAGGCTCCAGCACCGCGACACCGTAGACGCCCCAGCGACTTCTGGTTATCTCTTCGATCCGATCCTCCAACGCCTCCGCATCGAAGCCGGGCGCTGCTTCCGGCGGGGTCAGCGGGCCTAAAACGGTCGGTCGCGCGACGGTCTCGACGATCTGCTCCTCCGCCTGCTCCCCGACCAAGAGCAAGACGAGGTTGGCCACGACAAAGGCCAACGCGAGCGAGATCCCGTGCAAAACCGACCGGCACCGCACCGTGGCATGGGCTCGCCTCCGGTCGCTCCTCCTCTCGATGCCGCCGGCCGGAGCCTCCAACTCGCCCAAGGTCACCGTCGAAAACCACCTCCCCGTACCGGTCAACGAACACGTGCCACCAGCGGCGCATAGATCACGTAGCTTCGTCTAGCTTAACAAATTTTTAAAAAAGTTTATGTTCATAAAGGTATGGTGTCGGTGTGGGCTCACTGCCCCAGATCGGGGTAGTTCACAGTTGGGCATGCTCGTCGCCATCGAGTTCTTCGGGGATCCGCGTCTTCTCCCCTTCGGGGGGAAAGGCGCAGGTGTGAGCGGTAGCGCTCTCGCGTTCGCGCCGATTCTTAGACCTATTTCGCGTTTCGCTGCGCCGGCGTGTGGTCGGGAGGGCCTCGCACCAACAAGGGACTTGTATGCCTAAGCTTGCAAATCGCCACGGACCAGAAGATAACCTGTCGGGGCGCGAAAGCAGTGTTTCCCACCGATAAACTCTTTCTTAAAGTTAGGTTAACTCTGCTCGCCGGCCAGGTAAAGATCCAGGAACGCGGCGATCCTGGGATACGCGTCAAGGCGGTTCTTGAGCTTGGCGAGGCCGTGACCCTCGTCCTCGTACAAGAGGTACTCCACGTCGCCGCTGTTCCCGCGGATTTTGTCCACGATCTGCTCAGCCTCTCCGACCGGCACGCGCGGGTCGTTCTTGCCGTGGATCACCATGAGGGGAGCTTTTATCAATTCAGCCTTGTGAATGGGGCTTATGGACTCCAGAAAAGGGCGGTCGCGCTCCAAAGTGCCGTACTCGGGCTCGCGCAAAGCGCGCCGGTAACTACCGGTATTCTCCAGGAAAGTGACCAGGTTGGCGATGCCTACGATGTCCACCCCGGCGGTCCACAGCTCAGGGTACTCCGTGAGGGCGGCGAGCACCATGAAGCCGCCGTAGGATCCACCCATCACGGCGATGCGCTCGTGCCCCCTCTCGCACAGCCACTCAGCGGCGCAGGCCAGATCCTTTACCGAGTCCATTCGAAGGTACACGTCGTCGAGGTGGGTGTAGGCTTTGCCGTAGCCCGTGGAGCCCCGTACGTTTGGCATACAGACTGCGTAGCCCCGTCCGAGGAGATACTGAGTTACGGGGGCGAAGAGGGGGCGCGACTGCGACTCCGGGCCGCCGTGGACGTTGATGACGACAGGCGCGTTCTGCGCATCGGGCTCGTAGAAGAGGGCGGGGATCTCGCGTCCATCGAAAGTCGGGTGCCGGACTACTCTTGGGCGCCGGAAGGTGCGCGGCGGGATGCCCGCGGTCGAGGAGCGTGTTAAGCGCCTGGGTTCCCCGTCGGGCAGGTCCACGACCCACACGTCCGAGTTGCGGTTCGGGGCGGTCAGGGTAAAGGCGAGCCTCTTCTCGTCTGGGGAGAACTCGAAGCCGTCGAGGACGCCCCGTGGCATCTCGGGCCCCGGGATGCGCCTCCCCCTGCCGCTGAAGAGCATGAAGTCCGAGTAGCCTTCGACGTTTCGGCTAGCCAGCAGGTTGCGGCCGTCTTCGGAGAGCTCGACCGCCTCGACGTCCCAGTCATCGGAGGTCAGGTACTCGATCTCCTTTGTGGAGAGATCGAGGCGCGCGAGTCGCACGAAGTCCCCGTCCCGGTCCGTGGCAAGGTAGACGCTTCTCCCGTCCGGCGCCACGCGCGCCCCGGAGAAGCGGGCGTCCCCCTCGTGCGGGGTGAGGAGTGTGGTCTCGCCGCTCGAAAGATTCAGCCCGTACAGGTCGTTGTTGAGGTTCGAGTGGTGGCGGGAGACGACGAGGAACGAACCGTCCGGAGCCCAGTCGGCTATCGTGTGGTAGGCAGAGGTCTCCCACACCATCTCGGGCTCCCCGTCGGGCAAGTCTTGCACGAACACGTCGAAGTCCGTCCCGTTGCGGCGCGTCGCTGTGAAGGCTATTTGGGCACCATCGGGCGAAAAGCCGCCGAAGTAGTGGATCGCGTCGGGGGATTGCGTCAGGTCCCGATCCTCCCCATTTCCTAGCAGGAAGAGTTGGGAGCGCTCGTTACCACCGGCGTCCATGCTGTAGACGAGTCTGTTCTCTTTAGGGGAATAGTAGACGCCCAAGACCCTCTCCTCGTGGAAGGTGAGCTGCTCCGGCCAGCCGCCCCCAGCGGAGCTAGCCACCTCCCAAGCCTGGGGGACGCCGGTGATGTCCGTCAGGAAAGCGATGCGGCGCCCGTCTGGCGACCAGGTAGCTCCGTAGGCAGCTCGGATCTTGAGGTATCGGGCGAATTCGTAGAGCAAGGAGACTCCTTTCTTCCGAACGAGAAAGATTGAAGCACGGTACCACACGGAAAATCTTCTCGACGTTAACGGTCCGCTTCGTGGTACTGGGCGCGGGCATATAATCTGCGTGGGGGTACGACGTGAGAAGGGGTCTGTTGTGCTATGAGAGCACGACACCATCCACTTGAAGCATCCGCAAGAACCGAGAGGCTATAGACATGACCGAAACTGGGACCAGCAAGACCGTCGAGGAGCTGCTCGGGTTGCCAGACAACGGGAAGCGCTACTCAGATGCGCTCGCGCCTGGAGTGCGAGGACCCAGAGTGGTTCCAGGTGAAAATTGACTCTACCCGTACCTGACGATCCTCTGCATCCTTACGGTGATGATTCTGTTGGCCTTCGTCCCCGACACGCGCACCCAGCTCCTTTTGACCCTCCTGCGCTTCGGCGTCGTCCTCGTCGCCTACGCGCTGCGCCGGCACTATGGGAGTCGCGCCGGAGTACGCTCCGGGGAGCTGGTTAGGGAGCAGTAAGGGGACGGACCACCGATAAAGACTGACCCGTTAGAGACCGCGCGCTTTCCCGGCGGGTAAGCCTTTTATGCGCCCGCCGAAAGTGCAGGGCCCCGAAGGCATCCGAAATCCGCAGCAAACCCTGGCACGACCGTGTCGCTATCGTACTTTTTGCGTAACGAGACACGCGGAGTTGGTGTACCATACTTTTGGGTGGGGGAGCGTCCGCGCGGACGCTTTGCTTAGAGCGATCGGAGAGGTCTTCGTTATGTGACTGCTGTTACGGAATAGCGTATCTATTGTACAATGCAGTAGACGCGAAAGCAGTGTAGGGTGCGCGGAAGGAGCGGCTCATGCAAGAAAAGGGCGTAGGAGCTCAAGCATATCTCGAAGTAGAGATCGGGCGGGAGAGCGAGGACATGTGCCTCCTGGCGCGGGTCTTCAACGGGTTCGCCAACTCGACGCGGCTCTCGATCCTGCTGCTCCTCGCGCAGCGGGGTGAGATGAGGGTAGGCGAGCTGGTGCGCGAGTTGGGGGCGCCGCAGCCGCGCGTCTCCGATCACCTGCGCTGCCTGGCCTGGTGTGGCTACGTCGAGGTACGGCGCGAGGGCCGCAACGCATACTACTCCGTGGCCGACGATCGGGTCCTGGAGATACTGCGCCTAGGCGAAGCGATGCTTCGAGACAACTTCGAGCACGTCGAGTCCTGCGAGGCCATCAGGAAAGGCTGCTAGGAGCAGCTAGCCTTGCGGATAGAACTCCTCTACTTCGAGGGCTGCCGAGGCTCCGCAAAAACTGTGAGTATCCTCGAAAGTGCGGTCGCGGAGGAAGGAATAGCAGCCGAGATCGTGACGACGACGCTCGGAACCGACGACCGGCGCGTCTTCCCCGGTAGCCCGACGATCCGCGTCGACGGCGAGGACCTCTTCCCGGCGCAACGCCGCGACGAAACCCATGCCCTCAGCTGCAGGATCTACGCCTCACCCGAAGGCCCGAAGGACCACCCGACCGAGGCGATGGTTCGCGCGGCGCTAAGGGAGCGGAGCTGGTAGCGGGCGACCCTCATCTCGCGGCTTTGTAGCCATCCCGCGCCTCGATCCTCTGCATCCAGGCGGCGACGTTCGGGTAGTCCGCAAGCGCGATGTCGCACTTCTCTGCGAGCTCGCGCAGACGGACGAAGTTGCCGGCGTTGGCTATGTCGGCGAGGGAGAACTCGTCCGCGAAGTACTCGCGACCGGAGACGCTCCTCGAGCGCGGCCTTCAGCTTCTCTAACGCCTCCGAGATCCTATCTCCCGAAAACCCTCACTCGCGGCACACGCCCGCGACGAACACGGTCGGGAAGAAATCGTCGGCCGAGGCCATCCAGATGCGGGCGTAAGCCCTCTTTTTGGGGTCTTCGGGCAAGAGTCTCAGGGACTCGAAGACCTCGTCGAGGTACTGGTTAATGACGCTCGACTCGTAGAGGGAGTCGCCGTCCACGACGACCACCGGAATCTTGCCCGTGGGGCTGGCGGCGATGAACTCCTCGGACTTGTTCTGTAGGTCAACCTCGTAGGTCTCGAAATTCACGCCTATTTGCTGCTGGTTCCACAACCTCACTGCGCTTTCGCGCCTGGTTCCCGGAGGGTTTACGAGAGTCAAGCTTTGAGCGAACACTTGCGAGATAGGCTCGCCTTACTCCCCGAGGCAGCATTACGTTCGCCAAACTTCCAGAGTACAAGACGCTCCAAGCTAATCTTCTACGCCTCGGTATGCGGCCGCGGCTCCCGCTCGAGTAGCTGGTCAGGTTAGAAAGCACATACTCAAGTATTTGCTCAGGGACCTAATCCGCCCATCATCGTTCCTAGCCACGTGCCTGATGCTAACACGCATGTACTAGTCTTCCGTGCCTTGCTAAACGATAATGGTACGAGAGAGGTGCGCTTTGAGCGAGTGGCGGTGCGCTAGAATGGGCAAGGCGACAGACAGGGGACGCCGTGAGCAGCGGCTACATCCCGGCTAAGGAAGAACCCGAGCCCGACGAGATCCTCGGGGCATTGCGCGCTAGGGAGGATCTGAAGCGGTGCCTTAAGGACATAGGGCGTATCGAGGTCCAGACCGACTAATCACGAGTTGACGCCGTCTCCTCAGTTTTGGTCGGGACGAGGCTGCCGTAAGAACGCTCTACCCCGCTCGAGCTCGTCATTGGCTTGTAGTTTTGAGGCTGCTAATCTTATTCGGAGCTAACGTCCCAGGTCTCTATTCTTCCGAGGCATCCTCAAGACAAAGGTGGAACCCTTACCGGGCTCGCTCGCCGCCTCAATCTCGCCGCCGTGGACCTTGGCGATCTGGTGAGCTATGCTCAAGCCCAGCCCCGCACCGCCCGCGCCGCGGGCCGGGTCCGCCTGATGGAAACGCTCAAATACGAGCGGTAGCTCCTCCTCTGGTATACCGACGCCCGTGTCCGAGACCTCGAGACGTACCCAACCGTCTTCTCGCCCCACGCACACCGTAACGGTTCCCTCTGGCGTGTACTTTATGGCGTTATCCAGGAGAATGTCCGCTACTTGACGGATTCGGGCCCGGTCGAAGGTGGCCTCGATTGTCTTCTTTGGGTACGTGTATTCGATCGCGACCTTGCTGCCCGCCGTGGCCCGTGCCGCCTCCACCGCCTCGGCGGCGACATCGCCTAAGTCGTGGGGTACGAGCTCCAAAGGCACGTCCGCGTCGTCACGGGCTAGCGCCAGGAGGCTCTCCACGAGATTCCTCATGCGCTCCGATTCCCCCAGGATCGCAGCCACGCCCTCCCGTGCAGTCGTAGGGTCTTCGAGACCCCAGTCCTTGAGCATCCGGGCGTAGCCGGAAATGGAGGTTAGGGGTGTTCTAAGCTCGTGACTGGCGTCGGCGGCGAAGCGTCGCTGACGCCATAGGGCCTCCTCACGACGCACAAACGCGGCCTCCAGGCGCCCTAGGAGGCCGTTTATGGTGGTCGTCAGACGCCCTATCTCGTCTTTAGGATTGCTAACCGGAAGGCGCTTAGAGAGGTCGCCCTCGGTGATGTGCCTGGCCGACCGGACTACAGCGTCCACCGGGGAGAGCGCGGTCCGAGCAAGGAGGTAAGCGCTGCCTACAGTGAGCAGTAGAGCCGTTAGGATGCCGCCGATCAGGATGGCAGCGAAGGTCTCAAGGGTTTCCGTCGCTGAATCGTAAGATTGGCCCGCTTCCACCACGCGGGCCGAACCCTCTGACGGGTTTACCGGCACGGCGTAGACGTAGTCCGGCGCCGACGTTGAGTAGTCGGCTGCGCCACCGATAGGCTGGCCAGTGTCGAGAGCCTGGGACCAAACCGGGTCCCGGATTTCTCCGCTGGGCACCGTGTTCACCGTCTGTTCCAGGATCTGGCCCTGTTCGTCTCGCACTATGACGAACACCCCGCCCAAGCTTAACCGCTCGGCCTCACTTTCTTCTAAGGCTTCCCCGGCTTCCACGGTTTCGGCGGCGGTCAAAGCCCGATCACGGGTAGTGTCCTCGACCTCGGCGAACACGGCACTGCGCAAAAGCAAAAAGAGCGCAAGGCCCAACACCACGAGGATAACCCCTATGGATAGGGCGTTGAAGATGGTTAAGCGCCACCGAATCGGCAACCTTGCCCTCCCTTAGGGCTCCCTCAAAGCATAGCCGACTCCCCGTATGGTTTGGATGAGCCGGGTGTCGCCAGAGGTATCTATTTTCTTGCGCAGATACCCCACGTACACGTCCACCACGTTGGTCTCAACGCCGAATTCCTGCCCCCAGACCCGCGAGAGCAAGAGGTCCCGGGGGAGGACTCGACGGGGGTTGCGCGCCATGAACTCCAGGAGCTCGTACTCCCTGGCGGTAAGGCCCTCTACCTTGCGCTCGCCGCGTCTGACCTCCCGAGTCGCCGTATTGATCTCCAGGTCCGCCAACCTCAATACCTCGTCCCCCTCCATCCTTCTCAAGAGAGCTCTCAAGCGGGCCATGAGCTCTTCGGTATCGAATGGCTTGGTGAGGTAGTCGTCGGCGCCGACGTCGAGGCTGTGGATCTTGTCCGCGGGGGTGTCACGTGCGGTCAGCATTATAACTGGCTCCCTGTTCCCCCGGCGCCTGAGCTCCTTCAAAACCCCCACGCCGTCTATGCCTGGCAGCATTATGTCCAGGACGATGACTGCGGGATCGAACTCCGCCGCGGCCTCAAGGCCAGACGGTCCGTCATGGACGCAAAGCACCCTCAGGCCGCGGTGCTCGAGCTCGAGCTTGAGGAGCCGGGCTACGGAGCGGTCGTCTTCGACGATAAGGATACGCGTCCCTGGCTTCATCTTTACTTCTTTTCTCCACCTCTCTCCGATATTCTACCGGCGCCCCTTCGTGGGGGCAGGAAACGATGAGAAATCGACGAGAGAATGGCTTTTTCTTCCTCAGGCAAGCTCACCACGGCGACTAGAACGCGCCGCGAAGGAAGAGATCGCCCGCCTAAACTCCTCTGGGGAGAAGTCCGGCCAGAGCGTGTCCGTGACGTAGAACTCTGCGTAGGCGATCTGCCAGAGGAGGAAGTTCGAGATTCTGAGCTCCCCGCTGGTGCGG
>Ga0126307_10000150_pt1 | contig 42194 bp, 43 predicted proteins | sample Plot28_FD_89955 | JGI IMG/M metagenome (GOLD analysis project Ga0126307, IMG submission 89955) | Serpentine soil microbial communities from UC McLaughlin Reserve, CA, USA - Plot28 | ecosystem: Environmental > Terrestrial > Soil > Grasslands | place: USA: UC McLaughlin Reserve, Lake County... | reverse complement strand
CGGTCGGCAGGCCGCTCCCGTAGACGACGTTGCCGGACACGGAACAGGGCGCCGAGGCAGCTGCCGCGTGGTGGCCGCCTTTGGCAGCGAGCGCGGCCGGAACAAGGGCGAACACGAGGACGAGAGCAGCAATCTGCACGGCATGGGCGATGCGGCGATTCATCGGTGAGACTTCCTTTCGATAGAGGAAGGTGAGTCGAATACGCGGCTTGGCATATTGGGCGGACTAGCGGTCACGTTGAGAGGACCTTCCCGTGGTCGGGGACGCGGCCGCCCGCCCGCTGCGCAGTTACCAGGTCATCGGCCGGGGGCAAGACGCGCGATGACCCCCTAAAGGGTGATTGCCGATGTGGCCGAAGTGTCCTGGCGGCGCCGACTTCAGTAGCGGTCGAGCTTGCGCAGGCGCTCGTCGCTGATGCCGAAATGGTGCGCGATCTCGTGTAAGACAACCCGCTTGATCTGGCTTCGCAGCACCGCGGCATCGCCGCCGTAGAGCCGCTCCAGCGGGCCGCGGTAGATCGAGATCTTGTCCGGAGGCACGTTGCCGTACCCGCTCGTCCGGCGGGTCAGCGGAACGCCCTGGTAGAGCCCGAGCAGCGGTTGCCCGTCGGGCGGCTCGTCCTCGATCACGATCTCCACGTTCGACATCGCCCGGCGAAGGTCGCCGGGGAGCTCTTCCATTGCGTACTGCACCGATTGCTCGAACTCGAGTCCCGATCCCGCCTCATCCATGGGGCCAACCTAGTGCAGAAGCTCCGCGAGCGACGCCAGGCCGGCCAGGAAGCCGATGGCGTACAACGCGAACCGCGCCGTGTCGAATAGTCGTTGGGCGGCGTAGCCGGCGACGGCCTGGCGCAGGCCTAGTTCGGGCTCTTCCTCGTCGACGGGCGCGGCCGGGAGGAGAATCAGTTCACGAGGCTGGTCAAGAAAGGCGTACGGATCGCGGTCGGGCAGCAGTTCGCGGGCGCGCCGGCAGACCTCGGGAGAGACGAGGGCGAGCTCCGAGTGCAGCTCCCACGGCTCGATGTCGTCGCTGGGCTCGACCGCTTCCTCGAGGACGATGGGAAGACCACGTTGGAACTCGACCGGGAGTTCGAGGGCCACACTCATCAGGTTCAAGCAGCCATCGGCCTAGGACATCCCTTCCTTGAGGATCGCCTACAGGCCAGAAGGTACACGTCTCTCGGTTTCCCGCTTTCGGCGCCGACCCCTGCGGGACACGGTGGGGCTGCGGCCAGACGCGCAAGTACGATCTGCCCGTGCAGCAGAAGTACGTTCTTTCGGAGCTCGACACTGGCGAGCGCGTCATCTCGGAGCGCCTGGCGCATGTGCGTTCGGTCTCGATCGGGTTCTGGATCGGGGCCGGATCCCGCGACGAGACCGACGCCAAGGCCGGAATCTCGCATTTCATCGAGCACCTCCTCTTCAAGGGCACCGCCTCGTACAGCGCCCAACAGATCGCGGAGATCTTCGACACCCTCGGGGGCGAGCTGAACGCCGCCACCTCGCGGGAGCACACCGTCGTCTACGCGCGCATCCCCGACGAGCGACTCGAGACGGCGCTCGACGTGATGGGGGAGATGGTCTTCGCTCCGGCCTTCGCCGACCTCGACGCCGAGCGGGAGGTCGTGCTCGAGGAAATCGCGATGTACGAGGATCAGCCTCAGGAGCTCGTGCACGACCTGATCTCGGAGGCGACCTTCGGCTCGCATCCGCTCGGCCGGCCGGTGATCGGGCGGGCGGAGGTGATCTCGAGCGTCACGCGGCGCGCGATCTCCGGCTACCACCGCTCGATGTACATCCCGGGCAACGTTGTCGCGGCCGCCGCCGGGAACGTCAAGCACGAGGAATTCGAGCGCCTGCTCGTGCGGGCGCAGCGGAAGGCAGCAGCCGCCGTGCGCAAGGGCCCGCGCGTACGCCCGGCGCTCGTCAAGCCTCCGGCCCCGAGCCTGCGCTTCCAGCGCAAGGACACCGAGCAGTACCACGTCTGCATCGCCGCACCCGGGATCGCGCGCTCCGACAAGCGCCGCTTCGCCGGCTCTCTGCTCGACGGGATCCTCGGCGGCTCGGCCTCTTCGCGTCTTTTCCAGGAGATCCGCGAGAAGCGCGGCATGGCCTACGCGGTCTACAGCTTCACCTCCCAATACAGCGACACGGGCCAGGTCGGGGTCTACATCGGCACGCGCGAGGACAACCTCGCCGCGTGTCTCGAGATCGCCAGCGAGCAGATCGGCGACATCGCCGCCGGCAACGTGCGTCCGGACGAGCTGGAGCGCGCCAAGGAGAACCTCAAGGGGCGGATCCTGCTCTCGATGGAGTCCACCTCGACGCGGATGAGCCGGCTCGGGAAGTCGCTGATCACCGACACCGAGCTGCTCTCGATCGAGCGGATCATGGCCGAGATCGACGCGGTCGAGCCGGAGGCGCTGGCCGAGCTTGCCGGAGTGCTGCTCGCGCCGGAGAAACTCTCGGCAGCTGGGATCGGGCCGAGCGAGGAGCGGTTCCTCGCTGCGGTCGAGCGGGTCAACCCGGGCCTCGCCAAAGCGGCGTGAGGGTGGCGCTCTTCGGCGCGGGTGGCAAGGTCGGGCGCGTGCTCGCGCCGGCGCTCGAAGCTGCGGGGCACGAGCTCGTGGAGCTGGGCCAGGCCGAGGCGATGGTGGACTTCACCGCTCCGGATGCGGTCGAGGCGAACGTGCTCGCAGCGCTCGAACGGGGCGTGCCGTGTGTCGTCGGAACGTCGGGCTGGAACCCCGCCCGGGCCGGCTCGGTCGCCGGGAAGCGAGGCCTGCAGCTCTTCGTCGCGCCCAACTTCGCGATCGGGGCCGTGCTGATGATGCGGCTGGCGGCCGAGGCGGCCAGGTTCCTCCCGGATGCCGAGATCGTCGAGCTCCACGGCGAGGGCAAGAAGGATGCCCCCTCGGGCACGGCGCGGGCAACCGCCGAGCTCCTGCCCGGCGAGCCGGCGATCCACTCGGTGCGGCTGCCGGGGCTCGTCGCCCACCAAGAGGTCCTGCTCGGCGGCGAGGGCCAGCTGCTGACGATCCGCCACGACGCCTACTCCCGCGAGGCCTATGTGCCGGGCGTCCTGCTCGCGCTCGAGCGATTGCGCTTGCTTCCGCCCGGCCTGACGCTCGGGCTGGCTACGCTTTTGGAAGCGTGACCCCAGCGCGTGCGGCCCTCGTTTCCGTCCTTGTCTTCCTAGCCGTTCTGGGGGCGGGCTGCTCGGGCTCGTCTGGGCCGAAGAAGGCCAACCCGGTCTACGCGGGGATGCCGCTCAGCGCCGCGCGACAGGCCGCGCTGGTCGAGTCCGGCTCGGAGACGACGGACGGCTCGAACGAGATCTACGGCCACCACCTGCGCCTCGTCTCGATCACGAAGGACCACGATCCGACGGGCGAGCCCGCGTGGAAGGCGACGTTCAAGGATCTGACGCAGGACGGCCAGCTGCTCTGTATCTGGATGGCGAACCAGCAGTACAGCGGGGGACTGACGCTGCGGCCTTGCCCGAACGACCGCAAGGCCCCGTAGAATCGGATCGTGCTCGGCGAGGTCTTGACCGCGATCGTCACGCCGTTCGACTCCACGGGCGCGGTCGACCACGAGCGGTTCCGGGAGCTGGCCGCCCACCTCGTCGAGAACGGCTCCGACGGGCTCGTCGTCGCCGCGACTACTGGCGAATCGCCGACGCTCACAGACGACGAGCGGCTCGAACTCGTTGCCGTCGCAGTGGACGCCGTGGGCGATCGTGCGACCGTCGTCGCGGGCACGGGCACCTACTCGACGGCCCACTCCGTCCACCTGACCGAGCGCGCGCACGAACTCGGCGTTGACGCTTTCCTTGTCGTGACGCCCTACTACAACAAGCCGCCGCCGCGCGGAATCGTCGAGCACTTCAAGGCAGTAGCGGCCGCGACCGACAAGCCGATCGTCGTCTACAACATCCCGGCACGAGTCGTGCTCAACCTCGAGACCCAGACGATCGCGCAGCTGGCCGAGATCCCGACGGTGTGCGCCGTCAAGCAGGCCAACGACGATCTCGAGCAGGCCCGGGCGATCGTCGAGCTCGGGCTGGATCTCTACGCAGGCGACGACCCGCTGATCCTGCCGTTCCTCGAGGTGGGCGGCGTGGGTGGGGTGTGCGTGCACACGCATGTGGTAGGCCCACAGGTGAAGGAGCTGATCACGCGCTTCCGCGAAGGCGACGCCGACGGGGCACGGCGGCTGGAGCAAGAGACCGCGCCGGCGCTGGAGATCCTCAAGGTGCAGACGAATCCGATCGCGATCAAGGCCGCGCTCAGCCTGCTCGGCCACGACGTCGGCGGGTTGCGCCTACCCCTCGTCGAGGCGAATGAAGATGAGATTGCGCAGGTCCGAGAATGTCTCGAGCGGCTGAAGCTGCTCGAGCCCTCGCCCGCCTAAGATCGAGGCGCCAGGAACGCGAGCCGGTAGTACCAGGTCATCCGGAGCATTTTTTCCTCCCTTGGCTGAGACGGCGTTTTGCAGGTTGCTCAACCCGGGGCGATCGAGCATCCCCTGCGCGGGGGATCCGGGGCGGTTCCCAGCGCAGCCGCAGCCGCCGCTAAAGTCGGGCTGGAGCACCTCACCGCTTCCGATGAGCTGGAGCAGCCCGCGCGAGACGAGCAGGTAGATGAGCGCGAGCACGGTCAACGGCACCAGGTCGTCGACAGCGCGAGTTGGTGGCCGCTGATCCCGCCGCCGAGAGCGAAGGCGTAGTTCGCGGCGACCCGAGGCGAGCGCGAACTCCGAGGCCTGGAAGGCCGCGGAGCGCCAGGAGCCGCGAATGAGGCGTGCGAGGAGCGTGGCCGCGCCGGCCACCGAAGACCGCACTGACGGTGTATCGGAAGGCGCGGCCGCCAGGCCTAGCGGCGCTTCGCGTCTAGACTGCCCCGATGCCAGGAAGCACCCGAATCATCCCGCTCGGAGGCCTCGGCGAGGTCGGCAAGAACACGACCGTCTTCGAAGCCGACGGCGAGGCGATCGTCGTCGACGCCGGGCTCGCGTTCCCTCGCGACGAGCATCTCGGCGTCGACCTGATCCTGCCCGACTTCTCGTACCTGACGGACCTGGACAAGCCGATCCGGGCCGTGCTCTTGACGCACGGCCACGAGGATCACGTCGGCTCGCTGCCGTACCTTCTCCGCCAGGCGCGTGTGCAGGAGGTCTGGGCGACGCGGCTCACGCTTGGGCTGATCAAGTCGAAGCTCGACGAGCACGGCCTGCTGCGCTCCACGGAGCTGAAGGAGGCCGATCCCGAGGGCGAGCCGGTTCAGCTCGGGCCGTTCCGCGCGGGGTTCATCCGCGTAGCGCACTCGATCCCGGACTCGGTCGCGATCGTGCTCGAGGCCCCGGGCGGGCGCATCGTGCACACGGGCGACTACAAGATGGATCACACGCCCGTGGACGGCCTGCGCACGGACGTCGGCCGCCTCGCCGAGGTCGGCAACCAGGGGGTCGACCTGCTGCTCGGCGACTCGACGAACGCCGAGCGGCCGGGGGTGACGGGCTCGGAGCGGCTCGTGGGCGAGGCCTTCCGGCAACTGATCCCACCGCGTGAGGGGCGCATCCTCGTCGCGTCCTTCGCTTCCAACGTGCACCGCATGCAGCAGGCGATCGACGTCGCGGTGGACGTGGGTCGCAAGGTCTGCGTGGTCGGCCGCTCGATGCGCAAGAACATCAACATCGCGCGCAGCCTCGGCTACATCGACGTGCCCGACGAGGCGCTGATCCGGCCGAACGAGCTCGACGACTACGAACGTGAGGACGTGCTCATCCTCTGCACAGGCAGCCAGGGCGAGCCGCTCTCGGCCCTGGTTCGGATCGCCTACAACGACCACCCGGCGATCAAGGTCGAGGCGGGCGACACGGTGATCATCTCGGCCAAGCCAGTGCCCGGGAACGAGCTGAAGGTGCACGACGCGATCAACGAGCTCGCGCGCTCCGGCGCGGAGGTCCTGCACCAGGAAGTGGCGCCGGTACACGTCTCCGGCCACGGCAACGCCGAGGAACTGCGCCTGATGCTCGGCCTCGTGCGGCCGAGGTCGGTGATGCCGGTGCATGGCGAGTTCCGGATGTTGGCGGCCCACGCGCGCCTGGCCGTCGAGAGCGGGGTGCCCGAGAGCCGGATCGTACTCGCCGAGAACGGCTCGGTGGTCGAGCTCGACGAGTCCGGGGCGTACTTGACCGGCAAGGTCGACTCCGGGGTCACCTTCGTGGACGGCCTCGGCGTGGGTGACGTGCAGGACGTAGCGCTGCGCGATCGGCGCCACCTCTCCGAGGACGGCGTCCTGATAGTCGTCGCCACGTTGACGGGGCAGAACGGCTCCATCGCGGGCCAGCCCGAGCTGATCGCGCGCGGGTTCGCCGAGCCGGGCGAGCCGCTTCTCGAGGAGATGCGCGAAGAGGCCCAGCGGGTGCTCGACGGCCTGATGAAGGACAACGTGAACGAGATCAAGCTCCTCCAGGAGCACCTGCACGACGGGCTCGGACAGCTGATCTACGACCGCACGGGTCGACGCCCCATGATTCTTCCTGTAGTAGTCGAAGTATGAGCACCACCCGCGCGGAACCCGGATGGGCGGACGTCCTCGTCGACTACGCCGCCGACATCGACACCGCGGAGCGCCTGATCCGGCAGCTGATCGCAGCCCAAGTCTCGTCCCTCGCCTTCTGCCGGCTGCTCGAGCGCTGGAACCGCGGCGACGCCGCACCCTCGACCGCAGGCGGCCGCCAAGCGGCGCTGCGCCGCGCCGCCGATCGCGCCGAGACTGCGCTCGTCGGGCTCGAGGAGCCGCTCGGCCGGTACTTGCTCGAGCTCGAGCCGGAACGGGCAGAGGGCCGTTCGTGGTACGGGGCTCCCGGGGCCGCCGAGTTGCTCGAATGGGCTCCGGTTCTGCACCGAGCCGGCGTGAGCTCGTCGCCTGTGCGGATCGCTCAGGCCTACCTCGAGCTCGCCGTCTTCCTGCGCGCCCTGGCAGGACTGAGCGATGCGGCGCGGATTCGCTCTACGCCCGATCGCTCGTCCCTGTGGGCCGGCCTCTTCGACCTGCGCGAGAACCTGCTCGGGCGCGCGGTCGAGGACCTGCGCGCCATTGCCGCCTGAGGCCTCGCTTGCGATGCCGACGTCAGGACGCACGGGCCTCCCTCGCACCCGTCTGAAATGACGGGTCGATCGGCCGGGATGCGACCGGGACAGCCCCAGCTAACGGTTGTAGGTTCGCTCAACCTCGACCTGGTCGCGCGGGCCGAGCGGCTGCCGAGACCGGGGGAGACGCTGACCGATGCCACCTTCGAGCGCTTCCCCGGCGGAAAGGGCGCGAACCAGGCCGTCGCTGCGGCGCGGCTCGGTGCCGGAGTCACGTTCGTCGGCAGTGTCGGCGGCGACGACTTCGCCGACGTGGCGCTCGCCGGCCTGCGCGCGGAAGGGGTCGAGATGGTTCTGCGCCAGGGCGGGCCGACGGGCGTGGCGCTGATCATCGTAGATGCCCGTGGTGAGAACCAGATCGTCGTCGCGCCGGGTGCGAACTCGGAGCTGCGTGATCCGCAGGTGGGTGGCCCGGTGCTCGCCCAGCTCGAGATTCCGCTCGATGCCGTCGAGGCCGCCGCGAACCGGGCGGAGCGCTTCTTTCTCAACGCCGCGCCCGCGCGGCCGCTTCCAGCGGAGCTGGTGCGGGCCGCCGAGCTCGTGGTGGTCAACCGCTACGAGCTCGAGGCGCTGCCGGAGACCCCCAAGCTGACCGCCTTGACCCTCGGCGAGGAAGGCGCGGTCCTGCTCGAGGGCGGCAGGGAAGTCGCGCGGTGCGCGGCGCCCCTCGTGCAGGCCGTGGACGGGACCGCCGCCGGCGATGCCTTCACAGCATGCCTCGTCGTCTCGAGGCTCGAGGGCAGGGAGTGGGACGACGCGCTGCGCCGGGCCTGCGCAGCCGGGGCGCTCGCGGCCTCCCGTCCCGGCGCCCAGCCCTCGCTCCCCACCGGCGAGGACGTCGATGCCATGCTCAAGTCATGATCACACGGATCCTGCTCGACTGCGATCCCGGCCACGACGACGCGATCGCGCTCCTGCTCGCGCTCGCCAGCCCGGAGGTCGAGCTGCTGGGGGTGACCACCGTCGCCGGCAACCAGACCCTCGACAAGACGACCGCGAACGCGATCCGCGTGCTGGAGCTCGTGGGCAGGGGAGACGTACCGGTCGCGGCCGGCGCGGAGCGGCCGCTCGTGCGCGAGCGCTCCGTGGCCGCCGACGTGCACGGTGAAACGGGCCTCGACGGCCCGAACCTGCCTCCGCCGCAAGCAGCTCCGGAACGTGAGCACGCGGTCGACTTCCTCGCCGGCCGCGTCGCCGGAACGACCCTCGTCGCTACCGGCCCGCTCACGAACGTCGCGCTCCTGCTCGCGCGTCACCCCGGGGCGGAGCCAGAGCGGCTCGTGCTGATGGGCGGGGCGATCGCCGAGGGTAACGTCACGCCGGCGGCCGAGTTCAACATCTGGGCCGACCCGGAGGCGGCTGCGCGAGTCTTCTCCAGCGGCCTGGACGTGACGATGGTCGGCCTCGACGTGACCCACCGTGCGCTCGTCGCCTCGGCGCACAAGGAGCAGTTACGCGGCGTCGGCCGCGTCGGCCGCTTCGTCGCCGAGCTGCTCGACTTCTACGGCGTCTTCCACCGGCAGGTCTACGGCTTCGAGGGCTCGCCGGTGCACGATGCCGTCGCAGTCGCCCGGGTGATCCGGCCCGAGCTGCTCGAGCTCGAGCAGCTCAACGTGCGCGTGGACTGTGCGTCGGAGCTCTGCCGCGGCCGCACCGTCGTCGACGTCTGGCGGCGCACCGGGCTCGACCCGAACGCAGGCGTGGCTGTCGAGATCGACTGCGAGGCGTTCCTCGACCTCTTGCTCGAGCGGCTCGCGAAGCTAGGCTAACGGAGTCATGACCGCGGCTGACATCTGGACCTACCTGATCCCCGTCTACATCCTCGGGGGCCTGCTGTTCCTGTTGATCGCCCTGAACGTGCTCGCGCGCGTCCAGGGCGGGCGCTACGTCCGGCCGCTCGGCCAGGCGATGATGAAGGTGCCGATCCTCAAGCGCTACCTGCAGAAGGCGTCGAAGGCGTCGCTCGAGCGACAGAACCCGGAGCTTGCGAGCGCGATCTCGAAGCTGGAGCGCAGCGGCGTCCAGCACGACCCGCAGCGCGCCCAGGCCGCACTTTCTCGGCTCAGTGCCGCCGAACGGAAGGCCTGGCTCGAGGCCGCGGGCCAACAGGGCTCGATCCCCGAGCCGATGAACCGCCAGCAGCGCCGCCAGCAGGCGAAGCTGAAGAAGAACCGCTAATCCGCGCTGCAATTTCTCGATCAAGCTCCGCCGCGTTGACGGCGTCATAGCTCCCGACACTCGTCAACGTGCGGGCCGCCCCGCGGTCCTGAAAGGAGCTCCATGGACGGCAGGTCACATTCGCCGAGGCGGATCCTCTTCTCGGCGATCCTGGTGGTCGCCGGCACGCTTTTGCTGCTGGCCGCCGCGCTGGCCAGGCCGGCGCACAGCGCGCCCGCCGCGAAGACCGGCGGCACGCTGAGAGTCAATCTCTCGACTACGGACGTGCAGTACACGGATCCATCGCTCGAGTACGAGGGCACGGGCTGGCAGATCGAGTACGCCACCGCGCTCAAGCTGCTGAACTGGAAAGAGACGAAAGCCCAACTGTTTCCCGAGGCCGCCACGTCGTTCCCCCTGGTTTCGGCAGGAGGGAGGCGCTACACCTTCCACGTTCGGCCGGGGCAGAGGCTGAGCAACGGCGAGAAAGTGACCGCGCGGAACTTCCAGTACGCCTTCCAGCGTGCGGCCAATCCGAGGATGAACTCGCCGGCCGCGGCATTCCTCTCCGACATTGCATCGGTCCGCACGGTCGGAAAGCTCACGCTCGTGATCTCGCTCAAGCGGGCGCGGCCCGACTTCGCGTCGATCGTCTCGATGCCGTTCTTCCAGGCCATCTCGGTGAGGATGCCGATCGACGCGGCGGGTGTGAAGACCCCAGCTTCGGGCGGCCCATACTACATCTCCGCGCGCGACGTAGGGCGCAGCATCGTGCTCAGCCGCAACCGGTTCTACAAGGGCAAGCGGCCGCACAACCCCAACGTGATCTCGATCAGCGTGAACACGAACCTCGACACGAGCCTGTTGCAGGTTCAGTCGAACTCGAAGGACTACGACATGTTCGGCGTCCCGCCGACCGCGCACGTCAACCTGCACAACCGCTATCCCAAGCAGTACCACGTCAAGCCGGGCGTGATCACGGACTTCTTGACCATGAACACGACCTATGGCTCGGCCGGCGAAGGCATCAAGGGCCACTCCTGCTTCAACGGCAACGCAGGGCTCGGCCCACGGACCCGCCGTGCCGTCAACTACGTCGTGAACCGGCCCGCCGCCCTCGCGCAGCGGGGTGCGTTCGCCGGAACGCCGACCAACCAGATCCTTCCGCCGACGATGCCCGGCTTCCAGAACTGGAAGAAGGAGATCGGCTACCCGACCGGTCGGCCGAACGTCTCGAAGGCCCGTTCGCTGAGGCCGAAGCGCTGCAACGTCGTCATGTACGCGGCGACGAGCCCGACCTCGATCGCGATCGCCCAGCTGGTCAAGAACGACCTCTCCAACATCGGCATGAACACGACCATCAGGACGTTCCCCTTCGCCGTCCGGATCGCAAAGGAGGGCCACCGCGGCGAGCCCTTCGATCTCGATCTCCAGGCCTGGGGTGCGGACTATCCCGATCCGGTCGACTTCATCGACATCCTGCTCGACGGCCGCAACATCCAGGCCGAGAACAACAACAACAACTCCTACTTCAACCACACAGGCTTCAACAACCGAATGCGGGACGCAGGTCGCATCTCGAACCTCTCCAAGCGGTACGCGGCCTGGGCGGCGATCGACCGTGACGTGATGAAGCAGCAGGCTCCACTTGCGCCGCTCTTCTTCCGCACGGTCAGGGAGTTCACGTCGAAGCGTGTCGGCTGCTACTCGTACCAGCCGATCTACGCGGTCATGAACTTCAACGCCGTGTGTCTCAAGTAGGCAGGCGATGACGGGGCGAGGCGCCGGTCCGGTGACTCCTATCGGCGCCTCACCCGCTTCAAGTTTCGCTAACGACCGAGCTGGAGTCACGTCTAACAGAGCAGCGCCTTCTGGGAGGAGAAATCGAAATCGAGGGACCGGTGTAGAGGCTGCAGTGCCTGCGGCGGTCGCAGCGGTAGCTGACACCTCGTGGCTCGGAGTCGAGCTGCGACATCTCGTCGCGCTGCGGGCGGTCGTCCAGGAGCAGTCGTTCAAGGGCGCTGCACGGCGACTCGGGTACAGCCAGTCTGCGGTGAGCCAGCAGATCGCGATGCTCGAACGGCTCGTCGGCCAAACGCTCCTCGACCGGTCGACCGGCGGACGGGCGGTCTCGCTGACCGCGGCGGGCAGTCTCCTCCTGAGGCACGCCGAGGCCATCTCGGCCCGCATCACGACCGCGAAGGCCGAGATGGACGCTTTGGCGATCGGCAAGGCCGGCGTCGTGCGGGTCGGAGCGTTCCAGACGGCCGGCGCGAAGATTCTCCCGGAAACCCTCAAGCTGCTGCTGGCCCAGCGGCCCGGCGTCTCGGTCGACCTGCGCGAGGCGATCTCCGACCTCGAGCTCCTGGAGCAGCTCGAACGCGGGCTGCTCGACCTCATTTTCGCGGTGCTCCCGCTGCCCGAAGGGCCGTTTGAATGGACAGAGCTCGTGACCGATCCCTTCACCGCACTCGTCTCGGCGCAGTCTCCTTTCGCCGGGCGTGCGGAGATCTCGCTCGATGAGCTCGGTCAGGTGCCGCTCGTCTGCTTCCGCAGCTGCCGGATCACGCAGATCGCACTCGATGACCTGCGGGCGCACGGAATCGAGCCCACGATCGTCTTCCGCTCCGACCAAAACGAGGTCATCCAAGGAGCGGTGGCGGCGGATGTGGCGACGGCGTTCCTGCCGAGCCTCTCCGCGGACGAGCGCGACCCCCGGACACGGCGGCTTCGGATCGTCCCGGAGGTTCCTCCGCGCGTGATCGCGGCCGCCTGGCGCTCCGACCGGCCGCTGGCGCTGCAGGCAGCCGCCCTCGTGGACGCGGCGCGAGAGGTCTGCCGGTGCCTGACCGCCTAGACGCCGGCAGAGGGAAAGCTCCATCCGGCGTCGAAGCAGCGCACGATGGCGCGCCGTCGGAAGAGACGCACCCTGAAGCCGCGCGTCCCCGCGCGCGTGAAGCGCAAGAAGCGCGAGCGCAAGGGGCACGGGCATCAGCACCCTGAGCTGATCGGGCTCGGGCTGCTCGCCTTGGGGATCTTTCTCGGCTCGGTCATCTGGGCGGGCTGGAACGGGGGGTATGTCGGCCTCTGGATCGCCGAGGGGCTCGAGGCCGTCATCGGGGGTGCTGCCTGGGGCCTGCCCGCCGCGCTCGCGATCGTCGGGGCCCTGATGGTCGCCCGCAGCGACCTCGTGGACGTTCGCCCCTTCCGTACCGGCCTCGCCGTGCTCGCTTTCGGCCTGATGATCACGCTCGGCCAGGACCAGGGCGGCTACATAGGCAGCCTGGTCGGCGGAGGGCTGGCGTTCGCGCTCGGGGGAACCGGCGTCGCGATCGTCGGTGTCTTGACCCTGCTCGCCGGGGGCCTGCTCGTGACTGGCGCCTCGGCGGGAGCGATGCTCCGCAATTCCGGCCGCGCCGTCCACCGCGCCGCGCGCCGTTCGATCGACCGCTGGCCCGAAGCGGCAGCGCCTCCCTTGCGCGTGATCGAGGGCGACGCGCCGTCGTCGAAGCCGCAGGCGCCGCCGGTGGACGTCGTACACGAGTTTCCCGAGCTCGTCTCCGAGGGCGAGCATGCGCCGCTCCTGGTCGAGGAGCACACCGAGGAGGAGCAGGTCACCCTGTTCGAGAACGGCGCCGCACCCGCCGCTGACTACCGATTGCCCGACCGCGAACTCCTGCGCCGCTCCAAGCCCGGCACGGGCCCCGATGCCGACCACTGCGCCCGCGTCGCCGAGGCGCTCGTGCAGACGCTGGCCAACTTCGGGGTGGACGCGACCGTGATCGGCCAGATCTCGGGCCCGCGCGTCACCCGTTACGAGCTCCAGCTCGCGCCGGGCACGAAGGTCTCCAAGGTCGCAGGGCTCAAGGACGACCTCTCTTACGCCCTCGCGACGACGGAGATCCGCATCCTCGCTCCGATCCCCGGAAAGCAGGCCGTCGGCGTCGAGCTTCCGAACACGAGCCCGAACCTCGTTACCCTCGGCGACATCTACGAGGATCTGCCGCCGACCTCGAGCCCCCTCTCGGTCTGGCTCGGCAAGGACATCTCGGGCCAGGCGGTTTGGGCCGACCTCGCGCGGATGCCGCACATCCTGATCGCAGGCACCACCGGCTCGGGCAAGTCCGGCTGCATCAACACGATCATCACCTCGACGCTCTTGCGCGCGACCCCGGACGACGTCCGGATGATCCTGATCGATCCCAAGCGGATCGAGCTCGGTTACTACGAATCGATCCCGCATCTGCTCACGCCGGTGGTCTCGAGCCCGAAGGAGGCGGCCGCCGTGCTGCGCAACGTGGTCGCGGAGATGGAGCGCCGCTACGAGCGCCTCTCCGCCGTGCGCGCCCGCAACCTGCCCGAGGCCAACCGCGCTTTCCGCTCGCGCGGGGAGCCGTCCCTTCCCTACCTGCTGGTCGTCATCGACGAGCTCGCCGACCTGATGATGATCTCGCCGCAGGAGGTGGAAGACGCTGTCATCCGGCTCGCACAGAAGTCGCGTGCGGTCGGGATCCACCTCGTGCTCGCCACGCAGCGGCCCTCGGTGGACGTGATCACCGGGATGATCAAGGCCAACGTGCCCAGCCGGATCGCCTTCGCGGTCTCCAGCCAGACCGACTCGCGCGTGATCCTCGACCAGGCGGGCGCGGAGAGCCTGCTCGGCCAGGGAGACATGCTCTTCAAGCCGCTCGGCACCTCGCGCCTCCAGCGCCTCCAGGGCGCCTACGTGAGCGAGGAGGAGATCGCGCTCGTGGTCGAGCAGTGCAGGGGCCAGCGTGAGCAGGAGCTCGACGAGTCGCTGCTCGAGGCGCCCGAGCCCGCGGCGGAGGACGGCGACCTGCCCGACGGAGAGTTCGACCCTGACGAAGACCCGCTGCTGGACAAGGCGATCGAGATCGTCGTCCAGACGCAAACCGCCTCCGTTTCTCTCATCCAGCGCCGGTTGCGGGTCGGCTACACCCGCGCAGGCCGCCTGATCGACATGCTCGAGCGCCGCGGGATCATCTCGGGCTACGAGGGCTCCAAGCCCCGCCGTGTGCTGGTCGGCGAGGCGGAGCTCGAGCGAGCCTCGAGCTAACTAGCGCCCAAAAGTCGCGTCTCAGCTCTTGCCGGGCACAGGGGTCACGGCTTAGCATCTTCTCGATACCCGACTAGGGGAGGCACGAAAGTGAAAAGAAACACGTGGGTGACGCTTGCGATCGTTGCGGTCGTGGGCGTCCTGGCCGTGGCGATAGCCGCATCCGGCGGAGCCGGAAAGGCATCCGCCGGGCCACAGGCGACGTTGAAAGCCGCCATGGTCAGCGACACGGGCAATATCAACGACCGATCGTTCAATCAGCTATCGAAGAAGGGGCTCGATCGAGCAAAGACGGAGCTGAAGGCCACGACACGCGTCTTCATCTCGAACTCCGCGTCCGAGTATCTGCCGAACTTCACCGCCGCTGGTCGTGCGAACTTCAACGCGATCGTTGCGACTGGGTTCTTGCTCGGCGACTCCATGAGCACGGCGGCAATGGCTTTTCCGAAGTCGAAGTTCGCCATCGTCGACTTCCCGTGGGCCGCGCTCAAGGACAAGCCGAAGAACGCGATCGGCCTGACCTTCAAGTCCGAGCAGTCCGGCTATCTCGTCGGGTACCTCGCCGGGTTGATGGCGAAGAAGCAGGGCGGCAAACAGGTCGTGAGCGCTGTGGGAGGAAAGAAGCTTCCCTCGGTCGACAACTGGATCGCCGGCTTCTTCGCCGGTGCAAAGAAGGCGAACCCGAAGATCAAGACGCTGGTCGACTACTCCGACCAGTTCTCGGTGCAGTTCGCCGCGAAGTGCAAGGAGCTCGCCCTCAAGCAGATCGCGCAGGGATCGCAGGCGATCTTCCAGGTTGCGGGCGGCTGCGGCCTCGGGGCACTCGACGCCGCGAAAGCCAATCATAAGTCAAAGAAGCGACCGGTTTGGGGCATCGGCGTGGATGCCGACCAGGGCTACCTGGGCAAGCACATTCTGACGAGCGGGACGAAGAAGGTCGACGTCGCCACCTTCCGGTTCTACAAGTCAGTGAAGGAGGGCACGTTCAAGGGTAGCCGCGACTTCGTCGGAACGCTCAGAAACGGCCTCCAGGGAGTCGGCAGGATCAGCAGCGTCGTGCCGAAGACCTACATCACCCAGATGAATCGCATCAAGAAGCTGATCATCAAGGGCAAGATCAAGCCTCCGGCGAAGCTCTAGCACGTCCGGCGGCGAATCTCCGGAGAGCGGGCCCAGTGGCCCGCTCTCCGTTTCTCCGCCTGCTTAGAATCCTCCGCGAATGGAAGGCGCACCGCTTCTCGACCTGAGGAAGATCACGAAGCGGTTCCCGGGCGTGCTCGCCAACGACCGAATCGACTTTGACCTCGGCCGCAACGAGGTTCACGCGCTCCTCGGCGAGAACGGCGCCGGCAAGTCGACGCTGATGAACGTCCTGTATGGCCTTTATCAGCCGGACGAGGGTGAGATCAGGATAAAGGGCGAGTCCGTGCGCATGCACTCGCCGAAGGATGCGATCGGGCGCGGGATCGGGATGGTTCACCAGCATTTCATGTTGATCCCCGTGATGACGGTGGCGGAGAACGTGGTTCTCGCGACCGAGCCGACGCGTGCAGGGATGTTGCTCGACTACAACGCCGCGCGGAAACGGGTGGTCGAGATTTCTCGCACCTTCAACTTCGCCATCAACCCCGATGCCCGGGTCGAGAGCATCACGATCGGCCAGCAACAGCGGGTCGAGATCCTGAAGGCGCTCTACCGCGGGGCGGAGATCCTCATTCTGGACGAGCCGACAGCGGTTTTGACGCCGCAGGAGGCGACGGAGCTCTTCGCGATCCTTCGAACACTCGTCCGTGAAGGGATGTCGGTCATTTTCATCAGTCACAAGCTGAACGAGGTGCTCGAGATCGCAGACAGGATCACGGTCCTCAGACGAGGGAAGAAGATCGACACCGTCCCGCGCGAGGGTGCCACGGAGAAAGGGCTCGCTCGAATGATGGTTGGCCGCGAAGTGCTGCTTCGCGTGGAGAAGAGCCAGTCACAACCCGGCGAGCCGCTACTCCAAGTGGAAAATCTCCAGGTGCTCGACGACCGTGGGCTCGAGGCTGTTCGAGGGGTTTCGTTCGAGGTCCGCGCGGGCGAGATCGTCGGTATTGCGGGCGTCGACGGAAATGGACAGACGGAGCTGATCGACGCGCTCACCGGTCTGCGCCGCCCCAAGGACGGCCGGATCAGGGTAGGTGACCACGAGATAACCAGAGCCGGGGCGAGGGATGTGATCGAGTCCGGGATTGGCCACATACCGGAAGACCGGCAGCGCCGTGGTCTCGTGCTCGAGTTCACGCTGGCCGAGAATCTCGCGCTCGAAGATTACCGATACCCCCCCGACTCTCGTTTCGGCTGGCTCTTTCCGAGGCGCATGATCGCGCGTGCGCGACTCCTCTTGAAGGAATTCGACGTTCGCGGTGGCGGCCCTCAGACCCGTGCAGCGTCGCTGTCGGGCGGCAACCAGCAGAAGGTCGTGATCGCGCGTGAGGTTGCCCGCGATCCACGTGTGTTGTTAGCAGCGCAGCCGACTCGCGGGCTCGACGTCGGCGCGATCGAGTACGTCCACCGGCGCCTGGTCGAAACTCGTGATGAGAAAAAGGCGATTCTGCTCGTCTCGCTCGAGCTCGAGGAGATTCTGTCGCTTTCCGACCGCATCCTCGTTATTTACGAAGGGCGGATCGTCGCCAAGCGCACGCCAGACGTGTCCGAGGAAGAGCTGGGAATCGCCATGACCGGCGGTCAAACCGGAGAGGCTGCCGCGTGACCGAAGCGCCGACGCCCGCCGAGCCGGAAGGCACTATCCCCAGCCCCGCCGCGCGCCTGGCTCTCTACCAGCGAGCCGGCGGATTCGTGACGCCGCTGATAACGACGATATTTGCGTTCTTCATCGGCGGCCTCGTCGTTCTGGTCGTGACCGGAAAGAACCCAATCTCCACCTACAAGGCCATCTTCAATGGAACAGGCCTCAATTGGCTGTTTCCGTGGATCTCGCACGACGACCGCATCACCGCGGCGTTCAACCTCCAGGCGACCCTGCTCCTCACGACGACTTTGATCCTGACGGGTCTCGCTGTCGCATTCGCCTTCCGCTGCGGGCTCTTCAACATCGGGGGTCAGGGCCAGTACGCCATAGGGTCGATCGTTGCGGTTTGGGTCGGCTCCTCGTTTTCGGGCTTGGCCGGCATTCCGCACATCCTGCTCGCGATCGTGCTCGGATCTCTCGCCGGGGCGGCGTTGGCGGGGATCGCCGGATTCCTGAAGGCCACGGTGGGTGCTCACGAGGTGATCACGACCATCATGCTCAACTGGATTCTCTTCTGGTCGGCCGGCTACATCTTCGGGCTGGAGGGCCCGCTCCAAGATAAGACGCAGGCGTCGGTTCCGGTCTCGAGCAACATCGCGCCGGACACGCACCTCCACGTCTTCTGGGGCAACCCCGTGCTGCAGGGCCTACACGTGGGCTTCTTCATTGCGCTCGGGGCCCTCGTCGCCTACTGGCTCCTTCTGAACCGGACGACCCTGGGCTACGAGGTCAAGGCGGTGGGTTTCAACCCGGAGGCCGCTCGCTACGCCGGCATCGGCGTCGGCCGCAGCATTTTCCTAGCGATGGCCATCTCCGGTCTTTTCGCGGGACTCGCCGGCGCGGTGGACGTGCTGGGCTGGCAATTCCACGTCGGAGTCGACGATATCCAGGGATCCTCTGTCGGTTTCATCGGCATCGCCGTCGCGCTGCTCGGCCGCAACTCCGCGCCGGGCATCTTCTTCTCTGCACTGCTCTTCGGTGCGCTCGTCAACGGCACGTCGACGCGCAACCTCGACCCCGAGATCTTCAAGCCCGAGCTGGCCCAGAACCTGACCTTGATGATCCAGGGACTCGTCCTCCTGTTCGTCGGAACCGATGTGCTCGTCCTCTATCTCTGGCGCGGGCGCCAGCGGCTCATGTTCTGGCGCAAGACCGAGCCTCCGACGTGATTGCGAGGGCGGAGCCTGGCCGGCTTCCTTCATCGCGGCTTCTAGGCGCCAAGAACACAGGCCTCCTCGGCATCGGTCTGGGGGTGCTTGCCTTCTGGCTGACGCTTCCTCCGCTCACCACCCGAACCGTCCTCTGGCCGCTCATCTTCGGCCTGCTCGCCGTCGCCGCAGGGATCTGGTCGACGCGTCGTGGAGGCGGACGGGCGGGGTGGAGCGCGGTTGCGAGCGGTCTGCTCGGGATTACCTTCGGAGTCCTGGCAACCCGGTCGAGTACCGCGCACCTCGAAGAAATCGTCGTCTGGTCTGCCCTGATCGCCTCGACGTTGCGCTACGCGACGCCACTGACCTTCGCGGCGATCGGCGGCATGTTCTCTGAGCGAAGCGGGGTCGTGAACATCGGCCTGGAGGGCATGATGCTGATGGGGTCGTTCTTCGGAGTCTGGGGCGCCGACAAAACCAACTCGTGGGCACTCGGAGTGCTCATCGCGGTCGTGGCGGGCATCGCCCTGGCATTCGTTCACGCCGTGTTCACGATTCATCTTCGGGCCGACCAGATCGTGATCGGGACGGCTGTCAACTTCCTGGCCCTTGGGCTGACCGGATACCTGTTCGTGTCGAGCTACGGGGCCGAAGGCGCACCAACGGCAATTCCCGAAATCCCCGATGTCTCGCTGGGATTCCTCACGGACGTGTACTTCGTCGGGCCGGTGTTCGCCAATCTCAATCTCATGATTTGGCTCAGTTTCGCCCTCTTGCTCCTCTCCTACGTCGTCATGTTCAGGACGACGATCGGGCTGCGGATTCGAGCGGTCGGCGAGCACCCGAGAGCGGCAGACACCGTCGGCATCTCCGTGTATCGAACTCGATATGCGGCTGTGATGACCTCCGGCGCACTCGCCGCGCTCGGCGGCGCCTACCTCTCGCTCGGCTTCGTCCATACCTTCGACCAGAACATCACCGGCGGGCGGGGCTTCATCGCCCTCGCGGCCCTCATCTTCGGCAAGTGGCGGCCGTTCGGCGCCTTCGCGGCCGCGCTGCTCTTCGGCTTCTCGAGTGCCCTCGGGGATCGACTCCCGGACTACTTCGCAGAAGGAAGCGCTGTGCCCCAACTCTTCAACGTGCTCCCGTACCTGCTCACGATCATCGCCGTCGCCGGTGTGATCGGCCGCTCGATCCCGCCTCGCGCAATTGGACGGCCTTACACGAAGCAGTAGCTCCCGCGGGCGCAACGATGCAGCGAGGGGGTCGGTCCTGCTCGCGCTCGTTGGGCTCGCGATCCCGCCGCTCGGCTTCCTGGCGGCGCGCAGGCTCGACCAGGTAACGCTGATCGAGGCGACCGCGGCGACCTGCGGCTCGGCGGCCCTAGGCGCCATCGCGATCGTGCTCGCCCGCCGGGCTCGTCGGAACATCGAGCGCTCGATCGGGCGCATCGGCGGCGCGGCAACCGCGCGCGTAGGGCGCCTGCTGGGGGCAATTTCCCTATTCGTGGGCCTCACTGCGGCCCTGGCGCTCGGCTTCTACGGTCTGCTCAACCTCTTCGGCTAGTGGATCTTCGGCTCAGCGCAATCGGCACTACAATCGGGCAGTGTTCGAGATCGGCAACAGCCTGCGCGAGGCCCGTATCCGCCAGCAACTCGAGTTCAGCGAGCTCGAGCAGGCGACGAAGATCAGGGCTCGCTACCTGCGCGCCCTCGAGGAGGAGAGCTTCGACACGCTCCCTGCTCAGACCTACGTCAAGGGCTTCCTGCGCACCTACGCGGACTACCTCGGGCTGGACGGGCAGCTCTACGTGGACGAGTACAACTCGCGCTTCGGCGCGGGGGAAGAGGAGCACCGTGAACCTGTCGTTTCGCGCCGAACCTCCAACGTGCGCCGCCAGCACCACCGCCGCCTCGAAAACCGTGGCGTGCTGCTCGCACTCGCCGGGATCGGCGCGCTATTCGCGCTCGTGATCGCGGCCTGGAAGTTCAGTGATACGGGCACGGAGCGGATTCCGAACCTTCCTGGGGCAACCTCGACCGCGAAGACCCCCGTGACCACTACTCCGGGCAAGGCCGCCCGGCCCGCGAAGTTTCTGCTCAGCATCAGAGCGACGCACGGCAATTCTTGGATGCAGGTGCGCAGTTGGTCGGCGAACGGGAAGGACCGCTATACGGGCACGCTCGAGCTCGGTCAGACCCAGCCTTTCCGTGCCCGCAAGCTCTGGATCAACTTCGGGAACCCCGGCAACCTCTCGATCACCTTGAACGGCAAGCGGCACAGTCTCACCCGCAGCGGTGCCTACATCGTGACGCCGCGCGCAATCACGCCGGCCGCTTGAGCCGCCCCCGCGGGTTCGTCGTCGTCACCGGCAGCGAGCTCGTCCGCGGTGACCGGACCGACCTGAACGGGCCCTTTCTCGCTCAGGAGCTGCTGCGGCTCGGCATCGAGCCGGCGCGCATCGCGATCGTTGGCGACGACCCCGCCGAGCTCGAGGAGGCGATCGGCGAAGGGCTCGAAGCGGATCTCTGTCTCGTCACGGGTGGGCTCGGCCCGACTCATGACGACCGGACGGTGGCGGTCGTGGCCCGAGCCGCGGGCCGGGAGCTCGTCGTGGTACCCGGGCTCGAGTCGGAGATCGAGGATGTCTCGCGCAGGATCGCAGAGCGGCTCAAGCGGCCGTATGCGGACTTTGCGGCCGGTGTGCGCAAGCAGGCGACCGTGCCTGCGGGGGCGCTCCTGCTCGGCTTGGCGGGCACCGCGCCGGGTCTCGTGGTCGAGGGCGAGAAGGGCCCGATCGTGGTCCTGCCGGGGCCACCGTCCGAACTGAGACGCCTTTGGCCTCGGGCGCGCGAGTCGGAGCCCCTCAGGCGGGTGCTCGAGCGGGCACGACCGCCACTGCGGCGCGTCCTGCGCTTCTACGGGGCGAGCGAGTCGGAGATCGCGCGGGCGCTGGAGGGGGCCGGGGGAGAGGGAGACGGCGTCTCGGCGACGATCTGCGCCCGGGAGTTCGAGATCCACGTCGATCTGATGGTCGAGCCCGGAGCCGAGGAGCGCGCAGAGGAGCTGGCGGCGGGACTCAAGGAAAGCGCGGGCAAGCACCTCTTCACCGACGACGAACGGCCGGTGGAAGCGCTCGTGCTCGAGGCGTGCCGGGCGCGCGGCCTGACCCTCGCGACCGCGGAATCGTGCACCGGCGGGCTCGTGGCGGCGCGGCTCACCTCCGTGCCGGGCTCGAGCGACGTCTTCCTCGGCGCGGTGGTCGCCTACGCCGACGCGGTCAAGGCCGCGGAGCTCGGCGTGCCAGAGTCGGCCTTGAAGCAGTACGGAGCGGTCTCAGCCGAAGTAGCGGCGGCCATGGCCGGAGGCGCCCGAGACCGGCTCCACGCCGACGTAGCGGTCTCGGTGACCGGCGTCGCGGGGCCGTGGGGCGGCACGGCGGAAAAGCCCGTCGGGCTCGTCTATTTACACGGCGAAGGCCCTGACGGAAGCCTGGCCCGGGAGCTCGACCTTCCCGGCGAGCGTGAAGCGATCCGGCAACGGGCAGCGGCCGCCGCGCTCCACCTGGTGCGCACGCTTCTGGCACGAGGTCGTGACGAAGACGCGTGAGCCTTCCTGCTAGCGTCGAGGGGAATGAGCGACTTCGGCTCTTCTGCGCCCTACGTCTACCGCCTGAGACGGCTCAGGGCCTCGCCGTCTGGCAGCGCCAGGCGTTCGCCGGCGTGCCCGACATCAGGCCGCTTCCGCCCGAGCACCTACACGTCACGCTCGCGTTCCTCGGCCATCGGCCGCTGGAGGAGCTCGACGCCATCCTCGATGCCCTGCGCGAGGTGGCGGCACGCGCGAAGTTGCCGCTCCTCTCCGTGCGCGGTTACCGAGAGACTCGGAGCGTCGGCATGCTCACCTTCGACGACGCCGACGGCCGCGCGGCGGCACTCGCGACCGATCTCCACGAGCGGCTTGCTGCGCTCGGCGTCTACGAGCCCGAGCGGCGGAAATGGCTCCCGCACGTGACGGTACTTCGCTTCCGAAAGCGTCCCGGACTACGGCCTGTTCTGCCGGACCTGGAACCGTTCATGCCGTCCGACGCGGCTGCTTTCCTTTCTCGGCTACGCCCCAGCGGGGCGCAATACGAAGTCCTCGAATCCATGGCAGTGGGAGGTAGATGACGGTGGACCGCGAGCAGGCTCTCGACACCGCGCTCGGCCAGATCGAGCGCCAGTTCGGCAAGGGCTCGGTGATGCGCATGAACGACCAGGCCCAGGTGGCAATCGGCGCCATTTCGACCGGCTCGCTCGCGCTCGACCTCGCCCTGGGGATCGGCGGGTTGCCGCGTGGGCGCATCATCGAGGTCTACGGCCCGGAGTCGTCCGGTAAGACGACGCTCGTCTACCACGTGATCGCGGAGGCCCAACGGCGCGGCGGCATCTGCGCGTTCATCGACGCGGAGCACGCGATGGATCCCGCGTACGCGAAGCGGATCGGAGTGAACATCGACGACCTCCTGGTCTCACAGCCCGACACGGGCGAGCAGGCGCTCGAGATCGCGGAGCTGCTGATCCGCTCAGGCGCGCTCGACGTGGTCGCGGTGGACTCGGTCGCGGCGCTGACGCCGAAGGCCGAGATCGAGGGGGAGATGGGCGACTCGCACGTCGGCCTTCAGGCGCGGCTGATGAGCCAGGCCCTGCGCAAGCTCGCCGGCACGCTCAACCGAACCGACACGATCTGCCTGTTCACGAACCAGCTGCGCGAGAAGATCGGCGTCATGTTCGGCAGCCCGGAGACGACCCCAGGCGGCCGCGCGCTCAAGTTCTACGCGTCGATCAGGCTCGACATCCGGCGGATCGAGACCCTCAAGGACGGCGTCGAGGCTTTCGGTAATCGCGTGCGCGTGAAGGTGGTCAAGAACAAGGTCGCGCCGCCGTTCAAGCAGGCCGAATTCGACATCATCTATGGCACCGGGATCTCCTGGGAGGGCTCCGTCCTCGACACCGCGATCGAAAAGAAAGTGGTGCAGAAGTCGGGCTCCCACTTCAGCTTCGGGGACGAGCGGCTGGGACAGGGGCGCCAAAACGCGACGGCGTTCCTGCGCGAGCACCCGGACGTCTCGGACCAGATCCTGGAGCGGCTCCAGGCACTCGTCGGGCCCGACCAGGTCATCTCTGCGAGGTTGCTGGCAGCGACCGCGGCCGAGCAGGCCGACGGGCGGCCCGCTCTCGAGGCGGTTCCCGGGCCGGAGCCGGAGGCAGAAATCGAGACCGAGGCGCCGAAAGAGGTCGCCTCGAAGGCCTAGGTGGCTAGGGAGCCGGAGAGCGCCCTTGCTGTTGCCACGCGGGCCCTGGCCAGGCGCGACTTCTCGGAGCGCGGCCTGCGTGATCGGTTGCGACGCGCGGCCGTCGATCCCGCTGAGGCCGAAGACGCTCTTGGAGCCCTGCTACGGGCGGGCCTCCTGAACGACCGGCGGTTCGCGCTCTCGCGCGCCGGATCACTCGCCGAGCGGGGGAAAGGCGACGCGGCGATCCGCTACGACCTCGAGCAGCAAGGGCTTGCAGCGGATGAGATCGAGGCCGCGCTGGCCTCGCTCGAGCCCGAGCGCGAACGGGCCGAACGGGTCGTCGCCCGGCGCGGCGGCGGCTCTGCGACGGCCCGGCTGCTGGCTCGGCGGGGCTTCGCTGAGGACGCAGTCGACGCGGCCGTTGCGCGAGACGCCTGAGCACCGTTAGGATAGACAGGCTTCATCTGACATTTTGCCTGCATCTAAACGTGTTTCCGAATCGGATAGACACCCTGAGATCAATCATGACGAGCGCGAAGGAGGCCGAACGGCAGCGGCGGTGAGCTGATCCGCCACGGCAAGCACGCGCGCCTTGCCGATCCCCGATTCGAGCATGTCCCATGCAGCGGTGCTGGATGAGCACCGCGTTCCGGCGCGGACAACCGGTTCCCGGCCGGCCAAGAGCCCGGCCGGAGATAGGGAGCGCGCATGGTCGTCGTCATCGGGATAGTGGTGGGCCTCGCAGCCGGAGCCGGCGTTGCCTTCCTTTCGCTGTACGCGTTCGCGGGCTCTCGCCTCGCCGCCGCACGCCGCACTCGCCAGCTACTCGTCACCGAGGCGAAGCGGGAGGCCGATGCGCTTCGCCGCGAGGCCCAGATCGAAGCCCGTGAAGAGTCGATCCGGCTTCGCGCGGAAATCGAGCAAGAAGTGGCCGGGCGCCGGACGGAGATGCTCTCGTTGGAGGAGCGCGTCGTGGCCAAGGAAGAGGACATCGACCGGAAGCTCACCGAGCTGACGCGCCGGGAGCAAGGCGTCGCCGACCGCGAGGTGCACACCAAGCAGCTCCAGGAGGAGCTGAAGGAGGCGCGCGATTCCGAGCTGACCGAGCTCGAGCGCATCTCCGGGATGACCGTCAACGAGGCCAAGACGCACCTGCTGGGGCGATCCGAGGAATTGATCCGCCACGAGCTCGCGCGACGAGTGCGACAGGCCGAAGAGGAGGCGCGCGCGGAGGCCAAGCGCCGGGCGCGAAACCTCGTCGCCGACGCGCTCCAGCGGGTGGCGGCGAATCACGCCTCGGAGACGACGGTGTCGTTGATCGAGCTCCCGTCCGACGACATGAAAGGCCGAATCATCGGCCGCGAGGGCCGCAACATCCGCTCCCTCGAGCACCTGACCGGCGTGGACGTGATCATCGACGACACGCCGCAGGCAGTGGTGCTTTCGTCCTTCGACGGAATCCGGCGCGAGGTTGCCAAGCTGACCCTGACGAAGCTGATCGAGGACGGACGCATCCACCCGGCCCGAATCGAGGAGATGTACTACCAGTCGAAGTCCGAGATCGAGGAGCACATCCGCCAAGCCGGGGAGCAGGCCGTCTTCGAGGCGAACTGCGGGGACTTCCACGACGAACTGGTGAAGGTCCTCGGCCGGCTGCGCTTCCGCACGAGCTACGGCCAGAACGTGCTCAAGCACACGCTCGAGGTCGTCCACCTTGCCGGAATCATGGCGGCCGAGCTCGAAGCGAGCGTCAAAACCGCCCGGCGCGCAGCCCTGCTGCACGACCTCGGTAAGGCCCTTACCCACGAGGTCGAGGGTTCGCATGCGATTCTGTCCGCTCAGTACGCCCGTAGGTACGGCGAGTCGCCTGCGGTCGTCCATGCGATTCAGGCCCACCACTACGAGATCGAGCCGCAGACCGTCGAGGCCGTGCTCCTGATCGCGGCCGACGCGATCTCGGCGTCGCGGCCCGGCGCACGCGGTGAAAGTCTGGAGCACTACATCAAGCGGCTCGAGGCCCTCGAGGAGGTCGCGTCACGCCACGGAGGCGTCGAGAAGGTCTACGCGCTTCAGGCTGGCCGCGAGATCCGCGTCATCGTCCGCCCGAAAGAGATCGACGACGACGGCGCCGTCCTCCTCTCGCACGAGATCGCGCGCGAGATCGAAGACCAGCTCGAGTACCCGGGTCAGATCAAGGTGACAGTGATCCGGGAGTCTCGAGCGATCGAGATCGCGAAATGAAACCCGCGCAGACTCCATGGTGCGGCGTCGGCCGCGGCACTCCGCTGGACGCTGCACTCCGGGTCGCTTCTCGCCCTAGACTGGAATCACGTGAAGCGCTACCACGTCACGACCTTCGGGTGCCAGATGAACGCCCACGACTCCGAGCGCATCAAGGGCATGCTCGAGGAGCTCGGGCTCGGGGAGACGCAGGCGCAGGCAGAGGCCGACGTGATCGTCTTCAACACCTGCACCATCCGCGAGAAGCCAGATCAGCGCTTCGCGGCTCACCTGGCTCAGGCGCGGGCGCTGAAGCAGCGCAACCCCGACAAGGTGATCGCCGTCGGCGGCTGCTACGCGGAGGCGCAGCGCGATCGGCTCTTCGCGCTGTATCCGTACGTGGACGTCGCCTTCGGGCCCGGCTCGATTCCGCATCTAGGCGAATGGCTCGGCGCGGGCGGCACCGGCGTCGCTGCAGGTGCCTTCGGCCTGGACGAGCGAAGCTTCGCCGGCCGGCTGCCGAGGCGGCGAGAGCGTGACTTTCAGGCGTGGGTGCAGATCTCGATGGGCTGCAACTCGAAGTGCTCGTACTGCATCGTTCCGGCCGTGCGCGGCCGCGAGCAGAGCCGGCGCCCGGGTGAGATCGTCGCCGAGGTGACGACTCTCGCGCGCGAAGGCGTGCGCGAGGTCACGCTGCTCGGCCAGAACGTCAACTCGTACGGGCGCGACGTTGGCAGCGATTTCGCCGAGCTTCTGCGCGCCTGCGACGCCGTCGACGGCATCCGCCGAATTCGCTTCACCAGCCCTCATCCGAAGGATTTCCGCGCGCCCGTGATCGCGGCGATGACCGAATGCGAGACGGTCTGTGAGCACGCGCACCTGCCGCTCCAGTCCGGCTCGACCCGGATCCTGAAGGCGATGCGGCGCACGTACTCACGGGAGCGCTATCTGCGACTCGCGGACGAGCTGCGAACCGCGATCCCGGACCTCGCGCTCACCACTGACCTGATCGTCGGCTTCCCTGGCGAGACCGAGCGGGACTTCGAGGAAACCCTCACGGCCGTCGAGGAGGTCCGCTACGACGGTGCCTACACGTTCGTCTACTCGCCACGTCACGGCACGGAGGCCGCGATCATGCCCGATCACGTGCCGGAGGAGCTCAAGCGCGAGCGGATCGAGCGGCTGGTCGAGTCGGTTCAGCGCGTCGCCGCCGCGCGCAATCGCGAGCGCGTGGGTCGAGTCGAAGAAGTGCTGGTCGAGGGGCCTAGCCGCACCGACCCCGCAATCCTGCGCGGGCGGACGCGGCGCAACACGACGGTCAACTTTACGGGTAGCGCAGCCGCCGGCGAGCTCGTCGACGTCCGGATCGAGAACGCGAGCTCGACGACGCTCCGCGGCGCGCAGCTCGAGGCCACTGCGGCCTGAAGTCGTAGCGATCTTCGGACCGACCGCGTCGGGCAAGAGCGTCGTCGCGGAGGAGTTGACGCGCAAGATCCCGGCGGAGCTCGTCTCCGCAGACGCAATGCAGGTCTACCGGGGACTGCCGCTGCTGACGAACCAGTCTGAGTTTCCGACGCGGCTCGTCGGGATCCTCGAGCTCGGAGAGGAGGGATCCGTTGCCGACTACCAGCGCCGTGCGCACGCCGCGATCGACGAGATTCTTGCGAGCGGGCGCACGCCGGTCGTCGTCGGAGGCACGGGCCTCTACCTACGGGCTGCGCTGGCCGAGCTCGAATTGCCTCCACGGCCGGCCCCCGGAGAGCGTGACCGGCTGGAGCGCCTCTACGACCGGATTGGCGGACAACAGGCGCACAGGCTCCTGGCCGCACGCGACCCCGCGGCCGCCGCGGTCGTGCACGCGAACGATCGCCGCCGCATCGTCCGCGCGCTCGAGCTGGCCGAGGTCGGTCTGAGCCTGCGTCCCGGCGAGGATCGACTTTGGGGCGAGAACACGCGGCACCCGACGCTGATCGTCGGCCTCGAGCTTCCGCACGAAGAGCTCCTGCGCAGGATCGAGGTGCGCACGCGGCGGATGTTCGATCACGGGGTCGAGGAAGAGGTGCGGCGGGCGCTCGCAGGCCCGATCTCGGCCACGGCGCGCAGCGTCGTCGGGCTACGCGAGGTCGCAGAGCTCCCGCGGGAGGAGGCGATCGACACGCTCATCGTGCGGACGAGCCGCTATGCCTCCTACCAGCGGAAGTGGATGCGCCGGATCCCCGGGCTCCTGCCGGTGCGCGCCGACCGGCCGCCCGCAGAGGTAGCCGCCGAGATAGTTGGTAGCCTCGCCGGCGCCGGATGAAGCTCTCGAAGTGGCACGGGCTCGGCAACGACTACCTGCTCGTGGAGCGGGAGGAGCTCGCGGCCCCGCTCACACCCGAGCAGGTCAAGCGCATCTGCGACTACCACTTCGGCGTGGGCTCGGATGGGATCCTGGAAGTTGTGTCGGCAGACGGCGGTCAGGCCGAGGTCGTGATCTGGAACCCCGACGGTTCGACCGCGGAGCTCTCGGGAAACGGCACGCGGATCGTTGCGCGCTGGCTTGCCAGACGCAGCGGCGCACAGGAGGTGCGGATCATCGTGGGCCCCCGAGAGGTGGCCGCCCGGATGGGCGCGGGCGCCGAGGTCGAACTGGACGTGGGCGCGGTCGAGGTGGAGGAGACCGAGACGATCTCGGTGGGCGGCGAAGAGATCGAGCTGACGGCAGTCTCCGTCGGCAACCCTCACGCGGTCATCCGCCGGGCGCCGGAGCGCGTGGAGCTCCTGCGGCTCGGGCCGCTCGTCGAGACCCATGAGCGCTTCCCCGACCGCACGAACGTCCAGCTCTTGCGCGTGGACGGCCCGCACGAGCTCACCGTCGGCGTCTGGGAGCGGGGCGCGGGGGAGACGCTCTCCTCCGGAACGAGCGCGGTTGCCGCCAGCGCGGCCGCGGTTGCCAGAGGCTGGTGCGAGAGCCCGGTGACCGTCCATCTCGCGGGCGGCGATTTGCTGGTCGAGATCGTCGACGGCAGGGCGCGCCTTACCGGCCCGGCCCAGGAGATCTGCCTAGTCACCCTCGCCGAGGAGTTCGAGCTGTGAGATTTGCGAAGAGGCTCGACGCCGTGCCCCCATACCTCTTCGCCGAACTGGAGCGCAAGCTCGCGCAGAAGCAGCGCGAGGGCGTCGACGTGATCAGCCTCGGAATCGGCGATCCCGACCTACCGACGCCGCAGCCGGTCGTGGACGCGCTGATCGCGGGAGCGCGGGACGCCGCGACCCATCAATACCCCACCAACCACGGCTCGGAGCAGCTCCGCGAGGCGGCGGCCGGCTTCTACCGCGACCGTTTCGGGGTCGAGCTCGACCCGAGCGCGGAGATCGTGCCTGCACTGGGCGGCAAGGAGGCTGTCGGGCACATCGCCCTGGCCCTGCTCGACCCGGGTGACGTTTCGCTCTCACCCGACCCGGGCTACCCGCCCTATACCTCCGGACCGCTGTTCGCGGGGGCGGAGCTCCACTACCTCGCACTCGAGGAGGCGAACGGCTTCTTGCCCGACCTGGGGGCGATCCCTGACGATGTGGCCGCCCGCGCCAATCTGCTCTACCTCAACTATCCGAACAACCCCACCGGAGCGATCGTTCAGCCGGGCTACTTCGAACGCGCCGTCGCGTTCGCCCGAACCCACGGCCTGGTCGTCGTCCACGACAACGCTTACTCGGAGATCTGCTTCGACGGCTACCGGGCGCCGAGCTTCCTGGAGACCCCGGGGGCCAAGGACGTCGGCGTCGAGATCTTCTCGATCTCGAAGGGCTGGAACATGACCGGCTGGCGCTCGGGCCTCGTCGCGGGGAGCGCCGAGGTGGTGGAGCGCTACCGGCAGCTCAAGACCAACCTCGACTCGGGCATGTTCGAGGCCGTGCAGCGCGCGACGATCGCCGCGCTGGACGAGGCACGTGACTTCCCCCGCGAGATGTCGGAGGTCTACCGCCGCCGCCGCAATCTAGTCGCTGAGGGCCTCTCGGCGATCGGGCTCGAGGTCACGCCGCCCAAGGCGACGCCGTATTTCTGGGTGCGAGTGCCGGAGGGTCACACCTCGGAGTCGTTCACGGAGCTCGTGCTCGAGCGGGCCGGGGTGCTCGTCTCGCCTGGTCCCGCTTACGGGCCGAGCGGCGAGGGCTTCTTTCGAATCTCCGTCACGGTGCCCGATGATCGACTCGAGGAGGCGGTGCGCCGAATCGAATCCTCTCTGCGGAGCGGCATAATCACAGCGTGACGAACCGCCAGCCCGACCCGGCTCCGGGTGCAGAGCCCGAGCGCGGGTTCGTCCTAGCCGCGCCGCCGAGAGGGTCAGATGTGGCCGCCGAGCTGGCCGAGCTACGGGAGTTGGCCCGCACGGCCGGGGTCGAGCCCGTTGCGGAACTCGTTCAACAGCGAGGGCGGCCTGATCCGCGCACCTACATCGGCAAGGGAAAGCTGACGGAACTGAAGGAGGCGTTCCCGCAGTCCGGTGCCGAATCGCTGATCGTGGACGACGAGCTCTCGCCGACCCAGCAGCGCCAGCTCGAGGACGCACTGCAGGCGCGGGTGGTAGACCGCACGCAGTTGATCCTCGACATCTTCGCCCAGCATGCTGTCAGCGCTGAGGGCAAGCTCCAGGTCGAGCTGGCGCAGCTCGAGTACAACCTCCCGCGCATGCGCGGGCTCTGGCAGCACCTCGAGCGCCTGGGCGGCGGCCTCGGCACGCGCGGTCCCGGTGAGAGCCAGCTCGAGACCGATCGCCGGCTCGCCCGCCGCCGGGTCACCCTCCTGCGCCAGCGGCTCCGCACCCTCGCCAAGCAGCGTTCGACCCGCCGCAAGTCGCGGCGCCGCTCGGAGACGCCCACGATCGCCTTGGCAGGCTACACCAACGTCGGCAAGTCGACGCTCCTGAACGCGCTCACCGATGCAGGCGTGTCGGTGAACGACCGGCTGTTCGAAACGCTCGACCCGACCACACGCGGGTTCGAGGAGGAAGGACGGCGCTATCTCGTGACCGACACCGTCGGTTTCATCCGCCGGCTACCGCACCAACTGGTCGAGGGCTTCGCGGCCACACTCGAGGAGACGCTCGTGGCCGACCTCATCCTGCACGTCGCGGACGCGTCGGTCTCGGACTCCGAGCTCGACGAGATGCTGGGCGCCGTGGACGCGGTGCTAGCTGAGATCGGAGCAGACACATTGCCGATCGAGCTCGTTTTGAACAAGATCGACGGAGCCGACCCTCTGCAGCGCAGGCGCCTGAGCAACCGCTTTCCGGGCGCCGTCCAGGTCTCCGCGCGAACCGGCGAAGGCCTGGACGAGCTGCGGCAGCGAATCGCAGAGCGCTTCGGCGAGCGGTTCGAGCCCGTGCGCCTGCTGATTCCATACGACGAGGGCGGGAAGCTCGCCGAGCTGTACGCGCTGGGCGCGCCGGTGGACGAGCGCGCCGACCGGCCTGACGGCGTCTTCGTACGCGCCCGCCTCCCGCGTCGGGAGGTGCGGCGGTTCGCCCCGTACCTCATCGTCGAGGAGCCTCAGAGCGAGGACGAGGCCCCCGCACGGTCGAGCGCATGATCGAGCTGCCGATCCGCCGCCTACGCGAGGACGCAGTCCTGCCCGAGCGCGCTTACACGGGTGACGCCGGCCTCGACCTCGCCGCCTGCGAGCGGCACGAGCTCGGACCGGGGGAGCGCGTCGTCATCGACACGGGGCTCGCGGTGGCCATTCCCGAGGGCTACGCGGGATTCGTCCAGCCGCGCTCCGGACTCGCGGCGCGACACGGGATCACGCTCGTCAACGCCCCCGGGCTCGTCGATTCCGGCTACCGCGGCGAGATCCGGGTCGTTCTGCTCAACACGGATGCCCGTGAGCGGTTCGTAGTCGAGCCCGGCATGCGGATCGCCCAGCTGGTCGTGCTCCCGGTGCCGGAGCTCGAGCTCGCCGAGGTGGAGGAGCTCCCCCAGAGCGAGCGCGGCGTGCGCGGCTTCGGCTCCTCGAGGCCATGATGGAACCCCGCATTCGGGTCTCGGCGATTCTGCGCTGGCAGGCGAGCGTGCTCCTTTGCCGCCATGAGAAAGCCGGACGCGAGTACTGGCTTCTCCCGGGCGGCGGCGTCAACTCGGGCGAGAGCCTCGTCGACGCGCTCCATCGCGAGCTGCTCGAGGAGCTCGGCATCGAGGACGAAGTTCCGGTGGAGGGCCCTGTGGCGATCGCCGACTCGATCGCGCCGATCCGCAGCTTCACCGCGAAGCACGTCGTCCACATCATCTTCGCCGGCGACCTGACCGGGCGGTCGCTCGAGACGGTCACCTCGCAGGACGCAGCCGTGCGCGGGCACCGCCTGTTCGGCTCCGACGAGCTCGACGAGGTCGTGCTCCACCCGCCGATCCAGCGGTTCCTCCAGCGCTGGACGCCGGGTGACCCCGCGGTCTACCTCGGCGCTCTTTGGGTGCCCTAGAAGCGTCCGCCCCGAGAGCGCGCCCGGCCGGCCGAGACCGCGTGCGCCTCGGCCTCCAGCTCGTCCTCGAGCGGTGCGAGTTGCGTTGAGTCGCCGGTTCGGTGGGCAAGCGCCTGCGCGAGCAGCCAGTCGGCAAGCCAGGGGTTGCGCGGCAGCAGCGGGCCGTGCAGGTACGTGCCGATCACGCGGCCGGCCCGGCAACCTTCGTGGCCGCTGACACCGTCATTGCCGAACCCGGCGAGCACGCGGCCGAGCGGAACGGCTCCCTCGTCGAGATACGTTCGACCGGCGTGGTTCTCGAATCCTGCCAACGTTCGCCGCGGGTGGCCCGGCTCGAACTCGCACTCGAGCAGCACGTCTCCGATCATGCGGCGCTCCCCCGCGACCGTATGAAGTGGCAGGAGCCCGGCCCCCGGCAGCTCGTCGCCGCTCCGGTCGCGGTAGAAGTGCCCGAAGAGCTGGTAGCCGCCGCAGACGGCGAGAGCCGCCGCTCCGCCTGTAACAGCGGCCTTCAGCGCCTCGCCCATCGCCGCAAGGGCAGGTGCGATCAGCTCCTGCTCCCGGTCCTGGCCGCCTCCGACGTAGTAGAGGTCGTGCTCGCCTGCCTCCAGCCCGTCTCCTGGCTCGAGCGCCCGCACCTCGAGGTCGTGCCCGCGCCAGGCCGCCCGGCGTTCCAGCACCGCGATGTTGCCGCGATCGGCGTAGATGTTGAGGTAATCCGGGAAGAGATGGCCGACGACGATCTTCATGCCGCGGCCTCCCAATAAGGTTTGACGAAGCCGCGCCGCGCCACGAGGTCGCGCAGGCCCAGCATCGCCGTGTACGTAGGAAGCGCGACGAGCGCCTCGCCCGGCGCTGTCAGCTCGAGGCCTCGGTCGAGCGCCTCCTCGAGCGAAGGCACCACCTCGATCGCCTGCACCGGGAGGCCGGCGTACTTGAAGCGCAGGGCCAGCTCCGCTGCCCGTTCGCCGCTTGCGATCAGGCGCTCCAGGCCGCCGAGCAGGGGCTCGAGGTCCACGTCCCAGATCCAGGAAACGTCCCGCCCATCGGCGATCTCGTCGTTGAGGGCCACGAGCAAGAGCCGTGGCGGCGTTCCGGTCAGGAGCGTCCGGACGACCTCGTTCGCGCCCGCCGGGTTCTTGATCAGCAAGACGAGCAGCGAGCGCTCACCGATCGGGATGCGCTCGAAACGGCCGAACGCCGCAGAAAAGCCCTGCAAGCCGGCCTGAACCTCCTCCAGGGAGGCGCCGAGCGCCCGACCGAGCGCCGCCGCCGCAAGCGCGTTGTAGACGTTGTAGAGGCCCGGCACACCCAGCTCGACGCGGCGGGTGCCCTCCGGCGTGACCAGGTCGAAAGACACGCTGTCGAGCCCGTGCAGCTCGACCTCGCGCGCACGCACGTGAAGAAGAGGGCGGGAGTGGGCGCAGGCCGGGCAGCGGTAATCGCCGAGGTGCCCGATGTACGCCGCCGCGTACACATAGGCCGTCCCGCACCGCACGCACCACTTCGAGTCCGCGGCGTGTTGGAGCTCCGCCGAGGCGTGACGAGGGTCGTCGAGCCCGAAAACCGTAGAGCGGGGACGTTCCGACACGAGATCACCAACTTGCGGGTCGTCCCCGTTGACGACGAGCACGGCCTCGGCCGGTAGCTTCTGCACCGTGGCCCGCCAGCGCTCCGCCAGGAGCTCGAGCTCGCCGTAACGGTCGAGCTGATCGCGAAACAGGTTCCCGAGCGAGACCGCGCGAGGCTTGAGCCGTCGGGCGACCTCGGGTAGCGCCGCCTCATCCACCTCGAAGAGGCCGAGCTCGGCGTCCCGCGCGGCCAGCAGGGCAGAGGCGACCCCCGAGACCAGGTTCGCACCCGATCGGTTGTGCGCCAATCGCACGGAGGGTGCGAGGATGCGCGCAACCATCGCTGCCGTCGTGGTCTTGCCGTTCGTGGCGGAGATGAGCGCCGATCCCCGCGGCAGGCGCGCCGCGAGCCGGTCGACGGCGCCAGGGTCCAGCTTCCAGAGAAGCTTTCCGGGCACCGTCGTGCCTCCGCCGGCCCCGACCACACGGGAGAGCCCGGCCGCGGCGCGTGCGAGCAGGATCTCGGCGGAGAGCGGCAGTGGGCTCACGCGCAGCACGCTACCTCGGAAGGTCCCGCCCCTCACCCGTTGAGCGTCGCGCATTCATCGCTTCGTAGCACGCCTCGATTAGCAAAATAGCGCGCACACTAGCCCGCAACTTGCATCCCGGCGCAGTTGCTCTATCCTATTTTCAGATTCCGATGCCTCGCCGGCCCCAATACCGAGCGCTCGCCGGCATCGATCGGAAGGCGCTCGAGGCCTTCCAGGCCGGCATCCGCAAGCGCTACTCGGACGAGCAGATCCTCGCCGAGCTGACCGCCTCCGCCGAGCGGCTCAGGCGCTCGCCGACCATGCGCGAGTTCGCGGCCGATCCGGAGACCAGCGTGCACCCGCAGACGGTGATCGAGCATTTCGGCAGCTGGAACGAGGCCAAGCGGAAGGCGGGGCTCGTTCCACGGCGGTTCGCCACGCGCGAGGAGCTGCTCGAGCTGCTGCAGGAGCTCGGCGCCGAGCTCGGACGGATTCCCACCGCCCGCGACATCGAAGAGCACCGGGGCCGCATGCCCTCGAAGTCGCTCTACTGGCACACCTTTGGCTCGCTGGCGAGTGCGCTCCGCGAGGCGGGCTTCGACGTCCCGGTGGGGGAGGAGAAGCTCGAACGGGCGCTGGAGCAGGGCAGCGAGCTGGCGCGTGAGCTGGGACGGCTACCGAAGTTCGCAGACTGGGCGGATGCGCGGCGCGAGAACGAGGCGATGCTCACGGAGTGGCAGATCTATCGCATGTTCGAGGGACGCAAGGGCGCCTGGTCGACCTTCCAGTTCCTGATCCGAGAGCGTCTGGTCGCGTCCGGAACCGACGTAGCTGCCGACGGCAGCATCGACTAGCAGGAGCTAGGCAGAGAGCGCCGCGAGAGCAGCGAGCTGCTTGAGGCAGAACGCGCCCTCGTGTGGGGCACGCACCGCGGGGAGCGAGCGCTCCTCGAAGTCGCGGTTGAGCTTGAAGCGCTTGCGCTCGAGCACGTCGCCCTTGGCGGCAACGACGAGCGTGCCTTCCGAGAGCTCGCGCTTGCGCAGCTTGAGCCGGAGGAAGCGCTCGACCACCGCGAGAGCTGCCTTGGTGGAGGCAAAGAAGGTCTCCTCTCGCCCCGTGCCGACCCAGAGCGGGCGGCCGACGCCGCGGGCGAGGAAGATCGTGTCGGGACGCCGCTCGTCCAACCAGGCCGTCGCCATCGATCCGCGGAGCTCTTCCAGAGCCTGGGACGCGCCGCCGGACGACTCGGCCAGGGCGAAGATCGCCTCGGAGTCGACGGTCATCTGCGGCTCGGCCCGCTCGAAGCCGTGTGAGGCCATCAGCTCGTCGTCGTTGAAGATGATCCCGTTGTGAACCCCGACGACGGTGCCATGTCGGATCGGATGGTTGTTGGCCTCGATCCGCGGGTGGCCCTTCGTGTAGTCGCGGACGTGCACGAGCACTTCGTTGACGCTCGCCGGCAGGACGACCTGCTCGAGCAAGGCGCTGGCTCCCGAGCGCTGCTTGTGAATCGCGATCCCTGCGCCCGGTGCCACGTACGCGTACCCGACCGCGTCGGCGCCGCGCTCGGCGATTCCGGCGAGCAGCGCCTGCGCCGCGAGCGTCCGCTCGACGTCACTGGACGCGCTCAAGCTGTATCCGGCGATTCCACACATCTCAAAAAGCCCCTTGGATGAAGTAGGCGACCACACGTTCGGCCGCCACTGAGTCTGACGACGCGCTCGGCTGAGAGTTAGTCATCTCCAGCGTCTCGGTTCGCCGCCGGGATGCGAGATCCCTCGTGCGAGTACACCTCTCTCAAGAGGGGGACGCGGGTAACCGATAGAGCCTTCGTGATGGAGCAGCGGCCGCTCCCAGAGGCCCTCCCCGAGACCGAAGCCATTGAGCCTCGGCTCGAGGTGGTTCCGACTGCGGAGGATGAGGCGGTCGATGAGGCCGACGAGGTGGAAGAGGTCGAGGTCACGGAGCCTCAGACCGCTGACCCGCTCAAACTCTACGTCCGCCAGATCGGCGACGGCCCCCTTTTGACTCACGCCCAGGAGCGCGAGCTCGCCCGCCTCAAGGACGAGGGCGACGAGAACGCGAAGCGCAAGCTGATCGAGTCGAACCTCAGGCTCGTCATGTCGATCACGCGCAACTACACGAAGGCCGGCGTTCCGCTGCTCGACCTGATCCAGGAGGGCAACCTCGGACTGATCAGAGCGGTGGAGAAGTTCGACTACACGCTCGGCTTCAAGCTCTCGACCTACGCCACCTGGTGGATTCGCCAGGCGATCACGCGCGCGCTGGCCGACCAGGGCCGGACGATCCGCCTGCCCGTCCACGTGGCGGAGCAGGTGAGACGCGTCATGCGCTCCCGTCGCATCCTCGCTCAGAAGCTCAATCGCGAGCCGCTGCTGCCGGAGATCGCCAAGGAGAGCGGCTTTCCGATCGAGCGCGTCAAGACGCTGCTCGAGCTCGTCGAGGATCCGGTCAGCCTCGAAACGCCCGTCGGCGACGGCGAGAGCCTCTACGGCGACCTGATCGAGGACACCAAGACCGACCGTCCCGATACGGTTACCGCCAACCACCTTCGATCGGCCGAGCTCGGACAGGCGCTGCAGCGGCTCGCGCCCCGGATGCGTCACGTGCTCACGCGCCGCTTCGGCCTCGACGGGGAGCCCCCGCAGACGCTCGAAGAGGTTGGATCCGATCTCGGTATCACGCGCGAGCGGGTGCGGCAGCTCGAATCGCGGGCGCTGCGCGAGCTTCGCTCGGTCGCTCCCGCGCTTCAGCTCTACCTGCGCGCCGAGTAGCCTGGGGGGCGTGAGGCCCTCGTTCGTCGATTGTCACTCCCACGTGGTCCCTTCGGGTGACGATGGTGCGGCGTCGATCGAGGAAGGGGTGGAGCTTTGCGTCCTGGCGGCAGAAGCGCGAACGGCCATTCTCTTCGGCACGCCGCACGTCTGGCCGCATTTTCCGTTGAGCGTGGAGCGAGAGCTGGGGATCCGCCGCGCCTTCGAGCGCCTCCGTGAAAGAGCACCACTCGAGCTGCGACTCGGTTTCGAGCTGACCCCGGCAGCGCCGCTCCTGCGCGAGGATCCGGCCCGCTACGTGCTCGAGGGGACGAACCACGTCCTGATGGAGGTGCCGTTCGTCGGGCCTGCCGACGAGTTGCTCGCGCTGGCCAAGCACGTCGACGACGCAGGGCTCGTGCCGCTGGTCGCGCATCCCGAGCGCGCCCAATCGGTTCGGGAGCGGCCTGAGCTCGCACACGAGCTGGCTCAACGCTGGCCGCTGCAGCTGAATGCAACCAGCATCCTGGGGCGGCACGGCCCCGAGGCGGAGGAGCTTGCCTGGGCGCTGATCGAGGCCAATGACGCAGCGGTGGTCGCGTCGGACGGGCACCGGCTCGCGCGGCCGGCGCGAATCGATGAGGCCTATGAGCTCGTCAGAGCGAGAGTGGGGGAGGAAACAGCGCGGCCGCTCTTCGACGGTGCGGCGCTAGGGCTCAGTGCGAGACCGACTCCATCTCACGCAGTCGCGCGAGACGCTTGAGCGCCTCGGTCTCGATCTGACGAACGCGCTCGCGGGTCAGCCCAAGGCGGCGACCGATGTCCTCCAGCGTCTTGGGATCCGCGTCATCGAGGCCGTAGCGGAGGATCAAGACCTGCCGCTCCCGGTCTCCCAAGGCCGCCAGCGCCTCAGCGAGAGCCTGGCACCGGAGCGAAACCTCGACCTCTTCGTCGGGAAGCGGGCCATCTCCGGCGACGAAATCGCCGAAGACCGCGTCCTCGGTGTCGCCGACCGGCTGGTCGAGGCTCGTTGAAGCACGGGCTGCGGCCTTGACTTCGTGCGCCTGCGCGATCGGGAGGTTCGCCTCCTCGGCGATCTCCTCGAGCGAGGGCTCGCGGCCGAGCTGTGTCCAGAGCGTGCGCTCGGCGCGGTTCAGCTTCTGCATCCGCTCGACGATGTGGACGGGCATCCGGATCGTGCGCGCCTTGTCGGCGAGGGCGCGGGCAACGGCCTGGCGGATCCACCACGTAGCGTAGGTCGAGAACTTGTAGCCGCGGCGCCAGTCGAACTTCTCGACGGCGCGGATCAGTCCCAGCGTCCCTTCCTGGATCAGGTCGAGGAACGGCAGTCCCTGGTTGCGGTAGTTCTTGGCGATCGAGACGACGAGGCGCAAGTTGGACTGGATCATGGTCTGCTTGGCCTGGCCCTCGCCGCGCTCGATGCGCTTGGCCAGCTCGACCTCCTGTGCGGCTGTCAGGAGCGGGTGCCGGCCTGCGTCGCGGAGGAAGAGCTGCAGCGCGTCGGTCGTCGTCTCCTGGACGATCGGCTGAAGCGTGGGCGGCGGCGGCGGTTGCTGCTGCTCGTGCTCGTGCTCCAGAACCTCGATGCCGCGCTGCTCGAGCTCCCGATAGACGGCATCTGTCTCGAGCGGGTCGAGCCGTAGAGGCTCCAGCACCTCGACAAGGTCTCCAAACCGCAGCGACCCGGTCTGCTCAGCCGATTCGAACAGCTCGTGCAACTCGGGGGTCGCCAGGACGTTTTCGATTTCAACCGTCGTCATCCTGACTCAAACAGTCCTGCCACGAACAGGCGCCTTCGAAACCCCCTCCTGGACGAGAAGTGATGCCGCAGCCACCTTAACCTGATACCCGCCCGAGCGCCAGGCGCTGCGCGGCATCCAGACCGCAGATCCGTTGGCGTACTGCACTCCGTTCGCGGGGGCAGTGCGCCTCCGAACTTCCGCCTCTATCTTTCCTCCCGCAGTGGCGCCAACCAAGGTTGGCACGGGTGCGAGAGCTTCGCCATGCCGCCGCAGCCTAGACCCGGTATGCGGCCGGTTGCAATGTCGCCACTCCCAGATCGCGTGCCGAACGCGGAGATAGCCACGGCTCATGCGGAGAAGTTTCTGAACTACCTGCTCGACCCGAACAAGGGTCACGGGAAGGAGCGGCTGCTAGCCGCAATCGGCTACCACACTGGAAATTGGGAGGAATTGCGCGACAAGTTGTTGGACGCTCTGCCGTCTGCTGAAGCCCGGGCCAGATCAAGGCCTGACCGGATCCCCTCGCGGCGGAGCTCAACAGCCCCCGGCCTTACTTTCCGATCACGCCGATTAGCTGGAAGAAGTGATCGCAGTTCGTCGGGGCCGGGATGCCCGCCTTCGGTCCACCTCCGGCTGCAATGTCTCGCATGGTCTGTAGGCCGATGGTCTTCTGACATGCCGCCACAGCCTGTTCGAGGCCTGGTGCGCTGAACGCCTTGCCGTTGCTGGCAAAGAACGCGTAGCCGCTCGCTGGAGCAGCGACGACTGCCGCCACAGCCCAGGAACAGATGAGCGGGATGATGACCTTTCGCATGGTTTCTCCCCTCCGTAGATACCGCAGGAACCTGCACAGCGGCGAAACGGGGGCCGAGACACCCACGGCCCGCGCACCGGCGGCCGTTGCCGGCGAGTCTGTCGCTTTCGTCGCCAGAAGTCAACCCACGTTCCTGAAGCCGACGGGAAGAAGCTCATTGCGGGCGTTTCGATCTCCGGCGACCTCGATGAGTCGCTGGAAGGTCGGACGATCAATGAACCGGCTCATCTGAGCAGTGACGCGTAGTCGAGCTCCTCCTCGTCGCCGAGCACATGGGTACACGTGCGGGCCGTTGGACGAGGTCGCCATGTCCGACGATCTCACCGATCCGGGCCCACGGCATCCCGACCAAGGTGGAGCAGCGAGACGCGGCGGTGGCGCAAGTCATGCGGCGAGAAGCGCGGCACTGCGGCCGCGAGGCAGGCGCGAGTGGTCGCCGTGCGGAAGCGATCACCGCCGAAGCCCAGGAACACCCGGCGCTCAGGGGTGCGGTTCTTCGCGTGCCACAAGGCGCGTGACGGCACGAAGAGCTCCGGGGGCACTGGCACCCACCGAGCACGTCCCGAGACGAGGATCGGTGGGAGGCGTACCTCACCGATGACGAGCCGCCGGAGCTCGCCTTCTACTGCCCGGGATGCGCGGAGCGGGAGTTTGGCGAGTAGAGCTAGATCGGCTCGTTCCGCCTGAGCGACAAACTTCGCGCACTTCGTGTTCGCAGTGCTGGTCGGGTAAGGCGGCGCGATTCTGCTACAAGGCCCGATCGAAAGCACTTGTCCTTCGTCTGAGGCAAACTCCCCGGAGCCGAGCGGGCTATGCGCAGGTCTTAGTGGTCTGTATGGAGCCGTTCTGGGTTTCTTCGGAGCGCTCATCGTCAGCGTTATTGCTGAGCGGGTTTGGCGAAGGCGGCGAAATCGGCGCTTCGCCGATCCCGCCCTAGCGCTATGACCTGCGTTCCGTAGGTCATTTTGGGGCCGGGTCGTGGGAAGCGTCCTAGCGTTCGGCTCGCCGCCCGGCCCCCAATCAGCCGCGTTTAACAACCTCCGTGGGCAGGACATCTAGGCCAACGCCACACCCAGACCACACCATCGCAGTCACGGCTTTCACCTTTCACGGCAGAGGCGAAGGGGCGATACTGCGAGCATGTCCATCGGTGGCTCCGGAAGCGACAGCCGCGGCCCGCATAAAGAAGGCTTCTTGGCATTCTGGACGACGCTGCCGGGAATCCTGACTGGCGTTGCTGCTTTGATCGCCGCAATCGTCAGTTTGGTCGCACTGCTGAAGACATCGGGCGACAAAAGCACCACCCCGCCCGCCTCCGAGAGCACCGTCACACAGCCGGTGTCCTCAAACGCCACTCGCTCTACCGCGCCCAAGTCATCCGGCGGTGTCTTCGCGCAAGGTGAGATGACGATGATGACGCCAGATGATGCCGACCTCGAGGGCGGCAAGGTCGGTCCAGGTGTGAGCGGAAGCGACCTGTACCTCTACTGCAGTGCAGGCGACTGCCTGCTGAACCCCGTCGGCAGCGGTCTGATGACGCGGACGAGTGGGCGGGCGGACAAATCAACATGTACCGCCGCGCTCGAAGCCCGGCAAGACGGGACGCTTGGCCTATCACAACTCGAGAAGAACGGCTGGCTGTGTCTTCAAACGAGCGAAGCGCACATAGCTGCCTTAGAGCTGACCAGCGTCCCCGGTGTCGGAACGGCGAAACTCGTCTTCCGTTACACCGTCTGGCAGTAGATCGCCTAGGTACGACCCGAGCCAGCTAAAGCACGGCTCTCGTAGACTCGCGGCTGTGCAGGTCGACGGTGTCGGCTGATCCGACATGCGCCGAGTGCGTCGCGATCTGGCTGCCAACGGATGAATCGCATTGGGAGGCCTACCTCACCGATGGCGAGCCTCCGGAGCTCGCCTTCCACTGCCCGGAGTGCGCGGAGCGGGAGTTCAGCGATGACTGAGGGACTAAAACCCCTGCGACTCGACCACAGCGTTCTCGCCGTTTCCGACTGGAGCGCCTCGAATCAGTTCTACAACGACGTACTCGGTGCTGAGATCGTGCCCCACGGTGATCCACCGCGTGTGGCCTACCGCTTCGGCGACACACAGCTCAACGTCCATGGGCCAGGAGTGGACGTCTCGACCAACGTCGCCCGCGTTCCTGTTCAACCGGCAACAGCGACCTCTGCTTCGTCTGGCCGGGGCGAATCGCCGAGGCGGTCACCTATCTTCAGCAGAAGGGCATCGTGATCGAGACAGGGCCGGCCGCTCAAGCGCCTAGGCGCGAGAGGAGAGGGCACCAGCGTCTACTTCCGTCCGACGCGCTTGCGGCTACGGATCGCGCCCTCTCGGTCGAGCTCATAGCGCCAGTCGGCCCGATCCTTCACCTTCACCGAGGCACGCTCGCCGCATAGGTAAGGCTAGTGCAAGCCGCACGAAACGCCTTAGGTGGATCTCTACCAT
>Ga0126307_10000149_pt1 | contig 42460 bp, 42 predicted proteins | sample Plot28_FD_89955 | JGI IMG/M metagenome (GOLD analysis project Ga0126307, IMG submission 89955) | Serpentine soil microbial communities from UC McLaughlin Reserve, CA, USA - Plot28 | ecosystem: Environmental > Terrestrial > Soil > Grasslands | place: USA: UC McLaughlin Reserve, Lake County... | reverse complement strand
TCGAGCCAGGCGCGCAGAAGACGGACGCCTACCAGACCAACCGCAACCTCATCCTCGGTACCGACGATGCGATGGCGGTCTCTTTGCCACGGCTGGAGATTCAGGCCGACGACGTCAAGTGTTCCCACGGCTCGACCACCGGCCAGGTGGACGATGTGGAGCTTTTCTATCTCATGAGCCGCGGGATCCCACGCCGCGAGGCCGAGAAGCTCGTAGTTTTCGGGTTCTTCGGCGAGGTAACCAGCCGCATCCCCCTCAAGGGCCTCAAAGACAAGCTCGACCGGGCCATAGAGGGCAAGATCGGGCTAGGCTTCGAGGAGCGTGTGGCGTAACCGGATGGCCGAGTACCACAAGATAGCCAGGATCGGCGACGTGGCCCCCGGCGAAGTGGGCGTCTACGAGTTGGAGGGTCACCGGGTGGCGCTCTGCAACGTGGACGGCGAGTTCCACGCCATCGAGGACGTATGCACCCACGACGCCGGTCCTCTAGACCAGGGAGAGTTGATCGGCAACCAGATAAAATGTCCGCGCCACGGCGCCAAGTTCGACGTGACCACCGGAAAAGCACTCGCCCTCCCGGCCATAAAGCCCGTCCCCAAACACGAGGTCAAGGTCGAGGGCGATGACATCTACGTGGCACTGGCGGAAGCTAAGGTTACCGGAACCAGACGCCGCAGGAGGTAGCCGAGCATGCTGCTCGAATGTTCCTGCCATTGCGGCGCGGTCCGCTTCCAGGTCGAGTCGGGGACTCCGTACCCGTACCAGGCCTGCTACTGTTCCATCTGCCGCAAGACTGCGGCGGAGGAGGGTATGCGATCAACTTCGGGGCAGACGCGAACACGCTGGAGGTTGAAGGCGAAGAGAACTTCTCGGTCTACAACGCGAAGCTCTATGACCGCGGTGAGCCGGGCGAGGTGTCGGTCAGCCGGGCAGAGCGGAACTTCTGCAAGTTCTGCGGGAGCTTCCTGTGGCTCCACGACCCGCGGTGGCCCGAACTCGTCCACACCTTCGCCTCAGCGGTAGACACCCCCTTGCCGAAGCCTCCGGAACATGTGCGCCTCATGCTGAACTACGCTGCGCCGTGGTGCGAGATCCCCACCGGAGAAGGCGAGCAGCATTTTCCCGAGTATCCCGAGGAATCCCTCGAGGAGTGGCATCGCCGCCACGGGCTGTAGCCCGGCCCCGCGTGCGCTCCTGATACAATCCTCTGCAGGATGATACAGAGCTTCTACAGAGAGATCCTCCTCGACCACTTCGAGCATCCGCGCAACCGGCTCGAGTTGGAGGATGCCGACGTTCACGAACATATCGACAATCCTCTCTGCGGTGACCAAGTCACGGTCTACGCGAAAGTGAATGACGGCACCCTCGATGAGGTGAGCTTTACCGGACGTGGATGCTCGATCTCGCAGGCGTCGGCCTCTATGCTCACGGAGCAACTCACGGGCAAGGGCCTTGATGCGGCGGAGGAGAGGATAGAAGCCTTCCTGGAGATGATGCGCACGGAAGAAAAGGAAGAGCTAGGGGAGCTCGCCGCCCTCAAGGGCGTCGTTCAGACGCCCAACCGCATCAGGTGCGCCACCCTGGCCTGGGATGCTATGAGGCGCGCTCTCTTCGGGTCATAGGAACTGTGGGAAGACCGGCGCCAGACGGGCCCAGGCGCGAGAGGCTCGACCGCGCTCTGGCGCGTGCCAGTGACGCTCCGCTCCGGGATGGCAACCGATTGGAGCTTCTCAGGAACGGTCCAGACACCTATGATGACTGGCTCGCGGCCATCTCTCGGGCCGAGCGCTGGGTGCACCTAGACAACTACATCTTCTGCGACGACGAGATCGGGGGGAAGTTCGCGAAAGCTTTGATCCGGAAGGCCGAGGAGGGGGTTAGCGTCCGTGTGCTCTACGACTGGTTCGGCTGCCTCGACGTGCGCCGCTCCTTCTGGCGGCGGATGCGGGAGGCCGGCGTGGATGTCAGGGTGGTCAACCCACCGACGCTCGGTGGGCCTCTCGGCGCGATCCGGCGCGACCACCGCAAGCTGCTCGCCGTGGACGGCGAGTACGCCTCGACAGGCGGGGTGTGCATCTCCGATGGCTGGCTCGTAACCTCCCCCGAGACAGGGCTCCCCTATAGGGACACAGCAGTCGGCATCTGCGGCCCAGCCATCGCCGAGGTGGAGCGTGCCTTCGCAGGGCTGTGGAGCGTCGCCGGTGGATCCCTCCCCGAAGCCGAATGCCCCGACCCCGAGAGCATCCCGCAGACAGGCGATGAGCCAGCGCGGGTGGTAGTCCAGGAACCGCGCAGGATGCGCACCCTTAGGATGCTGGAGTTGCTCACGGTTGGGGTGGAGGACCGGCTGTGGATCACCGACCCCTACTTCCTCTCCATGCCGATCCTCTCCCAATCTCTTATATCCGTGGCCCGTGACGGGGTGGACGTGCGGGTCCTCGTGCCCGCAACCAATGACCTGCCCTGGATCGGGGCGCTCTCGCGCACGGGCTACCGGCAGTTCCTGGAGGCGGGGGTCAGGATCTTCGAGTACGGGGGGCCGATGATCCACGCCAAGACCCTCGTCGCAGACGGCTGGTGGTCGAAGGTGGGATCTACGAACCTGAACGTCGCAAGCCTCGTCGCCAACTGGGAGATAGACCTCGTGGCCGAGGACACCGGCTTCGCCGCCCAGATGGAAGAGCTGTTCGAAGAAGACCTCTCTAACGCCCGCGAAGTCCTCCTCGCCGGGTCTTCCGCGCATCCCAGGGTGCGTCCGGACCGCCCGATACAGACCTCGGACCGCGACGTCCGAAGGGGTGTCGTAGGGAGCGGTTCTGGCGGATCGGCCACCGTTTTGCGCGTCGGCAGCACGGCCCTCCAGAAGAGCGGCTATCCGCTGGAGACCCACGAACAAGCCCTGGCGGCCGCGGCCAGCGGCGCCCTGCTCGGAGCATCCCTTCTCAGCCTCCGCTTTCCGCGCTTCCTCGCCTGGCCACTGGCCGCGGCCGGCGCCCTCTACGGGGGCCTCGGGATGCTGCGCGCCGCCCGCTCGGCTATATCTGATCGGTCGGAACCGCCAGCTCTGGAAGGGATCGACGACCCCGGTTCCTGAAAGCGTCGTGCGTAAGGCTCTTGAGAGCCTTACGCACGACGAGCCACTCAGCATTTCAGCTGATCAGCACTTCAGCAAAGACTGAATGCTGACGGCGCGGACACCTAGTGACGCACCACCAAGACAGGGCAGTGTGCGTGGCGGACTACCGAGTACGAAACGCTGCCCATCAAGGCCCTCCTTATCCCCCCGCGTCCCCTGCTGCCTATCACCACCAGACCGGCCCCCAGATCCTCGGCCAGGTGGGTGATCTCCCGTGCCGCATCTCCCATCGTCAGATGTGCCTGTGCCACCGTACCACCGGCCGAGCGCACCCTTTCTACTTCCGCGTCGAGCAACTCCCTACCCCGTTGCTCTGAGCTCTGTTCGAGATCCTTCTCGAGGGTAGGATCCGGCATCTCTATCCCCTCCGGGTCGGTAGCTTCTGGGTAAAGCATGGCACTCGGGGCGACGTCCAGGACGTGGATCACGTGTAGCTCCGAGTCGGACATCCGCGCCAGGTCCACCGCGGTCTGGGTGGCGAGTTCGGCCTCGCTGGAACCGTCCGTAGCCAACAGGATCTTGGTCGGAAAGATGCTCATCTGGTCCTCCTCGCTCGACGCCGTCTGCACGAGACGTATGATGACATCCGGCCGATCCCCGCGCGTCATCGAGGGGGATCGTTTCGGGATCAAATCCCGCCATGAGCCGCCGGAATTAGGAATCAACCTGTGTGGAGTCGATCCTTCGCGCTCTCGCCGGGCGCTGGCACCCACGAAAGTGGCCACCTGGCATACAAAGATACGCCATTCGGCGTATATGCTCCGGCCCGCCCGGTACTACAATCCGATCAATCGTCAAGCCGGGCGCCCCCTCTGAGACTCCCCCCTCCCCAGAGCGGCCCGGCTTTTCTGTTGCCCGCGCGCCGATCCCGTGCGATTGCGAAACGACATGCCCATCGGGGTTTAAGGGAAGCCTTGCCCTGCCGCAACAGGTTGCTACTATGGTGCCTTAGGAAAGGGACAACCCGAAGTAGAGGCTTAGCGGTAGTTTGTTGCTTTAAGAGAAAGGGCCCGATTGTGTCCGAAGAGAAGCTAATTCGTGGTTCGATTTGGGCATATTTAGGAGGATCAAGCAAGCTAATTTGGGCAATCTTCGCCTTCATATCCCGCCTCATCAAACTACCGCTAGAGATGTTTGCAATGAGGTTGAACCTCATTGCAAACATCTCGGCATTTCAGCGTTTTGTTCTTGCTGAGTTGCTGACCAGCTGAAATGCTCGCCGTACATGAGGCCCTTGAGCCTCATGTACGGCGCTGCACCCAGGTGTCTTTCATTTTGCCTCCGCTCGAGATGTTGACGAGCTTGCTTCCTGGTGCGGCGACGCGGGTCATGGCGCCAGGTATGACCTCGATCTTCTGGGCGTCCGGGGCGAGGGCGTGGATCCGATAGTCGGCGTGGGCGTCGCGCAGGGTAAAGTCGTCTTCGCTGGTCTCGCAGAGGACGTGGGTCGAGAAATCTATCGTCTCCTGGGCCACATACTCGACGGGGTCTTCTTCGACCCGATTGCGGAACTCATCGATATCCTCCCTGGACTCTTCGGGGGCGATTAGGACGTCTTTGCCGCCCCAGCCGCTGCGGCTCTTGACGACGAGCTCGTCGAAGTGGTCCATGACGTAGCGACGATCCTCCTCGACGGCGAGCGAGTAGGTCTCGACGTTGTCCAGTACCGGCTCCTCTCCGAGGTAGGTCCGGATCATCTCGGGGATAAAGGGATAGACACCCTTGTCGTCGGCGACGCCCAGGTTGGGGGCGAAGACAGCATCGACCAGCCCCCTGGCCTGAGATTCGATCAGGCCCGTTATGTCGTCGTAGATCCTGCCGTCCTCGATGCGCTCGTAGATTATATCGATCCTGCGCCCGCTCTTTCTGTGGACGAGCCTTCCGTCGCGGTCGAGCTCGACCTCATGCCGCTCGGCCAGGATCGCCCCGAGGTCGCTGGCGAAGACCTTGTGATCGAGGTAGTACTGGTCCTCAGGCCCGGTGGAGAGGATCGCTATGGTCGGGTCGGGCTCAGGCGAAGCAGCCCGCACCACCCGGCCCAAACACTCCATTAGCCCGCCCAGAGGTCTCACCCGGAGCGCCTTGTAGGACTCGGGTAGCACGTCAGGTGTGTTCGTCCTGAGGATGTTCATAGGCTCGATACCGACCGGCATCTTGGCGTTGTCCTCGATGACCAGGTATTCCCACTCGCAGGTCCGGCCGGGACGTTCGACGGCGACTATGTCGAAGCCCATCTGCCGATTGGGGACATCTCCGAATCGGGTCGGGATCGAAGCGTCGAACAGAGCGCTGCTCTCGACGACCTCCTCGGGAACTACCTCATCTTTTCCGGCCTCGAGGCGCCTGAGCCACTCGTTGATGGCGACCATCCGCTGCACCAGCCCCCGCTCCAGGACATCCCAGTCCGCGGCTGGTAAGACGCGGGGAACATAATCGGTCGGGTGGATCTCATCGTCAGGGACCATGCCCAGGTCTCGCTGCTTCTCGAGCAACCACCCACGCGCCATCTGGGTCCTCCGCCTCCACTCCCCAGGACCCATCCGCCGCATCTCTTCGAGCACAGGCCGGTAGTGAGCAAAAGCCTCACCAGTAGGGCCGAAGACCTCGTTGGGGGAGGAGAGGCCGCGCTCGAAGCGTATAGAGCTTTCAGCCATCAACTTGTGCCAGGCTTCAGGCTGCAGGTTACAGGCATCAGCAAGACAGAATCCGGCCGGACAACGAACCCAGCCTGAAGCCTGATACCTGAAGCCTTTTCATCCAAATATCCCCGTGATGGCGCAGGGGGAGCCAAGGAGGAAGGACAGTGAGAAGGTGACGGCGAAGAAGATGTTCTCGTCTGAGGTATAGGAGTAGATGCGCTTGTAGTGGAACATCAGCAGCGCAGAGGGGATGGCTATCCCGGTCATCAGGACGGCCGTCACGCGCACGGTGTTCAGAGGGCCGATCCGTCCGAAGACGCCTTCTGAGTTGAGAAGCAACAGCCCGAGCCAATCGGCGGTGAGCATGAGAGAGACGCCGAAGACGGCCAGGAGCGCGTAGAACACGGAGTTCGAAAACAGCGGCCCTTTCACGGGCGCCTCGAAGGTTTCGTCCCGCGGATCGTCGAACAGCGTCCTCGGTGGTTCGCGAAAGAGCTTGGGGATCTTTCTTCTGGGAACCTTCATGGAAGACGTAATGGTAACGCAAGGCGGCCAAACATGCCGCTCAGGAACGGAGGAAGCCGCCCTCGGAATGGATAACCTGCCCCGTTATCCAGGCCGCCTCATCCCCGGCCAGAAAAGCCACGAGCCTCGCCGCGTCCTCTGCCTGTCCGATCCTCCCGGACGGGAACTTGGGTGCGATCTCCTGCTTCAGCTCCTCAGTCATCCAGCCCGTGTCAGTAGGTCCAGGGTTGATGGCGTTCACCGTGATCCTCTTGTGCCCGACCTCGGCAGCGAGTGTCCGGGTGAACGCCTCGATGGCGCCCTTGGTCGCGACGTAGGCGAGCTCATCAGGCATCGGCCCGAGCGACTGTCCCGAGCTGAAGTTGATTATCCTGCCTCCGGGCTCGCCGGGATGTCGCCGGGCGAAACCGGCGCTGAGGAGGGCCATGGCCCGCACATTGACGGCGTAGTGGAGGTCCAGGGTCTCGGCGTCGAGCGCCTCGAATCCGGCGCGGGTGGAATAGGCAGCAGTGTTGACGAGGATCGAAGGCCTCCCGAGCTCCTCCTCGGCCGCGTCGAGAAGCAGCTGCGCCGAATCGGGCAAGGAGAGATCCATCTCGACCCCCTCTGCGCTGACGCCTGCGGCACGCAGTTCTCCGAGCAGCGCCTCAGGCTCGTCTTCGTCCGATGCCCAGGGCATCTCGCGGTCGTAAGCTTTCCAGTACGAGAGCACGACGCCCGCGCCGCGGGAGGCGAGCGCCCTGCAGACCGCGGAGCCTATCCCCCTCCGCCTCCCGACGCCGGTCACGAGCGCCAGACGATCACGCAGGTCTCCTGTCGTCATACCAACTCCCCCCTCGGCTTCCGTTTGCCGCCAGTCAGTAGCGGGGCAGGGGTCCTCCGGCGTCTTCGAGGACGTAGTCGTTGAACATCCGATCGACGACGTCCGGCTCATTGCCGGCGATGTCGCTGTGCATGCCGGGATCTTCTCTCAGGCCGTAGAGCCTGGCCTCCGTCCCGTCGTTGCGGCTCATCATGGCGTATTCCTCGTCCCTGCTAAAGACGTGGTCGTGGTACCCGAGCGAGAAGTGGGGCCTCGCCTCCGGCTCGCCGCCATCGAGGATCACGTTGAGGTCCTGGCCGTCGAGCTCTTGCCGGGGTTCTATGCCGGAGAAGCCCAGGATCGTGGGTGCGACATCGTGGGTCGAAGCGTAGTAGTCGCTCGTCTCGCCCGCCCCCTTGCCTTCGGGATGACGGACAAGGAACACTATGTCCGTGACCTCGGGCCAGAGGGAGGCGGGGATCTTGCCGACGATGCCGTGCTCACCGAACGCGACGCCATGGTCGGAGATGGCGATGAGGAGCGTGTTCTCGAAGAGGCCCAGCTCCTCTATCTTCTCAAGGAAACGACCGAGCCAGCGGTCCATCATCGTCACCTCTCCAGAGTAGAGTGCCTCCATGCGCCGGATCTGGCGCTCGCTCAGGTAGTCGCTGCTCCCGTCGACCGGCGCGTAGGGCTCGGGACCGCCGTAACCGTCGTCGTACATGTCTGCGTACCTCTCGGGGGGATCCCACGGCGCGTGGGGATCGTAGCAGTCCACGGTCAGGAAGAAGGGAGTGCCGGGCCTGGTGCTCTCGAGATACTCGGCGGCCTTCGTGAAGACCTGCGGGGCGAACCAGTCCTCCTCCGATCTGCGGTCGGCCGTGTTGGCGAAGTACCGTTGGAAGTACAGACTGCCCCCCGTTCCCAGGACGCCTGGCCTTATCAGCGCCCGCTGGACCTTCTCGGGAGGGGCGGTCCAGAGCGGCCTGTAAGCGTCAGTGCTCTGTCCCCGGATAAAATCGTAGGCGCCGAAGCCGCGCTGGAAGTTCATGGAGGGGTCGTACTGTTGCAGGTTGTCCGTGACGAACATCGTCTCGTAGCCCGCCGCTAGCATGGTCTCGGCAAGCGTCGTCTGATAGTTCGGGATCGGCTGCCACCCCTGCAGGCCGACGTCTATGCCCTTGTAACGCCGCCAGTTCTTGAAAGGCCAGGTCCTCAAGCCCGTGTGTATCGCCCTCCTCGCGCAGATCGTCGGCGCGGACTCGGGGTAAGGCCTGGTGAAGCGCAGGCTCTCTTTAGCGAGGGCGTCGAGGTTGGGCGTCTTGATCCCGTCGTTCCCATAGGCCCCGACGTGATCCTTCCTCAAGCTGTCCATGATAATGAGGACCACGTTGGTGGTCTTGTCCGCAGGTTGGGCTCGGTCGGGAAGGTAATTGAGTGCGCCCCTACGTTCGCACCCGGCGAGCAGCGACGCCCCGACCAACCCGGATCCCGATACCCTCAGGAACTCCCTTCGCGTTAAGGTCCGCCTCAGTCTCTTCACCTCCTGCATGTCAGTACCGCCCGCACAGACAATCATAAAGCAAGCTGAGCGGAAAACCCGATCTTATGCGGGATCGTTGCAGGCGAAGCGTCCCAGAGTTGGATGTGATCCAGATCAAGCCGGTGTACAATCTGCGCATGACGGTCTTTCGTTACGGGCGAGAGCACTTCGAGGAAGGGGAGTACGTGCGCCGCGTGGAGGCGACACCCGGCGACGACCTCGACCCCGTGGTGCGCATCGTCGAGGACCTCGGGACGGTCGAGATCCCCTGCGGCAAAGTGGATTGTCGCAGCAACTGCATGGAATACCTGGTTCGCGCCACCGACAGACGCGACGATTACACCCTCGCAGAGTGCAAGATCTCTCCGTTGGTAAGCATTATTTAGAAGCAATTCAGCACTTCAGCATGTCAGTAATTCAGCTTGCGCGCCGTTCGGAGCTCTTTGGTCGGTCGACTCACCCGGGCACATTTCTAAGTCCGGCTATACCCTTCACAGCCTTTCCTGACTAGCTGAAATGCTGACCGGCTGACAAGCCGCCTAGCGAAGCTGGCGGCGTGCTGAGTAGACGCCAAAGGCGGCTACTCCTCCCACCCGTAGCGCTTCTGCCCTCTTGGTCTTTCGGCGGCGTACAGCCGCTGGAGCGTGCCTCCGAGCAGGGGCGAGAGGAAGAGCCCGGCGAGGCCCGCTGGTAGCAGGTCGCGGGCGATGGTCCAGGCTACGAGGAGCGGTACTCCTGGCGGATGGTTGGCATCTTCTATGAGACGTAGTGGGTCGAGGACGCCGCCGCCCGGGAGGATGCCCGTGGCGTAGACGGTGAGGGTGAGGACGCCGGAGATGATCCCCGTCAGCAACGCGAGCGCGAGGCTGAGGAAGAGGCGGCGACCGGGGCCTTCAGACCGTCCGTGCCACAGGAGCAAGGCGCCGCCGAATAAGGGGCCCGCGATGAGCCCAGCGAGCAATCCGACGCCCATGTAGACGAGGGCGACCGTAGTCAGATCTCCCTCGCTGCTCTGTCCTCCCTGCAGGATCAGGAGCACGAAAGGCTCAGGAAAGAGCGACTTGACGAACATGAAGCCTACGCCATAGGCGGCCCCTATCCCGAGCAGTCGCAGGAAGATCATGGTCCGCCCGCCACGTGGTCGGGGACGTTCGGACACTGATTGCGGGTATTCGCCAACATACCCTAGAATTTAACCTCCAACGATCGAAACGTCAGCAAGAGCTTTCACGAGGCGACGTCTTTGCGCGCCGCCGGGTACAATCGGCGGCATTATGAGCGGAGGGCGACTAGTAAAGGACCACTCAGAAGTGCGGCGTGTTCTAGAGGAGCGGGCGCGAGAGGCCGGCTTCGACCTCATCGGCGTGGCGCGAGCGGAGCCTTTACGTGGGGGCGGCGAGCGGCTGCGGGAGTGGCAGGAGGCGGGGATGGCCGCCGACATGGGCTATATGCAAAGGCCAGTTGAATTGCTTTCTGACCCGAAGAAGCTTCAGAAGAGCGCCAGGAGCGTGGTCTCCTTAGGGGTCTCGTACTATCCGGGGGACCATCCTGAGAACGAGGGCGGCGGAAGGGTTGCGCGGTACGCGTGGGGTCTCGACTACCACGAGATCTTAAAAGGTAGGTTGTTCCGCCTGAGGAAGGAGCTCGAAGAAGAGCTGGGGGTCAGGATAAAAGCCCGCGGGTTCACAGACGCCGTGCCGCTCCTCGAACGCTCCGCAGCCCAGCATGCCGGGCTCGGGTTCTTCGGGCGGAACTCCTGCCTGATAAACGGGGAGATCGGCTCTTACTTCTTTATAGCGGACTTGATCTTGGACCTTGACCTCGATCCCGACCCGCCAGGTAAAGGGACCTGCGGACGCTGCACGCGCTGCATGGATAAGTGCCCTACCGGCGCCATAAAGGCTCCTGGCGTCGTGGACGCCCGCCTGTGCATCTCCTACCTCACCATCGAGAACGAGGGTGAGATCCCTCGCGAGCTCCGTCCGAAGGTTGGAGACTGGGCCTTCGGCTGCGACGTCTGCCAGGAGGTCTGTCCGTACAACAAGACGAAGGCGTCGAGGAGCCGCTGGCCCGAGTTCTCCGGGGAGGCCGGCTCAGGTCCGTACCTGGAGATAGAGGAGGTCTTGAAGATAAGGACCGATGAGGAGTTCGAGGGGCGCTTCGGCGGGACCCCGCTCACGCGCCCGGGCCGGGCAGGACTTTTGCGCAACTGCTGCGTGGCCGCCGGGAACCTGAAGCTCGCGAAGGTGGTCCCCGCGCTCGTTCTTGCCTTGCGCGAGGACCCCTCCTCGCTCGTGCGCGGGCACGCAGCTTGGGCGCTCGGAGAGATAGGGGGCGCCGAAGAGGCGCTAAAGAGAGCGTACGAATCGGAGAGAGACACATGGTGTTTGCAGGAGATCGGACTCTCGCTTGCTGGCGGGACCACCGAGGCTACCTTGGGTTAGAATAGGGAAACGATGGCGGATCAGATCAACTACTACGAGGTGCTCGGTGTCCCGCGCGAGGCCTCACAGGACGAGATTCGGAATGCTTACCGCAACCTGGCGAAGGAGCGTCACCCCGACCATCCCGGCGGGAGCGCGGAGGAATTCTCCCGGCTGCAGGAGGCAAACGCGGTCCTCTCCGACCCGAACCGTCGCCGCCAGCACGACGAGGCATTGGACCTGGCCCACGCGGCCGACCAGCTCGCCGGCCTCAACCTTGACTTCGGCTCTGTGGAGGACGAACTCTCCGCCAAGCGCAGGGAGCGCGAGTCAAGCGGTCCTTCGCTGGGCGAGCGTCTGAGGGGCCGCTTCGGCAGGAAGGAAGAGGACCCTTACGAGTCCATGCGAAGTGAGACGCGTGGCTCAGGGCGCAGGACCAGGGGCCGCTACGACGTCAGTGAAGCCCGCTGGCACGAGCCCCACCGCTTTGATCCGGAGCCCGTAACCCTCAAGAGTGGCGCCATAACCTTCGTCGCGGCCTTCCTCGCGTTCATCGCGATCGGCCAGATCGGGCTGTGGGCAACGGGACAATCTGATCCAGGACCCTTCGGCTTTGTTACTGGACTGGCCCCGTTCATGCCCGTCCTGTACTCCCTGGTCGGGCTGGTCGTGGCGTACTTCGCCTTCAGGGCCGCGGGTTACGCGGCGCTGGCCCTGGCCTTCGTGGCCACGCTCGTCGTCGGCGGCCAGGGACCTACGGGGCTTCTGCAGTTCGCGACCGTGGGCATCATCACGCTGCTCGTCGTCGTCTACCTCGGCAACCGCCGCGATAGCGCCGCCCGCCGCTGATCGGGAGACCCTAGAAGGAGCCCTTTGGCGATAACGACCTCGGACCTCGAGCGCTTTATCTCTGACTTCGAGCAGCGCATGGCTCCTTTGGAGAGGGAGCTGGACGAGGCCTGGTGGAACCTGGCGACCTCGGGTACGGATGAGGCGCGGGAGGAGTTCGTGCGCGCCGGCACAGAGTACAACGGACTCTTCTCGGATCAGAACGAGTACCGAAATCTCCGTAACTGGTACGAGAACCTGGATGTCCTGGAGGGCCCGCTCCTGCAACGCCAGGTCGAGGTGCTCTACAGGGTATTCGCGGAGCGGCAGGGAGACGAAGAGATCCTGGGTCGCATCGAGGAACTGGAGGCCGAGGCCAACGCCATCTACGGCAACCATCGCAGCGTAGTCAGAGGCAGGGAGATGGGAGAGAACGAGGTCAGGGAGCTGCTTCGCACCAGCGCAGACCAGGACCTGCGCCGGGAGACGTGGGAAGCCTCCAAGACCGTCGGGCGCGCGGTGGAGGGGACCGTCCGAGAGTTGGCCAGCCTCAGGAACCGGCTAGCCCGCGAGCAGGGGTATGAGAACTATTACGTCCGCTCCCTGGAACTTCAGGAGATTGAAGCCGACGAACTCGCCAGGATCATGGGCCGGCTCGAGTCGGAGACCGACGCGCCGTTCAGGGAACTGAAAGAGGGTATCGACGCAAAACTCAAGCCGACGTTCGGGGTGGACACCGTGATGCCCTGGCACCTCTCCGGCCCGTTCTTCCACAGGGCTCCGGATATAGCGGGCATCGACCTCGACCGCAATTTCGAGGGTAAGGACCTCGTGGACCTCACCCGCAAGACCTTCGATGCTCTTGGTCTAGACGTGCGGGGTGTGATCTCAACGAGTGACCTCTACGAAAGAGAGGGCAAGAGCCAGCACGCATTCTGCGCTCGCATAGGGCGCGAATACCCCTACGACGTGCGGGTCCTCGCCAACATCAGGCCCGACGCCTACTGGATGGACGCAATGCTCCACGAGTTCGGCCACGCCGTCTACGACCGTCACGTCAACCCGAGGCTCCCCTACCTGCTGCGCACGTGCGCCCACGCCAACACGACCGAGGCCATTGCCCTTATGATGGGCGCCCTGGTCGACGACACGGGCTGGCTACGCTCCGTCGCGGGCGCGGATCGAGAGACGCTGAACGAAGTCTCAGAGAGGCTCGCCTCTCACCGCCGGGCCGACAGGATGATCCTCACCCGTTTCGTGCTCATCATGTATCACTTCGAGCAGGCGCTCTACGCCGACCCTGATAATGGAGGGTTGAACTCTGTGTGGTGGGACCTCGTCGAGCGCTTCCTTTTCGTGGACCGTCCGCCCGGCAGGAACGAGCCTGACTGGGCCGCCGTCATCCACGTCGCCGTGGCCCCCGTCTACTACCACAACTACATGCTCGGGGAGTTGATCTCGGCCCAGCTAAGGAACTACCTGGAGTCCCACATAACCCACGGCCCCTTCTACGAGAACGAGGTCGCAGGCCGCTACCTCCTGGAATCTTTCTTCGGCCCTGGCGCCCGTGAGAACTGGCGCGACACCGTCCTGCGGGCCACCGGAGAGTTACTGAATCCCGAGTACTTCGTGAAATCTTTGACGTAGGCGAGGATCAGAACCTTCGCGCCCATGATCGGATTAGAGGACATAGAGGTCGCTCGGAGGCGTTTGCACGGAGTGGCGCTCCGCACACCCCTCGTGCCGTGTCCGCGCAGCGAGGAGGATAGGGCGCTCTATTTCAAGCCGGAGAGCCTTCAGCCGACCGGCGCTTTCAAGCTACGCGGCGCCTACAACAAGATCTCATCCCTTTCAATTGAGGAGCGCAACCTTGGGGTTGTGGCCCACTCGAGCGGGAACCATGCCCAGGCCGTAGCTTACGCTGCCCGGGTCCTGAATACGCGGGCCGTCGTGGTCATGCCGCGGGGGGCGCCTCGCGTGAAGCTCGACGCGACGGCGGAGCTCGGGGCCGAGGTGGTCCTGGTAGGTCCCGATAGCACCGAGCGGTCGCGCAAGGCTGAGGAGCTTGCGGAGGAGCATGGTTACGTTCCCGTGCCACCTTACGATGACGAGGTCCTGATCGCCGGCCAGGGCACCATCGGGCCGGAGATCCTCGAAGACCTACCAGACGTGGAGACCGTGCTCGTGCCCGTCAGCGGCGGCGGGCTTATCGGTGGTATCTCGGCGGCCATCAAGCTGTCCAGGCCTGGAGTGCGTGTGATCGGGGTAGAGCCCGAGCTCGCGGCCGACGCCAGAGCCAGCCTAAAGAGCGGAAGGCTCCTCGAGTTCCCGGCGGATCAGGTCGCCCGCACGGTTGCCGACGCTCTGCGCGTGCAGAGGCTCGGCGAGGCGCCCTTCGAGCACATCCGCACCTTCGTCGATGACATCGTCGCCGTAACGGAGGAGGAGATCCTGGAAGCCATGCGCCGCCTGGCCCTGCGGGTCAGGCTGGTCGCAGAGCCGAGCGGGGCTGTGACGTTCGCTGCCCACCTCTTCCAAAGCAAAGAACTGCCAGCCTCTCGCCTCACGGTGGCCGTGATCAGCGGGGGCAACGTCGAGCCAGGTCTCCTCGCCGAGGTCCTCGCCGGCTCGGGGCTGGAGGATGCTCGAAATGCGGCCACGAGATGAGACCGGGCGACCCGCTCAGCGCGGAGTGGTCTCGACGGGGTCGCCGACGCGGACGGTCCCGAGTGCGTCGTGAATGAGGTTGCGGCCGAAAAAGACCTCTCCGTCGAACTTACGGTAGGTAGCCAGCGTACGCAGCGGCTCCTTGCCGCGGACGCCTGTTCTCTGGTCGACGGTAGTTATGGCGCAGCGCGGGCACCCCTCGGCGACGCGGAAAGGAATGCTCCCTATCTTCAGCCGGCTCCAGCCGTCTTCGGCGTAGGGTCTGCAGCCCCTGACGACGAAGTTTGGCCTGAAACGGTTCATGGGCAAAGGATCTTCCAGCCTGCCGTTTAGATCCTCGAGCGAGGCCTCGGAGATCAAAAGGAACGCGAACCCGTCGGCGAAACCGACCTGATCCCCGCTCTCCGCATAGAGCGAATCCACCAACCTGAGGTCGTCATCCGGCTTGCGCACAAGCCGGCAGGGGAACGCCAGAAACTCGCTGAACCAGCGGTCGGCCTCCCCGCTTACAAGCGCACCCTTGTTTGTGTCGCCCCAGACGCTCACGTCTAGCAGGCTCTTGTTTTCCTGTCGAAGCGGTATCTTTAGGTTGGGCTTGCCGGGTGCGCCGACCCTCAGGAGTTCGTCGGAGAGGTGGGTGGAGATCAGGGCCATCCGCGGATGGGCGCGCTGCGACATGAACTCGCCGGTCTCGTCGACGAGCATCCAGCGTCGGTCATGGCGGAGCCCCGCTGCACTCAACTCGGCGCTCTTTATGGAGATCCCGGCGCAAGATTTGATCGGGTAGACGAACAACCCGCTCAGGGTGATGTTCTCAGCGGAAAAATCCACCTAAGTCCTCTCCATCCTGCACCCGATACGCGCGGCGAGGGCCGCTTTCTCCTCATCTCGAATCTCCAACGCGCCCGCCATCTCGAGTTCGAACATTTCCTACTCGGCGCAGAAGTTCTTTAGCTGTCTCGTGCGGGATAGCATCGACACCATCATCCACCTTAACGCCGGCCGCTTCAAGCTGGGCTCTCACAAAGCGCTGGCGTCATGGAATCTTATGCGATTCGACATGCCGACTCCTCTCCACAAGAACCTGAAACCTGATGCCTGTAGCCTGATACCTCCTTTTGGGAAGCGTTCACTCGAACCGAGTTACACCGTGCAGGATCTTGTCGATCTCGGAGACCATGTCCTCGGAGAGCGTCACCCCGGATGCGGCGGCGTTGTCGTCGACCTGCTCGGGCCTGGAGGCGCCGATGATCGCGCTGCTCACGTTCTCCTGGCGCAGCACCCACGCGAGCGCGAGTTGCGACATGCTCAGGCCCGCATCAGAGGCGACGGAGTGCAACCCGTCCACACCCGAGAGAACCTCCTCGTTCATAAGCTGCTGCATAAACCGGCCGGACTCCGGGTCGGCCGCGCGGGTGCCTTGCTCGGGGGCCTCGCCGGGGCGGTATTTGCCGGTAAGGATGCCCTGGGCGAGCGGGGAGAAGACGACCTGGCCAACGCCCTCGCGCTCGCAGAGGGGCATGACCTCGCCCTCTATTTGGCGTTGGATCATGTTGTAACGCGGCTGGTTGGAGACGATGCGATCCAGGTTCATCTCCCCGGCTATCCTGAGCGCATCGGAGATCTGGTCCGCCGTCCACTCCGAGACGCCGATATATAGCACCTTCCCCTGCCGCACCAGGTCATCGAGCGTCCTGAGCGTCTCCTCGAGCGGCGTTTCTTCATCGTAGCGGTGGCACTGGTAGAGGTCGACGTAGTCGACCCCAAGCCTCTTTAGGGACGCGTGGCACTGCTCGGTTATGTGCTTGCGCGAGAGACCGCGATCGTTGGGTCCCTCGCCCATCGGGAAGTACACCTTGGTCGCAAGAAAATAGGAGTCGCGGTCGAAGTCTCTCAACGCCCGGCCCACGATCTCCTCGGCCGCCCCCCGCATGTACACGTTGGCCGTGTCGAAAAAGTTGATGCCGATCTCGTAAGCCCTCTCTATACAGGCCGTCGCCTGCTCTTCGGCCACGCTCCCGCCGTAGGTCAACCAGCTCCCAAGAGAGATCTCACTGACCTTCACCCCGCTATTGCCCAAGCGCCTGTACTCCACTAGAGAACCTCCAACGTTCAGAGAACGAATCGCTAATAGCAGCTTGCAAAGAAGTTGCACCACGTCGCAAGCTCTCAGCACGTCAGCCAGTCAGTATTTCAGCAAAAAAGCTGACAAACTGAAATGCTGACTGGCTGACCAGCGCGGGTTTAGGAAGGGTTGACCCTTCCTAAACCCGCTGCACAGCGCTGTAACCGGCCTTGCTTACTGATTTGTTATCGGTTAAGAGCACCTTTATTGCAAGAACGGTCTATTTTGTTACAATGCCTCCACAATATCGATCCACGAAGAAGGAGCGGGAGAAAAGGTGCGAACGACGCTACAGCCCGGCCTGACAAACAGGCTGACGAAGTATCTAAGGACCACGCAGCAGCTCATAGAGGAGGGCCGTGACGCGGTCTCCAGCAAGGAGCTCGGCGACTTCACCGGCATAAATCCCGTACAGGTACGCCGCGACCTCAACGCGATCGGGTTCTCCGGCACTCGCGGGGTCGGCTACCAGGCCTACGACCTCGTCGAGGCCGTGAGGAACATCCTGGGGCTCAGGCAGACCTACAACATCGCGCTGGTCGGCGCGGGCAATCTCGGCAGCGCCATAGCGGCGAGCACCATTCTCCCCAAGCGAGGCTTCGTCATCCACGACGTCTTCGACGACAACCCGGAGAAGATCGGCCGCACCGTAGGCAACGTCGTCGTCAAGCACATAGACGAGCTCAAGAAGAGCGTCACCGAGGCAGAGGAGATCATCGGCATCATCGCGACCCCAGCCTCCTCCGCCCAGGAGGTCGCCGACCTGATGGTCGATGCCAATATCAGGGTCATCCTCAACTACACCGACGTCCTGCTGCACGTCCCATCCCACGTGGACGTCCACCGCATAGACCCCACCGCCCAGCTCATGCATACACTTTATTACCTGACCCAGGCGGAGGGGCAAGAAGCCTCATAGCTGTCAGCATTTCAGCTTGCGGTCCTCGGCACTCTACCGGGGACCGCTTCTCCGTGGAAAATAGCGTGCAGACGCCACACAGAAATGTCCTTTGCGGCTCTTGCTGATGTGCTGACAAGCGAGGGCCTTAAGGCCCGCAGCGTGCTGAAGTGCTCGAAGAATGAGGAAGAGCCCGGGGCGCACTTAGGGGTGATAGGTGGGGAAAGGGAAAGGAGGAGTAACGCCCCGGACTCTTTAATTGTGCCGGTTTAGTTTCGCACCAACCGACTGACTGGATGATACATCGCTCGTTACACTTTGTAAAGGCTTTGGAACAGAGAATTTAGAATCTTTTTGTAGATACCTGCAAAGTGCACATAAAGATGTAACAACCTTTCGAAAAAGGCCTTGACCCTCACGTTGCGTGAGGCTTTAGACTTCTCTCTGCGTGATCGAAGAGGAGGTGAACCATGAGCAATTTAGGAACAGCAGGCCACACGGTAGGCAGGGTGGCTGACCTCTCTGGTGTGACGGTCCGGACGTTGCACCACTACGACGAGATCGGGCTTCTCTCGCCCGGTGGACGCAGCGCGGCCGGCTACCGCATCTACGAGGACCCGGATCTGGCACGACTGCAGCGGATCCTGTTCTACAGGGAGCTCGGGTTCACGTTGGATGAGATCTCGACCATCGTTGACGACCCACATACCGATGCGTTCGGGCACCTGCGCCGCCAGCGCAAGCTGCTGACCGAGAGGATGGAGCGCCTTAGCGCGATGGTCGACGCCATCGACTACGAAATGGAGGCAAGGACCATGGATATACCACTGACACCCGAGGAGCGCCTCGAGGTCTTCGGAGAGTTCCGGCCCGAGGACTACGCTGAGGAGGCCGAGCAGCGCTGGGGAGAGACAGAGGCCTACAAGGAGTCTCAGCGACGCGTCTCGAAATACAAGAAAGAAGACTGGCAGCAGCTCAAGGCCGAGGAGAAAGAGCTACGCGCCCGCCTGGCCGCAGCACTTGAGGCCGGCCTGGCACCCGACAGTGAGGAGGCAATGGACGCGGCCGAGGCGCACCGGAGGCACATAAGCCGGTGGTTCTACGAGTGCACCTACGAGATCCACCGTGGGCTGACGGAGATGTACGTAAGCGACGAGCGATTCCGCTCGCACTACGACGCGCAGACCCCCGGCCTAGCCTCCTTCATAAGAAAGGCCGCGCACGCGAACGCAGACCGCGCCGAAGAGGGTGATAGCCAGTAGGCCCACGAAGGTCACGGCGTCGTGCATGAGGCTCTCAAGTCTTATGCACGACGAGCTATCAGCCATCAGCTTTCAGCCTTCAGCAAGAACAAAAAGCTGATCGCTGAGCGCTACTACGACTCCTCTTCTACGACCTTCTCGTACTCTTCTGGGGAGAGGAGGTCGGCTTCGTCCGAGATGCGGAGCTTGACGATCCAGCCTTCGCCATAGGGGTCGTCGTTGATCTTCTCCGGCGCGTCTTCGAGGGAGGAGTTAACCTCGACGACCTCGCCGCCAACCGGGGTGTAGAGGTCGGAGACGGCCTTTACGCTCTCGACGGTGCCGAAGGAATCGCCGGCGTCGAAGGTGTCTCCTTCGTCGGGCAGTTCGACGAAGACGACGTCGCCGAGCTCGTCCTGGGCGTGATCTGTGATGCCTATGGTCGCGGTGTCGCCCTCCGTGCGGACCCACTCGTGGGTCTTCGTGTACTGAAGGTCTTCGGGTACGCTCAAGGCTCTCCTCCCCTATCCTCTGTCGCGCTTGTAGAACGGTATCGGCACGGCCTTCGCCGGCACGGGATTGTCCCTTATCACGATCTCGAACCTATCTTCCACCTCCGGATCTACGAGCGCAAGCCCTATCGCCCTCTCGAGGGTGGGTGACTTGGTGCCGCTCGTGACCTCGCCGACGATCTCCGCCCCACTCGTTACGTGGTGGCCGTGACGGGCGATCCCTCGTCCCTCCATCTCGAAGCCGACGAGCTTCTTGCGCAGCCCCTCGGTGTCCTCGATCAAGAGCGCCCGCTGCCCGATAAACCGCACCTCCTTGTCCAGGTGCACGGCAAAGGAGATGCCGGCTTCCAGTGGCGTGGTCTGTGCATCGAGCTCGTTTCCGTAGAGGCACATCCCCGCTTCAAGGCGCAGCGTGTCTCTGGCGCCGAGCCCGGCCGGGGTGGCGCCTGCGGCTACAAGGCGGCGCCAGACGCGCGGGGCGTCGTCGGGGGAGAGGTAGATCTCGAACCCATCCTCTCCCGTGTAGCCGGTGCGGGAGATGATGCTCCTCGCGCCGTCGACCTCTCCCCAGGCGAACCGGAAGGGTTTGAGGCCCGACAGGTCCGTCTCGGTTAGGTCCTGCAAGAGCCCCGCCGCCTCGGGTCCCTGCAGCGCGAGGAGCGCCCATTCGTCGGACTCGTCTGCGACCTCGACGTCGAGGTCCTCGGTGTTCTTGAGGAAGTGTACTAGGTCCTTCTCGCGGTTCGAGGCGTTCACGACGACGAGGAAGTCATCCTCGCGCCTGTAGACGATCACATCGTCCACCGTCCCCCCGTCTTCGTAGCAGACCGCAGAGTAGCCGGCCTGCCCGACGTCCAGGCGGCCCACGTCGCGGGTGACGAGGCGCTGGACGGCGCTCTCGGCGTCGGGACCGCGGAAGACGGCCTCACCCATGTGCGAGACGTCGAAGAGTCCGGCGTGGTTGCGGACCGCTCTGTGCTCGGCCTGTATGCCCTCGTACTGCACGGGCATCTCGTAGCCGGCGAAGTCCACGAGCCTGGCCCCGAGGTCTTTGTGCTCCTCGTAGAGCGGGGTGTGCCTGAGCCCTTCTTTCGCCACCCCTACCACCTGGCCTTGAGTTGCCTGGCGGCGCGGGTCTCGTCGAGGCGGCGCGTCGGCGCCACCTTCGGGGCCTCTTCGAGGTCTTCCTGGCTCGTCTCGGCCAGTTCCAACATCGTCCCGATAAAGTCGTCGAGCGTCTCTTTAGATTCCGTCTCGGTCGGCTCTATGAGCATGGCCTCTTTGACCACTAGCGGGAAGTAGATCGTCGGCGGGTGATACCCGCAGTCGATAAGACCCTTGGCGATGTCGAGAGCCTTCTTGCCCTGCGGGGGCTGCACGACCACCTCGTGCTTGCACAGCTCGTCGTAGGGGATGCGGTAGGTGCCCCTGAGCTGCGCCCGCACGTAGTTGGCGTTCAGGACGGCCATGTCCGTCACGTCCCTGAGGTCGGGGCCGTGCATCCTGATGTAGTTCCATGCCCTGAGCATCTGCCCGAAGTTGCCGTGGAAGCTCGCCATGCGACCGATGCTCTTCTCGGGACGGACGAAGCGGTATTCGTCGCCATCCTTCTCCACCGTAGGGTCGGGGAGGAAGGGCGCCAGGTCCCCCGCGCAGGCGATGGCGCCGCAGCCCGGTCCGCCGCCGCCGTGGGGGGTCGAGAAGGTCTTGTGCAAATTGAAGTGCATGATGTCCACGTCAGCCTCGGCCGGACGCATACGGCCCATGTTCGCGTTCATGTTCGCGCCGTCCATGTAGAGAAAGGCGCCGGACTCGTGCAACACGGCGGCGATCTCCCTTATGTTCCGCTCATAGACGCCGCAGGTGTTGGGGTTGGTGATCATTAGCGCCGCCGTCGACTCGTCCACCAGCTCGCTTAGCTCCTCCACGTCGACGCAACCATGCTCGTCGAGCCCGACCTCCTTCGATTTGAACCCCGCCATCGAGGCGGTCGCCGGGTTGGTCCCGTGCGCCGTCGAAGGAACGAGGACCGTGGTGCGCCCTTCATCGGCGGCATCATCGAAGAACCTCTTGACCATCAGGATGCTGGTCAGCTCCCCCTGCGCCCCGGCGAGGGGCTGCAGGGAGACGTAAGGCAGCCCCGAGACCTCGGCGAGGAAGCCCTGCAGCTCGTGCATGATCCTCAGCGCCCCCTGTACCTGCGCCTCGGGCTGGAGCGGATGCAGGCCGGCGAAACCTGGGACGGTCGCCGCCGCCTCGTTTGCGCGTGGGTTGTGCTTCATCGTGCATGAGCCCAGAGGGTAGAACGTCGTGTCGATGCCCTCGTTCTCGCGCGAGAGGTTGGTGTAGTGCCGGATCACGGTAGGCTCATCGACCTCGGCGAGGCGTGGCTTCTCCTTTCGGAGCAAGGACTCCGGCAGGATGGTTTCAAGCTCTTTCATCTCTACGTCAGACTTTGGGAGGGTATACCCCCTTCGGCCCTCGCGGCCTTTGTCCCGGATCAGGTTAAAGGGCATCTGAGACCACCTCCACAAAGGCGTCGAGTTCGTCTTTAGTCCGCTTCTCCGTCACCGCGACGAGCATCGCCCCATCACCGAGGTCCAACCCCCCTACGATCCCCGCCTCGAGCAGAGCCTCATTCGCCCGTGCCACGTCAGAGGCCTCGCCGAACTCGACGGCGAACTCCCATAAGAAAGGCGCCTCCGTATACCGAAGCCTGAAACCTGATGCCTGAAGCCTATCAGCCAGATAATGCGCCTTGGAGATGGAGAGTTCGGCCACCCCGCGCAGCCCCTCCGGGCCCATCAGGGCCGTGTAGACGGTCGCGGCCAGGGCCGTGAGTGCCTGGTTGGTACAGATGTTGGAGTTCGCCCTCGCGCGTCTGATGTCCTGCTCGCGGCCCCTCAGGGTGAGTACATAGGCGAGCTTGCCGTCTTTGTCTATCGTCTCTCCCGTGATACGTCCCGGGAGCTGGCGGACGAATTCCTCCTTGGTCGCCATGTACCCGGCATAGGGACCGCCGAAGATGAGCGGCATCCCGAGCGGCTGGGCCTCGCCGACGGCCACGTCGGCCCCGAGGTTCCCCGGGGCTTCGAGTACGGAGAGTGAGATCGGGTCGCACACCGCCACACAGAGCGCGTCCACGTCGTGCGCCGCCTCCGAGGCGGCACCTACGTCCTCGACGACACCGAAGAAGTTCGGACTCTGCAGGAAGAGGCCCGAGACGTCGTCGGGGACGCCTGAGAAGTCCGTGGTGCCATCTTCACAGGGAAGATCCACCACTTCGACACCGTAGGTCTCCGTGACCTCGCGGTAGCGGGGATTGAGGCCGGCGGAGACGGCGACCTTGGGGTCCCTCTTCGTCAGCCTTGCTGTCATGAGGGCGGCTTCGACGACGGCGTTCGCGCCGTCGTAGACGGAGGCGTTCGAGATTTCTAGCCCTGTCAGCTCGGAGATCATGGACTGGAACTCGAAGATCGACTGCAGGGTGCCCTGGCTGATCTCCGGCTGGTAGGGGGTGTACGAGGTCAGGAACTCGCCGCGCGAGATGATCGTGCCTACCGCCGAGGGTACGATCCTATCGTAGGCCCCCGCACCGAGGAAGATCGGGAGTCCCCAGGCGTTCTCCTTGGCAAGGGCGTCTACCTCTCTGAGCGCCTCATACTCCGAGAGGGCCGGCGCAAGGTCGAGCTCTCCTTCGTATTTCGGTTCGACGTCGGCGAAGAGGTCGTCTAAGGTATCGAGCCCGATCGCGTCCAGCATCTCCTGTATATCGGCCTCTGTGTGCGGTGTGAATCGCGCCACGCGGCTATACCCCCTGTCTCGGGTGAGCGTTACGTTTTCCGCCCTGTCCCAAGCCTGAGAGTGTTACCCCGTCGGCGCCGATCCAGCGGATCGAACTCTCCAGGACGCCCTCCGATCCGCGGTCCTTCTGCCTGAGAGATTCGGATCGCCCCTGCAACCCTTTCACCTTCGGCGGCCTCCGAAAAGGTCTCCCCCACCCCTTCGACGACTCTCTCCCGCGGCCCTCATCGGGCAAGTTCGGACTATAGCATAAGGGGCGTCTCACCGGGCGTGTTCACGCTTCCTTAGGTGTAAGCCTCACGCCCTACCCGAATCGAGTCCTTCTCCGCGAAGTGATCGCTTATGTACTTCTCACCCTCGTCGCAGAACAGGGTGACGATGGTCCGTAGATGGGGATAGGCCTCCCGGACCCTCCTGGCGGCGATGAGGTTGGCGCCGCTCGAAGGGCCGACGAAGAGACCGTACTGTTTTGCCAGGCGACGCATCTCTTCCACTGCCTCTTCGGAGTCCACGGCCAGGGCGGTGTCGACCAGGCCCTCGTGGCGCTCGAAGATGCCTGGGACGAAGCCGTCGGAGATGCCCTCTATGAGGTGGTCTCCGACCTCTCCGCACAGGATCGTCGACGACTCGGAGGGCTCCATCGCGAAGAGCTTGACGGCGGGGTTCACCTCACGGAAAGCCTGGCCCACCCCGATAAGGGTCCCCCCCGTCCCAACGCCCATCACTATGGCGTCGGGGACGACGCCATCGGGGAGCTGGGCCAGGATCTCTGGCCCAAGCCAGATCCTGTTCTCCTCGACGTTCCACTCCGACTCGAACTGGGCCGGGCAGAAATAGCCTGGTTCCTGCCCGAGCTCCTTCGCCTTCGCCAGCGCCTCGTTGACGTGGAAGTGGCCGACCTCCATCACCTCTGCCCCGAAGGCGCGGCTGATGGCGACCCGCTCCCCGCTCATCCCTTCGGGCATCACGACGAGCATCCTGTAACCCTTGACCGCGGCGACCATCGAGAGGGCGTTGCCCGTGTTGCCCGAAGTTGCCTCGACGATCGTATCGCCCCTTCTCAGTAGCCCCTCGTCTTCGGCGCGTTCGATCATGTACTTAGCTATGCGGGCCTTGATGGACCCGGAAGGGTTCAGGTACTCGAGCTTGCAGTAGATGCCCTCGACCTCGAGCAGCGGCGTGTCTCCTGTGGCGTCGAGGATGCTATTGGACAGCCCGTTCTCCATGCCGACCACCTCCTATTCCGGGGTAACGTATGCCCCCGAGAGGCCGCCGTCAACCATGAAGGTCGAGGCGTTGACGTAGGAGGAGTCCTCAGAGGCCAGGAAGAGGACGGCATTTGCGATCTCCGTCGCCTCCGCGAACCGCCCCATCGGCACGTGCACGAGCCTGCGCTCCGCTTGCTCGGGGTCTTTGGAGTAGAGCTCCTGCAAGAGCGGCGTGTTTACGGGGCCGGGGCAGAGGGCGTTGACGCGTATCCCCCGCCGGGCGAACTCGACCCCTAGCTCGCGGCTTAGGGCGAGCACGCCGCCTTTCGATGCGGTGTAGGAGATCTGGGAGGTCGCAGCCCCCATCACGGCCACGAAGGAAGCGGTGTTGATGATCGAGCCTCCGCCTCGTTCGAGAAGGTGCGGGATGCCGTGCTTGCAGCACAGATAGACGCTCTTGAGGTTCACGTCCTGCACCCGCTGCCAGGCTTCGAGGTCGGTATCCAGGATGGAGTCGTCCTCTGGCGGGGAGATACCGGCGTTGTTGAAGAGCACGTCTATGCCCCCAAAGCGCTCCGCCGTCTCGCTGTACATCCGCTCGACGTCCTCGGGCTCGCTTACGTCGGCGTGGACGTAGAGGCCGTCTATCTCGGAGGCCACCTCCTGCCCTGGCTCGTCTGCCAGGTCCGCGACGCACACGCTGGCGCCTTCCTCGGCGAAGCGGAGGGCCGTCTCGCGGCCGATGCCGCCGGCGGCGCCGGTTATGACGGCGACCTTCCCTCTGAGGCGTCCCGCCATATCAGTCCTCCTCCGTGGAAAGGTAGACGTTCTTTACCTCGGTGTAATAGTCGAGCGCGTGCGGGCCGAGCTCACGTCCGATGCCGGACTGCTTCATCCCCCCAAAGGGGGTGGCGACCCTGACGGAGGTGTTGGAGTTGACCGAGATCACCCCCGTTTCGATGCGGCGGGCTACACGCAGGGCGCGGGCGCCGTTCTCGGTCCAGATCGAACCCGAGAGGCCGTAGATGGTGTCGTTGGCGAGCCGTACGGCGTCCTCCTCGTCCTCGAACGGGATCACCGCCACGACAGGACCGAAGATCTCCTCGGCCGCCGCCCTGTCTTTGTTGTCCACCGGCGCGAGGACGACGGGCGGATACCAGAACCCTGAACCCTCGGGCGCCTCGCCCCGTATCGCCACGGGCGCGCCCTCGGGGACATAGGAGGCGACCTTCTCGCGGTGCTCGGCGGAGATCAAGGGTCCCATCTCCGTATCCTCGTCGAAGGGGTCCCCTACGCGCATCTCTGTGACGGCCGGCTCCATGAGAGAGAGGAACTCGTCGAATACGTCCCTCTCGACGAGGATGCGCGAGCGGGCGCAGCAGTCCTGCCCGGCGTTCCCGAAGACGGCGACGGGCGCCGAGGTGGCTGCCTTCTCCAAATCGGCGTCGGCGAAGACCACGTTCGCGGACTTGCCACCCAGCTCCAGGGTGACACGCTTTATGGTGCTTGCGGCGCCGGCCATGATCCCCTTACCGACCTCTGTAGAGCCCGTGAAGGCGATCTTGGCGACGTCAGGGTGTTCGACGAGCCGCTTTCCGACCTTCCTCCCAGGCCCTACGACGACGTTGACGACGCCCTCGGGGATGCCTGCCTCGAGCGCTATGCGCTCGAACTCCATGGCACTCAGCGGCGTGAGCTCGGCCGGCTTGAGGACGAGCGTGTTCCCCGCCGCGAGGGCCGGGGCCATCTTCCAGCTCGCTATGGTGAGCGGAAAGTTCCACGGTACGATGAGCCCGACGACCCCTAGAGGTTCGCGAAACGTAACATCGACGCCCCCGGAGACCGGGATGGTGTCCCCAAGCAGTTTCTCCGGCGTCCCCGCATAGTAGTGGAAGGTCTCCACTACCATCCCCATCTCGGCGCGGGAGTCGCCGATGGGCTTGCCCGTGTCTTTCGATTCCAGTTGCGCCAGGCTCTCCTGTTCCTGGTCCAGGGCGTCGGCGAGGTGCCTGAGCAAACGCGAGCGGTCGGCTGCCTCTACATCTCTCCAGGCCGGGAAAGCCTCCCCGGCGCGGGCGACGGCCGCGTCGGCGTCGCCTTCGGTGGCGGGTTCGAGCCTTTCTATTACCTCTTCGGTGGCGGGGTTCAGGACTTCGAGCATCTAAGAGACCTCCGAAACTAGGGCTTTTATGAGTCGGCTATTCTCGTCCTCTTCCGGATGCCAGAGCACGCCGAGCACGAAGGAGCAGGTCGGGTCTTCGATGGCCTCGACTGCGTCGTCTTCGGCCGCCCAACCGGTAACCGTGAGGCCACTCCCCACGCTCTTTATCCCCTGGTGGTGATGCGACTTGACCGATGTACTCCCCGCGCCGCCAGCGCTGGCGACGAGAGAGTCGGGGTCGAGGCGCACCTCGTGGTCGGCGAAGGTGCCTGGCGTATGGCGGTGCTCCTCGTGGCCGAGCACGTCAGGGAGATGTTGCTCGATGGTGCCTCCGTAGGCGACGTTGAGGATCTGCATCCCGCGGCAGATGCCTAAGATGGGCATCTCACGCTCTAGGGCCCCGCGCACCAGCGCGAGCTCGTAGGCGTCGCGCTCCTCCTGTACGGGTCCGGTCTCGGGGTGCTGTTCGTCCCCGTAGAGGTTGGGGTCCAGGTCCCCAGCCCCTCCCGTAACGACGAGCGCGTCCAGGAGCTGCAGCGCACCGCCCGGGTCCTCCGCATCTTCGGGGTCAGGGGGTAGCAGGACCACCCGTCCGCCGGCGCGCTGCACGGCCCGTACGTAACTCGCCGGGGAGATAACCGCCGGTATCTCCTCCCAGACGCCGTAGCTCACCCGCTCGGTCGCCGCCGTGACGCCGATGTTAGGCCTGGACTTGCTGTTCACAGGCGTTCGAAGTTCCGGTAGCGTTCCCAGTCGGTGACGGCAGCCTCGAAGGCCTCTATCTCGACGCGGACCATGTTCAGGTAGTGCTCGACGACCTCAACGCCGAAGGCACTGCGGGCCGCCTCGCTGTGGTCGAAGAGCTGTTGCGCCTCGCGCAGGTTCGTCGGGACGTGGGGCTTGTCCGCCTCGTAGGCGTTGCCGATGAACTCGTCTTCGAGGGAGAGTTCGTTCTCTATCCCGTGCAGGCCGGCGGCGATCATGGCCGCGATGGCCAGGTACGGGTTCACGTCCCCTCCGGGCAGCCGGTTCTCGACCCTGAGTGAACCACCGTGGCCGACGACGCGCATCGAGCACGTGCGATTGTCCTTGCCCCAGGCAACGGCCGTCGGGGCGAAAGAGCCTTTGGCGAAGCGCTTGTAGGAGTTTATGTTGGGGGCGAAGAACAGCGTGAGCTCTCGCAGGCAGGCGAGCTGGCCGGCGAGGAAGTGGTTGAAGGTGTCTGAGAAGTCGTGGCCTTCGGCGAAGACAGCGGTCCCGTCCTCTCCACGCAGGCTCAGGTGGATGTGGCAGGAGTTCCCTTCGCGCTCGTCGAACTTGGGCATAAAGGAGATAGAGCAGCCCTCCTGGGCGGCGATCTCCTTGGCGCCGTTCTTGTAGATAGCGTGCCCGTCTGCGGTCGCCAGAGCGCGGTCGAACTTGAAGTTGATCTCGTGCTGCCCGAAGTTGCATTCGCCCTTGGCGTTCTCCACCTCGAGTCCGGAGGCGGCCATGGAGTTGCGGATGCGTCTGAGCAACGGCTCGATGCGCGCGGTTCCGAGTAGCGAGTAGTCCACGTTATAGTAGTTGGCTGGTTCCAGATCTTTATATCCCTTGCGCCAGGCTTCCTCGTAAGTATCCATGAAGACGAGGAACTCGAGCTCCGTGCCCACCCAGGCTTCGAGGCCGCGCTCGGAGAGCCTCTCTAGCTGGCGCTTGAGTACCTGCCGCGGCGAGGCGACGACAGGAGAGCCGTCCTCCCACAGGAGGTCGCACGTCACGAGCGCCGTCCCCTCCAGCCAGGGAACACGCCTTAGGGTGTCCATGTCAGGCCTGAAGACGAAGTCGCCGTAGCCGCGCTCCCATGAGGACATCGCGTAGCCCTCTACGGTGTTCATCTCCACGTCCACCGCTAGCAAATAGTTGCAGCCTTCGGCGTCGTGCTCGACCACCTCGTCTAAGAAGTGTGTCGCCGTGAGGCGCTTGCCCTGAAGGCGGCCCTGCATATCCGTCATCGCGAGGAGGACGGTGTCTATCCTTCCGGCTTCGACCTCCGAGCGCAGGGTGTCGAGATCGAGGCGTCCCTGGACTTGCGTCGAGTCCAAGATCCGGCTCCTTTCTTTCTATCCTCTAATTGCCGCTCTATTACCTCAGCTCGGCTTCGGCCCTCTCGATAGCCTCGAACTCCTCCTCCGGCGCCTGGGCGACGAGGTGGTGACGGCTGTAGAAGGCGAAGTAGGCGATCATGATAGCGTAGACGATCGCTGTCCCGATCAGCACCCTGGGGTCGACGAGGAAACCGGCGATCACGGAAGCGACGCCGAGCACCAGGGCCACACCCGAGGTGAGGACGCCGCCTGGTGTCTTGTACGGGCGCTCGAGCTCCGGCTCTGTGTAGCGCAAGATTATGTGCGAGAGCATCATCAAGACGTACGAAATCGTCGCCCCGAAGACGGAGATCAGGACGAGCAGGGCGCCTCCTGTGATGCCACTGAGCGAGAGCAGAAAGCCGATGACGCCGGGCACGACCAGCGCCACCCACGGCACGTGACGGCGGCTGGTTATCGAGAGCCACCTCGGCAGGTACCCTGCCCGCGAGAGCGCGAAGATCTGGCGCGAGTAGGCGTAGATGAGGGAGTAGAAGCTCGCGATCAGACCCGCGATGCCGACGACGTTGACGAAAGCAAACAGGACGTTCTTACCGCCGTAAGCTTTGGGCGAGGCGATCGCGTCGGTAAGCGGGGCGTCCGATGCCTGTATCGTGGCCGAGCCCCCACCACCGGGGGCGAAGATGAGGATGAGGGCCGCAAAGGCCAACAGGGCAAACATGGCGACGATCAATCCTCTTGGCATATCCCGTGCGGGGTCGCGGGTCTCCTCGGCCGCGAGCGGCAAGCCCTCGATGCCAAGGAAGAACCAGATCGCGTACGGAAACGCAGCCCAGATGCCCAGATACCCGGACGTGAGAAAAGAGCTCGCGCCGGCGGCGTCCTTGGGAGCGATGTCGAACAGGTTGGCCGAGTCGAAGTGCGGGACCATCCCGACCACGAACACGACGATCGCCACTACGGCCGCCGCGGTGATAACGAACATTATCCTCAAGGCCTCACCGGTGCCATACAGCAACATCCCTACGAAGACCGCGTAGAAAAGAAGATAGACCAACGGCCCGCCGAAACCGATCAGCGACTCTACGTACCCCCCGATAAAGGTGGCGATGGCGGCCGGGGCTATCGCCACCTCGATCACGATCGCCGTACCCGTGAGGAACCCTCCCCACACCCCCATGGCCCGCCGGGCGAAACCGTAGCCGGCTCCGGCGACCGGGAGGGCGGCCGAGAGTTCGGCCAGGGAGTAGACCATGGCGGTGTACATGACGGCCGTGAGGATCGTGGCGATGAGCAACCCACCCCACCCGCCCTCGGCGAGCCCGAATTGCCAGCCCGAAATCTCCCCGGAAATGACGTACGCCACCCCGAGTCCAGCCAGGAGCACCCAGCCCGCCGCACCCTTCTGCAACTGGCGCTGCTCCAGGTATTCTTCTCCTACGTTCTCGTACTCAACCCCCTGCGTGGTCCGCCTCTCGGATTCACTCACCTATGCCTCCCTTCCCCGTGCACCCACCACTCTCGTAATACCAGGCACACTAATGGCCATCGATTCTCGCGTCAATAGTCTGGGGGAGGCATCAGGCATTCTCTCGTACTCGAGATTGTGCAGGTTCTCGAAACCATTTGCTGATGCCTGTAGCCTGTAGCCTGAAACCTCCAGCCAAAGGATAGTGGATTGCCGGAGATCAGCTGGAACGACTTCGAGAAGGTGGATGTACGGGTCGGCACGGTCGTCGAGGCCGAGCCTTTCCAGGAAGCACGCAAGCCCTCGATCAAACTCATAGTGGACTTCGGACCTGAGGTCGGCACCAGGAAGACTAGCGCCCAGATCACGGCCCACTATGAGCCGGAAACACTAGTGGGGCGGCAGGTCGTCGCTGTGGTCAACTTTCCGCCGAAGAGGATCGCGGGTTTCGAGAGCGAGGTGCTCATCCTCGGTGTACCGGACGCGGACGAGGAGGTAGTGCTCCTCTCCCCAGATCACGAGGTCCCGCCAGGTGGCAGGATGTTCTGACCTAGCCCTCGACAGACCACCTGGAATCTCAGTTGGAAACCTAGACTTCTTATGGTGCGTAGTACATGATGTCGGAAGAGTGGCTAGCTACGGAGGTGCGGTGGTGAGCGAGACGAACCTGGAACAGTTTCGGGAGGTTACGCCGGCGGGGCGGTTCACACTGCAGAACTCGGCTATGCTCAAAGTGCGGTTGGAGAACGACCAGATCCAGGCCAAGCTAGGCTCGATGGTCGCCTATCAGGGCGACGTGCGTTTCGAGTACAAGAGCGGGGGTCTTGGTCGTTTCTTCAAGAAGGCGGTCACGGGCGAGGGCGTCAGGCTGATGGAGGCCAACGGGACGGGCGACCTTTTCCTGGCGCAGGACAAGCGCAAGATCATGATCCTTGACCTCCACAATGACCGCATGACCGTCAACGGCGACAACATCCTCGCCTTCGATTCCGGCATCGATTGGGATATAAAGAGGGTCGAGGGCGCGGGCCGTCTCGCAGGCGGCCTCTTCAACGTCGTACTCGAAGGCACGGGTAAGGTCGCCGTTACCTCAGACGGGGAGCCAGTCCTCCTGGACACCAGTACTCCGACCTTCGCCGACCCCGAGTCCGCCATCGCCTGGAGCGGCGGAGTGAGGACGGGCGTCAGGAGCGACGTCTCCTTCAAAACCTTCACGGGGCGTGGCAGCGGCGAGTCATTCCAGGTGGCGTTCGAGGGCACAGGCTGGATCCTCATACAGCCCTCGGAAGGCCCCACCGTCCCCGAGCACTCCCACGCCGGTGAGGGCGGCGGAGGCGGTGGTCTTGGATCGCTCTTCGAGGATTAGCCGACCACACCCCGGCCGATAGCGCACCGCCAAGCGTCGCATGACGGACCGCGGCTTCAGTATAGGGGCAGTTCGCGAACCGCCCCTAAAGGTTTGTCCAGGGTGATGTCCCGTTCGACGATTCCCTGCCGAGGGATGCTGCTTCTTTCGATGTGTTTCTTATGTACATGCCGGTGACCTTCGTGGTACGATGTACATAAGCTTGGTACGGAGGATATATTGGAATCGGGACGGATAACCCGGGAATGGTTGGAGGGCCTGGACCCGACGGAGTTCCAGGAGATTTCGTTCATGATCTCCGACATCCAACGCGAGCGTGCAAAGGCGCGGCAACAGAAACTCGAGCGGCGAAGGGCAGCAGCCCGCAAGAACTCCCAAAACAAGCGCTATCTCGAACTTGAACGCGTAAAATGCGGCAAGAAAGGCTGCAAGAAATGCGCCAGTGGAGAGCTTCACGGTCCTTACTGGTACCTGTACCGGCCCAAGGAGAACGGAGGAGGCCGTACGAGCGAGTACGTCGGTAAGATGCTGCCCGAAACGCTCGCCAAGGAGTTCGACATCCCTGAAGATCAACGGACATCAAACTAGCCGATGCGATTCTTATGTAGAGATTTGCGTTTTCGTGGTAGCCGATTGTACATAAGGCAGCCCGAGTTCGGGTGAATGCCGACGCCGAGAGGAGCGGCCCGCTATCGCCAACGGGTCGCCGCCTCTTACCATACGTCATTCCCGCGCCAGCGGGAATGACGTATGGGAGGGCGTAAGCGCAGCCTGAACGGGGGCTCGTAGGGACGGGCACGGCATGAAACCTGCAACCTGAAGCCTGTAGCCGCGGTTCGTGGGCGGTTCGGGAACCGCCCACGAACCGTTTCAAGCGCGATCATCCAGTTTGATCGTCCTGGCGATGCCTAGCACGGTACCCGAGCCGTTCATGGCTTCCAGGCCGATGTAGGGGTGGGTGGTGTGTACCGTGATCACGGTCTCGAAGCCGTGTCGGGGGGCTGAAGCGAGGGGCTCGAGTTTATCTGGGCCAGCTCCGGCCAGTACCTGCCAGGTGGCTACTTCCGTGGCACCGTTCCAACTGGCGTAGATCGTCACCTTGTCGTCTGCTCCGCGCTCGGCGGCGATGGCGGGGTCGTCGGTAGGTTGCCCGGTCCATGGGTAGCGGAGGGCCCTGTAGGTCTCGCCCTCGGTAGGGAAAGAGGCGCTGAAGAGCAACTTGCCATCGTGGCTGAACTCCGAGAAGACCGGCGCGCTGCCCCAGCCCACAAAGACGTTACCGTTCGGCAACACCTGCACACTGCCCTGGGTGTCGGAGAGCAACTTGTCGGGGTGGGTGTACTCGCGGGCCAGGCTGGCAGTCATTTTGTCTTCGTCGATCTCGACCATGATGCCGCGGGACTGTACCTCTCTTGTTACGTAGCCGTTGTCGAAGATAGTTATCTTGCCGTCGGGGTGGCGGCGGGCGTCGTGCTGGAGGGCGAAACGGGCGCCCTCTTCTATCTCGAAGTCGCTCTTCTTCCCGCCCAGACGCCACACGATCTCGCCCGTCCTGCGGTCGACCTTGTACACGGTGGAGGTGTTGCGGGAGGAGATGAGCAGGTGATCCTCATCGTATACGTCTATGGAGTTGATATGGAAATAGTCGTAGGGCTTGGTATAAGTGGCGTCGATGCCGACGTGTTCCAGGCTGTGCCACTCGAAGATGACCTTCCCGCTCTCGATGTCGATCTCCTGGACTATCCCGTCGAGCACATTTCCTTCCACAGGATCGCCCACCGGGATGGAGTCCCCTGGAACCTTGTTGTAGATCGTGATGAGCGCCGTATCCTCGGGCGTGATGAGGAGCTCGTGATGGTCCCCCTCGTAGCCGTTTTCGGCAGTAAAGCGGGCTATCTCGCGATAGGAGTGGTCGCAGATCACGTACTCGCCCTGACCGTAGCCGGTGTGGTGACCCTCCCACCAGGTGAGCACCGTCTCTCCCTTGTATGGCTGCGCCTTGAAGTTCATCACATCCATAGCCTCGTTCTGCAAGAGGTACAGCCACACGGGTTGCCCGTCGTTGTCGAGGATCATGCAACCGTCCTGGCCCGGCCCTTCCTCGTCAGGCCCGTTCTTCGGGGCGATGAAGACGCGGCCGGGAGCAGTATCGTGCGCCGGCGTGGTGATCTGGATGACCGGCGGATGGAGATCCGGACGCGAGCGGAAGCTCCACGCCTGCCCCACCGGGCCGGATGCGGCGGTCGCCCTGGCGCGTGGGGCGGAATCGCAGCCCAGGGTGCCGCCTAGCGCGACCAACGCCGCGCCGCCGGACGCGGCTTGAAGGAACCTCCTTCGTGTGATCCTGGGGTTCAACTTGCTGCCTCTTTCTCGCCCTTGCCCAGGCTACATCTTGGTCTGGCGCATCGTGAATGATGGCAAACGTCCGCTATCCTACTACGAGATTGACGAGCCGTCCCGGTACGTAGATGCTCTTGCGGAGCTCTTTACCTTCCAGGTGGGGACGGACCCTGGCGCTCGAGAGCGCGAGCTCTCTGGCCGTCTCTTCGGAGATGTCTGCGGGGGCGTCGATGCGGTCGCGCAGCTTGCCGTTCACCTGAACGATGAGCGTTATCTGATCAGCTTGGATCAGGGCTTCCTCGTAGCCTGGCCACGCCTGCTCGTGCACCGAGTACTCCTCCCCCATCGCGGTCCACATCTCCTCGGCGTGGTGCGGCGCGAACGGGGAGAAGACCGTGACGAAGGTCCGCAGAGCCTCGTGCCACTCGTCGTTGCCGACGCGGCCCCTGATCGCGAGCAGGTAGTTAGTGTGCTCCATGAGGGCTGCGATGGCCGTGTTGAAGTGGAAGGCTTGGAGATCGTCCGTGATCTTCTTGACGAGCCGGTTGGTCCTGCGGGTGAGTTCCGATGGGTCGGCCTCGCCGCCCGAGGAGTCGCCACCCGCCGCGAGCGAGAGGGCGCGCCTGAGCCAGCGCGAGACCCCCTCTATGCCCTTGCCGTCCCAGGGGCCGCCCTCGTTCCACGGACCGATGAACATCAGGAAGCCGCGGAGCGCGTCGGAGCCGAAGCGGTCCACGTACTCCTGCGGGTTGACCACGTTGCCCCGGCTCTTGCTCATGCGGTTGCCGTCGGGACCCAGTATGATCCCCTGGTTGCGCAGCCGGATCATCGGCTCGTCGAAGTCCACCAGACCGAGATCCCTCATGACCTTCGTGAAGAAGCGCGCGTAGAGCAGGTGCAAGATGGCGTGCTCGATGCCGCCGGTGTACTGGTCGACAGGGAGCCACTTCCCTCCCCGCTCGGGATCGAACGGCCCCCCGTCGTAGTGCGGCGAGAGGTAACGGTACCAATACCACGAGGAATCCATAAAGGTATCCATCGTGTCCGTCTCGCGCGTGGCTGGACCCCCGCAGCGGGGGCACTCCGTGTTGTAGAAGTCAGGGTCGAGCTTGAGGGGCGATTCGCCCGTCGGCATGAACTCGGCTTCTTCTGGGAGCAGGACCGGCAGGTCCTCTTCGGGTACTGGGACGATGCCGCACTCGTCACAGAAGATTATGGGGATCGGGGTCCCCCAGTAGCGCTGGCGGCTGATCAACCAGTCGTGAAGCCTGTACGTGACTGTGGCCTTGCCGGCGCCGCGTTCTTCGAGCCAGGCCGTCACCTTCTCCCTGCCCTCGGCGCTCGGGGTACCGTCGAAGCCATCCGAGTTGACCATCGTGCCCTCGCCGGTGTAGGCCGCCTCGAGCACTTCGCCGTCCCATTCGGGCGGCGCTATCACGGTCCTGATCTCGATGCCGTACTTCCTTGCGAACTCGAAATCTCGCTCGTCGTGGGCCGGCACCGCCATGATCGCGCCCGTACCGTAGCCCATCAGGACGTAGTCAGCGATGTAGACGGGGATCTCCCCTCCGCTGGCCGGGTTTATGGCGTAGGCGCCGGTGAAGACGCCGGACTTCTCCCTCGTTATGTCGGTGCGGTCGATCTCGCTCATCCTGGCGGCACTCTCGACGTAGGCCCGCACCTCTTCAGCCTGCCCCTGGGTCGTTATCTCGTCGACCGCCGGGTGCTCCGGGCTCAGCACGAAAAACGTGGCGCCGAAGAGCGTGTCCGGGCGGGTGGTGAAGACCTCGACGGGGCCGTAGCCTTCGATCTCGAACCTGATCTCGGCTCCCTCGGAGCGCCCGATCCAGTTTCGCTGCAGCGTCTTCACCCGCTCGGGCCAGTCTATCTGTGAGTAGTCCAGAAGCTCCTCGGCGTAGTCGGTGATCTTGAAGAGCCACTGCGCCAGGTTCTTCTTGATAACCGGCGTCCCGCACCGCTCGCAGCGCCTGTCTGGCCCCACGACCTGCTCCCGCGCGAGCGTCGTGTTGTCCTTCGGACACCAGTCTACGGAGGCCTCCTCGCGATAAGCGAGCCCTTTCTCGAAGAACTTCACGAAGAACCACTGGTTCCAGCGATAGTACTCGGGGTCGCAGGTCACGACCTCCGAGTCGAAGTCGAACATCGCGCCCATCTGACTGAGCTGGCCGCGCATCCGCTCGATGTTCGAGTACGTCCAATCGCGGGGCTGGATGCCCCTCTGGATCGCGGCGTTCTCGGCCGGCAGGCCGAACGCGTCGAAGCCTATCGGGAAGAACACCCTGTAGCCGTTCATCCGCACAAAGCGCGCCCGCGTGTCCGAGGGCGTCATCGCGTACCAGTGCCCCACGTGCAGATCCCCACTCGGGTAAGGGAGCATCGTGAGCGCATAGTGCTTGGGCTTGCTCTCGTCCTCGTCGGTCTTGTACAGGCCGCTCTCGGCCCAACGCTCCTGCCAACGGCGTTCGAGTTCCGTGGGGTCGTAGTATCTCTTTCTGGACGATGTCTCTTTAGACGGTGTTTCGCTCACGAGAGACTCCTTCGGTTACGTGCTCGGGATGGTTCTAGATCGAAAAAAGACGCGCAGGATTCTATAGTCGAGAGTCCGACTTCTGCACCTTATGATCTCTGGCGTGCATACACCTAATATAGCATCAGGTATGCCCTTGACAAAAGGAGGAAGCCGCCCTGAGGTCCCTCCGGACGACGAATGAGAGCCTGCCAGCGAGAGGTCTAACCCGCCGCATTGGCAACTTTCCCGGCCTTCGCACGATCGCGCCGAGAGAAGAGATCTCGAACGAGTGAGACCAGGTGTCCCAGGGCCGCTGCGCTCGAGGCCGCGACAAGGACAGATCCCCATACTCTGGGACTCGCGAGCACCCTCAGCGCATTCATTTGACCGACTCCTTTCTTGCCGTCGTCCGGCCGATTCTCGCTGAGGGCTACCGGCGCTTTACGTGCTCGGGCCAGATGCCGAAGGCGATGATGCGGGCAGGAAGGTCGCGTACCGGGCGCAGACGCAAGATCAGTTTCACCAGCGCGGGGACCGAAGGCGCCCCGTCCGGGCCGAGAGACGAGGAGATCACACGCCGCTGGGCGACGGACTGGAAGGCCTGTATCGTGCGGGTCGGTAGCTCGCGCCTGAGCTGCACCGCTATCAGGTCGCGCGAACGTATCCGTCCTTTCTTCAGCGGCACCGCCAGGATATTCGCCGCCGCGACCGCGTCGGCTATGGCGAGATTGATCCCAACACCACCGACCGGAGACATGGCGTGGGCGGCATCCCCGATGCAAAGCAGCCCTGGCCTGTGCCAGCGCCGCAGCCGGTCCGCCTGCACAGAGAGAAGCTTCACAGCTTTCCAGTCTTGCAATTCTCCTGTGCGATCGGCGAGAACCGGCACAGTCTCGCCGACGGTCCGACGGAACGCGTCGAGACCGGCATCGCGAACGCTCTCGTACTCACCTTTCCTGATGACGTAGGCGATCTGCCAGTATTCGCCGCGGTTTATGACGACCATGAAGCGTCCGCGACCGGCGTACCCTGAGGTATCCTCTGGGTCTCCCCGCTGCCGTGAGAGCCTGAACCAGAGCACGTCGATGGGCGGAGAAGTCCTGACCATCTTCAGGCCGGCCTGCTCCCTGAAAGGAGAGGACCGTCCGTCGGCGGCGACCGTGAGAATGGCCCGCGCCTCGCGGGGACCGTCGGGCGTCTCGTAGCATATGCCGCGCACGGTCCCGTCTTCAAGGATCAGCTCCTTCGCTTCGGCTTCCATCTCCAGGCGGAAGTTCGGGTAACGCTTCGCCTCTCCCGTCACGTAGTCCAAGAAGTCCCACTGGGGCATGAAGGTGATGTAAGGGTAGCGTGTCTTCAGGCGTGAAAGGTCCGCGACCGTAACGGTCCTTCCAGGGAGGCGGGCTTCTATCCTCGGGACCTTCGTGCGTTTCACGTCGAGGAGCCCGTCCGCGAGACCGAGCTCGTCCATGATCTCCATGGTCGAGGGGTGGAGTGTATCCCCGCGGAAGTCCCGCAGGAAGTCCGCATGCTTCTCGAGCACGAGCACGTCCACCCCTTCGCGGGCCAGCATGAGCCCGAGCATCGCCCCCGCGGGGCCGCAGCCGATCACGCAGCACGTCGCCCGCCGGATCTCTTCGGTCTTCATGGCACAGCCTCCTTCCCGTTGTTGTCAGGTGATAGCCTTCGTGAACAGGTCGACGATCTCCTCGATCCTCTCCTGTGCAGGGGGGCGCTGCGGCCCTCCGGCGAAGAGACCGTCGAGAACGGCATAGGTGAGCAGGGGTCCTACGAACATGCGTGCCGCCGCCTCCCCGTCCACGTCCGGACCGGTCACCCCGCGCTCCCGGCTCTTCTCGATGAATACGGCGAAGCTCCTCATGGCCCGCTCGGGGACGGTGGCGCGGAAGATCCCACCCAACTGTGGGAACCTGTGGGTGTCGGCGATAGTAGTCCTGAGCAACGCCAGGTAGTCGGGCTGCATCATGGTCGCCACGATCTTCCGCGCGAGCTCCAGAAGTTCCCGGCGCAGATCTTCCTCGCTGCCAGGTGACATCTCCTCTATGGACTCCAGAGCACGGGTCTGGGGATTCTCGAGGGTCAGCTTGCGCATGACGTCGGCGAAGAGCTCCTCCTTGCCCGCGTAATAGACGTAAAGGGTCCTCTTGGAGACCTTCGCCTCCGCCGCAATGACGTCGGTGCTGGCGGCCGCAAAGCCGTCGCGCAGAAACACCCTCCGCGCTCCCGATAGGATCTGGTCCCGCTTCGCCCTGGCCCTGGGCCCTAGCTCTTCAGACGCCGTAACCAATGAGTTCTCCTATCTAAGTAAACTAAACAGTACCGTTTATTATGGATTGGTTCGTGAGGTTTCTCAAGGTCGTCTTGCAAGGTCGTCTTGGGTTGCAACCCTGCGACCCATAGAAGGGATGAGCTCGGCAGAAGTCTGCTTGTAGTTGGGTTTTCTCTAGCGCGGGCTCCCGCTGGATCTCATACGCGATTTCGCATTATTATCCGACACCACACCATATAGTATTTGGCGCCTCGAGCCCCACAGGCAGATAGCGTGCCCCGCAGGTCATTCGGGCGTCGATCTGTGCAAGATCTCGTATGCCAAAACTTACCAGAATCTACCTTCCACGCACCTAGGGTGAATAAGGGCGTGAAGAAGGGCCAGGACCCAATCGTAGGGTCCTGACCCCTAACAAGCAATCGAGGGGTGCTAGCGCCTGCGCAGCACGAACAGCCCCACCAACGCTCCGTTGATGGGGTGGTAGATCAGATGAGGATGAGGGCGAGCAGGGCGGCCACGAGCGTGCAGAGTACGTTCGTAAGTTCGTTACCAGCGCGGGGTAAGAGGCCCCCGATCAGACTGTCCGCGATCGTGCCCAGGAACGCTGCTGTCGCGGTGAGGAGCGCAGGGCCGGGTGATGAGAGCAAACCGAGGGTGAGTCCTAGCGCGACAGTGAGGCCTGCGGCCCCTACGCCGGCGAGTGTGCCTGGCAGTGAGATGGCCCCGTCGGTGCCAGGTGGGACCTTCCCTAGAGTGGTGATCAGCCGCGACGTGCGGCTGAAGAGCTGGCCTATCTCGGACTCTGCCGTGTCCGCAAAGGCCGCCCCGATGGAGGCGACGAAGGCCACTGTGAAGAGGTCAGAGCCGGTTGCCGCGGCGAGGATGGCGCAGGCGGTGGCGACGGCGCAGTTGGCAAGGGCGTTGCGGGCGCTGCGGCGTCCGCCGTGTTCCTGGGCCGTGCCTGTGCGCTGCTTGCTACGGTAGCCGAGCCGGGTCAGGAGGGAGCCCCCGATCACGAACAGGGCGAGGACCGCGAAGCCGCGTGCTCCGAGGGAGGCGTAGATCGTCGTCCCGACGAGGAGCCCGCCAAGGGCGCCGCTGCCGCTGATCATGCGGAGCGCGTAGGCGATGGCGGCGAAGGCCGCGGTTACCAGGAAGGCGGTCAATAGCTGGGAGGCCAAGTGGTCCCTACGAATCCCTGAGCCGTTCGAGTAGGCGACGGGCGTAGCGCTCGCACTCCGCCGGGACGGCGTGCAGGAGGGCCGGTTCGACCATGCCGGCCTTCACGCCGGTCTCTGTGAGGCGCTGTACGCCCTGGTAGAGGAGGGAGCCCGCCAGGGGACTCGGTTTGCCCGGGACGGCGACGATCACACCGTAGAGGTGCGGCGCGCCAGGGTCGCCGACCGCACCGACGGCGTCGATGGCGTCAGGACGATCCTGGCCGATGGCGAAGACGTGCACGGGCGGACCTTTCGTAGGACCCCGGGATTCCCGCATGCTACCCCAGAGCGCCGTGGTCTTCGTGAACCCGGCTTCCAGCGCTGCCCTGGAGAGTCCTGACCAGACGTCGCCGGCCACCCCGCGGGCGAGCGGACTCTCGTAGTCCACGAGCATACCTACTGTGGTCTCCGACACGCCAGGGATGTTAGCAGAGTCGGTGGCTACCCCTCCCCCACCTCGCGCTTCCGCAGGCGGCGCAAGAAAACGTCTATCTCCTTTACGGTCTGGAGGTCGCCGTTCTCCTGGGCCACCTCTTTGCCCTTCAGGAAGACGCTCCTGGCTTCGGTATCTTCGTGGAGCTCGTAGTGGGCGCGGCCCAGCATCCTGTAGGCGACGGAGTAATCCGGCTTGTTCTCGACCGCGCGCCGGAGATGATCTCTGGCCTCCCCGTAGCGTCCCTCCTTGAAGAGCTCGTTGCCGACCGAGTAGAGAACCATAGGATTTCCCGGGTCCTTCTCCAGCAGCTTGCGGAAGATATCCGAGCGGGGAGCGTTCATACGCCCTTTTTAGCACGCGGGAGAGGGATCGGTGCGCATTCACAGAAGTCCAGCGGTTTAGACTTGAAGGATGACAGGGTAGCACTACTGCTGGCTAACGAGACAGGAGAGCGAGATGCAACTGAGCACCCGTAACCGACTGCCTGGCACCATCACGGAGGTCGTGAAGGGAGAGGCTGCGGCCAAAGTAACGCTTCAGGTCGGGGACAACCACGTGGTGGCCCTCATAACCCGCGAGAGCGCTGACGAACTCGGCCTTGAACCGGGCAAGCAGGCGACCGCTCTAGTCAAGGCGACGGACGTCATGATCCTGACCGAAACCGGAGACCTCGCTTGACCTGATGCCTGCTGCCTGAAGCCGCGGTTTGTAGGGGCGGTTCGCGAACCGCCCCTACAAACCGCCCTAGATATACGGCCCGACCCTTTCGTCCCCCGCGAGGCGCCTGTACGCCTCCGCCACGGCGAGGACCTTTTTCACGTACCAGTCGGCGTGGTTGTAGGAGTACAGGGCTCTGTACCAGTCTTGCGGCGCCCCGCCGGCTTTGAGGTAGCTCGCGGCCGCGGGTATGGCGTCCTCCGGGTCCATTATATTGGCGACTCCATCGCCGTTGCCATCTACGCCCGAGGTCTCCCACGTCGACGGCATGAACTGCATCGGTCCCATAGCGCCGGCGTAGGATGTTCCCATATACTGGCCGTGGTTCGACTCGACCTTCCCCACGGCCGCGAGTACGTACCAGTCAGGCCCGAACCCGTACTTCGCGGCTGACGCCCTGTAGAGTTCCATGTACTCCTTCGTAGAGATAGTATCGACGGTACTGGCCACAATGTCCTCTTGCGCGACCTCGCGCTCGTAGGCGCTATCTGCCTCTCCGGTAGCCGCCTCGCTCTGCTTAATGCGCGCCTTCTCCGCCGCTTCGAGCCTGTGCAGACGGGCTTCCGTGCGCGCGTTGTTGGTACTAAGGCGGTCTATGGTTTCGTTGAGCTCCTGCACGCGCCGATGAAGGTCGTCTGTCGTCGCCCGCTGCTCCCTTCTGGCAGCATTGTAGTCGCGTCGTTTCTGCGAAATCTGGCGTTGCGTGTTCAAGAGCGTTTGCTTGGAATCTTGAAACTCGGCAAGATTCTGCCGACTATCTATGAGGATGTGGATCACTTCGGGATCATCGGTCCCCTCGACACCTTCATAGGAACCGAAGAACCATCCGTCAAGCAAGTCGATCAGGCTCTCGACGCTATCGCCCTTGTAGGCGGCCTCGGCCTGCTCCCTGTACCTGGCTTGCGCCTCGCGGAAAGCCGCATCGTGCTCGGCTATCTGTCGCTTCAACTGCATGGTCTGTCTTCTGAGATCCGCGACCCGCGCCTTTGCATCGTCCGCCCGCGCCTGGGTCCGATCCAACTCGGCGCCAACAGCGGAGATCTCCTCGATACTCTCCCGCAGCGCGGCATCCTGGCCGCTTATCTTGGCTTCCAGCATAGGCGCCTGCGAGGACCCGGCGACAGACGCGTCCTCAGGCGCGCGTTGAGCCTGCACCAGTTCCTGCGCCCCCGCTGCTCCTGCAAAGACAAACACCAGAGACACTACGCCCAGAATTGCGAAGATCCTTAGCCGTCCTCCCGACATGCCGTCTCCTCCCCCCACACGCCAGAAACCTCGAGAAAGCGTAGAGAACTAAGTTTACATTACCTCGACTCGCGACGGTAGGTCTGATCGTGAACCAGGTATCATCCTATTGCTATGTACACAAAACTAATTGTGTTTATAGTATCTTAGGTTGAAGCGATTCACCAGGGGTATCGGCCTACCGCGGATCGTGCATTCGGCTACCAGCTAAACGCTACAAGCGAAGTGCTGACTAGCTGAAATGCT
>Ga0126307_10000148_pt1 | contig 42470 bp, 41 predicted proteins | sample Plot28_FD_89955 | JGI IMG/M metagenome (GOLD analysis project Ga0126307, IMG submission 89955) | Serpentine soil microbial communities from UC McLaughlin Reserve, CA, USA - Plot28 | ecosystem: Environmental > Terrestrial > Soil > Grasslands | place: USA: UC McLaughlin Reserve, Lake County... | reverse complement strand
CCTCGACGCACGTCCTCTGAACTGCTGCGCGCACGCGTGGCTGGGTATCGCGTACGCCGAGCGCGGACGGATCGACGACGCTCGACGGAAATCGGCCGACGCCGAGGCGTGCACGCCCACGAAGTGCGCGACGGCGGCGGAGTTGTTGTACCGACTCGAGGCGCACGGGGCCTAGAGCAACGCGCCCTCGAGCAACGCGCCCTCCAGCGTGAGGAGCTGCTCCTTCCGCTCGAGCCCGCCGCCGTAGCCGACAAGGCTGCCCGTCGAGCCGACGACCCGGTGGCACGGGAGCACGATTGGAATCGGGTTGCGGTTCATCACGGTGCCGACGGCGCGAGCGGCGCGGGGACGGGCGGCGCGCGCCGCAAGCGCGCCGTACGTCGTCGTCTCCCCGTACGGCACCTTCGACAGCTCCTCGAGCACGCGCCGCGAGAAGTCGGCAGAGAGCCGGAGGTCGAGCGCGAGATCGAACTCCGTCCGCCGCCGCTCGAAGTATTCATCGAGCTGCCGGCGTACATCGTCGACGGGCTTGGCGACGCGGAGGATCCTCGTCCCGAGCAGCCGCGAGAGCTGGTCGAGCTCGCGGTCCGGCTCGGGGTCGAACGAGATCCGGACAAGGCCCGCGTCAGTGGCGGCGACGAGCAGCGTTCCGAGCGGCGTGTCGACGAGGTCGTAGGCGGCATCGAGGAGGCCGGCGCCCGCCGCCGCGGCGCGGAACCTCGCGTCGAGCTCTGGAGTAACGTTCGTCATGTCAGTCCTTCCTTCCGGCGCAAGCGACGGATCCCGGAGGAGGCCGCGGCGCGCGCCGCCTCCTCCGAGGATCCGAGCGCGGCGCCGATCTCTGCATAGGGGAGGTCGTAGCCGTAACGGAGCACGACGGCCGCGCGCTCGGTCGGCGGCAGCTCGTCGGCGAGGTAGGCGAGCTCGGCGTAGGCGGGTCGACCGTCCTCGACGGGCTCCTCGAAGCCTTGTAACAGACTGTTCCTTGGCTGGGCCTTCGCGGTGTCGAATACCACGCGCGCGGCGATCGTCAGTACCCATGCCCGCAGGTGGCGGCCGTGCCGGAGCGTGCCCCAGCCGCGGAGCGCGCGCAGGAACGTCTCCTGAAACGCGTCCTCCGCCTTGCCGCGACCGAGCCGCCTGACGAGGAACCCGAACACGACGTCTCGGTGCTCGACGTAGAACCGCTCGAACGGCGGGAGAGCCATCGCGTCCATCATCACGGGGAAACTGCCGGTGGCGCACAATCGTGAGATGCGCCTCCTCGACAACGACCTCGAACTGCGCCCGTGGCAGGAGGACGACCTCGGCACGGTGATCGAGGCCGCGTGCGACCCGTACACCAGCGAGATCGAGCACATCGACGAGCCGTCGACATGGCTCGAGCGCGCGCGGAAGACGTCCGCGCTCGCGATCCTGGTCGGCGGCGACACCGTCGGCGGCATCGACGTTGCGAGCTGGCACCCGCGCCGGGGAAGCCTCGGCTACTTCGTGATCGAGCGCGCACGTGGGCGCGGCGTCGCGACGCGCGCGGCGACGCTGCTCGTCCGCTGGGCGCTCGTGGAAGGCGACTACGTCCGCGTGCAGGCGACGGTCGAGCCGTGGAACGTCGCCTCGATCCGCGTGCTGGAGAAGGCCGGCCTTCGGCGCGAGGGCCTGCTCCGCTCGCACGTCGTCTACGGCGACCGGGTCGGCGACGCGTACGTCTACGGCGCTGTTCGCGGGGACGTCTAGAGGCCCGTGCGCGTCGCCGTGATCGGACATGTCGAGTGGGTCGACTTCGCGCGCGTCGAGATGTTGCCGCAACCCGGCGAGATCGTCCATGCGTCGGCCACCTGGGCCGAGGCCGCCGGGGGCGGCGCCGTCGCCGCCGTCCAGCTGGTCGAGCTCGGCTGCGAGACGTTGCTGTTCACGGCGCTCGGCGAAGACGAGCTCGGCCGGCAGGCTCGGGAGCAACTCGAGCGGCAGGGCGTACGCGTGCTCGCGACGGCTTCACAGGAGCCGCAGAGGCGCGCGTTCACGCACGTCGACGGCAATGGCGAGCGCACGATCACCGTGCTGGGCACGAAGCTCCGCCCGCGCGGAGACGACGCGTCGCTGCCGTGGGAGGAGCTTCGCCGGTGCGACGGCGTCTATTTCGTCAGCGGCGACGTGGCGGCGCTCCGGAAGGCGCGGCACGGGCGTGTGCTGGTCGCGACGACTCGCGAGCTCGACACGCTGCGGCAGGGCGGCGACGTGCTCGACGCAGTCGTCGGCAGCGCGAGGGACGTCGGCGAGGAGTACCGCCCCGGCGCCCTGGAGCCGCCCCCGCGTGTCGTCGTTCAGACGTCCGGGTCGCTCGGCGGCTGGGCGCAGCCCGGCGGCCCCTTCGCAGCGTCAGAGCGGCCCGGGCCGATGGAGGACACGTACGGCGCCGGCGACTGCTTCGCGGCCGGCCTCACCTATGGGCTCGCGTCGGGCGCCGAGCCGATGGAGGCGGTGGCGCTCGCCGCTCGCTGCGGCGCCGCCGTCATCACCGGCCGCGGCCCGTATGGCCGGATGCTGAAGGAGGCCGAAGTGGTTTAGCCGAGTTGACAGGTGGGGTAGTGTGGGGCACAGTGGTGGAAAGTGGAAGCCCAACGGCTGCTCGTCGGCGAGTACGAGCACACCATCGATGACAAGCATCGACTCACTCTTCCCGCGAAGTTCCGTCAGGCCTTCACCGACGGGGCGATCCTCGCGCGCGGACTCGACGGCTGTGTCGCCGCCTACCGTCGTGAGGATTGGGGTCGATCAGTCGAGTCTCGACTCGCCGCGCTGGATACGTTCGGCGCGTCGGCGCGGAGGATCCAGCGCTACGTCTTCGGGGGAGCGGCCGAAGCCGACCTCGACCGGCAGGGCCGCGTGATGATTCCTAGCCACCTGATCGAGTACGCGAGCCTCGGGCGGGAGGTCGTCGTCATCGGGATCCACGATCATCTGGAGATCTGGGATCGCGCCGCCTGGCGGCGCGAGCTCGAGCGGCTCGAAGGGAGCGCGGAAGATGTTGCCGAGCGTCTTGCAGCGCAGCGCGACTGATCACGTTCCAGTCCTTGCCGAGGAGGTGCGGCGTCTTTGTGCCGTGCAGCCGGGCGGGACCGTCATCGACTGCACGTTCGGCGCGGGCGGCCATTCGACGCTGCTCGCCCGCGACCTCGGGGGCCGCGGGAGGCTGATCGCGATCGACCGCGATCCGAGCGTGCGGCCGTACTTCGAGGAGTTTCGGCGCAGCTTCGGCTCGCTGCAGGCGCGGCTCCTCCGCGGCGAGTTTTCGCTCGTCCTCGAGCAGCTCGCAGCGAACGACGTCGAGGCCGACGTCGTGCTGCTCGACCTCGGCGTGTCCTCGATGCAGGTCGACCGTCCGGAGCGCGGCTTCTCGTACGCGGTCGACGCTCCGCTCGACATGCGCATGGATCCCTCCGCGCGGCTGGCCGCGCGTGAGCTGGTGAACGAATCGGGTGAGAAGGAGCTCGCGCAGATCTTCCGTCGCTACGGCGAGGAGCGCTACGCGCGGCAGATCGCGCGCGCGATCGTGCGGCGCCGCCCGCTCGAGACGACCGCGGAGCTCGTCGACGTGATCCGGTCGGCGATCCCCGCGCCGGCGAGATTCGGGGAGGGCCATCCGGCGCGTCGGGTATTCCAGGCATTGCGAATAGCGGTGAACGAGGAACTCGACGCACTCGATCGTGCTCTGCCGGCGGCGCTGCGCATGCTTCGCCCCGCCGGGCGGCTCGCCGTGATCTCGTTCCATTCGCTCGAGGACCGGATCGTCAAGACGTTCATGCGCGACGCCGAGCGCGGCTGCACGTGTCCGCCGGACTTCCCCGTCTGCATCTGCGGCAACGAGCCGCTGCTGCGCGCGGTCTCCCGCAAGCCGATCCGGCCGTCGGCCGAGGAGGTCGCTCGGAATCCGCGTTCGGCCTCGGCCCGCCTGCGTGTGGCGGTGAAGACCTGATGGCGTCGGCCGCGGCCGCACCACGCCATGAGACCGTCGCGGCGCTGACGCGTCAGAGCGCGCGCCGTGCGGCGCTGCGCGGCGGCAGCATCCTGCGCGGCGGCGTCACGTGGATCGTCGTGCTCGCCGCGCTCCTCGGCGGCGTCGTTGCCCTCAACGTCGCCGTCCTCGAGCTCAACGTGAGGATGGACCAGCTTGCGCGCGAGCGGGTGGAGCTCCGTGCGGAAAACGCGTCGATCGCATCGCGGCTCTCCAGCGATGCCAGGACGCCTCGCATCCAGGCGCTCGCGCGATCACGGCTCGGGCTCGAGCCCGCGCCACCCGAAGCGACGATCTACGTCGACCTCGGCGGTCCGTGAGGCGCAGGCGCCGGAATCCCGTCGACAGCAGGATCCGGCTCCTCCTCGCCCTCCTGGTCGTCGCATTCGCCGCGCTCCTCGGCCGTGCGGCCTGGCTGCAGGGTGTGCGGGCGGAGTCGCTCGCGCGGATGGCGGAGCAGCAGCACCGGCAGACCGTCGCGATCCCGGCGTCGCGCGGCACGATTTACGACCGCACGGGCGTTCAGCTCGCGATCGGCGAGCAGGCGACGACCGTCTACGCAAACCCGCGCATCGTCCGCGCGCCACGGCGCGTCGCGTACGAGGCGGGGCGGATCCTGGGCGTCGACGTTCCCGATCTCTACGCGAGGCTGCGCGACCCGGACCTCGGCTTCGTCTACGTCAAGCGCAAGGCCGGTCCGGCGCAGGCGGCCCTCCTGGAGAAGAAGGGGCTCGACGGCCTCGGCTTCTACCCGGAGGAGCGCCGCTGGTACCCGCAGCACCGGATCGGCGCGCACGTGATCGGGTACGCGGGCCTCGACAACGAGGGGCTGTCCGGCGTCGAGCTGCGGCTCGACCGCCTCCTGCGTGGGCGGGCCGGCAGCGAGACCGTCGTCCGCGACCCGTTCGGCCGTGCGATCGACTTCCTCGGCGAGGAGTCCGAGCGCGAGGGCCGTAGCGTTGTGCTGACCCTGGACCACACGATCCAGGCGAACGCCGAGTCGGTTCTCCGCGAGACGGTCGACCGCTTCCAGGCGCAGTCCGCGACGGCGATCGTGCTCGAGCCGAAGAGCGGTGACGTGCTCGCGATGGCGGTCGCGCCCGGCTTCGATGCGAACCGCTTCGGCGCGACCCCGTCCGACGTGGCGCGGAACAGAACCGTGACCGATGTCTACGAGCCGGGCTCCACGTTCAAGCTGATCACGGTCGCGGGGGCGCTTTCCGAGCGGCTCGTGACGCCGCAGACGTCGTTCGTGCTCCCGTACTCGATCCAGGTCGCGGACCGCGTGATCCACGACGCCGAGAGTCGCGGCACGGAGACGATGACGGTCGCGCGGATCCTTTCGCACTCGTCGAACGTCGGCGCGATCACGCTCGCGCAGAAGCTCGGCAAAGAGCGTCTCTCGCGGTGGATCTCCCGCTTCGGGTTCGGGCGGCACACCGGCATCGGCTTCCCCGGCGAGGCGCAGGGGTTCGTGTTGAAACCGGAAGAATGGTCAGGGTCGACGATCGGGAACGTCCCGATCGGGCAGGGGATCGCGGTGACGCCGGTGCAGATGGCCGCCGCCTATGGCGCGGTGGCGAACGGCGGCGTCTGGGTGCAGCCGCATCTCGTGGAGCGCATCGAGGGGTCGCCGCGCGTTGAGCCGAAGCGGCGGCGCGTCATCAAGCCGTTCGTCGCCGCGCAGCTCAACGCGATGCTCCAGAACGTCGTCTCCGCCGGCACGGGCACCTCGGCCGCGGTTCCCGGTTACCGCGTGGCCGGGAAGACGGGCACCGCCGAGAAGCCGTCTCCGAGAGGCGGCTACGGAACGGGCAAGTACGTAGCGTCCTTCATCGGCATGGTGCCGGCGAGCGATCCACAGCTCGTGATCCTCGTCGTCGTCGACGAGCCGAGCGTGACCTACTGGGGCGGTGTCGTCGCAGCGCCCGCGTTCGCGCAGATCGCGCGCTTCGCGCTTCAATACCTCGAGCTTCCTCCCGACGCCGCAGCACCGCGCTAGGACCGGCCGCCCGGTCCGCGGCGACGGCTAGCCTCTCCAGGGTGGAGCTCGAGCGCCTGCTCGATGCGCTCGCGCCGGCTGACGTCCTGCACGGGACGCCGGTGGACGTCGCCGATCTCGCCTACGACACGCGTGCGGTCGTGCCCGGCTCGCTCTTCTTCTGCGTCCGCGGCGCGCACTCCGACGGGCACAGGCTCGCGGGAGAGGCCGTGGAGCGCGGTGCGGTCGCCCTCGTCGTCGAGCGGCCCGTCGACGCGGCGGTACCGCAGCTCGTCGTCCCATCCGTCCGAGCCGCGATGGCGCCTGCCGCGGTTCGCTTCTTCGGAGATCCCAGTGCCGCGCTGCCGGTCGTGGGCGTCACCGGCACCGCCGGCAAGACGACGACGACGTACCTGCTCTACGAGATCCTGCGCGAGGCAGACCGCAAGCCCGGCCTGCTGACGAACATCGAACGTCGTGTGGGCGGCGAGACCCGAGCGGCCGGGCTGAACACGCCGGAGGCAATCGACCTCCAGCGGCTACTTCGCGAGATGGTCGACGCCGGCGACCGATCGTGCGCGATGGAGGCGACGTCGCACGCCTCGGCCATGGGTCGGCTCGACGGCACGCGCTTCGCGGTGCTCGTCTTTACGAACCTCGCGCACGAGCACCTCGACTTTCACGGGACGATGGACGAGTACTTCGCGGCGAAGGCGCGGCTCTTCGCGCAGGCCGAGCGTGCGGTGGTCAACATCGCCGACACGTACGGCCGGCGGCTCGCGGCCGCGATTCCGAACGCGATCGCGTTCGATCCGACGCGTGACCGCCTCGACGCCGACCTCAAGCTGCGAGGCCGGTTCAACCTCGAGAACGCACTCGCCGCGGCCGGAGCCGCACGCGCGCTCGGGATCGACGAGGATGCGATCCGCGCCGGCATCGAGGCGGTCGCGGGCGTCGCCGGCCGGTTCGAGGAGGTGGACGAGGGCCAGCCGTTCCGCGTGTTCGTCGACTACGCGCACAAGCCCGCGTCGCTCGAGAACATTCTTGCCGCCGCACGCGATCTCGCGGCCGGTCGCGTCATCTGCGTCTTCGGGTGCGGCGGCGACCGCGACCGCGACAAGCGCCCGCTGATGGGACGAATCGCGCACGAGCTGGCGGACGTCGTGATCGTGACCTCCGACAACCCGCGCCGCGAGGATCCGCTCGCGATCATCGACGAGATCGTCCGCGGCGCGCCGGGCCTCGATGTCGAGCCCGACCGGCGCGTGGCGATCGTGCAGGCGATTGCGGCCGCGCGCGAGGGAGACGTGGTCGTCATTGCGGGCAAGGGACACGAGCACGGCCAGGAGATCGCCGGCGTCAAGCATCCGTTCGACGACCGTCAGGTCGCCCGAGAAGCGCTTCAAGGCCTGGCCGCGCGCGCATGATCCCACTCCCGCTCGACCACGTCGCGCAGCTCGGCGAGCTCGACCGCGTGCCGTGGACCGACGTCGTCACGGGAGTCCAGGTCGACTCGCGGCGGATCGAGGAGGGGGATCTCTTCGTCGCGGTCGGCGACGGAGCCGCGTACCGGAAGCACGCGTTCGCCCGCGGCGCGGCGGCCACGCTCGTGCCGGCCAATGAGCACGCCGCGCTCGCCGCGCTCGCGGCCGCCGTGCGCGGGCGGTCGTCGGCGCAGGTCGTCGCGATCACCGGCTCGATGGGGAAGACGACGACCAAGGACGTCCTGGCCGCGATCGCGTCGCCCCAGCGGCGTACGGTCGCGGCAGAACGCAGCTTCAACAACGAGATCGGCGTGCCGCTCACGCTCTGCCGGATCGAGGAGGACACCGAGCTCGTGGTGCTGGAGCTCGCGATGCGCGGCTTCGGCCAGATCGCGGAGCTCTGCGAGGTCGCACGGCCGCACGTCGGCGTCGTGACGATGATCGCTCCCGTCCACCTCGAGAAGGTCGGCGATGTCGCGGGCGTCGTCCGCGCGAAGAGCGAGCTGATCGCGGCGCTGCCGGCCGGAGGGATCGCGGTCGTTCCGGAGGGATTCGCGGTCGACCGGGACGACCTCCAAGTCGTTCGGGTCGGCGAGGACGTGCGGCTCGAGTCGTTCGAGCCGCCGCTGCTGGCGACGTCGGTCGGAACGGTCGAGGTCAGCTTCACCGCGCGGCACCTCGCCCAGAACGGACTCGTCGCGCTCGCGACCGCCCGCGCGATCGGACTGGACATACCGCAGCGCCTCGACGTTGCCTTTGCGCAGTGGCGGAACCAGGAGCTCGCGCTGCCCGGCGGCGGTGTCCTGATCAACGACGCGTGGAACGCGAACCCGATCTCGATGCGCGCGGCGCTCGAGCACCTCGCGCACCTGGCGGCCGGCCGCAGACGGGTCGCAGTGCTCGGCGAGATGGCCGAGCTGGGGGCGTATTCGGAAGAGGCGCACGAGGAGGTCGCGCGCGCGGTGCGAGAGATCGGCGTCGACCTGCTCGTGTCAGTTGGGCCGCGGGCGCGCGTGTACGGAGGCAGGACGGCGGGCGGCGCCGACGAAGCGATCGAGGTCGTGCGCGCAGACCTGCAGCCGGGTGACTGCGTGCTCGTGAAGGGCGCGCGGGCGCTTGGGCTCGAGCGCGTTGCCGTCGCGCTCGCGAGCGTGCCGCGCGAATGAGTCGAGTCCTTCTCGCCGGGATCATCGCCGGCGTCGTCTCGATCGTGATCGGCCCGCGCTTCATCGCATTCCTGCGCCGTCGCGAGCTCGGCCAGCAGATCCGTGCCGAGGGGCCGGAGCGTCATGTCCAGAAGCAGGGGACGCCGACGGCAGGCGGCGTGCTGATCGTGTCCGCTGCGGCCCTCGCATTCCTCGTCTTTTCCCAGTACCGCATCACGGGGCTGACGGTGCTCTTCGTCACGCTCAGCTGCGGCGCGATCGGGTTCCTCGACGACTACATCAAGCTCACGCACCGCCGCTCGCTCGGCCTCTCTGGGCGGTGGAAGCTGCTCCTGCTCGCGGGCGTGACCGCGGTGACGGGCTACCTCGCGCACAGCGCGAACCTGCCGCACCTGACCGATGTCCTCATCCCGGGGACCGGGACGCGCGTGCCGCTGGGCTATCTCTGGTACGTGTTCCTGTTCGTCGTCATCGCCGGCGCCGCGAACGGTGTCAACCTCAGCGACGGCCTCGACGGGCTCGCTGCGGGGACGGCGATCATCTCGTTGTTCACATTCACGACGATGGCGATCGTCGCGTTCATCCGCTCGAATCCGCAGAACCCGGAGCTGCGGAACCTCAGCCGCCTCGACCTCGCGATCATCGGCGCCGCGCTGATCGGAGGCACGATCGGCTTCCTCTGGTACAACGCCTTTCCCGCCGAGGTGTTCATGGGCGACACCGGGGCCATGGCTCTCGGGGGAGCGCTGGCCGGGTTCGCGATCATGATGAAGGCTGAGCTGCTGCTGCTCCTGATCGGCGGCGTCTACCTGATCGAGGCGCTGTCCGTGATGATCCAGGTGTTCACGTTCAAGTACCTCGGGCGCCGCGTCTTCCTGATCGCGCCGATTCACCACCACTTCGAGATGAAAGCGTGGTCGGAGACGAAGATCATGGTGCGCTTCTGGATCCTCGCCGGGATCCTCTGCGCCGCGGGGTTCGCGCTCTTCTACCGCTACTACCTCACGTTCAGGGTGTGAAGAAGGCGGTCGTGTACGGCCTCGCGCGTTCGGGCGGCGCGGCCGCCGCGGCGCTCGAACGGGACGGGGTCGAGGTGGTGCGTGCGGACGCAGCGCTCGGGAACGAGAGCGATCTCGGATTGCTGGACGGCGCGGACGTCCTCGTCAAGAACCCCGGTGTTCCTCCCGAGCGTCCGCTCGTCCTCGAGGCTCGGCGGCGCGGAGTTCCGGTGTGGGCCGAGGTCGAGCTCGGCTACCGGCTGCTCCGCCCGCGGCCGTTCGTCGGCGTCACGGGGACGAAAGGGAAGACGACGACATCGGAGCTCCTGGGCGCAATGTTCCGCGCAGCGGGTCGCTCGGTCGTCGTCGCCGGAAACGTCGGGCGGCCGCTCACCGCCGTCGAGGCGCCGCACGACGCGTGGATTGTGTGCGAGCTGTCGTCTTTCCAGCTCGAGGACGTACACGAGCTCGAGCTCGAAGTCGCAGTGCTGCTCAACCTCGAGCCGGACCACCTCGACCGGCACGGGACGTTCGAGCGGTACCGCGCGGCGAAGCTCCGCATTTTCGAGCGCGCGCGCCAGCAGGTCGTTCCGCACGACCTCGGTCTCGAGGGGATCTCGTTCTCTGCCGACGACGCGCTTCCGGCGGAGCCGCTGATTCCCGGTCGCCACAACCGTGCCAACGCCGCCGCGGCGGTCGCCGCCGCACGAGCGGCCGGCCTTCCGGACGACGCGCTCGCGGACGCTCTGCGCGCCTTTGCAGGGGTCCCGCACCGGCTCGAGCTCGTCCGCGAGCACCACGGCGTCCGCTGGATCAACGACTCGATCGCGACCAACACCTTCGCCGTCCGCCACGGCGTCCGCGCCTTCGACGCGCCCGTGCGGCTGATCCTCGGCGGCCGTGCGAAGGGAGAGGATTTCGCGCCGTTGGCACGCGACCTTCCCGGCAATGTCCGCTCGACGTACCTGATCGGTGAGGCGGCGGAGGAGCTCGAATCCGCCTTCGCCTCGGCCGGGAAGCCATCCGAGCGAGCCGGGACGCTCGCCGGCGCCGTCGAGGCGGCAGCTCGCGATTCCGCGGCGGGCGACGTTGTCCTGCTGTCGCCTGCGTGCGCGAGCTACGACCAATTCCGCGATTTCGAGCAACGCGGCGAGGAATTCAGGAGGCTGGTGGCGAACCTGCCCTGAATGGATCGCGCTCCGAGGCGGGGTGCCGACTGGCACGCCCTGACGCTGGTGACGCTCGGGCTCGTCGCGTTCGGGATCGTGATGGTCTACAGCGCGACGTCCGCGTCTGCGGCCGTCGGCGGCGGCGACCCGATCGAATACCTCACGCGCCAGGCGACGTTCGCCGTGATCGGTCTCATCGGGCTGGTCGGTGCGACACGGATCGACTACCACCGGCTCCGTGCCGTCGCGCCCGCGCTCGTGCTCGCGGCCCTCGCGTCCTGCGTCGCCGTCCTCCTGCTGGGACCGCCCGTCAACGGCGCGCGCCGTTGGCTCGGCGTCGGCCCTGCGTCGTTCCAGCCCTCCGAGTTCGCCAAGCTCGCGCTGGCGGTCTGGCTCGCGGCGCATCTCGCGAAGCGGGAGCCGCCGCAGAAGCTGTCGGAGCTGTGGCGGCCGATCGGCCTGCTCGTAGGGCTCTTTGCCGGACTCATCCTGCTCGAGCCGGACCTCGGTACGACGATCGCGATCGGCGTGATGGTGGCGGCCGTGCTGCTCGTCTCGGGGACGCCCGCGCTCACGCTCGCGGCGGCCGGCGGGCTCGCGGGCGCTGCGGCGTTCGTTGCGGTGTGGGTCGAGCCGTACCGCCGCGCGCGTGTCCTCTCGTTCCTCGATCCGTGGAGCGACGCGCAGGGGGCCGGGTTCCAGACGATCCAGGCGCAGATCGGCCTCGGCTCCGGGGGCCTCTTCGGCGAGGGGCTCGGGCAGGGCGTGCAGAAGATCCACTATCTTCCCGAGGCGCACACGGACATGATCCTCGCGGTGATCGGCGAGGAGCTCGGGTTGCTCGGGACGGGAGCCGTCATCCTCGCGTACGCGGCGTTCGCGTGGGCGGGGCTGACCGTCGCTCTCCGATGCCGCGACCCGTTCGGGAAACGGCTCGCCGCCGGCCTGACCGCGCTCGTCTGCGGCCAGGCCGCGGTCAACCTGGCGGCAGTCCTCGGTCTCGCGCCGCTCACGGGGATCCCGCTGCCGTTCGTGTCGTACGGCGGCTCGAGCCTCGTCGTGCAGCTCGTCGCAGTGGGCGTCCTCCTTAACATCGCGACGAGTGGAAGACAGCGGGCTCACCTGCGTGATCGCAGCCGGCGGGACGGCGGGGCACGTGGTGCCGGCGCTCGCGGTGGCAGACGAGTTGCGAGCGCGGGGCGTGCAGGTGACCTTCGCAGGGTCGCCGGATCGCGTCGAAGCGCGGCTGGTTCCTGACGCCGGCTACGAGATCGACTTCTTCCGCGCGTCGGGCCTGCCGAGGCGCGCGTCGCGCGACCTCGCGCGCGCACTGCACGTGGCCGCGCGCGCACCGCATGCCTGCGCGCGGATCCTCGAGCGGCGGAGACCAGATGTCGTCCTGGGGGCCGGCGGCTACGTCGGCGGCCCAATGGTCTACGCGGCCTGGCGGAAGCGGATCCCGGCGGCCGTCACGGAGGCGGACGCGCACCTCGGGCTCGCGAACCGGTTCGCGGCGAGGTTCGCGCGGCGCGTCTATCTCGCATACGACCTGCTGGACCGGCGCGGCCCCAAGTACCGCGTCGTCGGTCGGCCGGTTCGAGCGTCGGCGCCCGTGCCGCGCGACGAGGCACGCCGGCGGTTCGAGCTCCCGCAGGAGGGCCCCGCGCTGGTCGTGCTCGGCGGCAGCCACGGCGCGGCTGCGTTGAACAATGCTGCGCTCGACGCCTTCGCGGCGGCGGGCCCGCCGCTGTTGCACCTCTGCGGGCCGCGGTACTACGACGAGCTCAGTGAGCGGCCGCGCCGCGACGACTACCGGTTGCTTCCGTGGACCGACGAGCTCGCCACTGCCCTCGCCGCGGTGGATCTCGCACTTGCGCGTGCGGGCGGCTCTGTATGGGAGCTCTCTGCCGCGGGCGTGCCGGCCGTCCTCGTCCCGTCACCGAACGTCACCGCCGACCACCAGACGAAGAACGCCCGCCACTTCGAGCGCGGCGGGGGGGCGGTGGTCGTGCCCGAGGCGGAGCTCGACACCGTCGGTGCCGTCGTCGCGTCGCTGCTGGGGGATCCGGTCCGGCTCGACGCGATGAGCAAGGATATGCGCCGCGTTTCGAAGCCCGATGCCGCACGCGTGATCGCGGAAGGCCTCGTCGAGCTTGCTCGAAGGTAGGCGCCTCTGGTTCGTCGGCATCGGCGGCGCCGGCCTGTCTGCGTACGCAACGGTCGCCTCCGACTGGGGCGCGACGGTCGGCGGTTGGGATCGCGTCGAGACGCCTTACCTCGAGCCGCTGCGGCGGCACGAGCTCGTCGTCGCACCCGAGCCGGTCGTGCCGGACGGGTGGGAGGTCGTCGTCTCGACGGCGTTCGCGCAGAAGGTGCCGGGCCGGTCGCGCGCCGAGTTCCTCGCGGAGCTCGTGTCGCTCCGCGATTCGATCGTGGTCTCCGGAGCGCACGGGAAGACGACGACGAGCGGGATGATCGCGTTCGTCCTCGACCGCCTCGGTCGCGACCCTGCGTACGCGATCGGCGGCGAGCTACCGCAGCTCGGCGGGAACGCCCACGGCGGGCGAGGCTGGTTCGTCGTCGAGGGCGACGAGTCGGACCGGACGATCGCTTCGCTGAGGCCGCAGGTCGCGATCGTGCTCAACGTCGAGCTCGACCACCATTCGGAGTTCGCGTCGCGCGCGGAACTCGACCGCCTGTTCGACGAGTGGACGGCGCACGTGCCGAGGGTCATTCGTGCGGAGGAGCTCGAGCCCGTCGAGTTCGAGCTGGCGGTTCCCGGACGGCACAACCGGCGGAACGCCGCCGCGGCCCTCGCCGCGCTCGCGCACGTGGGCGTCGTACGTGACGAAGCGGCCCCCGTGCTCGCGCAGTTCGCGGGTGCCGGCCGCCGCTTCGAGTTGCGCGGCCGTGCGGGAGGCGTTTCCGTGTACGACGACTACGCGCACCACCCGGCCGAGATCGCGGCCACGCTCGAGGCGGCGCGATCGTTTGCTAGCCGACGCCTCCTGGTGCTCTTCCAGCCGCACCTCTATTCGAGGACGGAGCATCTCGCGCGCGAGTTCGGGCGCGCGCTGGCGCGCGCGGACGTGGTCGCCGTCGCCGATGTCTACGCGGCGCGTGAGGAGCCGCGGCCGGGCGTGAGCGGGAAGCTGGTCGTCGACGCGCTTGCGGAGGCGCGGCCCGGAGCAAAGGTTGCCTGGATGCCGCGGGCGGCGGACGGCGCGCGCTGGCTCGCGCAGGAGGCGCGCGAGGGGGATGTGGTCCTGACGGTCGGCGCGGGCGACGTCGACGCGGCAGCGGCGTTGATCCTGGATGCGCTCGCGTGAGCATCGAGCACGGCATCTCGCTCGCCCGGCTCACCACGCTGGGGACAGGAGGGCCTGCGCGGTTCTTCGCACGGCCGCAGACGCTCGACGAGCTCGAGCGCGCGCTTGCGTTTGCTGCGGCGAACAGCGTCGGGGTTGCGGTCGTCGGGCTCGGCTCGAACCTGCTCGCCGCCGATGAAGGCGTCGACCGCCTCGTGCTGAAGCTCGCGGGCGACCTGGCGGGCGTCGCCGTCGACGGCGAGCGCGTAGTCGCCGGCGGTGGGGCGTCGAACGCGGTGATCCTCCATCGCGCGCGCGACGCCGGCCTCGGTCGCTTCGAGTTCGCCTGCGCGATCCCGGGGACCATCGGCGGCGGCGTCTGGATGAATGCGGGGGCGTACGGCGGCGACATCGCTCAGGTGCTGCAGCGGGCGCTCGTCGTCGGAGCGACGCGTCGTGAGTGGCTGACTCCGGAGGAGCTCGGCCTCACGTACCGGCACTCGAACCTCGAGCACGGGCGGGTCGTCGCGCAAGTCGAGCTCGGTCTGCATCGCCGGCCGATCGACGAGATCAAAAGGACCATCGGCGAGATGCAGCGAACGCGGAAGGCGGCGCAGCCGACGAACAAGCGCACGTTCGGCAGCGTCTTCAAGAACCCGGAGCACGAGCTCAGCGCGGGGCGGATGCTCGAGGCCTGCGGCTTGAAGGGCTTTCGGATCGGCGGCGCGCACATCTCGCCCATGCACGCGAACTTCATCGAGAACGCCGGCGGAGCGACGAGCGCGGACGCGATCGCGTTGATGAACGAGGCGCGGCGCCGGGCGTCGGAGCAGTTCGGCGTCGAGCTGCGCCACGAGGTCGAGTTCCTGGATATCCCGGAGTTGCCCCCGCTCGCGTAGGAGCGGGCGCGCGCGCGGCGAACTGCGACCTGTGCTCCGGACGTTGCGCGCCCAGCCGCGCGTGGACCCGGGTTGGGGTCGGCGCATGCTTGCGCTTGTGCCGAGCGGTCGCTCCGTGGCCGTCGGCCTTGCGCTCGCCGTCGCTGCCGTCGGCGGCTACGTCGCGGCGCGTGAGACTTCGGCGTTCGCAATCACCACGATCGAGGTCCGCGGAACGGACGCCGAGGTCGCCTCGGACCTGCGGCGTGCACTCGAGCCGCTCGTCGGAACGAGCCTGTTGTCTCTCGTGCCGAAGGACGTCGAGCGGCTGGCGCTCACGCTGCCGCGCGTCGCATCCGTCCACTACGACCGCGCGTTCCCTCACGCGCTCGTGCTTCGCGTGGAGGCGGAGCAGCCGATCGCCGTCGCTCGCAGTGGGACCGCGGCGTGGCTCGTGTCGAGCGGGGGACGCGTCATCGAGAAGCTTGCGCCGGGCGCGCGGCTCGGTCTGCCCCGCCTTTGGCTTCCGAGGAGCGCCGACGTCAGGATCGGCACGACCCTCGCAGCGGGGGCCGGCGCCGACGAGATCGCGGCGCTCGTTCCCGTCCGCCGGGCCGGCTTCGGCGGACGTGTCACGACCGTGCGGCGCGCGGCGGACGGCCGCGTCTCGTACCGTTTGCGCGGCGGCGTCGAAGTCAGGGCGGGGCGGCCGGTCGAGCTCCGCCTGAAGCTCGTCGTCGCCGCGAGGATCCTGCGCCAGAACGCCGTTCGCGAGTACCTCGACGTCAGCGTGCCCTCGCGCCCCGTGGGCCTCATCGACCCTCAACTCTCAGGTTGAGGTTTAGAGTCTCCACCTCCACCTCGTGTTGACATCGAGAACGACAACGCCTACCCTCTGCGGTCGAACGGCCTACGACTGCCCCTATCCTCCACTACAGCTTGAGGTCGAGGCGACATGAGAGATCAGACGGGGAACTACATCGCGGTCATCAAAGTCGCCGGCGTGGGCGGCGGCGGAACGAACGCCGTGACGCGCATGGTCGAGGCCGGCGTCTCCGGCGTCGAGTTCATCGCGGTCAACACGGACGCGCAGGCGCTGCTGATGTCGGAAGCCGACGTCAAGATCCAGATCGGCTCGAAGGGAACGCGGGGCCTCGGAGCCGGCGCAGACCCCGAGGTCGGCCTCGCGGCGGCGACCGAGAGCCGCGACGAGCTCAAGGAGACGCTGAAGGGCGCCGACATGGTCTTCGTCACGGCCGGCGAGGGAGGTGGCACCGGCACCGGGGCCGCGCCGGTCGTCGCCGAACTCGCGAAGGAGGTCCAGGCGCTGACCGTCGGAGTCGTGACGCGCCCGTTCACGTTCGAGGGTCGGAAGCGGGCGCAGCAGGCGGAGCAGGGCATCTCGACGCTCTCGGAGCGCGTCGACACGCTGATCGTGATCGAGAACGACCGCTTGCTCCAGGTCGTCGAGAAGCGGACGACCATCATCGAGGCCTTCCGCATGGCCGACGACGTCCTGCGCCAGGGAGTCCAGGGGATCACGGACCTGATCACCGTGCCGGGGCTCGTGAACCTCGACTTCGCCGACGTCCGCACGATCATGACGGACGCGGGATCCGCGTTGATGGGGATCGGCGTCGCCTCCGGCGAGAACCGTGCCGCCGAGGCCGCGCGAGCCGCGGTCTCTTCTCCGCTGCTGGAGGCGACGATCGAGGGCGCCACGGGCGTGCTGCTGAACGTCACCGGCGGCGGCGAGCTCGGCCTGTTCGAGGTGAACGAGGCGGCCGAGGTCGTCACCAGCGCCGCCGACCAGAACGCGAACGTGATCTTCGGCGCCGTGATCGACGACGCGAAGGGCGACGAGGTGACGGTGACCGTGATCGCGACCGGCTTCGGAGATCGGCGACGACGCCGCCGGCGCGAGGTGCCGGCGCTGATCACGGAGGAGCCGCGGCGCCGGGAGCGCGTGACCGAGCGCGAGCGTGAGCCGGCCTTCGAAACCCCCGACGATCTCGACGTTCCGAGCTTCCTGCGCGACTGATTTCGGCACTCGAAAAAGTTTCTCGGATCGAGGTTTAAGCGCTCCGGCATCCGGCCACAACCGGGGGTGCCCTCATAGGGTCGACGCCGCAGTTGACCCAACGACCCGGTCCAGCCGCCCCGGCGTAGGTTTTTCGGAACCGAAGCCGGGGCGGCCCCCGTTCCAGGGCTCTTTGCACCCGGCTCGAAGCGCGGTGGTGCATCAGTAGCATCGCCGTCGTGGCTCAGACGCTCCAGCGGACGCCGCTGCACGACCGCCACGTGACGCTGGGCGCGCGGCTCGTGGCGTTCGCCGGGTGGGAGATGCCGGTGCAGTACGAGGGTGTGATCCCGGAGCACCGAGCCGTCCGGACGGATTGCGGTGTCTTCGACGTCTCGCACATGGGAGAGCTGATGGTCGAGGGGCCTCGTGTCGAAGAGCTTCTCCAGAGCCTGCTCTCCAACGACCTGCGCAAAATCGGGGACGGCGGCGCGCAGTACACCCTGCTGACGCACGAGGACGGAGGGATTCTCGACGACCTGATCGTCTACCGCGAGGCGCCGACGCGGTTTCTCGTCGTCGCGAACGCTTCGAACGCTGCCCGAGACTTTCGCTGGCTCAAGGCGCGCGAGATCCGAGGAACCGAGGTGACGGACGTCTCCGACGATTACGGACTGCTCGCCGTCCAGGGGCCGCGTACGTTCGACCGCCTCGAGATCGACGAGGGCACGCCGTTCACGTGGGAGATGGGAGAGATCGACGGAGTCGAGGTCATGATCAACCGGACCGGGTACACCGGCGAGAAGGGCGTCGAGCTCGCGTGCATGGCCGAGGATGCGCCGGCGCTGTGGGACGCAGCGCTCGCGCGTGGTGCGACCCCGTGTGGCCTCGGCGCCCGGGACACGCTCCGGCTCGAGGCGTGCTTTCCGCTGCACGGCAACGACATCACGCCGGAGACCGATCCGCTCTCCGCCGGTCTCGGCTGGGCCTGCGCCCTCGACAAGGACTTCACCGGCGTCGAGGCGCTGCGGCGGATCAAGGACGAACGGCCGTCGCAGCGGCTCGTCCCGTTCGTTATGGAACAGCGCGCGATTCCCCGCCCCGGCATGGCGATAGCCGGCGGCGGAACGGTCACTTCGGGGTCGCACTCGCCGATGCTCGAGAAGGGCATCGGGCTCGGGTACGTGCCGGCCGAGCAGGCAAAGGTGGGGACCCAACTGACGATCGACGTTCGCGGACACGAGCGGCACGCGCGGGTCGTGAAGAAGCCGATCTACAAACGGGAGGCATGATTTGGCGGCAGCGGAGTCGTACCCCGACGACCTGAAGTACCACCCCGAGCACGACTGGGCCCGACTGGAGGGCGACCAGGCCGCGCTCGGAGTCACGTGGTTCGCGCAGGACGCGCTCGGCGAGCTCGTGCACTACGAGGCGCCCGAACAGGGGGCGACGATCAAGAGGGACGAGTCGTACGGCGAGGTCGAATCCGTGAAGGCTGTCTCCGACCTGATTTCGCCGCTTTCGGGCGAGGTCGTCGAGGTCAATCAGCGCGTGGTCGACGAGCCCGAGGTCGTGAACGACGATCCGTACGGCGAGGGCTGGCTCATCCGGATCCGCGTCGCCGACCCGTCGGAGCTCGACACGCTGCTCGACGCCGCCGCGTACCGAAAGACGCTCGAGCAACAGTGAGCTATCTCTCCGTGACCGCGGCAGACCGCGCCGCGATGCTCGCCGCGGTCGGCGTCGACTCGATCGAGGAGCTGTTCCGCGATATTCCGCCAGGCGTTCGCTTCGACGGCGACCTCGATCTCGAGCCGCCGCTCACCGAGCCCGAGCTCCAGGCCCACCTCGAGCAGCTCGCCGCGCGCAACGTCGACACCACGCGCGAGCTGTCGTTCCTCGGCGCGGGAGTGTACGACCACTACGTGCCCGCGATCGCCGACGCCGTCCTTCAGCGCGGCGAGTTCCTGACGGCGTACACGCCATACCAGCCGGAGATGTCGCAGGGCATTCTGCAGGCGATCTTCGAGTACCAGACCGTGATCTGCGAGCTCACGGGCATGGACGTTTCGAACGCGTCCGGCTACGACGGAACGACCGTCGCCGCGGATGCGTCCTTCGTCGCAAAGCATGCAACAGGGCGCTCGAAGATCGTCGTCACCGAGGCGACGAACCCGCAGGTGCGTCAGGTCGTCAAGACGTACGCGCCGGGATTCGGGCTCGAGGTCGTCGAAGTTCCGCACAGGGGAGGCGCGACAGACGCCGACGAGCTCGCGTCAGCGGCGGCCGGCGCCGCGGCGGTGATCTTCCAGCAGCCGAACTTCTTCGGCGTGCTCGAGCCCGCGCCCGACCTCGCCGCGGCGGCGGCCGACGGAGGCGCGCTCGCGGTCGCGCACGTCGACCCGATGTCGCTCGGAGTGCTCGAGGCGCCGGGCAACTACGGGTGCTCGCTGGCGATCGGCGAGGGCCAGGGGACCGGCAACTATCCCGCGTTCGGCGGCCCGCACTACGGGTTCCTCGCGGCGCGGCAGGAGCTGATCCGGCGCATGCCCGGACGGATCATCGGCGAGACGACCGACCTCGACGGCGAGCGCGGCTACGTGTTGACGTTGCAGACCCGCGAGCAGCACATTCGTCGTGAGAAGGCCACCTCCAACATCACGACGAACCAGACGCTGCTGGCGCTGCAGGGCCTCGTCACGCTGTCGTGGCTGGGTCCGCAGGGGCTGCGCGAGGTGGGCGAGACCTGCATGGGCCTCGCCTCGTACGCGCGCGATCGGCTCGGGCTCGAGCTCGTGTTTCCAGAGCGGACAACGTTCAAGGAGTTTGCGGTACGTGTCGGACGGAGTGCACGCAAAGTCGTCCGCGACGCGCGCGTGCGCGGCGTGCACCCGGGCTACGCCCTCGGCCGGGACTACGCCGGGCTGGACGACGCCTTGCTCGTTTGCGTGACGGAGAAGCGGACGCCGGCCGAGATCGACCGTCTCGCCGCGGTGCTCGAGGAGGTCGCGACGTGAAACTGATTTTCGAGAAGTCCCAGGCGGGCCGCCGTGGCGGCGAGGTTCCTCGCCACGCGAGGCTCCCGCGTGTGGAGGTGCCGGAGGAGCTCAAACGTGCCCGGCCGCCGCGCCTGCCCGAGCTCGCCGAGCCCGAGATCCTGCGGCACTTCACCGAGCTGTCGACACGCAACTTCGGCATCGAAACCGGCTTCTACCCCCTGGGCTCGTGCACGATGAAGTACAACCCGCGCATCAACGAGCGCCTCGTCTCGCTGCCCGGTTTTGCGCATCTCCACCCACTCCAGGAGGACGACGGCGCGCAGGGCGCGCTCGAGCTGATGTGGCGGCTCCAGGAGATCCTCAAGGAGGTCACCGGCCTGCACGCGTGCTCGCTCCAGCCGGCCGCCGGGTCACAGGGCGAGCTGACGGGGCTGATGCTGATGCGCGCGTACTTCCGCGACCGCGGCGAGGACGAGCGGCGCCGGAAGATCGTCATTCCGGACACCGCGCACGGCACAAATCCGGCGTCGGTGACGATGGCGGGCTACGAGTTGACGCCGGTGAAGACGGACGCGCGCGGGAATATCGACGTCGACGACCTGCGCGGTCGCGTCGACGAGCACACGGCGGGCCTGATGCTGACGAACCCGTCGACGCTGGGCCTCTTCGACGAGAACATCGAGGAAATCCGCGACATCTTCCACGGCGTCGGTGCGCTCATGTACTACGACGGCGCGAACCTGAACGCCGTTTGCGGCATCTCGAGGCCCGGCGACATGGGCTTCGACATCGTCCACATCAACCTGCACAAGACGTTCTCGCAGCCCCACGGTGGCGGGGGGCCGGGCGGCGGTCCGATCGTCGTCCGCGACCGGCTCGAGCCGTTCGTGCCGGTGCCGATGGTCGTCCGCGACCAGGACGGGTTCTGCCTCGACTACGACCGGCCCCGGACGATCGGCCGCGTTCGCGGCTTCACAGGCCCCTTCGGCGTCTTCGTCCGCTCGTACGCCTACATCCGCACCTATGGGCCGAAGCTTCGCGAGATGAGCCAGGTTGCGGTCCTGAACGCGAACTATCTGCTCGCGCGGCTGAAGGACGTCTACGACCTTCCGTTCGACCGCCTGTGCATGCACGAGTTCGTGCTCAGCGCTCGCTCGCTCAAGCGCGAGCACGGTGTGACGGCACTCGACGTGGCGAAGCGACTGATGGACTACGGATTCCACCCGCCGACCGTCTACTTCCCGCTGAACGTCCCAGAGGCGCTGATGATCGAACCGACGGAGACCGAGCCGAAGGAGCGACTCGACGCGTTCGCCGGCGCAATGCTCGAGATCGCGCGCGAGGCGGCGGAGGAGCCGGAGACGGTGAAGAACGCGCCGAGCACACGGCCCGTGAGACGACTCGACGAGGTGAAGAGCGTGAAGCAGCCTGTCGTGCGCTACCTCTTCGACGAGCATCCTTCGCAGGCGGCGGCCACGCGGGAGCCCGCCGCGACGGCCGGCGAGGCACCTAAGGGCGTCTGAGCGCGCTACGGGTGGATCGTCACCGGCGTCCCGAGCGGAAGGCGCCGCATCAGCAACCGGAGCGGGGCATCGCGGACGTGGACGCACCCCGCGGAGACGGCGCCGCCGATCGTACGGGGGTCGCCGCCGTGAATCGCAAGCCGGTATTCACCGGGCGCCCAGCTCGGCGGAAGTTGCGGCTGGTTCCCCGAGAGCACGAGTACGCAGCAGCCGTAGACCGTCCCGAGGTCGCTGCCACGGAACTTGTCCGTGACCGCGAAGCGGCCGACCGGCGTAGGTGAAACGCGATCTCCGACGGCGACTGTCGTCCGCAGCACGACGTCGCCGTCGCGCATGAGTCGCAGCACGCGCCGTGACAGATCGACGTCGATGCGCTCGCGGAGGAGGCGAGCGCGGCGGACGTGCGTTGCTTCGACCCAGCCGATCCTGCCGTTCCCGACGTCGGGCGCGATCACGCCGAGCCAGTTCCTGCGCCGCTCGACGACGGCGTATCGGAGCGGCTGCCCGAACTCGGTCCGAGCGCCGACGGCTGCGACGGCCGGTCCGGCGGGTGCCGCGTGCAGGGCGAGGGACGCCGTCGCCGGGCGGACGACCTCGAGCGCCGGCGGCGCAGGGGCCGGCTGCGGAACAACGGCGAGGACCGCCGCCACGACGCCGTAGAGGTGCATCGACTGCGACGTTAGCCGGTCCGGCGGGTCGCGCCTTGCCGGCGCGCCGCCGGCGTAACGTACGCCCGGTCCGGAAGACTGTTCAGCGTGAAGAACAGAATCGAAAAGACGAACGAGCAGTGGCGTCGCGAGTTGACGCCGGAGCAGTACCACGTCCTGCGCGAGAAGGGGACGGAGCGGCCGTTCAGCGGCGAGTACGACCATGTCTTCGATGCCGGCACCTATCGCTGTGCAGCCTGCGGAACCGAGCTCTTCAGCTCGGAGACGAAGTACGACTCCGGCTGCGGGTGGCCGGCGTTCTCCGCGCCGGCCGCGGCGGATGCGATCGACGAGGAGACGGACCAGACCTTCGGGATGGTCCGAACGGAGGTGCTGTGCGCAGCGTGCGGCGGACATCTGGGGCACGTCTTCCCGGACGGGCCGCACCCGACCGGGGTTCGCTACTGCATCAACTCGGCGGCGCTGAAGCTGGAGGAATGACGACGCGGCTGTGCGGTTCGGAGCCGGCTACGGCTCGCGCGACGTAGCGCTGACGGAAGGCGGGCGGCGAGCGCGCGGTGACGCCGCGAGCTGCCCGCACGCCGCGGCGATGTCGCGGCCACGCGTCAGTCGGACTGTCGCGATGATCCCCCTGCGCGCGAGCGTGGCGCGGAACGCTTCGATCGCCTTCGGGGACGAGCCCTCGAACGCGCCGGTCGGGTTGTACGGGATCAGGTTGACCTTGAAGACGCCGGGCTCGAGCAAGCCTGCGAGCTCGAGCGCCTGCTCGACGCGGTCGTTGACCCCGCGGAGCATGACGTACTCGATGAAGACCTTCCTCTTCCGCTTCTCGGCGAAGCGCTGACACTCGTCGAGCACGTCGCGGATCGGGTAGCGGAGGTTCACCGGCATCAGCTCGCTCCGCAGCGCGTCATTCGGAGCGTGCAGCGAGAACGCGAGGCGGATCGGCTCCTCGACTTCGTCGACGAACCGCGTCAAGCCGGGTAGCCAGCCAACGGTCGAGACCGTGGTCCGGCGATGCGTGATCCCGAGATCGGGCAGGCGGCGTGCCGACTCGACAACGGCGTCGAGGTTCAGCATCGGCTCGCCCATCCCCATGTACACGAGATGGTTCACCGGCTCGATCCGGCGGAAGTGGAGCGCCTGGTCGAGAATCTCCGACGCCGTCAGGTTGCGACCGAACTGCATCTGCCCCGTTGCGCAGAAGGTGCACGTGAGTGGGCAGCCGCTCTGCGATGAGACGCAGATCGAGCGGCGACCGTCGCGGTAGCGCATCAGCACCGACTCCACGGGGTGGCCGTCGGCAGTTCGGAACAGGACCTTCAGCGTGCCGTCTCTCGAAAGCGATTCGTTCGCGACGCTCACGGTCGAGAACGGCACCGCTTCCGCGAGCCGCTCCCGCAGGCCCGCCGGGATGTTCGTCATTGCGTGGTAGTCCGCCGCACCCGAGGCAGTCCATTCCCAGATCTGTCGTGCCCGATAGGCGGGCTCGTGATCCAGCGCGTTGTCGAGTGCTGTCAGATCCACGTCGTGTCTCCTCGCCGTCTGCGTCGGCGAGTCGAGGGTAGAGAATCGAGACGTGCTCACCGAGTTCCCGGGCGACGAACGCGTGCCTGCGCCGCGACGCTGCAATCGAAGCCGGAGGCGGGTGCGGACGGGGCCGCATCAGTCCGGCCCGGGGTCCCACCCACTAACCCCCCACCCTCCCAAGAGGGGGAATCTCGAACAGCGTACGCCGCGGAAGTGACGCGTGTGTGCGGATTTCGTGCCAATTCGGCGCGTAGGTAGATTCCAGCGCGTGATCGATCTCCGCTCGGACACTGCGACCCGGCCGACACCGGGCATGCGCGAGGCAATCGCCAACGCCGAGGTGGGGGACGAGCAGAAGCGGGAGGATCCGACGGTTCTCGAGCTCGAGCGGCGCGCGGCGGAGCTGCTCGGTCAGGAGGAGGCCGTCTATCTCCCGACGGCCTCGATGGCGAACCAGATCGCGTTGAAGATCCTCTCCCAGCCGGGAGACGAGCTGCTCGCGGAGGAGAACGCCCACATCCTGCTCTCGGAGCAGGGTGGTCCGGCGGTTCACGCAGCGCTCGTCACGCGCCCGATCCGGACGCGCGCGGGCCGCTTCACGGGCGACGACGTCCGCAACCTGATGCGCGACCGAACGTCGATGCACATGTCGCGCACGCGGGTCGTCGCAGTCGAGAACACCCACAACTCGTCCGGCGGCCGCTGCTGGACGCTCTCCGAGCTCGACGACGTTGTCGAGACCGCCCGCGCGCTCGACCTCGTCCTGCACCTCGACGGCGCGCGACTCCTCAATGCGGCGACGGCGACGGGCGTGCCGGCCGCCGAGTACGGCCGCCGCTTCGACACCGTGACGCTCTGTCTCAGCAAGGGGCTCGGGTGCCCGCTCGGCGCGCTGCTCGCCACGTCGAGCGAGTTCGCCTGGCACGCCCGCCGTGGCAAGCACCTGATGGGCGGAGCGATGCGTCAGGCGGGGATCGTCGCGGCCGCGGGCGTGTACGCGCTCGACCACCACGTCGAGCGACTCGCGCACGACCACGCGCGCGCACGCCGTCTGGGCGAGGCGCTCGCGGAGGCCGGCGTCCCGGTCGACCTCGCGCAGGTCGAGACGAATTTCGTCCAGGTCGACGTCGGCCCGCTCGGCCTCACCGTGCAGGAGGCGATGGCACGAATGCGCGAGGAGGGCGTTCTCCTGTCGACGACGGTCTGGCCGACGAAGCTTCGCGCGGTCGCGCACCTCGACATCGACGACGACGCGATCGACGGCGCGATCGACGCGATCCCGCGCGCGCTCGGAGTCCTTGCCCGCGCCTGAAGCGCTCGCCGCCGCGTTGCGGCGGGCGATCGCGGACGACCAGGCGGAGAACCGGCTTCCGAGCGTCGCAGCTGCCGTCGTCCGGGACCGCGAACTCGTCTGGGAGGACGCAGTCGGGCTCGCAGACGCCGAGAGCGGCGAGGACGCCACTGCCGACCACCAGTACCGGGTCGGGTCGATCACGAAGACGTTCACCGCGGTTGCAGTCATGCAGCTCCGCGCCGACGGCAAGCTCGAGCTCGACGACCCCCTCGACGCGCACCTGGACGTGCCGGCGCATGGGGCGCTGACGATCCGGCGCATGCTCGCGCACGCGTCCGGGCTCCAGCGCGAGATCCCGGGCGACGTGTGGGAGACGCTCGCGTTCCCTCGGACGACCGAAGAGCTGATGAAGACGCTCGAGGAGGCGGAGCTCGTCCTCGGCCCGGGCGAGCGCTGGCATTACTCGAATCTTGCGTACATCCTCCTCGGCGAGGTCGTTGCGAAGCTCGGCGAGATGCCGTACGAGGACCACGTCGAGCAACGGATCCTCGAGCCGCTGGGGCTTTCGCGGACCGGGTTCGGGCCCGAACCGCCGACCGCGGTCGCGTACCGCGTCGACCCCTACAGCGACGTGGTGCACCGCGAGCCGATGATGGTCGAGCGCACCGGCGGGCTGGCGGCGGCCGGGCAGCTCTGGAGCACCGTCGGAGATCTCTGCCGGTGGGCGAGCTTCCTCGCGGAACCCGACGAGCACGTGCTCGCCGACGATGCCGTCGAGCTGATGACGTCCGTCCAGTCGATGGCCGACCCCTACCGCTGGCAACGCGCGTGGGGCGTCGGCCTGATGCTCTCGCGCGACGGCGAGCACGTCTACTGCGGCCATGACGGCGGGATGCCCGGCTACGTCGCGAACGTGCTCGCTTCCCGCGAGGACAAGCTGGGCGTGGCGGTGCTCGTGAACGGCGGCAACTTCGCGCCGGTCGACGTCTCGTTCCAGTTGCTGCGCAAGCTGCGGGAGCACCTGCCGCTGGAGCGGCCGGCCTGGCGCCCGTCGACCGCTCCTCCCGAGGAGATCGCCGGCGTCCTCGGGCGATGGTGGACCGAGGGTCTCGAGTTCGTGCTCCGCTGGCACGACCGCCGGCTCGAGGCGCGTTCGGTCGACGCGGCCGAGTGGCAGCCGTGGGCTCGGTTCGAGCCGCTGGGCGACGACCGCTTCCGCACCGTCTTCGGCCGCGAGCGCGGGGAGCTGCTGCGGATCGTGCGCGCCGAGGACGGCACCCCGACGAAGCTCTACTGGGCGACGTACCCGATGACGCGCGACCCCGACGGGTTCGGCGCCGGCACGCGTTCCTAGCCTCGAGGCGAGCGCGGCGAGGCCGCCTACTCGTACGCGAGCGCCTCGAGCACGTTCAGCCGCGCCGCGCGCCGCGCGGGCATGATCGCGGCCAGGATCCCGGCGATCACGGCGACGACGACGAAGACAGCGAGCGACAGGAACGGCAGCGACAGCGACATCCCCTCGCCGCCGACGGAGACGGAGTAGTCGGACAGCCGCTTCGTCACGAGCGCGGCGAGCCCGATCCCGAGCACGATCCCGAGCGCGGCGCCGATCAACGCGGTGATCACGCTCTCGTGCCTGACCATCCGGCGCACCTGGCGGCGCGTCATCCCGACCGCGCGCAGCATCCCGAGCTCGCGCGTCCGTTCGACGACCGACAGCACCAGCGTGTTCACGATCCCGAAGAAGCTGACGATCACAGAGAGGCCGAGCAGCGCGTAGAGCAGCGCGAGGATCTGGTCGATCCACGCGTTCTGCGCCTCGACGAACTCGGCCTCGTCCTGCAGCTTCACGTCCGGGTACGAGTTCAGGGCAGATTCGAGGATCGCGCGATCGGTCCCCGGAACGACCTCGACGAAGGCCATCGCGTTCCGCGGTCGCTCGAAGATCGAGTCGAACGCCCCGGTCGAGATAGAAACGTCGGATAACAGGGTGTCGAGCCCGATCGGCTTGTGGATCCCGCGCACGACGAGATCGACGGACTGATCCCTCGACGTCTGGAGCCTGAAGGAGTCGCCGACCTGAAGATCGTGACGCTTCGCGAACTCCTTCAGCACGATCGCGCCGTTGACGCCGAGGTTGCCGACGACGGCGTCCGAGCCGGCGATCCAGTCGAAGTTGAAGAAGCGCGCGGTGGAGGGATCGAGCCCCGTCACGCCGCTCATCTCGTCGATCGTGCGCGCCTGCGCGCGACGGACAGCCGCGACCGAACGCACCCCCGGCACCGCGCCGAGCGCGTCTGAGGACGCCGGCGAGAACGAGTCCCAGCCCTCGTCCGTCGTGATCACGTAGTCGGCGTTCACCTGCTTGTCGACGGTCGAGCCCCAGGAGTCGCGCATCCCGCGCGCAAGCACCGACACGAAGGTCACGAGCGCGACGCCGATCATCAGCGCCGCCGCCGTCGTCGCCGTCCGACCCGGGTTCCTCGTCGCATTCTGCCGCGCGAGTTTGCCGGGCGCGCCTGCGAGTTGCGCCGCCGGAAGCCCGACGAACGACGCCATCGGTCTGACCAGGCGAGGCGCGATCAGCGCGACGCCGACGAAGAGCACGAGGACGCCGAGGACGAGTGACGGGACGCGGACCCACACTGCGATGTCGTCCGCGAACATCCCGTAGACCAGCGCGCCGGCACCGGCGAGGATGGCGACGACCGCGATCACGGGCGCGGCGTGCGAAAGCCTGGAGGGCGGCAGCGTTGCGCCCTCGCGCATCGCGGCGACGGGCGGCACGCGCGTCGCGCGGACCGCCGGGATCAGGCCTGCCACGACCGTGACGACGACGCCCACGACGAGGCTGATCAGCACGGTCCGGAGCGCGAAGACCATTCCGGTCGACGGCAGGTCGACGTTGAGGGTCTTCAGCAGCGCGTTCAGCCCCGCGGCGATCCCGATTCCGATCGTGATACCGACCGCCGTCGCCAACAACCCGATCACGAGCGCCTCGAGGACGACGGACGAAAGCACCTGGCGACGCGAGGCGCCGAGCGTGCGCAGCAGCGCGAACTCGCGCGCCCGCTGTGCGACCGTGATCGAGAACGTGTTGAAGATGATGAACGCGCCGACGAACAGCGCGAGGCCGCCGAACGACAGCAGGAAGATCCGGATGAACGTGACGAACCCCTTCAGGCCGGCGAAGTCGAACGGGTCGGCGTCCTCGGCCGTCTGCACCTGGAGCCGCTGCGGGAGCGCCGTTCCGATCGCGCCGAGCAACTCGTCCTCGTCGACGCCCTCGCGTCCCGCGGCAGCGACCTGATCGACTTGGCCGCGCTTGTCGAAGAGGCCCTGCGCCGTCTGCAGGTCGAACGCGGCGATGGTGGCAGTGCCGAGCGACTCGACGCTGCCGATCTTCAGCAGCCCGACGACCTTCGCGCGGCGGATCTGTCCGCGCGGCACGACGCCGACCTCATCGCCGATCGAGAGCTTCGAGCGCTCCGACGTCCCGACGTCGATCGCGACCTCGTTCGGCCCGCGCGGCCAGCGTCCGTCCGTCAGCCCGAGTGGGTTCAGCCCCTCGGCGCCCGGCGCGGTCGCATTGACGCCGACCGCGAAGTTGGGCGGCGAGCCGATCACTTCTCCCTGGGCGTCGACGAGCTTGCCCTGGTCGACGATCAATCCGTGGGCGCTACCCACCTCCGGCACGGCGCGCACCGTCTCGATCACGTCCTCCGACACCGGCGGCGTCTGCTCCCAGTCCTCGTCGGAGTCGAACAGCGCCTTCCCCGTCACGACCGCGTCGATCCCGGCATACGCGTCCGTTTCGAGTGTGTTCGCAGCGCTCTGCATCGTGTCGGTGAGGATGAACGCGCCGCTGACCATCGCCACGCCGAGGACGATCGCGACCGCCGTCAGCGCGCCGCGGATCTTCCGCCACGCGAGGCCCTTGAGCGCGACTCGCTTCACGATCCGTTACGCAGAGATCTCAGACATCGCCGCGAGGATGTCCGCAGGGCTCGACCGCGGCAGCTCCTTGACGATCACGCCGTCGGCCAGGAACAGAACGCGGTCGGCAATGGACGCGGCGCCGGGGTCGTGCGTGACCATCACGGTCGTCTGGCGGAACTCCTCCACCGACTGCCGCATGAGCTCGAGGATCTCGTGGCCGGTCGTCGAGTCGAGGTTCCCCGTCGGCTCGTCCGCGAACAGCACCGTCGGCCTCGAGACGAGCGCTCGGCCGATGGCGACGCGCTGCTGCTGGCCGCCTGAGAGCTCGGAGGGGCGGTGCGTGCGACGGTCGTCGAGCCCGATCCGACCGAGGAGGTCTTCGAGCCACGCGCGATCGGGCTTTTCGCCCGCGATCGAGAGCGGCAGCGTCACGTTCTCCTCCGCGGTCAGCATCGGGAGGAGGTTGAAGAACTGGAAGACGAAGCCGATGTGCTCGCGGCGCAGCTTCGTCAGCGCGCTGTCGTTGAGTTTGCCGATGTTCGTACCCGCGATCCAGACGTCGCCCGCCGTCGGCCGGTCGAGGCCCGCGAGGATGTGCATCAGCGTCGACTTGCCCGACCCCGACGGCCCCATGACCGCCGTCAACCGGGCTGCCTCGACGTCGAGCGTGATCCCGCGCAGCGCGTCGACGGCCGCCTCGCCTTCGCCGTAGCGGCGGGTGAGCTCGCGCGCGGCGACAGCCGCAGACGGGCCTGGGGCGTCGGTCACGCGGACGTCCTGCGCGGCGGCGGCGAACTCGGCCATACCGCATCGAAGCACATGCCCGCCCGTCGAATCAAGCGCGATCTCCGGCGGCGAGCACCCAGGCCACGAACCCCACGTACGCGCCGAGCAGGAGCCAGCCCTCCCAGCGGCGGGAGCGCGCGTCGCGGACGACGAACACGACGGCAACGGCCGCGCCGGCCATACCGATCAGCTCGATCGGGCGAAACGCCAGCGCGAGCTTCGGCGTGACCAGGAACGAGATCAGGCAGATCGCCGGCGCGACGAACAGCGCCACCTGCGCGCTTGAGGAGATCGCGATCTCCGAAGCGAGCGCCATCTTCCCGCGGCGCGCGATCACGATCGCGCCGCCGTGCTCGGCGGCGTTGCCGACGATCGCGACGATCACGATCGCGATGAAGAACTCGGAGAGCCCGGCCGCCTCGCCGAAGCCTTCGAGCGAGTGCACGAGGATCTCGCTCACGAGCGCGGTCGCGATCGTGGCGACCGCAAGCCAGCCGATGGCGCGGCGCAGCGTCCACGCGCGCGCCGACGGCGCGCTCGTGTGCGCGAAGCTGTGCCGGCGAAGGTTGTCGATCGTCATCACCAGGTAGAGACCGAGCAGGACGATCGCGACGGGGATCGACAGGTACGCGAGCGAGTCGCGGTTCGGATCGCCGTCGAACCCCGGGATCGAGGGGACGAGGAAGGCGGCGCACGCGGCGAGCACGAGGCCGAGCTGCAGCAGCAGCGAGCGCCGATCGAGCGTCGCCTGCTTCGGCCCGAGCACCAGCGCGAGGCCGAACACGAGCAGGATGTTCGAGATCACGCTGCCGGCGATCGACCCGCGCACGACGTCGAACAAGCCCTCGCGCACGGCGAAGATCGTGATGATCAGCTCGGGCGCATTGCCGAAGCTGGCATTGAGGAAGCCGCCGACGCCCGGCCCGGTGTGCTCCGCGGCGTGTTCGGTCGACTCGCCGATCAGCCACGCGAGCGGGATCAGCGCCGCGGCCGCGAGGACGAACAGGAGCGTGTCGCCGGCGTCGAACAGGTAGCGTGCGGCGAACGCGACGGGTGCGAGGACGAGCGATCCCCAGAGGAGCCGGCGCGCCACGCGCGCAAGCGTAGTTGCGGGTCAGGCGGGTTGCGGAAGCTGCGCCGCGGCGGCGGCTAGCAACGCCGGCGGCGCCTTGTCAAGGGTTGCGCATCGCCGCTCCGGGAACGCACAATCCCACTATGCAACCGCGCGTTTCCCGCCTCCCGCTCCGTCCGCAGGACGAGCTCGAGTGCCGCCGGTGCGACGTGCATTGCGACAAGGTCGTCTATCCCGCCGCGTGCGTCGCGCGAGCGTGTCCGTTCCTCTATGCGTTCGGCGAGTTCGGCCACACGTACGTCGGCTGCATGCAGAAGGTGTTCGACTGCGAGATCGACGCCGATCTGCTCGACGGGCTCGAGAAGACGCCGGAGGGCTTCGGGCCCGTGAAGGCGATGCGCAGCCCGCTGCCGATGTGTCAGACGGACGTGGAGGGCTGCTACGCGCACCGGGCCGGTGAGCTCGGTTGCGTCAACCCCGAGTTCCACGAGCTGCCGCTCGGGGCGCCGACCTTCAAGGTCTTCGCGCGGATCTCGACGTAACTTCGAGCCACGCGGTGGGTGCCGCGGAGGCCCGTTAGAGGTCCGCGAGCGGGCGCAGGACGAGCGCGCCGACGGCCGGGCAGACGGCGGCAACCGCAAAGGCCACCGGCCATGACGCCGCCGCGACGGCCGCGAACGCGATCGGCGTGATGACGCTGCCGACAGCGAGGACGGTCTGCTGGAATCCGACCGCGGCGCCTGCGCGACGGCGGCCAGCGATCTCGGCCGCGGCCGTGAACGACAGCCCGTTCCAGCTCATGCCGAGCCCGCCTGCGACGAGCAGCACCGGGACGAGCACCCACAGCGACGCGTTCGCGAGTACGGCGACGGCCGTCATCGCCGCCGCGAGCGCGAAGGCGAGGCGTCGGAAGAGCGGCACGCGGCGCCCGCGCCGGTCGGACCAGCGTCCGCCGGCGACGCGCAGGACGCCGCCGATCACCTGCACGCCCGCGAGCACGGCTGCGGCGCGGGCGGTGCCGACGCCGCGCGAGTCGTGGAGGAACAGCACGACGAAGTTCATGATCGCGATCTGCGCGACGAGGACGAAGGCGCTCCCGATGCAGAGGATCCAGATGCGTCGGTCGCGCAACGGCCGTCCCAGCTCCTGTAGGTCGTCTTCGTGCGCAGGGCCCTCGCGCAGCGCGACCGCGCCGGCGATCGCGCACGCGAGGCAGACGCCGGCGAGCGTCAGGAACGCGGCATCGACGCCGCCGGCGGCGGTGACGGCCGGAAGCGTCAACGCCGCGGCGGCTCCCCCGAGCGGAATCGCGGTCTGGCGGATTCCCAGCGCGAGGCCGCGCTCGGAGCGGGCGAACCACTGCATGACGGCGCGGCCCGACCCTGCAGCCGCCGCAGCGCCGAACCCGGCGACCGCCGTGAGCGCGAGGAGTAGCGTCACGAAGCTCTCCGTCGCGCTCGTGACCGCGAGGGCCGCCGCAGTCGCCGAGAGCCCGAGGGAGATCACGAGCCGCTCTCCGAAGTGGTCGGCCGCCAGGCCCCACGGCAGGAGCAGCAGCACCTGCCCAAGCGCGCTGATCCCGAATAGCAGCCCGACACGCTCGACCGAGAGGTCGTACGCGTCCGCGAGCTCGGGCGCGATCGCCGCCAGCCCGAGCGGCACCGCTGCGTACCCCGCCGCGGCGAAGGTCCCGACAGCCAGGACGACCCAGCGGTACCTCATGCCGCGCGGGATGTCAGGGACGCGTCGCCTCGAGCCAGCGCTCGTGCAGCTCGCGAACCTTGCGGAGCTCGTCCGCGTTCGGGCCCTTCTTGTTCACGCCGGGAACCTCGAGGAACGCGGGCAGTCCTTGGAGTCGTGGGTGCGCGAGGAAGAGGCCGAGCTTCTCGCCGAGCGCGCCCTCGCCGATGTTCGCGTGGCGGTCGCGGTTCGAGCCGAGCGGCGCGCCGGCGTCGTTGACGTGCAACGCCCGGAGCCGGTCGAGGCCGATCCGCGCGTCGAGCTCGTCGAGGAGGTCGTCGAGCACGTCCAGGTCGGTGACGTCGACGCCTGAGACGTAGAGGTGGCACGTGTCGAGGCAGACGCCGAGCCGCGCGTGCCCATCACATGCGTCGAACAGCGCGGCCAGCTCGTCGATCGACCGGCCGATCGTCCCGCCCGCGCCTGCCGAGTTCTCGAGCAGCAGCCATGTCCGCTCGTTGCAGAGGGTGAGCAACTCACGCAGGACCGGCTCGACGCGCGCCATCCCCGCCTCGAGCCCGGCGCCGAGATGCGACCCGACGTGGAAAACCACCGAGTCGGCCTCGATCGCGCAGGCGACCTCCAGCGTGTTCGTGATCGCAGCCCGCGACCTCTCGTAGATCACGTCGTCGGGCGTCGCGAGGTTGCACAGGTAGAGCGCGTGCGCGACGACGCCGCCTTCGGCGATGCCGAGCTCCTCGCGGCGGCTCTTGAAGGTCTCGAAGTTCGCCGGGTCGTGGTTCGTCGCGCGCCACATGCGCGGGCTCTGCGTGAACAGCTGCACGCCGTCTGCGCCCATCTCCGCTGCCCGCTCGAGCGTCGTGTGGATGCCGCCCGCGGCCGAGAGGTGGGCGCCGAAGAACACCCGACTACGATAGGTCGCGAGTGTCAGTCAGAGTTCGCATGGCCCCGTCGCCCACGGGCTTCCCGCACATCGGCATGGTGCGGACGTTCCTCTACAACTGGTTGTTCGCCCGGCAGCGGGGCGGCGAGTGCCTGCTCCGGATCGAGAACACGGACACGAGCCGCGAGGTGGCCGAGGCGACGGGGCAGATCCAGAAGTCGCTCTCCTGGCTCGGGATCGACTGGGACGGCGCCGTAACGTTCCAGCTCGACGTGATGGACGCTTGCCGCATGGCCGCGGAGCGCCTGGTCGCCGAGGGCAAGGCGTACGAGGACGACGGAGCGATCCGGATCCGGATGCCCGACGAGGGCAGCACGTCCTGGGACGACGCGGTCAAGGGCCGGATCGAGTTCCCGAACGCGCAGCTCGAGGACGTTGTGCTCGTGCGCTCCGACGGCCGTCCGACGTACAACTTCGCGTCGCCGTTCGAGGACGTTCGAGACGCGATCACGCACGTGATCCGCGGGGACGACCACGTCTCCAACACACCGAAGCAGATCAACATCCTGCGCGCGCTCGGCGCGGACATCCCGGTGTACGCGCACGCGCCGAGCCTGCTCGGCGCCGACGGCAAGAAGCTCTCGAAGCGGCACGGAGCGCAGTCGATCGACGAATTCCGCGACGCCGGCTACATCGCCCGCGCGCTGGTGAACTTCCTCGCGCTGCTCGGCTGGAGCTACGACGACAAGACGACGATCATGTCGCGCGACGAGCTGATCGAGCGCTTCTCGCTGGAGCGTGTGCAGCCGTCACCCGCCACGTTCGACTACGACAAGCTCGACTGGATGAACGGCATGCACCTGCGCGGCCTGAGCGAGGACGACTACGTCCACGAGCTGCTGCTCTGGCTCGGCGACCACGGGCACGACTGGGACGCGGAACTCGTGCGCAGGACAATCCCGCTGGTCCAGACGAAGATCGAGAAGCTCGGCGACTATCCGCGGTTCGCGGGCTTCTTCTTCGGCCCGGCGGAGCCGGATCCGGTCCTCCTCGACGAGGAGGTGCTGGCGGCCGCGGCTGACGCTCTCGGCCGGGTCGAGGACTGGGGCGCGGACGAGATCGAGGCGGTTCTGCGCGAGCTGGCGGAGCAGGCGGGCCTGAAGCCCGCGAAGGCGTTTCAGCCGATCCGGGTCGCGGTGACGGGCTCGAAGGTGTCGCCGGGCCTGTTCGAGTCGCTGGAGCTGCTGGGCAGGGAGGAGTCGCTCGCGCGGATCAGCCGCCCTCGCGGGGGCGGCGCGGCAGTGGCTTAGGCGGCGCCAGCGGGTCCAGCGCGCGCTGGAACGCCAGCCACGCCCGGCGGCGAAACCACGCGGTCGGTGCCGGCAGCGACAACGCGTCCAGCGTCTTGGCGACGGACCGACCGGACCCGTCTCTGGTGTCCCGTCCCACCTCGGGTACGAAACGGCTCGGGCCGAGCGGTGGTTACGGCCGTAGCCGAAAGGACGCGGCCAGCGTTGCCGTCAGCGTCAGCGCGACCATCAGCCACAGCCCGAGCAGGGCGGCGGCGAGGATGAGGCAGGAGCCGGCCAGGATCACCGCCGCAGTGACCGATCCGGGCGTCCGCGCCGGCGACGACGCGAGCCGTGGATTCGCGAGGGGAGCAGGAGGCACCGGGTCGAGACGGAGCCGGGCCCATCGCACGCGGAAGAGCACGACGCGCCACTCCCAGACGAGCCGCTGAATCGCGTCCAGGCCGCCTGCCGTATACGTCTCCCAGATCTCGGCGGTCGCGTCCCGAGCGTCGGCCAGCGCTTGCGCGAGCTCCCGGTGTGCCTCGCCCGCGCCTTCGGGCGGGGTCAGCCCCGCAGCAGTCTCGATGGCGCAGTGGAGCTCGTACTGGAGCGGCGGCAGCACGTCGTCGTCGACGAGCCAGGGATCGGCTGCGATCTCGTCGAGGGCGCTCAGCGTCGGGCGCAGGTCGAACCACAGCCCGGCCATCGCCGCTGCATAAGCGCGAGGTCTGCCGCTTCCGAGCGTCTGCTTCACGGAGAGGCGATGATAACGACGGCCGTCTTCCGCGTTAAGGTTTCCGCGCCGTGGAGGCAGACCAGACGACGATCCTTGTCGCGGACGACGAGCCGGCGATCCGGCTGCTGTGCCGTGTCAACCTGGAGTTCGAGGGCTATCGAGTCCTCGAGGCCGGCACGCTCGAGGCTGCTCGATCCGAGCTCGCCCGAGAAAACGTCGATGTCATGCTGATTGACGTCCGCTTCGGCGAGCATGACGGCAGGGACCTCGTGCGCGAGATCCGGTCGCAGGGCAGGCCGCTGCCGATCGCACTGCTCACGGGAAGTGTCACGCTGCGTGCGGACGAGCGCGGCGGCGCCGACGAGCTGATCGAGAAGCCGTTCGCGCTCGAGACCCTGCTGGACGCGGTCCGCCGGCTCGAGGCCGGCGGGCGTCCCGACGGAAAGTAGACTCACGCCCGATGAGCGTCGCCGCCGTCCGCAGCCCGGCCGAGTTCGAGGAGCGCCTGCAGCGCTACCTCTTCGAGCGGTCCGAAGAAGGGCGCGCGGTGCGCGTGGGGGAGAAGGAGACCTCCGAGCAAGCGGCGATCGTTGCGCGCTACGAGGACCTGTTCAGCACCGACCAGCTCGAGCTCCTCCGCGAGTGCGAGCAGGGAGCCGAGGGCGACGAGCGCGAGCGCCTCTACCGCCTGCGCAAGACGTGTGAGGCCGGTCTCGCGACGGCGGAGCTGGCGGAGGAGGACGACGAGCTCGAGAACCGCATCCTGGCCGCGCGGGTGACGTGGCAGGGCGCCGAGATCCCGCTGCGCACGGCGCAGGCGAAGCTCGCGGTGATGCAGTCGTACGCCGAGCGGGAGGAGCTCGGGAGGCTGCAGGCCGACCGGAACGCCGAGTTCAACGACGAGCGGCTGGAGTTGCTGGCGAAGTGGGATGCTCTCGACGCGGAGCTGTCGCGGATTCCGGATCCGATCGAGCGCAGTGAGGACGAGAAGCAGATCTCGCTCCGCGAGCTCGAGCAGGCGCTGGCGGGCGCGAGCGGCGCGGTGGACGCGCCGTACAAGCGGCTCGCGGAGCGTTGGTTCGACCGGCTTCTCGGTGAAGAGCGCGAGGACGTGCCGGCGTCTTACCACTCGGCGTACATGCGCCGGCTCTCGACGCTCGAGTCGACGTACACGAAGGAGCGCAGCGTCGAGGTATGCATGGACACTCTGGCGAAGCTCGGCTTCGACCTCGAGAACGACCAGAACATCCGGCTCGACCTCGACGACCGGCCGCAGAAGTCGCCGCGCGCCTGCGTGATCGCATCCGATCCGCCGAAGGTCGTGCACCTGATCACGCGAGCCCAGGGCGGGCTGCACGACTACCAGGCATTCCTGCACGAGGCGGGCCACGCGCTGCACTACGCCGGCTGCGACCCGTCGCTCTCGTACACGTTCCGCAAGCTCTCCCGCGACCATGGGTTGACCGAGATCTACTCGTACATCCTCGAGGCGATCACGCGCGAGCCGCAGTGGCACGCGTCGTATTTCGGGCTCTCGGACGAGCAGGCCGCCGACAACGCGGAGGCCACGACGTTCCTCGAGGCGCTGCTCTTCCGCCGCTACGTCGCGAAGCTCCAGTTCGAGCTCGACTTCTGGGGCCGCTACCACGCGCAGGGCGGCACGAACGAAGGCTACGCCGACCGCCTCACGGCCGCGACGGGCCTGCGCTACCGCGACGACGGCTTCATCATCGACATGGATCCGGGCTTCTACACCGCGGACTACCTGCGCGCCTGGATCCGCTCGGCGCAGCTACGCGCCTACCTCCGGCGCGAAGTCGGCGGGGACTGGTGGCGCAACGCGGAGACGGGCGACCGCCTGCGCTCGCTCTTCTACGAGGGCACGCGCCCGTCGACCGAGGAAATCGCGGGCCGCATCGGCTTCGAGCCGCTCGACACCGAGCCGCTCGTCTCCGAGCTCGCCGACTGACGCATCCGCCTACGCCGGCTCACCACGAGCTCCTGACTGCTCCCGTAATCAGCGGCGCGGCGTGAAGAGCGTCCAGTCGTCTGGCGGTGTCACAAAACGCGCCAGCACGCTCCGTCGCGGCCCAGACTGTCGTCATCGCCGCGGGGAGAGTGGGCAACCGCGGCAGGTCGGTCTCTGATCCAAGACGTCGAGGAGCGCCCAGTTGGAGGGGTTGCCGCTCGACAGCCTCAGGTGGACGAACCCTGAGCCAGATCTGAGCGTGAAGCCGAGTCGGAAGGCGCATACGGGATTCGAACCCGTGCCGCCGCCGTGAGAGGGCGGTGTCCTAGGCCACTAGACGAATGCGCCTCGCGGCGGCCAGTGTAGCCGAGTGCCGTTGCGGTTCTCGGCGCGCGCAGCCGCCTTGCCTCGTTAGCGCCGCGTTACCGGCGCCGTTGACGCTGGTGGCGACATGAACGCACGCCCGGCTCGTGAGCACCGGCTCGGAAGGCCGGGCGCGCCCGCGAGGAAGGAGCTCGAGATGATCGTCGGATCACGCTTGGCCGTCGCGACGGTGGCCGTCGCTCTCGCGACGGTGCTCGTCACTGCCGCGTCGGCGGCGAACATCGTCGGCACCGCCGCGAACGACACCCTTCGCGGGACCGCGAAGGCCGACAAGCTCGACGGCAAGGGCGGCAACGACAAGCTGTACGGGCTCGGCGGGAACGACATCCTGCTGGGCGGCCCTGGAGCGGATCTTTTAAGTGGTGGCCCAGGAGCCGACTCGATCCGCTGCGGACCGGGCATAGACACCGTGATCGTCGACGCGGCGGACAAGGTCGCCGCGGACTGCGAGCGGCTGCAAGGCGCCGAGAAGCTCGCTGCGGTCTCGGTGGACGACGCCAGCACGACCGAGGGAAACGGCGGTACGTCGACGCTCTCGTTTCGAGTCAGCGTCGCCGGCTCGCCGTTGCGACCGGTCTCGGTCCGGTACGCAACCGCCGACGGAACGGCAGCCGCGCCGAGCGACTACACGCCGGCATCCGGCACCGTGACGTTGTCGGCGGCTCACCGGACGGCGAGCGTCGACGTCAGTGTCGTCGGCGACAGCACCGTGGAGGCCGACGAGACGGTCCGCCTCGTGCTCTCCGGCGTCGCCGGCGCCGGGCTGCAGAGGTCTCAGGCCGACGGCACGATCAGGAACGACGACTCGACCACCGTCTCGATTGCAGACGCCTCGATCGACGAGGGCGACACCGCGACGAGAACGCTGGCGTTCTCCGTGACGTTGACGAACCCGAGCGCGCTGGTGGTGTCGGCGTCGGTCGCGAGCGCGGATGGAACTGCCACCGCCCCGGGCGACTACGTCTCGGCGAGCGGCACCGTCGCGTTCGCGCCCGGCGAGGTCCAGAGGGACGTCTCGGTCACGATCAACGGCGACATCGTCGTCGAGCTCGACGAGGCCTTCACCGTCACCCTCGCGAATCCGGCCGGCGCAGTGCTGGGCCGGGCGACGGCGACGGGGACGATCCGGAACGACGACCGGCCGAGAGCGCGGAGAGGCCGATACTCCGGCACGACGTCGCAAGGCCGGCCGCTCTCGTTCACGGTCTCGGACGACGGCCTGTCGCTGCGCGATCTGCAGCTCGCCCTCGACCTCACGTGCCCGGGGATCGGCACCGTTTCGAACCTGCCGTTCGACCTGATCGGCGAGACATTCGCAATCCCGCCCGACCTGGCAGTGCGGATCAACGACCGGTTCGAAGATGCGGATCTAGCGGCGTCGTTCGCGTTCGCGGCGGCGCTCTCCACGTCCGGTCCGGCATCCGGGACGTTACGTCTCGATCTCCGGATCAAGGACCTCCCGGGCGGGCCCGTCGACTGCTCCAGCGGCACCGTCTCCTGGAACGCCGCGTAGTCGGCAGCTTCAGCCGAAGCGGGAGGGCGAACGCGGCCCTCTCGCTTCCGCTCTCCCGGCCTGATCAGCCGCGGGGGCGGCCGAAGTTCGCCGCCGTCCGGCGCACGATCGTCGGGAGCGTCCGAATCGCCGCGCGTGTCACCCGTGCCGAGCTCCGCGCGAGCGGACGGATCAGTACGCGATCCGGAAGGACGGGAAGGTAGGCGCGCCGCCCTCTCACAGCGGACCGGAGTGTACGGCCGCGCGCGGCCGCTTCGCATATCGTCCCGGGGTGTTCGGACGCTGGCGCAGGAAGGGCGAAAGGAACCGCGCGGACAAGCAGCGGGGCGACGTCCACGCGCTCGACCGCGAGGGCGATCCGCGCGGCGGTGTCCAGAGCGACGAGTACCGCCACGCCGACCCGCGCGAGATCGTCGAGGACGAGGGCGTGGCGATGAGCGGGCCGGCGGGGGCGCCGCAGGAGGGGGAGTCGGTCGAGGAACGGCGCGCCCGCGATCGCGACCGCGGCTAGCTCTTCGCGCGCGGCCGCGCGATGAGCGCGAGCACCGTCAGCGCCGCGATCGCGCCGACGACGCCGGCAATGTCCAGCCAGACCCCGCTGCCGAGATCGATTGCGGTGGCGGCGAGAGCAAGGCCGCCGATCGCGACGCCGCCGATCGCGAGCGCGATGATCCGCACCGCGCGCCGCTCTGTCAGGCGGTCGACGTCCTGCGCGCGCCCCCGCAGCTCGAGCGACCAGTACGCCGCCTCGGCGATCCCGATGAACGCTCCCGCGTAGACGGGCGACCACGCGTCGACGGCGCCGTCGCCGAGGTGGAGCGCGTACGCGGCGCCGAGCGCGACCAGCGGCCACGGCACGAGCGTCGACGACCCGAACGTCAGCGCGAGCGCGAGCAACACCACCGCGACGCTCGCGGTCGCCAGGATCGGCCAGAAGGAGTCCCCGGCCTGCAGGACGAGCGCTGCGCCGACTCCCGCGGCGCCGGCGACCGCCGCGAACGCGGCGATTACGCGCGCGCGAGTCTGGCTTGCCGCCTGAATGCTCCCACCTCCGCCAGTGCTGCCTCGAGCGGCACGCCACGCTGCCACTCCACGACAGGAACGCCGACTCGTTCGTAGCGGCCGCGCAGCGCCTCGCGCTGGAGCCCCCACAGCCGCCACGCCAGTTCTTCTCGCTCGCCCTTGGCGGCCGATGCGAACGGGATCGGCGACACCTCGATCACCGCGAGGTCGAACCCGCGCGCGCGTAGGTCGATCAGCGTCGTCACGGCACGCTCGTCGAGCAGCGGCGACACGGCGAGGATCAGCGCCTTCGGCGGCAGGGTCCGCGCCGGAATCACGCTGACGTCCTTCCACGCGTACGAGAGGATGATCTCGGTGTCGAGCAGCGAGTCGACGATCCGGTAGAGCTGCACGAGCCCGGACGACGGCAGCAGCCAGTTCAGGTAGCCGCCGAACGAGACAAGGCCGACGCGGTCCTTTCGCTCGAGGTACCGGTCGGCGATGGTCGCCGCGGCACGGACGGCCTCGTCGAGCGTCGAGGTCTCCTCGTGCCGCGCTTCCACGAACGTGTCGAGAAAGACGATCACGTCGGTATTGCGCTCCGGGTGTTCCTCGTTCACCCACAGCTCCGTGCGGCGCGCACTCGCGCGCCAGTTGATCCGCCGCAGCGCGTCGCCCGGCTCGTACTGGCGCAGGTCGGCGAACTCGATCCCCTCGCCCTTTGTCCGCGCGACCTGGTTGCCCGTGAACACCTGCGTCTCGAGCGGGAAGACGAGCGAGCGCAGCTCCTCGGCGCGCGGGTAGACCTTGAGAGGCGTGCGGCGGTCGAGCGTTCCCTCGTAGGCGTAGAGGTCGAGCGAGTCGTGCGCGCGCAGCAGGAGGTCGCCGATGATGTACGCACCCCATCGCTTGCAGCGCAGCTTCAGCTCGATCGTGCGCTCCTCCACCAGGCCCAGGCGGAGGGTCAGCGGCGACGCACCGTCGACGATCTCGAGCCCGTCGGGCAGCGGAATGTGCAGCTCGAGCCGCTCGATCGGCTGACGCGCCTCGAGCTCGATCGTGACGCCGATTTCGTCGCCCTCGACCGCGCGCTCGCGGTCGATCTCGAGCGAAACGAGGAAGTCGGGCTCGCCTGTGAAGGCCAGGCCGGCGAAGAGGACGAGCAGGAACGGCGCGGCTATCGCGACGAACTCCGGGCGTGCGAGCACGAGCGACGCGAGCAGACCGAGCGCGCCCAGGCCCGCGTACGCGCCGAGCTTCGGCGCCGCCGTCCGTCTCAAGCCGTGTCCTCGTCAACAGCGCCGCGGCGCGCGTCGGGCGAGGCAATGTGGAAACTCCGTGACACTTCTGTTCCGGTGCCTGACACCGGATTTTCGCGCGACGAGACGGTTCGCGCGCGCGAATCGCTCGGCCCTGTGGAAACTCGTTGACGTTGTTGTTCCGGTGCCTGACACCGGTTCGGGGCCGGCGTCACGCGTCGGTGCGCGGCGTCGGCACCGTCTCGAGCGCCTCGCGCACGAGGTCGTCGCCGGTGATTCGCTGCACCCAGAGCTCCGGCCGGAGCGTCAGCCGATGCGCGAGCGCCGGCACGGCGACAGCCTTGACGTCGTCCGGCGTGACGAAGTCGCGGCCGTCGAGCGCGGCCCGGCCGCGCCCGAGCTTCATCAGGGCGAGGGTCCCGCGCGGCGACGCGCCGACCTGTGCGCGCGCGGACGTTCGCGTGGCGGCGACGAGGTCGACCATGTACAGCCCGACCTGCTCCGAGACGTGCACGCGCTCGAGCGCCTGCTGCATCCGCAGGATCGTGTCGCCGTCGACCACGGGCGTCAGCTCGATCTCGTCGGCCTCGCGCTCGATTCGGCGCACGAGCACCTGCCATTCGTCCTCCCGGGCGGGATAGCCGACGCCCGCGCGAAGGAGGAAACGGTCGAGCTGTGCCTCCGGAAGCGGATACGTCCCCTCGTACTCGATCGGGTTCTGCGTCGCGAGGACGAGGAACGGCCGGTCGAGCAGGTTTGTCCGACCCTCGATCGTCACCTGCCGTTCCTGCATCGCCTCGAGCAGCGCCGCCTGCGTCTTCGGCGGGGCGCGGTTGATCTCGTCGGCAAGCAGCAGGTTCGTGAAGATCGGCCCCCGCCGGAACTCGAAGTCGCTCGATCGCTG